>Ga0302326_10034565_pt1 | contig 10013 bp, 8 predicted proteins | sample Palsa_T0_3_FD_202264 | JGI IMG/M metagenome (GOLD analysis project Ga0302326, IMG submission 202264) | Peat permafrost microbial communities from Stordalen Mire near Abisko, Sweden - Palsa_T0_3 | ecosystem: Environmental > Terrestrial > Soil > Palsa > Peat permafrost | place: Sweden: Abisko...
TGGCGCAATTTGGACAGCATCCAACGCCAGAGGGGAACCTGATTTCTTCCGGCTCAGATGACCTCCATGAAATCAATGACTTACGCGTCCAAATGGGCAACGTCGTAGACAATTTGGACAGCAATGACTACTCTTAATAATTTCGCTCCAGTTCCCCATCGCACTTCGGCGAGCGCGGGCGAGGAGAGTCAACTGTGAATATGGGGTAGGGATGCGATTGCCGTGTCCCACGGCTCCAGGGGATTCACCCTGAGGTATTCCGCCACATTGTCCCGCAAATCTCTCGGCGTCCGGGGAGTCTTGTATTGCGCAGTGAAGTCAACCTCAAGCTGGGCTCTGGCCTCTGCAAGTTGCCTTTCGAGTTCAATGACACGGTCACCGTTGGTGAATTTGAATTTCTCTAATGCAGCTGCACGCTCACGGTCGTGCCAGATAGGTCCAAGTATCTCTGTGCCGGGCACGAGTTTTTCAACGCCATTCTCCACCAGCTTACGCTCCAACCATTGAATAATTTGTACGCTCGTCATGGCGTTCAATTCCACTCGCTTGGCGTTCCAGTACCATCCTCTTGCGTCTCGTTCTTTTACTCCAATCATAAAATCAATTTCGCGTGCGGTTGCTCCATACTCGCGCAGTTTTATTCGCGGGTCCTTCTTCTGCCTAATGAAATATGGCTCCGGGTCCAAATTCATTTCCCCTATATCGGACAAACGCAGACCAAGGTCCACCACGTTCGGTGGCGTCCCAAATTGATAACGGTCAGTATCATGGCAAGTCGTGTGCAAAATATTGAAGCCGGAAAGATCAAAATCATGGACCACAAACGTGGTAACCTTAGCCCTCGTCATTTCCTCGATCAGAGAACGAGCGGCAGTTACCGACATTCCCTTGGTACTGAAAAATGAAAGGTCAAATCGTTCGGCAATCCTACTTGCATCGATCAATTGATCGAAGCCCTCTTTTTCAATAAACAGCGCATTTCGATAACGATTCTCCGGCCCGTAGCTGGCCGTCCATGCTTTCACGTATCTCCGCACCTCAAGCGTGCCAATACCGAAACGCACGCCCGTATGAGGTTCTCGAAAATGCCCACGTGCATCGTAGACAACGTTCCAATCTTGTGTTACATCGGAATTTTCTTTCTGAAACTCCGGCAATAATTTTTGTGTGAAATAGCTATCGTAGGTCCAGAGCTTCGCTTCAGGGGTTTTCAGAATAATCTTACGAGCGGCATACATGACCTGCCTTGCATGTGCCGGAAGACTGCCATCGCCAGAAGCCATTCCGTAGGCTTCTGGCATTACCCTGAACGCCGCAGACCTGATTTCTTCCTCAGCCTCTTTCTTCTTAACACGCGCTTCGGCATGCTCGTCCAGGTCGCTCTGTTTGATTTCCCTAGTTTGACGACGCTGCGCTCGCCTTTTTGTTTTGGTGTAGCTGCGCGTGACGTACTCCAAAGCATTTGTAATTGCTTCCGGGATGGCGATAGTGTCATCGGCAATTTGTGCTTTTCCCAGGGTAGTGAAATGCAGTTGCGGCGTCACCAGATGAAAGCCCAGAACAACAGGATCGTCCCCATCCATTTCCGTCCGACGCAAGACTCGGTCAAAATGTTCTGACGGCACTTGAAAAGTCGGCGAGAAATTCAGACCCATGAGAAGATCACGTCTGTCGGCACGCTTTTTTCTGACTCCGAATCCTGCTTCAAAAATGAACGGCAGACCGTTTTCAGTGCCAAGCTTTTTTTTGTAGGAGAAACTACGCTCAGAAATTCCCAGCAGAAGAAGCGTCTTGCGGAAGTGCTCCGCACCAATCAGTCCCAGGCGTTGCGGTGGCACTGTACGAGCCAACTCCGTCATAGAAACGAGTACGGCCGTCATGTCTCCGTGACTCAGATCGCCAAGAACCTTCCCAGATACTTTCGCACGCTCCAGAGCCTTCTGTTGATATTGACTGCCGCTCAATCCATTAAATTCTGACACGAACTCGCGGACAGTTTTGTCGCCCTGCCCGTTTCCGACGTATGCCTCTACAAGATTTTGGAAGCTTTCTTTATCGTACCAATGGGGTGAGGTCGGATCGTTAGGCCGCCACTTGCGGAAGTGTTTGTCTGTGGCATGAAAGATGGCCAACTCCTTATCCGATTGCTGAAGCCGGAACGTTGCGTGCGGATTGAGTAAGGCAAATTGCTGGACCACCTTGTGAAAACTAGGTGTTTCCGAGTCCTCGATTGCGCTAGCGAAACCCGGCCAGATCACCTTCGTTTTTGTGCCGATTTTTACACGGGACTTGGTGGGAGTATCCAGAATATGGGGAGCCAGACTGCTTCCGCTGATTTCAATGCGGTGGTGGATGCCAAGCGAATCTACCTCAATCACGCCGCTCTGGTCCTCACTACAAACGTACGGGATCGCCCACAGCACCTTTAAGGCGTTGCCCAACGCTCCCCTCGTTGGCGAAACGTAGTTGATCTTGTCGCTCACGCGCACTGTATAGTCCAGTGATGCCGCTATGGTCCTTTCCGGCAAGCCCGGTCCACGGTCGCTTACAGTCAACGAGCCATCTTCAACCACGATCTCAATAGCGGGAAGGATGTCTGCCGACTCGCAGGCATCAAGTGCATTGTCGAGCAGCTCTTTCAAAAGGACCGCAGGCCACCAATCGCGCCCGTATCCAATTTGCGCACTAAGGCCGGACTCATTGAAGAAGTCCAGGGATCGCGCTACCTTGAACACCTGCCGGTCGATTTTGTGCGGGGGACTCATTTTGATCTTCGACTCCGAGGTTCCTATTATTTCGCCCTACCAGGACGCGGCCAGGCTCAACCGGGCTAGAATGACATCGTGTCCAAATGGCTTCTTGCACTCACTGCACATAGAAACCACTCCAAACGAAAATGACGGAGGCTTTTTCATTTCCGCCGCGCCATCCGCGCGGATTCTGTAATCACACCCTCTATGAATTTCTCATAGACGTTTTTTATGTGCAGTGAGTGCAAGCCGATGATTGTTTTCAGCAGCTTACTAGGGCAAGATTTCACGTCTCCAATACCGCATCATCGAAGGAAGCTTGCTCTCCGACCCTAAAAACCCGGAACGAGGACCTTCCGCCAGCCCGAACGAGGAAGAATCCGCCTATCCGTTGTCCCAGCAAACGGCGCAAGAGCCATTGAGCATGGTGGCCGTCCCATGTCCCGTTTTTGAGGAGATTTTCGTATACGTCCCCCTTGTCGGCGCGAATATCGGTGAACGATACGCTTCGGTCGCCGTATCGCAGATGCCAAGCTTCCAGGATGTCAATGTTCGCCATGCGGATAGGATCATCCCCGATGATCCTATCCCGCGTAAGGTAGGGGTCTGCTTTGCCGAGCCAAGTGAGGCAGCCGCAGACGAGTTTATCCCACCGTTCGAATCCACCCCACGGCTCCCTTTCCAGGTTCCAAGGCATCCCAGCATGTAGATAGGCACGTAACACGACAAGTGCGGCGTTCACAAGTTCGGAGTGTCTTTCTGCCGCGCGTTTCACAGGATCAAATTCAAAGGCGCGGCTCTCCGGTCGTTCTTGTTTCGGATCGATGTCAGAGCGCAAAGCGCGTGCCGTCAAATCGCCGCCAAAGGTCAGGTTGTTCCCGGTCGCAAAAAGCACGGAATAGTTTTTAAGAATCACGTCACGCGATTCACCTAAAACGCGGTCGCACAAAGTCCCACCCGTAATCAAGATACAAAGCTTGCTCGACTGCAAAGACCTCTCGACGTTGTCGATCAAAATCGCACGGTCACCCGCTTGCATGAGCGGCTGCAAATGTTTTCCAAGTTCCGTTTCGTCCGTAAAATGACAAGCGGTGGGCCGATGTCCAACAGCCGACATGCAGCCTGCTTCGATAATCTTTGTCTTGCCAGATCGCCTCGACGGCGCGCTCGCGGAATGGATTGGGATCGCGCCGATTCCCATGTACGGCCTTGCAGTCAAACTCAGAGGGCCACTCAACGCGACGGAATAGGATGCTGTGTTCAGCGCCTCAAGTTTTTCTCCGGGATCAACGAAGGGAAACCCACAAAAAATATCGTCAAACTGTTTCAGCGCAGCGAGCGCATCGCCACGCGAAGGGAAAACAGTTACGGCGGGGTACTTCTTCGTGTGGGCATTCACGAAAAGAACGCCTTCCTCGAATAAGTCGCCAAAACCATGCACGGCACCACTCGGAAGCAAAACCGGCGAGCCCGAAACCATGTCCAGGCTCGGATAGGGCACGAAGCGAGGCTCAGATGCAACACGGTCGTGAATCTGCCGGGGCAAATCCTTAGGAACCTTCACACGTTTGTCGATGATTCCGAGGGAAGTGTTCTTGCGGGATACGTACACCGCTTTTGCATCTAGGTCTCGCACAATCGTCTCTTCGGACGCGCGGATGATGATGACGCTGTCCGCGTCCCGAGAAATGTCCTTGAGTCTCGGCACATCACGGCCATAGGCCGTGTTGACGAGGTCGCCGTGCCTTTCAAAATATTTCAGGCCGTAGCCATTCAGGACCTGCTCCGATGCGCGGATCATTTCCGCGAGATGCCCAGGGTTGGTGACGATGGCGCTGGGATCGGTTTCAAAAGGCTTTTCCGTGAAGATAAACTTGTGGCCGATCTTCCGTTCGACGTGGTCCCGGAACTCTTCCCAATGACGGCTATAACAACTGTTATGCAAGCATCGAAACCCCATCGCACCGGAGTCCGCAATCGTGACCATGACGGACGAGCCTGCATGCTCGGGGTTGAATGGGCAAGATTCGAGAATCCACTTGTAGCCTTCTTTGTAGTTATCGCGGCTGTCGTACTTGATACCTCCGGCATTCAGAAACTCTTCCAACTTCAAGGCGGTCCTTTCTAAGTCTTCTTTGGGTGCCTTGTTCCCTTTCTTTTTTTCCGGCTCCGTTGGAGCGCCATCCGCTATTTTCTGCAAAACGTCCAAGGACAACACACCCGCAGAATCTTGGGGTACGTGTAGAATGTGTGCCATGCGGTGCGGACGTTCTTCCGTGGGATCGCCTTTTCGGGCCATTGTGCCGTAGGTTTTCCAAATCCGGGAAGGATTCCATACCGTTTTGTCGATGGCCGCTCAGTCCGTGTCGAATCGCAGCGCGAGTGATGCAAGAACCTGCTTGATTAGCGGCGCGTTTGCCTTGTCCAAGCTCACGGGCACGATGGCATGATAGCCATTCCCGCTGTCCGCTTCGACGGGACTGATCCCGAGGTCACGAAAGAAAGAGACGACGTTGCCAAGAACATCATGCGCGGCCTGCTTCTCCGCGTCCGTTGCAGAAATCCCGGCCTTGCGTGTGGCATCAATATCTACGGGAAGCCATGCATATGCCTTCACGTCCTCATCGGACGTGGCCTCCCTCGCTCCGATTTCACGAAAGCGATTCGCGGATCGAGTCAAGATCGCGGGATCAACCGTTTGAAGAGTCCAGTAGGTTCCCTCCACGCCAAGCGTATTTGAAATCTTGATGGCGTCTTCGGCTAGACGTTGGGGGTTGTCATAATACCCGGACAAAATGAGTCGTTTAGGATTGGTCAGTCCCCGGTGTCCCAAGCCGCGCAACTCAATCACTTGTCCAGGCCGGAACAAGACTTTGATGGCGTTGAGAGTTTCTTCGATCATGGGCTCAATCTCATTCCCGCTCATGGTTTCACCGCCGCGAAGCGCGAGCCGCGCAACGAGAACGTCATCCGAATACATTTTTCAATCCAAGGCGCGTGAAAACTCAAATCCGTAATGACGTATCCAGCTCCGATCCTCCTGGCGAATTCCGCCGCGTCCTTCCGGCAACCTTCGCAATCCCGCGCATATGGTTCGCAGACGAAGTTTCCATCCGGGTCCGCGCCGAAATGATCGACAAAACCAATCAAACAACTTGGCGTGACAATGGAGTTCAAGAGAAACATTTCGGCAATGTCGCGGCTCGGAACCTTGCGTTTCGCTCCCAGTTCACGCATCCAGGGACGAATCTCACTTGGGTAGGCTTCGCCAAGTTTTATCCGCATCCATTCGGGGATCGCGCAATGTTTGATTGCAGAACCACGAGGCGGATGTCCTAGACGGCAGTACTCATCCTCGACGTATCGGCCATCGTAGAAAATGAAGGGCGCATTGCACTTCTTGCATCTTGGAGTTCTCATCGGTCCCTCTTTTCCCGTTTATGCTCTTCTTCTACGCGCTTTGGTTCGCGCCGTTCTTCGGCCTCGGTTTCACTGTGGTCCCTGTTTCGGTCTACTTCGCGGCAGAACACGCGCCGCCGCTCGGCGTCGAAAATAATCAGAACTTCAACCGCCATAAAATCCTCGCATTCTCCCGCCAAGGCAAGACGGCGCTCACGAAATAGCCGCCGCCTGCCTCGCCCGGCACTCGACACGTCGGACGCGCCCTTCTGCCATCGCCAGCGCGGTGCACGACGGCAAAGCTCATTCAAGAAAGGCAAATGAAATCCCAATGGCGATACGCCATTAGAAAATCAACTCCAGTGGCAAAACGCGACGGGACACACATCCAGCCGCACTGATACGGTCAGGGGAAATTCAAATTAGTTTGGGAGTTTTGAGGCTCTCTTGGCTCATTCACGTGGCACGAGTCTTTGACTCATTGCTTACGTCGGCGAGTACCAGGCGCACATTTTTGGCGACTAGGTCGCCGTGGGCAAAATCTATTCCAACTTCCTGACCGCTGTCAACCAGAAAATAACTCGATCTCGCGAATGTCATGACGACAAGGCTCCCAACGACAAGCGCGGCGATGATCTCAGGGCACTGGGGAAGAGATTACGATTGCGTTCGTGCCAGTCCAGTGGGATACTTAACGTAGCATGAGAGTGCGACGAATCAACTCGCCTCTCGGCGCGAACTCTGCGTGCCAGGAATCAACGCCAGTTGGTTCTTGAAAATTACACCAAGCTCTGATGACCAGGGCAATCTTTCAGACGCCGTCTTTGCGTCGGAGTTTGTTCATGGTCACCGCAGTTGTTATTCCCGCCTTTGACCTTTTGGCCGCATCTGAGCCTGCTTGCGTCCCAGAAGCCTCCCAGGATACAGTTCAGGCCGCTACGCCTTTGCCCTTGCAGGCAGGAAGTGTAGCCATGAACAGGAGATTTCAGAAAGGAACAATGATTATCCGAGGGAAAGAACCAATGCGCTGCGGCATTTTCCGCGAAGATCGGCTCCAGTCTGACGGAAGGTTCAAGCGGGTGCAGCGGTGCGTGGTTTTAGGCCCGGTTAGCAGTTTGTCTGAGCGGTCGGCGTGGAAACAGTTCCAGCCGTACCTAGACCATGTAAACGCGGCCTGTAGGGTTCCATCGCGCACCGGCATTACACTTGAAGCATTCGTCAAGGAGTGGCGTGCCAGTGTGGCGGTCAACCTGAAGGGAAGCTCAAGTCGTGCGATGGAAAGCCACCTCCGGGCGCATATTCTCCCGAAGCTGGGGAGCCTGCGTTTGACCGAGATTACCACGAAGGCTGTTCAGAGCTTCGTGGCCTATCTCGCAAACGGACGATCACGCAAGACTTGCGAAAACGTGGTCCTAACTCTCTCTTCCATACTTCGAACGGCCAGAGCATGGGAATACTCTTGCGGGAATTTTTCGCTCGCCGGGATCACCATGCCTCGCGCCGGGATTAGGAAGGAGAAGAGGAGCTTCACTGATGAAGAGGTGGGCAAAATCCTTAAAGAAGCCCGAGAGCCTTACGGAACCATATTCGCGGTCACCGCATTTCTTGGTCTGCGCATTGGAGAGACGCTCGCCCTCCGGGTCAGTGATGTGGATTTCACGCAGAAGATCATCCGCGTTCGGCAGAGTGTGGACGCCGCCACAAGGACGATCCAAGCGGTGAAGTCCGACGCCAGCAGTGCGGACCTTCCGCTGCCAACGCAGTTAGAAACACGACTGCGGAAGCATCTGCGTGCCCACGATGGCAAGATCGACCTGGTGTTCGTCAATCAGATCGGACGGCCATTCAACGCCAACAAGCTCCGGGAGAAAATTCTACACCCGCTGCTTGTGAAGCTTGGGATACCACGTGGAGGATTCCACTCGGCCAGACATGGGGCTTCCAGCGCGTTGTTCGCAGACGGTGTGAATCCAACTGTGGTGCAGGCTCAGATGCGCCACAGCGACCCAAGGATAACACTGGGAATCTATGGGCACACGATTGGAAAGGATCACCGGAACGCTGTGGAGAATCGCTCGGCTCGGATTGAAGAGTTCGCAATGAACTAGGTACTAGTCCTACTGTTGTCAAATGGCCTGTGTTGTTAAATCCAGAAACAAGTCCTGAAGAATCAAAATGGTTGGTAGGGGCGGTGGGGATCGAACCCACGACCTTCGGCTTAAAAGGCCGCTGCTCTACCACTGAGCTACGCCCCTAACGTGCTTATTGTGCGACAACTTGCGAGGTGGCCTGCCTGACCTCGTTTTTACCGGTGGAGCTTCCTTCGTTCACAAACGGCTTGCGAACATGTGACGCATGCCCTGCCAATGAAAGGTCCTGCATTTCACTTTCGCAACCGCGTCAGCAAACCAGTGGCGGCCGTTTCTACGCAGTTCGCCGGTCTTTCCTGGCTTGAAGATCCGTCATTTTCCATCTCTGCGCTCAAAAACTGGCTTGAGCACAGAGATAGCCGCGTCATTATAGCGGCACCAGCAATGGCTCCTCATTCTTTGTATGCGGAATGTGAAGCTCTCGGGACATCCAGTCTATCATGTCCAGCGTCAAGGCATACGGAGGCCCTTTGAGCCGGTATTTATCGCCGGATCTCAGATCAATAGTCTAGATTGATATGGAAGAAGAGTCCAGAAATGCCCGGTAATCCGAGGCCTAGATTCGCCGATGCCCGGAGTGGAAAACGAATCCTACGCTCCGCTTGTTTCGGGTGCACGCAAAACTGAATGGGCAGGATTGAGGCACTCCACGCGTTGTCACCGGTTAATTGGCTTACCCGCTTTCTTTCAAGCGAGCGCCCCCCAGCACCCAGATTTTTTTGATGGGATCGAACCGCTGAACCACTCGGGCGGGATTGCCCGCAATCAGGCAGTAGGCAGGAAAGCTCCTGGTGACCAGCGAATTTGCGGCCACCACGCAATTGCGGCCTAGCACCAACTCGCCCTTGTCGCACAAGATCGCGGTCCCATGGCCGATGAAGCAGCCTTTTTCGATGTGAATCCTGCCGCCTTCCGTGACCCCTTGATTCTTGATGGCCGTAGTGACGTCTTCGTGCGCCGGGCTGTGGTCCATGATCAGCACGGATTGCGCAAGGGTGACTTCCCGCTCCAGATGAATAGAATTCTTCGCGCAAATCGAGGAACGCGCGCCGAGGTCGGTAGCGTCGCCCAATTCGATCACAGGCTTGCCTTCCTGCCCTGCTGGACCGACAACCTGCAGGCGAACGTCATTGCGCAGGCAGATGTAATTCCCGAGCTTGATGCGATGGGCAGTGGACCTGTCCAATTTCACCGTGTAATGGACCCATAAGTCGCGGCCCACGGATGCGAACGGGAAAATCGCATTGATCAAGACGTTGCAAAGTTTTCGGAAGGCCCGGCTGACCAGGAATAGCGGGTCATGCGATGTGGAACGCTTCCTGCGAGAAAATAAAGCCATGACTTTGATTTACCTTCCTTGCTGCCAGTCTCGTTCACTACGAGCCGGCAATGGCTTCCGCTGCCTTCCCGCGAACCGCCGAACCGTTTGCGCGGCGTTGGCAACCCATTTCTTCCGCAAGGCAGCGGACGATGGAATCCTCATTGGTTCTCGACCACGAAATCGTCCGCGAGTGGCGGCCCTTCGGCTCCTGCGTTGCTCTTCAGCGATTGCTGAACGAATCGCGCGACGTCGTCAATGGAATTCAAATAGTTCCCCGTGAGTGAGTCTTCATCCATATTGATTCCGTACGCTTCATGCAGGAAATCCACCAGTTCGTAGAGGCGCATCGGATCAATGATCTCGTTCTCCAGAAACGAATCGCTGTTTTTCAAG
>Ga0302326_10034566_pt1 | contig 10013 bp, 11 predicted proteins | sample Palsa_T0_3_FD_202264 | JGI IMG/M metagenome (GOLD analysis project Ga0302326, IMG submission 202264) | Peat permafrost microbial communities from Stordalen Mire near Abisko, Sweden - Palsa_T0_3 | ecosystem: Environmental > Terrestrial > Soil > Palsa > Peat permafrost | place: Sweden: Abisko...
ACAGTGGCGCCAGCACGCAAACCGCGATGGCGGCGCACCGAGCGTTATGTGCCCTCCTCATCTGGCGCCGAATATACCCGTCCCACGGTCGGAATCGGAGACCGATCCCTGGATCCAGCTCGGCACGCGGCCGCAGGCGCGTCTCCCGGGCGCCGACAGCTCCGGGATGCACACGCTGAACGAGCGCATCGATCTGCGCTCGCTGGCGCTCGGCTGCCGGCAGGTTGAGGCGCTGATCACCGCCGTGGCCGGGCCGGTGCGGACGTTTATATGATCCGCGCGCCGTGGCCGGGAGTCGGCCAACCCAGCCGCCCTGCCAGCTGGGCGGAAAATCGACGCGAGGATGAGCCCGCTGACCTCGGCCAAGCGATCACGAGCGGCCACCAGGCTGCGCTGGCCGTTTGGAAGCGACTAACGTCGGGTCAGGAACTTACCTCCCCGATGCCCCGATGGCGACGCGCTCTGATCTTGACTTCACCTATTCGCTGATCGACCACATCTTTCGGCTGAGTCTCGGCGAGATGGCCGACTTCAGCGCGGCCAAGTACGACGGGGACTTCTCGCTGACGCTCGAGGAGGCTCAGCGCCGCAAGCACGACTACATCGCCGAGCAGATCGGGATCGAGGCGGGTCGCCACGTGCTGGACCTCGGATGCGGATGGGGTCCACTGCTCAACGACATCCGCCGGCGGGGAGCCAGCGGCGTCGGAGTGACCCTGTCACGGGCACAGGCCGCATCCTGCCGTCGCAATGGTCTCGACGTGCACTTGCAGGACGCCCGCCAGGTCACCGCTGAGACCTACGGACGGTTCGATGCCGTGGCCAGCCTCGGCGCGTTCGAGCACTTCTGCTCGGTCGAGGACTACCACGCGGGCCATCAGGATCGGATCTACACCTCGTTGTTTGAGAACGTCGCCGGGATGCTCCCACCCGGCGGACGTCTGTACCTGCAGACGATGGTGTTCGGACCACGGATGATTCCAATCGATGAGGTCTCGATCGACGCGCCGCGCGAGTCGGACGCGTGGTATCTGGCGTTGATGACCAAGCAGTTCCCCGGATCCTTTCTGCCCTTCGGCCAAGAGCAGGTGGTCGCGGCCGCCGCGCCGACGTTGCGGCTTGTCTCAAGCATCAGCGGCCGGCTGGACTACATCGAGACGATCCGCCAATGGCGCCAGCGCTTCGCGCAGCCGAGTTCGCGCAAGCGGCTGATGAAACTGCAACTGGTCCCGCGGTGGCTGGCCAGCCCGGATTTCCGCCTCGCCTTCACCTCCGGCGTGAGCGCCAACAGCGTCTGCTTCGAGCGCGAACTCCTCGAGCACTACCGGCTCGTGTTCGAGAAACCTGGCTAGGAGCCGAACCCCAGCACCGCCAGGAAGTCGACAGTCGCGATCAGGACTGAGCGAGCGACGACTTGGAGATCGCCGATGCGACCCGGCGAGCGATGCCGAGCTCATTGATGATCCGCCCGATGATGATCCCGGTCCCGTGGACATGGAACTGGGTTGACCCACCGTTGGGCTTGATGTGGACCTTCGCGCCGGTGAGTGTCCCCTTTTCAACCGAGAACACCTCATCGTGACCGCCCGGTTTGACCTTGAACTCGGGACCGAGCTGTTGACGGACGGCCTCCATCGCTTCGTCGCGAGAGACCTCAGAGCGGGGAACGGTGACAGTTGGCATGAGGCGCGGCAGTCTACGTGGCGACATCCGGACGCACAACGCCCGCTGGACGCTCGACCGATGGTCCGGCGGGCGGGGTCGGCTCAGCTCAGAAGGCTCGCGAACCACCACCGGTGGCCTTCGAGATCTCTCGCCTCGTACTCCCGCCGACCGTAGGGTTGGTCGATCGGTGGGCGATCAATCCGGGCCCCCACCGCAGCGGCGTGCTCGTAGTGGGCGTCGACGTCGTCCACGACGATCGCCAGACCACCGCTGGCCTGTGCCTCGGCGCGTGGTGAGTGAAGGCCGTGCTCAGCGGTCGCGCGGTGCAGCCAGATGACCTCGTCTCCGACCGACACCTCGCCGTGGACGATGTGACCGTCTCCGTCTCGGTCGATCCGACCGGCCCGAAAGCCGAACGCGGTGACCAGGAAGTCCTGGCCGCCCTGGATGTCGTCGTACACCAGAACGGGGGTAATCCTCTGTAGGTTGGGCATCTGCCCAACCTAATGAGCGACCCGATCGCCGTCTTGGACAAATGTGACCGCGGCGACGCGAGCGCCCCGGGCGGCCACGTACGCCCCTGGGGTGGTACCTGCGAGATCGCGAAAGTCGCGGTTCAGATGAGACTGATCGCAGTAGCCGCACTCAAACGCGATGTCCGCCCACCGCCCCGGCTCGGCGTCCAGCAGCCGCAGAACGCGTTTGAAGCGAAGCAGCCGAGCGACCGCCTTCGGCGGCTGGCCGACCTGCTCGCGAAAGCGGGCGGTGAGATGACGCCGGCTGCAGCCCAACTCCGCGGCCAGCGCCGCCACCGGCAGCTGACCTGACGTCTCACACAGACGCGACCACGCCCGTGCCACGGTCGGATCGGACGATCGTCCCTCCGCCATCCGGCCAAGCAGGAATCGTTCGCTTGCGACGAACACGGACGTCCAGTCGGGCGCGTCGTGCAGTTGCTCCTCGATCCGTCGGCCATCGGCGCCCCACAACTCATCAAGCGCGCAGGTCTTGCCCGCGAGCTCACGCATCGGGGCGCCGAGCAACCTGTAGGCGCCCAGCGGCGTCAGCTTGAGGTCGACGCAGCTGTACGGCCCGGTCGTCTCGACCGAGTCGCAGCTGTCGCTCAGGCCGCCCACCCACGCGCCGGGCAGCCCGTTCCCGCCAGCCCGCAGGCGTCCCTGCAGCGTGACGATCAGCGTGAGCGACGGCTGCGGCGGCTCTAGCCAGCACTCGGTCCCAATCCTGGGCTGCCGAAACCCGACGTACCGCCGCGCGAGCACCCCCGCCAGCCGGGGGTCCGGAGCACCGATCAGCTGCACCGGCGCTTCGCATTCCGACCCAGACTGACCAGCCTGCTCAGTGATCCGGTCCACAGCCGAAATCGTAGAACCAGAAGAACCAACCACCCAGATGAGCGACAGGCCGACAGGCGTAGACTCGGCCAATCGATCGCCTGACAGCTCGTTCTGAGGAGGAAGAAACCCATTGACTGATGAATCCCCGCCGGAGGTCGAACTCAACGTGGCCGACTGGCACGGCAAGACGCTGGTCGACCGCGACGGCGAGAAGATCGGCAAGCTCGAGGACGTCTACGTCGACGTCGAGACCGACGAGCCACAGTTCGCCACCGTGAAGGAGGGCCTGATCGGGCGTCATCTGACGTTCGTGCCGCTCGGTGAGATCAAGGTCGGTCCCAATGAGCTGCAGGTCGCGGTCTCAAAGGACCAGGTCAAGGACGCGCCCAACATCGAACTGCGCGGCGACGAACTCTCCCAGGCCGACGAGTCCGCGCTGTATCACTACTACGAGCTCAACTACACGCCGCCGGACACCCCGAGCGGACGACGACTCGGCCGCCGCTGAGCAGGCAGGGGTTGACCCGAGCGGACTCGTCGCCAGTGGTCGCGATTGATCACTCCCCGGCCGGCTCCGATCCCCGCTGGAGGGCGGCGCAGATGCGGCGAGCCGCTGAGCTCACCTCGCTCGAGGTTGGGATCTATCTGAGCCTCGACGGGATCGCTGAGCGCGCTTCCGAGCTCGCCGCGGCGGCCCAGGCTGACGGTGACACGTTCGGCGTAGCGCGAGCGAACCTGGTGCACTCGGACGCGATCGGCCGCAGCGGCGCGCTCGAGGAGGCGCTTGCGCTGCAGCAGGCGATCGCCGTCGCGGCGCGCCGCGATCACGCGGTGCGTGCTCGAGCCGGCTTCGTGCTCGCATCCACCTTCTTTCGGCTTGGCATGTCGTCTGAAGCCCAGGATGCCGTCCACGATGGCGTCCGGCTGCTGGACGGGAACTGCCCGCCTCACTGGGGTGCCGAGCACCACATGGCGCTCGCCTTGTACACGAGCTACGGTCGCGCGGGTCTAGCCGACTGGGAGTTGTTTGAGGAGGCGTTGCGGCGCGCGCGGATGCTCGACGAGCCGATCCTCCTGCTCGCGGTGCTCAACAAGTACGCGTGGGCGGGGCAGCACGACCTTGCGATGCGCGATCGAGCCGGCGAGCTGATCGACGAGATGGAGACGATGCTCGAGGATGGTCGGATCCTCCCCCCCGCGGCGATGCTTGACACGATCGCTTGGATCCGGCTCTCCCAGGGTCGTGTCGACGATGCCGACCGGTTGCTCGGTCGTGCACTCACCGCCCGACGGACCGAGCCCAACGACGACGCCGCGCTGCTCGCCCACCTGGCGACCGTCCGCCACCGGCAGGGACGACTGGACGCGGCAACGCAGTTGTTGGAGACCGCGCGCGTGGTCGCGTTGCGCGCCCGCACCCCCGCGCTGGCGGTCGACGCGCTGCATCATCTCGCCACCCTCGACGCGGACCGCGGGGACTTCCGCCGCGCCTACCGCCGCCTGTCGCGCTTCGTCGCCGAGCAGTCGGCGACCGAGCGCGCCGAGGCCGAGCGTCAGGCGACGATCTTGCAGAGCGTGTACGGCACACAGGCCGAGCGCGACCAACGGCTCTACTACCAAGAGCTGGCGATGCGCGACCCATTGACGCGGCTCTACAACCGCCGACACGTCGAGCGCGAGCTCCCGGTGCTGCTGCGCGACAACGGGGTCACGGTCGCGATGATCGATGTCGACCACTTCAAGGAGATCAACGACAACCACTCCCACGAGATCGGCGACGAGATCCTCGTCCAGCTCGCGGCGCTACTCCACGAGCACGCGGTGACGATGGCGCCCGCGGGGTTCTGCGCCCGGCTCGGCGGCGAGGAGTTTCTGCTTGTCGCGCCGGCCGTTGATCCGAGAACGGCGGAGGGACATCTGGAGCAGCTTCAACGCAGCGTCGCGACCCACGGGTGGATACGGGTCCCAGCCCGAGTACGCCCGACGATCAGTACCGGGCTCGTGATCACCGCCGGCGGCGGACAGGAGGCCACCACCGTGCTCGCTCGCGCCGACCAGATGCTGTACCTCGCCAAGCGAAACGGCCGCAATCGAGTTGAGACGATCGTCCTTGACGACGGGACCCAATCGACCCCGAGCGGCTGAGCCCCACATCAACGGACCGCGATGACCGGCTTGCTGATCGCAGTGATTGTCGTGCTGGCGGGCCTCCTCCTGGCGCTCGGTCTACGCCATCGGCTCAACGCGGGCCGTGCGTCCGTGGCTCCTCCGGCCTCCGACGCCCGAATTCTCTTCCCGTTCGTCGCGTCCGGACTTTCCGCCCGGGCGCTGGACGCCGCGCTGAGACTGGCGCGTGCCGAGCAGGCCACGCTCCTGCCCGTCTTCCTCGCCCAGGTCCCGATGCGGACGCCGCTCGATGCGCCGCTGCCGCGCCAATCGGCTATCGCCATCTCGTTACAGGAGGCCATCGAACAACGTGCCGCCGCCTTTGGGGTTCCGGTCGAGGCGCGCATCACGCGGGGACGCACGGTTCGACATGCACTCCGCGCAACATTGGTCAACGAGCGATTTGACCGCGTCGTCGTCGCGGCGGCCAGCCCGGGAGGACCTGGCTTTGAACCCGACGACGTAGCTTGGCTGCTGAAGAACGCTCCCGGCGAAATCGTCGTGCTGCGGCCCAGCCAACAACAGCAACTGCTCGACGTCCACCGAACAGTGACTCACCCGTCGGAGCAGACTTCGCCAGCAAACGGCTCGCGCTCGCTCACACCGACGGAAGTATGAGCCCGCATCGCGACTTCTTGGTACTCGGCGAGCCACCGACCCCACACACCGGCGCTGTCGCGATGCTAGTCGGCGTCGCGCGGGTCCATCGGGCGCGTATTCAAGGGCCGGACGGCCGCCTCAGCCGAGTAGACGGTCAACTCGCTTGGCCGCGCGAGCAGGCCGTCGAGCCCGAACTGAAAGTCGGCGAACGCCGTGGAGCGATAGTGGGCGTCGAGCGCCTCCTCGCTTTCCCATTCGCTGACCAGAACGTACCGGCTGGGATCGGCCAGGGTCGCAGCGATCGTGTAGCGCCGGCAGCCTGGCTCACCGCCGGCCCAACTCCCAAAGGCCTGCAGCAGCGTTACGAGCTCATCTCGTCGTCCGCTGATCCCGAACATCTCGGCAACTGTGATCACGACCATGACGCACAGTTTCGCAAACCCGGGCCGGCACAATGAGGCAGGCCCAGCGCTCTCCTACCGGTCCCACGTGGCCCGCGGGACCGAGCTGTAGTTGGGCGTGCGAGCCTAGGTACGAGACAACCCGGCTACAGCGGTAAAACTGCCCATTGTTCGCGGCGGTGCGCGCCGGTCATGATCGACGCGTCGACGGGTCAGGAATCGGCACCGAAACCGCCACTGTGTCGGGTAACGACGGTGAGGCTTGCTTCGGCACATAGAGGCGAAAGCCGACGGCCGACTCTGGTCGATCGATGACTTGCAACGACCCTCCGCATACCGGGCACTCCGACAGCTGTGCCGACAGCTGTGCCGACACCGCGGGGGTGAAGCGAAGGCGGCAATCAGGACAGGACGCGCGGGTCATGACCGACCCCCTGTCGAGGCCGAGGCGATGCATGATTGCGGGCGTCGCATCACGCTGGGTTGCACCCGGGCAGCCCGCCTCCGCACTGCGGACAGGCTCGGGCGATCACCGGATCCTCCAACCGCGCGCTGCCGGGCTCGAAATACACCTGGTGGCGACCGAGGCCGAAGACTCGGAGACTCTGCCCGCACGGACAGCGGTACACCCCGGGTCGACCGGCGTTGGACCGACGTGTGATCGGTCGGACGACGCCCAGCTGCTGTGTTGCGGTGGCCATGGCCGACCGCCCTTTCTGGCCCTACTGGCTACAGGGGCGCCCGAAGAGCGAGAAAGCTGGGCTCTCTGAACGCTCTCACGAGGCTACCAGATTCCGACCAGACCGCTCGGGATTGGTCAGGCACGTGGTACGGTGAGACTGTCCATCGCGGTTCCCCCAGGGGTCGACGATCGTGCGCTCTCTCGGTCCTTCTTGACCTCTCTGCCGCGTGAGCGCCCCGCCTGAGAGGCATGCGAGGAGCCTCGATGGATGCTGTCAGCGCCGAGCCCGCCCCGCGGTCCCGTCATCGGCTGTTCGGACGGGCAGGCACCCACACGCCAGATCGTTCGCTGCCGCGCGCGGCTCGTGATCCACCCGAGGTTCCATTGCGGATCGCGATGCTCGCTCCGCCATGGATTCCAGTCCCGTCGCCCGGATATGGTGGCGTCGAGTCGGTCGTGAGCACACTGACGGAGGCGTTGGTCGGGCGGGGGCATGACGTGACCCTGTTCTGCGCTCCGGGCTCAGCGTCACGCGCGAACGTCGTGACTCTGCTCGACCGGCCCCATGCTGACGAGATCGAGCGGTCGCTGTATGAGGTCGACCATGTCGGGCGAGCGTTTGACCGCATCGACGCCGCGGCCGGCAGCGGTGCTCGCTTCGATGCCGTCCACGACCACTGCGGCTTCACGGGACTCGCGATGGCAAACCGGATCGATACGCCGCTCGTGCACACCCTTCACGGTGCGTTCACGTCGGAAACCGCGGCCTTCTACTCGCGCCACGGACACAAGGCTGCGCTGGTCGGCATCAGCGCTACCCAACTCGCTTCCGCTCCGCCCGGGCTGCGACCGATCGACTCGATTCCGAACCCGATCGACCTGCGGGCCTGGCCCTTGCAGGAGCGCAAGGGCGACTACCTACTGTGGATCGGACGGATCACCCCGGAGAAGGGACCGCACCGCGCGATCGCGGCCGCTCGGGCTGTCGATGTGCCGATCGTGATCGCCGGCGTGATCCAGCCCGGACAGCAGGCATTCTTTGACCGCGAGGTCGCGCCCCACATCGACGGTACCCAGGTTCGCTTCGTGGGTGAGGTTGGCGGCTCGGCCAAGCGCTCGCTGTTCGCGCGCGCCCGCGGGCTGCTGATGCCGATCCGCTGGGAAGAACCATTCGGGATGGTGATGATCGAAGCCCTCGCTTGCGGAACGCCGGTGATCGCGTTCCCCGAGGGCGCGGCCCGCGAGCTCGTGATCGACGGGAGAACTGGCTTCCTGGTCGACGACGAGCGCGCGATGGCGGTCGCGATCGGCGGACTGCCGCGGATCGATGCGCACACGTGCCGGGCATGGGTGCGCCGACACTGCGATGTCAACGTGGTCGCCGCCGCATACGAACGGACATATCGTTCGGTCGCTGCACCTGACACGGCCAGGGCGCTCGCTCGTGTCTGAGCGCACCCTCGCCGTCCTCGATGGCAGCACGTTCGTAGTCGGGGACCGACTCGGCGACATCCGCGCCGACGAAGGTCGCGAACACGGCTTTTTCTCCGAGGACACGCGCTTCCTTTCCCGCTGGGTCCTGCGCGTCGGGGAGTCGCCACCCGAGTTGCTGAGTCTCAATCAGAGCTCACACTTCGACGCGCAGTTCTTTCTGACGCCGACGGTCGGACCCAAAGAGCAGGCGCCATGCTCTGTCGTCCGCCACCGCCTCGTCGACCATGTTTGGGTCGAGGAGATCACCGTGACCAATCATCTCCACGAGACCAGCGGTCTCGATGTCACGCTGGAGGTCGACGCCGATTTCGCCGACATATTCGAAGTCAAGGATGGTGTGATTGCCGAGCGACCGGTCACGTGCATTCACGACGATCGCGCCTTGACGTTGGCCTACCGGCAGGCCGGGTTTCGCCGCTCGGTCACGATTGCCTCAAGCGCTTCGGCAGCAATCACCCGAGCAGGCTTCGCGTTCAGCTTGCAGCTCGAACCGGGCGAGCAATGGTCGACCAGTTTCACGATCTCACCGTTTGCCGCGCAGCCGGGGATGGTGTTCTCGCCGCGTAAGCGACGGGGTCTGATCGACGACCTGCGTACGGCGAAGTTGGCCGAACTGGAGAGCTGGCTGGCCGGCGCGCCGGCGCTGCGGGCCGACGACCCGGCGCTTCCGCGCACCTACCGTGCGAGCCTCTCAGACCTCGGCGCGCTCCGAATGCACCCCGACCTCGCCAACGATGCAACGCTGCCCGCGGCCGGACTGCCGTGGTTCATGGCGTTGTTTGGTCGCGACAGCCTGATCACGAGCTTCCAGGCACTCCCCTATCTGCCGGGGCTGGCCGCGACGACCTTGCGAGTGCTCGCCGCTCGCCAGGCCGAGGCACGAGACGACTTCCACGAGCGCGAGCCTGGAAAGATCCTGCACGAGCAGCGGTTCGGTGAGCTCACCGCGCGCGGCGAACGACCCCATTCGCCGTACTTCGGAACCGCCGATGCCACGCCGCTGTTCCTCGTGCTCCTCGACGAGTATCACCGTTGGTCCGGCGACGACGAACTGGTCCGTGCCCTGGAACCCAACGCCCGCGCTGCACTCGGATGGATCGAGGACAGCGGCGACCTCGACGGCGATGGATATGTCGAGTATCAATGCCGCAACCCGACGACCGGCCTGGTCAACCAGTGCTGGAAGGACAGCTGGGACTCAATCCAGTTCGCCGACGGCACGCTCGCCCGGGGGCCGATCGCGACCTGTGAGATCCAGGGCTACGTCTACGACGCGCAGCGACGCTGCGCACGCCTCGCGCGCGAGGTCTGGCACGACCAAGCACTCAGCGAGCGACTCGAGCAGCGGGCCGGCGCGCTTCGAGCTCGGTTTCGCCGCGACTTCTGGATGCCCGAGCGCGGCTGCCACGCGCTCGCGCTCGACGGCGACAAACGACAGGTCGACAGCCTGACGTCGAACATCGGCCACCTGCTCTGGTCGGGGATCCTGGACGACAGCGAGGCGGCCGCCACCGCCGGCCAGCTGCTCGACGATCAGCTGTTCTCCGGCTGGGGCATCCGCACCCTCGCTACGCGCGAGGCCGGATATAACCCCCTTGGCTACCACACCGGCACGGTCTGGCCCCATGAGAATTCGCTGATCGCCGCCGG
>Ga0302326_10034567_pt1 | contig 10013 bp, 10 predicted proteins | sample Palsa_T0_3_FD_202264 | JGI IMG/M metagenome (GOLD analysis project Ga0302326, IMG submission 202264) | Peat permafrost microbial communities from Stordalen Mire near Abisko, Sweden - Palsa_T0_3 | ecosystem: Environmental > Terrestrial > Soil > Palsa > Peat permafrost | place: Sweden: Abisko...
GCCAGCACTGCAGCGCGGTTAGCCGGCACTCACCCCGCCGTCAAATCAGGCACTCGCATACTCGTCGCCACACTCGGCTACATAACACCAACTCGCCGATCCCGTGGGTGCGGTGTGGCAAGCGTCCTGGGTGTCGGCGGACGCCGTTGACGAGGCGGTCGAGGCGACGGGGAAGAAGGCGCAGCGGAGGGGCTAGTCTGGCAGCCCTGAAAGTCGCTGAGAACACTTCAGTGTGACGTGCCCTTCCCGATCCCCTTCGGGTCGGCGATCGTGCAGGCGAACTCGCTGATGGAGGAGTCCCACGAGCAGTGCGTAAGGGATTTATCTTCTCTGCGCTGATTCGTACAGTTATGGTGGATTTTAGTCTCTAAGATCTAAGATCCATACATGTGGAGAAACCGCCTGTGAAACGTCTCTTGATGACCGCCGCCCTGGCAGCCCTCTGCGCCATGGTTCTTCCAGCTACAGCATCCCTGGCCGGGACGACGGCTCGCGCGGCGTCCGCCACGGCCGCCGGCACAGGTTCCGCGACCTACCAGGGCACTTCCGGTTCTGCGGCGCGGCTGACCCAGGCGGTCACCGTCTCCAGCTTCCCGACGGTGGCCTCGGCCTTCCATAACCAGGGCCCGCGCGTATTTCCTCCCGTCGGCGCCGGGAAGGCGACGTCCTCCTCGGCGGGCAGCGCGGCGAAGGCTCCCGGGGCGAACAGCGCCAACGCGGCTATGAGCACGGTGAGCAGCGGCGCGCCGGGGAACGGGAATTCTGGTGCGGGCGTGACCCATCGCTTCAACGGGCTCAGCGACGTGCAGTCCGACAGCCTCAACGGCTTCCCGGTCACCCCACCCGACCAGGGTCTGTGCGTGGGCTACGACACAACTCTCGCAGGCAGCCCGAAAGCGGTCTGGGAGCCGATCAACCTAGCGGCCCGGGAGACAACCACCAGCGGTGCCCTGCTCCGGCCGGACGTGAGCCTAGCCACCTTGTTCCAGGACCCGTACGCCACAGGCGACGTGCGCTGCCTGTATGACCCGTCGACCAAGAGCTTCTACTTCACCGAGATCGGCTTCCCGGTCGCCACCGGGGCCGCCGCCGACGACAACAACACCACCGCCGACGTGGTCGTCATGAATGCCCATGGAGTGGCCGCCTACCAGTTTGACACCTCACTTGGCGGCCCAGCCAAGGGCGACTGCTTCGGCGACCAGCCGAAGACCGGGTTCGACAACAACGCCCTGGTCATATCCACCGACGAATACTGCGGCCCGACGGAATCCAACTACGAGGGCGCTATCGTCTTGACCATCTCGAAGCCTCAGCTCGTCAGCGAGGCCGCGACGGTCAGCGACTCGGTGCTCGGGCCGATCTCGCTGTCCGGCATACCTGTCACCGGGCTCGACCCCGCGATCAACACCGGCTCCGGGACCGGCTACCTGGTGAATTCCTTCGCGTTCCTGGCCAACGGCGGCAATAATCCCGTCGGCAATTCCGTTGGGTCGTGGACCCTGCAGGACACGGCCGCGGTAACCACCGGCCACGGGACACCTACTCTCACCGGCACCGCCGCACCCAGCGAGCCATATGCGTTCCCGGTGGCCGCCACCAGCACCGGCAACGGCTCGACGACTACGATCACCAACTCAGACGGCACGTTCACCGTCACGTCCGAGACCGCGCTCAACCCCGACGACAGCCGGATGAGCGCGCCGGTCGCGGTGACCAGGACGCACGGCGGGATCCAGCTGTGGACTTCCCTGGACGCCGCGGTGACCGTCAACGGCGTCTCCACCGATGCGGCCGCCTGGTTCGAGATCGACCCCGTGCGCGCCCGGGTCATTAGCCAGGGCTACGTCGCGGCCAAGGACGCGAACCTGCTATACCCCGCTATCCAGCCGCAGCGGTCCGGGCCCGCCGCGATGGTGTTCACGATCACCAGCAAGACCATCAACCCCAGCGCTGCCTACACCACCCTGGGGTCAGGCAAGATCACCACGGTCGCTGCCGGGGCCGGACCGCACGTGAGCTTCTCCGACGCCCCTCCCTACAACACGGCACGCTGGGGGGACTACTCGTTTGCCGCCCCCGACCCGGACGGTTCCGGTGTCTGGCTAGCGACCGAGTACATCCCGCCCGCGGCCGACCAGGATCCGCTGGACAACTGGGGAACCTACGTGACCGAGGTGGCCGGGCACTAACGCCATACCGAGGCGTACCTGAAAACTGCGGATAGATCCAGGTCGATACCCGCGGCCTGGATCTATCCCTGGCGTGTTCACGCGGCGATGGAGCAGTGCCCGCACGTCAAGGCGCCACAGCACGCCGGGCACCTCTACCGCACCGCCTTGATCCAACGGACTACCGCTAGAGCCTCGCAGCGCTGCCCGATGGGCGAGAGTGAGGAGAAGATCCGTATCGTCAGGGGGATTGCTGTTCCCTAACGCCTATAGGGGCTTCTGCGTTGGCGATCTCGAGGGCCAGACGGACCAGCGGGACATCCAGGGTCGGGACCGCCAGCACCTCCCGGCCGTTCGCGGTGTCGATCGTGACCGCGCTGAACAGCCAGCCCTTGTTCGGGAACCATTCCCGCGTCTCGGCCAGCGAACAAGTGAGCACCATGGCCGCCGACGGCGTCAGTGGCAGGCTTTGCGGAGCCCTCCCGGGGAGGGACGGCAGGCGCCGCCGCCACGTCAGGGCGAGCGGCTGCCCGCTGATGCGCAGCTCGCCCGTGTTCCACCTCCGGCCGTCCTTCCAGTAGGCGAGGACACGGAAGGACTGCCCGGCCAGCAGCGCCGCCCGGTTGGCTTCCAGGTCACCCGTCGGCTGATAGTGGCCGGCCCGCCGGGAGTACCGGATCACGTCGGTCAGCGTGTTGCTCCCCGCCGCCCGCACCGGAGCGGTCGAGGCCAGCTCACTCATCCGCCGCAGCGGCTCCGAGGAGGTGGAGGAGGCATCCCGCTCCCCTGCGGCTGGGACCTCCGGCGCGCTCCGCGCTACCTGCTCGCGCACCCTGCCCGCGAGCAACATCACGATAACCGTCAAGACCACCATCGCGGGCAGCCACCAGGTCCAGCTGAGGTGCCGGATCAGCCCGCTCGCGACAGCAACGAACGCATACAGGGCCAGGAGCGGCCAGAACGCCGCCAACCCGCGCTTAGAACGCTTCACCTAATTTTCCGGTACATAGACAAGAAAGAACAGAAGACGCCAATGACGATATGCCTAGATTGCAGGCCTGCTTCCCTGCTATCTCCGCGACATAGAACCGCTTTCCCGGTTCCCTGACCGGGGGTGCAGGAGGAGACGACGTTCCTGCGGGTGCCGTGCCTGACCCTGCGCCCGGTGACCGAGCGGCCGGTCACCGTCACCAACGGCAGCAACCGGCTGGTCCGCGCCGACGAGCTCGCATCCGCCGTCCAGGACGCCCTGACCGCCGGCCCGTACGCCGGGGAGCTGCCGCCGCTGTGGGACGGCGTGTCCGGCCCCCGGATCGCCCGCATCATCACCGGCTGGCTGGCCACCCGTTCCTTACAGTCAGCGTGCGGCCGGCAGCTCGCGCATGGCCAGCTCGCGGATTCGCTCGGCGAGCCTGACGGCGTCGGCCGCGTCCTCGATCCGGTGTCCCCGGCCCGCGATGATCTCCTGGTAGACGACGGTGTGGAGCCGGGAGTAGTCGGAGAAGTCGCAGATGATGTCCCCGTCGATCGCTATATACCGGGCCGCGCCTGCACGTGTGCCCGCTGGCAGGTCGCCTTCCCGGGTCGAGAGCATCCAGTCGACGGTGACCGCGCCGAACTGGAGCCTGCCTTCGGCGTAGTCTCCGCCGGGCTCGAGGCGATGCCCGTCGGCCCGTGGACCGAGCCGGGTCAAGCCGCGGCGGTCTCTGGTTCGCCCGCTTTCAGCGGCCAGAAGAGCTCGCCAGCTTGCTGCTCAGCTTCTTCGACGGGATGTGAACGGCCCCCGCGTCGGCGTCAGCAGGTTCCGGGAACGGCACAAGCAATCATCCCTTGAGCAGCCGGCGGGCCATGACCATGCGCTGGATCTGGTTCGTGCCCTCACAGACCTGGGTGATCGCGGTGCGATGGGGCGGGGCTGGTGTCGGGTGGCCATATGGCGCTTAGCACGCGGTCCGGCCAGTCGTCGGGGATGCCGGCGATGGTGACGTAGCGGCCGTAGAAGGAGCCGATGAGCATGCTGGTGAGCGCGTCGAGGTCAGCGGAGTCCGGGAGGTCGCCGGCTGCCAGCGCTTGCCGGAGCAGTGCCCGCCGCGGCTCGACGAGGCGGGTCTTGAAGAGGTGGAGCAGTTCGGGGTGGCGTTCCTCTTCGGCGAGCAGTGAGCCGAGGATGGCCAGCGCGGGGATGGCCCGCAGGTTGCTGTGGAAGTTCTCCAGGATCGCCAGGGCGTGGGCGCGGGGGGTCGGGGCGCCGGCGGGCGGGTCCTCGACCCGTAGCGAGCCGATCACCGCGGCGGCCAGCTCCGCCTTGTTCCGGTACCGGCGCCGGAGGCTGGGCACGGTGGTGCCCGCGGCGGCCGCCACCGATTCCAGCGACATGCGGGCGTAGCCGGACTCGCCGAACTGGCGGGCCGCGGCGGACAGGATCGCCTGGTCCAGGGCTGGGTTCCTCGGCCGTCCGGCCGTCGTCTGCGGGTCGTTCATTATATTCTGATGGTATATCGTAATGTAATTGCCGAGGGAAAGGGATCACCATGACCGAGTCACTGCCGGCGACCGCCGTCGTCCGCGTCTCGCGCGGCAGCTTCGACCCGAGCCGGTTCGCCGAGGTCGACGCCGTGAACAAGAAGACCTCGGAGTACCTGATCCCGGCCATCAGGCAGCTGCCTGGGCTCATTCACTGCTATGCGGGAGTCTCGCCGGAGGGCTCGATCGTGCAAGTCAGCGTCTGGGACACCGACGAGCATGCGGCGCAGCTGGGTCGGCTGAAGGAGATGATCGTCGACGCGCGCGGGGAAATGGAGGCGGCCGACGTGACGTTCACCCCGATCGTCAACTACCCGGTCAACTGGACCACCTGACCTGACGCGGCAACCCGCGATCATGCTGACCTGGCCTCCCCGTGCGCGCCGTGCAGTCATTCCTGTCCGCTCCCGGCGATCCCCCACGCTCCCCCGAGGAGCTCCGCGAGTACCTCTGGCAGTGGATGGGCCCGTCCATCCACGCCTGGGCCACCGATGCCCGCGCGCCGGAACCTGGGCCCTGACCTGTGCGCTGCTTCAGCACAGGGTCCGGAAACGACGGAAAATAACCGGCATCAACCGGGTAAACCGGACACGAGAACGGACCGCCAGACTCGTGAGTCTGGCGGCCCGTATCACGCGCGACGGTTGGAGAAACAGCAGGTCAGCGCCCTAATTTCAGTCTTTGAGCAGCTGCCGTGCCATGACGAGGCGCTGGATTTGATTCGTGCCCTCGTAGATCTGGGTGATCGTGGACCGGATGGCAGTTTTCGCAGGTAGACGGCGTGCGGATACCCCCAGCGTCAGCACGGATTCAGCACGCGATTGGTGGGTCGCTCGAGCGGGTGTGCGGACATTAGCGACGGGCGCGGGGTGGCGTCGGGCTGCTTGGTTGGTCGTGGACTTCCAGCCGCTACGCTGACGTATTGTCCTGTCCAGAGGCCCGTCGACGAGGCTCTAGCCTGGCAGGTGCCCATAGCGAATCGATCGGCTTCTCCTGGAGACCGGCGCGTTGCGACTGCAAGCGGGGAAGGTAGGTCATCCAGCTTCGTGGAACCCGCGGCCGCGGATCCTCCCGCCCGCTGGCAGACCCCGCGCCAACCCCAACTAGCCCGAGCCAACCCTGGACTTCCTGGCCCTGACCTGATTCAGCACCACCTAGACCTATACCCGGTCCGTCTGGCCAGCTCTGACGTTCGCGAGGTCGGATTTCGGCTACGTCGCCTGACCTGCGCGATCTCCTCGCTCTCGTCGAGTCGCCTTGAGGTACGCACTAATTGATAGAGTCGGTGCGGAATCAAGTGGCCATAGCGGCAGACGAACCCGCAGCGCTCTCAACCGTAAGGGCCCCAAGAATACCGCCGGACGGGAGAATTGCATCACGAAGAGTGTTCGTGGACTATCTGCTCTGCCGCCTGAATGCCTGGCGTTAGCAGCCGAACCTTGCGCTCTTTGTCGTCGTACTCCCACAGTCGTTCCTTGTGACCTGGGCGAAGCACATCGCGCCTGAAAACAGCCAACGACCCGTGCTCTATCCAACGGAACAGATCTGCCTCTGAAACTTCTCCTGTCTCTGACAGGAGAAGAAGAAGGGCCTTCTTCTTCCATGTCAAGCCAGATTTCAGTACACGCTTCTTTTCCCCAGACGACCACACAAGAGCGACTTGGCGCTTGATCAACGCATCAACAATCTCAGCTGCCTCGGCCGTGGTAAGGGTGTGCAATACTCGCACAAGCTCCGAAACGAGCCATTTGCCCATGTAGAGAACAGCGGTCGCGTCCATCTCGTTTGGGTCGACGTCACCACCTGCATGACCGACTCCGCGATTGTTCCGGATTTCGTACAGCGCTACAATCATGCGAGGAATCTGGATCCTCACAGATCGCGGCTGCGCCGCCTCATTTTCCATATCCTTGCATGCATCAACCATATTCCGAGGTTTATTCGATCTGGCAGGGAAATTCCTATCCGCAAGACCTCGTACGATGGTATAAGCTGCCTCACACAACTTCCCCCCGTTGAGAGAAGCCGGCTCCCAGCGTCGCTCCGCATAGTTCTTAACGATATCATTGTAAGCATTTATGAGGTCATCGCGAAGGCCGCTGGGCAATGACCTGAGAGCGTCAGCAGGGGAAATACTCATGCTAGCCCAATGTAAGTATTCGGAAATGGTGTGGTTACTGATGAGTAGGATCGCCCTGACCAGGGAAAACCTGAAATGGCTCACAGGACTTCCGAATACTTACAGCCCAATCTGGCGGTGATCCATTTCTTACCCGCCTCGGTCACCTTGTACTTCTTCCGAGCCTGCTGCACGGAACCGCCCCGTGTGACCTGCAAGATCAGAGCTGGTTTCTTGTTGATGTTGGCAGTCATCGCCTTATTGATCGCGCTCACACCGTGTCCGAGGTCCTTGAGTTGCGTGTTGAGTTCCTGCGAGCCGAACGTTGTCTTACCCTGATGGACCGTGGCCCAGTAGCTTGCGACCAGCACACGCTCGGGGTCTGTCTTAGGCCCGATAGCGTCGTAGAACTCGGCGAAGTGTTCAAACTTCCCGTTCTGGCGGCTACCGTGCGCTCCGTGGTCTACGTCAGCCTCGTCGAGGCCACCGTCTTCGTCTTCAACCTTGTTGCTGGGGGTTGCCCTCGTCGAGACGGTGATCCCGTAGCGTTCGCTTGCCCAACGCAATACGCGACCGCGTTCGTCCTCCTGCAGATCGGCCAGAGCCTCGGCAACCTTGGCCATGGCCTCAATCTCCGCCTCGGGCATGCTGCGCCCCTCCCGCCTTCCAGACTGCATCGACAAGCTATACCGTCACGGCCTCAACATGGGGCCATGTTCTTCGAACAAGCTCCGTGTTGATATCAGTGTACGGATACCCACTTCCGCAAGAACCCTGCTACTCGCTTGACCTTCATCGGTCAAGCGATGAGGGCCCGAGGTGTTGGTTAGCCATAGATCTAAGACACGGCAACCTGGTACAAGACACCTCTACATCAAACCCCCTGCGGAGAGGGAGTCCAATGGGCGTCGTTAGCCGACGCGTGCGTCTCAGCCGGAGGCCACCGGGTCTGGACGGCTTCTAAGGCAACTGGTGGAGACTCTCTTGGTAAGCGTTGTCGAGGGCGGTCCGGGCACGGTCGAAGGACGTGGGGACAAGGTGGCCGTAGATCTGGTGGGCGGCCTCGATGCTCTTATGGCCGAGCCAGCGAGAGACCTCGGTGATCGGGATGCCCTCGGCCAAACTGGTGGAGGCGTAGAGGTGGCGTAGTGAGTGCGGAATGAACTCCGGCGGCAGCCCCGCCTTCGCGGCGGCGCGCTGGAAGTCTTCCTGATAGCTACGGCGAACGACCAGTTTGTACTTCCGTCCCTGGAACAGGTATCCGTCGGGCGTGGTGCCGTGCCCGACGACGTGCTTGTCGATCGCCATGCTCACGTACCTTGGCAGCGGGATATCGCGGAACTCCCCCGCCGGGCGGAACTTCAGCGGCCGAAGCTGCGCGAAGGGATCAACCTGCTCCCTTACCCGTAGGGTCTTACCCCGGTTGATGCGGCAGCGCAGGTTCACCGCGAGCGCTTCGCCGATGCGCAGCCCGCAGCCGTGCATTAGCCAGATCGTGGCGGCCCAGTCCGCTGGTAGCTTGGCGGCGAGTGTCTCTACCTGCGCATGGGCAGGGAGAATGAAGTCAGCGGCGGTGACCACGCCTGGCAACTGGATGCCGGTGCAGGGGGACTCAGCGAGCTTCTTGTCCCGGACCGCCTCTGCCAGGACGGCGCTGACGACCAGGTGCGCGCAGCCGATCCGGCTGGCCGACAGGCCCTTGCGGTGCATGACGGCGATGAGTGCCTTGATGTCCTCGCGGCGGATCGTCCCGATCGGCTTGCCGCCGATCGCGGGGTCGATGTGGGCGCGCAGCACCGATCGGTAGGTCGCGATACTGGAGTCCGCGCCCAAGTGCTGGTCCAGCCAGGTCTCGGCGGCGTTGCGGAACAGCGCCCGCCCCGCTTTCGGGTCGACGAAGACATGGGCGCGCTTGTCGTGCTCGACCTTGATCGCGAAGTCCTCGGCCTGGCGCAAGTCGATGCCGAAGGACTGCTCGCGCTGGTGGCTGGACCTGCCGCCGGTCGTGCGGTAGCGGACCACCCACTGGTGCGGGCAACTCTCCCAGGTGTATTCGGGGCAGGGGCAGCGCTTAAAGATTCTTGCCACGGTCATATCTCCCGGGTCTGAAGCCATTCCTCCACGTGCCGCTCGCGGAACCGCAGGTACCGGCCGACCCGGTACCCCCGAAGGCCCCACTGCCGCCAGCAGCCGTAGACGGTCTTCTTTGGCACGCCCAGATAGGCGGCCAGTTCCTCGACAGAAAGGAGCCGGTTCGAGCCGCCCACGGGAGCCGTGCGCCGGGCAGCCCGGTGCCGGACGAATGCACGCTCACCTGCGGCCACGTCGTCAAGTTCGTGGTCGGCCCGGGTGGTCACGGCAGCCTCCGGCCGCCGGAGGTGCGGCGTTTCGCTGTGGCGCGGGGCCCGGGGCTGGGTTCCCGGGCGGCGTCCGTCGGCCCCGTGCTGGTTCCTCCTGGTGAACCGGTTCCTGCGCGGGCCAGGGAGCAGCACGGGCTGGCCTGCTGCCCGGGACCGGCGATATCCAGCGCCGGTCCAAGGCGCGATGTCAAGCCGATGGCAGTAGCCGAGAGTCGACCTGGCAGTGCATGGCGTTCAAGGGTGCCGCGGACGGGCTGGACGGCGGGGCCGGCCGCCGGCAGGATTGCCGCTGTCCGGCCCGGACGCGCCGCACGTGCGCCGCGGGCGCCCGGCCAGGGGGAACGGGGCCGGGGACGGCGCAGCGAGCCGCCGTGGCCGGGCGCTCAGGCGTTCAGCCGGGGCGTCGTCGTCGGCACCATGAACGGCGGGGAGAACGATCTGTTTTCTGGACAGTGCCCCAGGCAGCACGGGCACGGGATGAAGGCATGGCAGTATGGACATGGCACCCAGGTCCCGCTGCCGCCGCAAAACGCTGACAACTCATAAATCGGGTTTTGAGCCTCTTTTTTCATCTCCAGCCCCGTTTTTCTTGTCAGCGAAGACAAAGTGGCTGCTCGAAGGCCAGTGAGATCGTCGGTCCTGCCGCCAAGTTAGCGGCGACCGTGTCGGCTAATTTCTGCCGTTTCTTTCCCCGCTGATCCGCTGCTGCCTCGCCCTGCCACTGGCGTTCGGTTGAGTACGCCGGAGGGCTGTGACCTGGGGTTTTACGGTTGCGGCGATGCGGGCGTTCCGACGGGAAACCGGTTACGGATTGTGATCACAGCGGGCGACCGCTGGTGG
>Ga0302326_10034571_pt1 | contig 10012 bp, 4 predicted proteins | sample Palsa_T0_3_FD_202264 | JGI IMG/M metagenome (GOLD analysis project Ga0302326, IMG submission 202264) | Peat permafrost microbial communities from Stordalen Mire near Abisko, Sweden - Palsa_T0_3 | ecosystem: Environmental > Terrestrial > Soil > Palsa > Peat permafrost | place: Sweden: Abisko...
CGTCTCTGAGCTTCAACGTCACATGCTTTTTGTAAGTCGCAATCTCGTCGCGAATCAACTGCTCCATGGGCAAGCCCAAAGCTCGCAAGAGATCTGGCGCCGACCAGTCCAGCGACTCGCCCACTGTCTGGCCAAACTCACGTTGGGGTTCAATGCACATTACCTGAAGCCCCGCTTTCGCGAGATGAATACAGGCGGCCATACCGGCGATTCCGCCGCCAATTACCGTCACTTCCGCGGAACACGCGCAAAACGGGCACGTCGAGGCCGCGCGAATTCCTGACTTTGTTTCGCGGCACGAACGTGCCCTTTGCGCTTCTGAGTGGCTAACGTCTGTTTTCTGCATCTTTCGAGTGGGCGGCGTAGCCTTACTTTATTTGACCATGAGATTCGACTAGTACCAGACCTCTTCTCCTTTCGGCTACAACTTTAGGTTGAAGTAACGGCAGCCCAGACGCGTTTATAATCATTTCACTCTAATGCGCATTCCCAAGTTGTGGATATGCATTTAATTCGCTGCGGTTCCGGTACTCCCGTCCTTTTCATCCACGGGATTCCCACCTGTAGTCTCTTGTGGAATGGCGTGATGAACCAAATGTGCGGGGAATTCACTTGCTTTGCGGTGGATCTTCCTGGACTGGGCAAAACGCCAAGCGAGCCCTACCGTACCGATTACCTGGTGCGGCTGGTGGACCGCATCGACGCGCTTCGAATCAAGAACAACATTGCGAAGTGGCATGTTGTGGGCCATGACGGAGGTTCAGCCGTTGCCGCGCAATACGCCCACTCCTTTCCCCAAAACGTATCCCGTTTAGCGCTGCTTTCACCCGCGCTGTTCCCGGATCTCAAGCCTTATTTCCTATTGGAGCTATTGCGCAAACCAATCATAGGCGAGTGTCTGGCGCCGTTCATTCATGCGCTTTTCTGGAGAGTCGCCATGCAGCGCGCTGGGCGGAACGAAGAGGGAACTCCCGCGGCCTTGGCCGGCTTCCGCGAACCCTTCGCTGGATTTCAAGGCGCCTGGCACTTTATGGAAGTCTTACGTTGGGGCAAACCTTGCGACGTTCTGGCTCATTTTTCAAACATCTTGCCTCATTTGTCGGCGCCCACTCTCATCCTCCAAGGCTTGCGTGATCCGGCTATCCCGCTGTCGTTTTCGCGCCGCGCGCAAAATTTGATCCCGAATTCGCAGCTCATCTACGTCGATTGTGGCCATTTTATTCCTTTAAACAGACCGGCGTTTGTTGCCAATCAACTCACTCAGTTTTTTGGACAATCGCACCTATCGGCAAGCGCTTTCCACGAAAAGTACTCCACCCAAAGTTGGGCATAAAGTCCCATCCAAGGGTCCAAGACGTCCGCCTATCGTTTCCTCTACGCTCATGAGAACGCTTCATGTCTAAACTAATCAACCAGACCCTCGTCGGTCTCCCCACGCTGCTGTTGTGCGCCTCGCTCGCGCTATGCCAAGACCCCACCGGTATTCTCGAGGGGCAGATTACCGATCCGTCGGGAGGGCTAGTTCCCAACGCCTCGGTTGTGATCACCAACTCAGCTACCGGGTTCACCGCCAGCCAACAATCATCTGCGTCCGGCGCGTTTCGTTTCTCCTATCTGCCGGTGGGCAGCTATAGCTTACACGTAAACGCCAAAGGCTTCGCCGCCCTCGACACGCGTGACATTCGGGTCGACGTGAACCGCGTCGTCAACCTCCCGGTTGCCCTTTCGGTGGTGGGAAATAAAGAGACCGTGGAGATCAACGCGACCGCCGCCAGCGTTGACGTGAGTTCAACGCTCGGCAGCGTAGTATCCACTCACGATGCCGTCGATCTACCGCTCAACGGCCGCAACCTAACCCAACTCGGCCTGCTCCAGCCAGGCGTTGCGCCTTTAACGTTCGGGCTTCTGCAAGCGGGCGGCATCGCCCGCGCCAATCAGGCTTATGCGGTGAATGGACAGCCACCCGAGTCCAATAATTATCTTCTCGACGGCGTTACCAACGTCGATAGCGTGAACGGTGGCTTCGCCTTGCGCACGCCGCCGGACGCGGTCTCGGAATTTCGCATTCTCACCTCCAATGCGCCACCGGAATACGGCGAGACCAGCGGCGCCACTACCACTGTCATCACCAAATCGGGCACTAATCGATTCCATGGCGATTTGTACGATTACCTGCGCAACAACGCCATGGATTCGCGTAATTTCTTCGCGGCCTCGACTGAACCGCTGCATCAGAATCAATTCGGCGCCACTTTTGGCGGTCCCATTCGTCATGACAAGGACTTCTTCTTCGCCTACTACGAAGGGCAGCGCACTCGCGAAGGGGAGACTCGTACGGCCATTGTGCCGACGGCCGCCGAACGCGCGGGCGATTTTTCCGGGCAATCCGGGCCTCTCATCAACGAATTCACCGGCCAGCCCTTTAGCGCCACCAATCAACTGGCGCCCTTTATGTTGAGCCCCATTTCGTTAAAAGCGGAATCGTTGATCCCGCTTCCGAATATCGGGCCGTCCCTATTTTCTTCCACCCAGTTGTTGACAGATAACTACGATCAAGGGGGCTTCCGCCTGGATCACTACTTCGGCAACAGCGATCAGTTTTTTGCGCGCTATGCGACATCGTCCCAGCATGAGCTCGATCCACTGCCCATTAACGGCTCGGGCGTTCCTGGCTTTCCGGTAGCCGATGACATCACCACCAATTCCATCACGATGTCGCACGTTCACCTTTTTTCTCCCGCGCTGGTGCAGACTGCGCGCGTGGCGTTTTTCCGCAATGTCTTTCTGAACGGTGCGGCTACCAACCACAGTCCCGCTAGCGATCTTGGTTTCACCTACCAGCCGACGCTTGCGTCCGAACTCGGCGATCCCTACCTCATCATCAGCGGTTACACTGACATCGGCAATCCCATCACTGGCCCGCAGAACACCTATCAGAACGACTATCAGGGCTACTACTCGCTTGCCTGGACCCGCGGCAAACACAACCTTAAGTTCGGCGCGGATATCGATCGTCAGCAGATTAATGTGTTGCTTGGTATCGCCACGAATGGCTTCTTTGTGTTTGCGCCATTTCCCGCCAGCGATGCCTTCGCCAGCTTTCTGCTGGGTCAACCGGTGCAGTTTTTTCAGGGCGGCGGCGATTTCAACCGCGGCCTGCGCAAGTGGATCGTCGCCGGCTACGCCCAAGACGAATGGCGCGTGACGCCGAAGCTCACCTTAACATATGGCTTGCGTTACGAAGTCAATACTCCCTATACTGACATCCGCAACCGTTTGAATGCCTGGGCGCCGGGCCAGCAGTCGACGGTCAATCCGAGCGCGCCCGAAGGGCTTTTGTTTCCAGGCGACAAAGGCGTTCGCGCCGGAATCGCGGCCATCGATTACAAGGAGTTCATGCCGCGGGTGGGCATCGCCTGGGATCCAACCGGTAGCGCGCACACGACCATTCGCGCCGGCTACGGCATCTTCTACGACGGCTACACTAACGGCACAGGCGGCCCCTTGCAAGCCGGCGTGAGCGCCCTACCTTGGACAGAAGCCTACCAATTACCTGGGCCTGGCATGAATTTTGCGAATCCCTACAACGGCAGCACGCCTCCCTTCGTTACCCAGCAGTTTGTCAGCCCGGCTACCGTCCTCACTGTTCAATCGGGCATGCAGCCGCCGTATTCTCAGAACTGGGATTTCTCCATCGAGCACGCCTTCGCCGGTAGCTACCTGTTTGACATCCGCTACGTCGGAAACAAGGGAACGCATTTGCCGCGTTTCATCGAAGCCAACCCCTCCATTTTCGGACCGGGCGCAACTACCAGCAATGCCGATCAACGACGCGAATACGCCGACTGCAATTCCTCTGGAGCGTGCGCCTTTGCTTCAGTCGGTCTCATCGCAGACAACAACAGTTCCACCTATCATGCCTTGCAGGTCTCTCTTTCGCGCCAGTTAACGAGAAACTTGTCCTTCCTCGCCTCTTACTGGTATTCGAAGAGCCTCGACTATATTTCATCTCTCAATATCGCCGGCTCCGCACCCACCCTGGTTGCCGGCGAGAACGACCTTGCGCAGAATCCTTTCGATCTCCGCGCCGAACACGGCCCCTCCCTGTTCGACGCTAAGAATCGCTTCGTGCTGAGTGGCACTTACGCCCTTCCGAGATGGCAAGCGGCATCGCGCGCGCTGAGTCAGTTAGTCAACGGCTGGCAACTCAATACGATTATCAGCCTCTCCTCTGGCAGCCCGTTCACGGTCTACGACAGCGATAACGCTCCGGAGGAAGGCTCCGCGCCGGAGATCACCGGTTTCTATTCGAGCCGGCCGAACGTGTTGTCCAATCCGAATAGCGGACCGCACACACCGAACCAATGGGTGAGCGCGAGCGCTTTTCAGGAGTTGACGCCGCAAGCCAATCCTGGGGAGTTCGGTAATGAAGGCCGCAACGCAGTTCGCGGGCCAGGCATTGCCAGCGTCGATCTGTCGCTATTCAAAAACTTTTCTCTTACCGAATCGACTCATATTCAGTTCCGTGCAGAAGCTTTCAATACGCTCAATCACCCGAATTTCATGCTTCCGGAGAATGACCTCGCCTCGCCGGAATTTGGGCAGATCTTGCAGGCTGCACCGCCTCGCTTACTGCAATTGGCCTTGAAACTCGTTTTCTGATTTCAAATGAAAATACCTACCGAACCGATTGGGAGCATACCTCGCCCTCTTTACTTGTTAGCTGCGTTGAATGGCGCCGCGGACGAGTTACAGGCGGCAACGGACAAAGCTTTGCGCGAGACAATTGAATTGTTCGAGGCAACCGGTTCACCCGTCATCACAGACGGCGAGCAATCAAAGCCAAGTTTCGCGACTTATCCGCTGCACGGGTGTCCGAACATCGCGCCGGGGGGCGTGACAATTCCGTTTGCCGACGGCCATACTCGTCAACTGCCCCGGTTGGCATCAGGGCCTTTTCGCTACGCCACCTACGCGTCGAGCTATGTGAAGGCCGCAAGGGCGCTGACCAAGACGCCCACAAAACAGGCGGTGATTTCAGCCTCCGCGTTAAGCTTGCTTTACCCGCAAGAGGGGATCAAGTCCTATTCGCAAGAGGAATTTCTGGCGGACCTGATTTCAGAAGCGGAGAAAGATATTCGAGGTTGCTTGGAAGCAGGGGCTGTTAACGTCCAGATCGATTTTACGGAAGGACGTTTGGCCATTAAGCTGGACCCTTCGCTCAAACTGCTGGAGCAATTCATCGACCTAAACAACCGGGTACTGGAACGCTTTTCCGAGGATGAGCGTTTGCGGATTGGAGTACACTCGTGCCCCGGCGGCGATCACGATTCTACCCATAGCGCCGACGTCGATTATGACGAGCTCTTACCAAGACTCTTTCAATTAAAAGCCACGAACTTCTACATCCAACTGGCAAGCGAACGGGACAGGCGGCGGGTCCTGGGGCTTGTTCGAGCGAACCTCGGATCTAGACAACGCATATTTGTGGGGGTGACCGATCCGATCAATGCGCGCTTGGAAACCCCTGAGGAAGTGTGTTCGCGAGTTTTGGAAGCCGCCGAATTTATTCCGCTCGAACAGCTTGGAACAACAGACGACTGCGGCTTCTCACCTTTTGGCGACGATGTTTCAACTTCCCGTGAATTTGCGTTCAAAAAGATTCGTTCAAGGGTGCTTGGGACCGCTCTCGCTTCGGAACGATTGCAGTGAAAGGCCCATCGAGTCTCATGGGGCGTTGCGGGTGTGGAACCAGCCTCCGGCGGTGCCGGATTAAACAGGCTGTGACTGTGGGTTGAGGTATCGGTTGGCGGCGGCTGGAAAGCCGCCGCGCTGCCAAGAATGGCCGCCCTACGCATCGCTGTATACGAATCAGGTGGCCATGGCTAATCAAAAATTAAAGTTAAAGTAATCGGCGAAGGCTTGCCCGTTGGGAGTTCCCAAGCCGGTGACATTGTCCCAGCCCTTGGCGGTCGTTAACCCGCTGTCGGTGCCGAAGGTGATCAGAATCACGGAATCCTGATAAAGCGGGTAATTCCAAAGGGTGCTTACAAATTTGCTGGTACTCTCCAGCGGTGCTGCGATTTCATCGGCTGTGTAGCTCGTTGTCCCTAAGTAATCCACAACTGTGGCAGTTACATTCGTTGTCGAGTTGACCGGTACGATATCGGTAATCGTGCTAGCCGGCATGGAATAGAGATACTGTGCCGCCTGCCCCAGCGGGTAGCCGGCCTCCTGGTTCGCAATCGCCCAAAGCGCCGAAAACATCGGGCACGCAAGACTGGTTCCGCCGTAGACTTCATACACCAGCGGCGGGGAAGTGAAACCCTCGGTGATCGCGATCACCGCGCCGGTAAACGGATCAGCCAGCCAGGAAATGTCCGGCAGTTGGCGATACTTACCAGGTAAGCTCGCTTGGTACCACGGTTTCTTGAAGAATGCGCTCGGGCCGCCGCCGGAACCAAAATTAAAGAATCCGCTGCTGGAAGGAGGATCGGAAATTGTGTCTAGAAAAATAAGCTCATTCTCGTTAGTCCCCCAGCCACTTTGCCACTTGATCGTGTTATTGGAATTGAGAGCCAAGCTCACACCACCCACTGCCGTCGCCCAAGGCGCGTCCGCCGGAGCGCTGACAGACGCTGAGTAGTACTGTGGCAAGTCGAAGGTGAAATCGCCTTCATCGCCGGAGGAAAACTGCGCCGATTCGCCGAGCACGGCCGCCACTTCGCTGATGAGATTTTCGGTCACTAAAATAGTATCCGGCGTATAAGATTCTTCGCTCCCATAGCTCCCGGAGATGACGCTACCCAATTGATTCACCGCCGCGTATAAAAACGCATTGTCGACATCGACAAACGATGAACTGGGAGGAACCACCAATTCGATACTCGCACCTGGCGCAATCGCATGCGCCCATTCGACATCTATGTTAATTTCAGGGTCCGGAGACGAACAAGCCGATGGCGTCGGATAGTTGATGATCTTGAAATTGGACGAAGTTAGTGCCGGCAAACCAAATCGCGCCGAGAACGCGTTGGCGTCGCTCTTAATAGTCGGCGAACCACACCAATCGAGGATGACAATCGTCTGTCCCGTGCCATCAAACCCTTCGTTATAAAGACCGGTTAAGTTGTACGCTTTCTGGATCTCCGCAGGCGTGTAACCACAGCCTTCGATGCTCTTGGTGTACCCGTTGCCTTTATACGTCGCGCTCACTGAGTTGCCGAAGTAGTCGGTGCCTGTATAGCTCTCGGTCTCCACGCCCGTGAAGCAACTGGTCGTGAAAAAGGCCGGGTCGGCGTTCGCACTTGGCCCCGCCCCCGCTCCGCTGGCCAGAGCTGCCCCACCTTGCAGGCCGCCTGTCGGGGGAGCTTTTCCGGCTGGAAGGCTGGTACGGCTCACATATGGGTGCGTAAACGCCAGGTTGTCCAAGCCGTACACCGCTCCCACCAGTGCTCCGGCGGCACCTTCCACAAAGGGATCGCTGGTATTACCGCGAAGCATCTTTCCATTGACCAGGAAATTGTTGAGCGTCACATGAAACGCTTTCTCAACAGCGGCCACCGTGCCGCGTGCGGTCACATTAAAATTCTCCGGACCGATGCCGACCACTGACAAGCCATTCGCTGTAAGAAAATCTTGCACCGTCTTGGCTTCCTCAGCCGTGGGCGCAAACTTCGCTACGAAATCGCTCTTGGTTAGCCAATGACGATAGTTGGGCGATTTTGGATTGTAAAGATCAGCCGCTACTGAGTCCAATTCGCCACGGTTATGAACATTGAGCCAAACGCTCACCTGAATGGTGCTGGTCGGAGCGACCGGCCCCATATTCTTCCCCGTCGTCACAAATTTCGGTGTATTATTCGCGATCGTTTGGCCGCCGGTAACCGCGCCTTGTAAGGTTCCCGCCAAACCGGCCCCGATCAATAACCAACTTGAGAAGCTACTTTTTCCTAACATGCTATCTCCGAGTTCTAAAATATACTGCGTTAACTAGGGTAACCTCCGTTAGGGTAGTAATGCTACAGAATTATAGTACTAACGGTACTTTGGTGGAAATGTTGGTTTCATCTTAATTTGTAAATACTCTTACACTCCGATCTCAGCCACCTATTGAAATGCCTTGTTCGGATAAGGAGGAGGCGGCGGAACCGGATTGGGATGATCGTGGACCCGCTTCGACAAATATTCCAACGCCGCGCTTAGTTGCGCATCTTGTCCCTCAAAAGTATCGTGTGGCAGATTGTCCACGACAATATCGGGATCAACTCCATGTCCTTCAATCAGCCAAACTCCCTCTGGACCGTACACGCCTGTCTCGGCAGCCGAGGCAATCCCTCGGTCCGCCAGCCAGTTGCTGAACGAGAGCCAGATTTCGCCGCCCCACGTCCGCGTTCCGATCAATTTCCCCAACCCTAAGCGTCGAAAACCCTCTGAAAACGCTTCGCCGTCCGACGCCGTAATCTCATCGCACAGCACAACCACCGGACCGCGAAAAGCACCCTGCATGTTCCAGTAAGGCAAGCCATCGCGCCCCTGCCAATACATCCAAGGCTTGCGCAGCAGCTTGCCGAGCAGCCAGCTATCGATATTGCCGCCATAGTTGTGGCGCACATCGACAATCAAGGCGTCCCGATCGTAAATAGGCGTGTACTCTTCCTCCCATTGCCGAATGTCGTCCGGTCCCATCGCACGCAGATGGATATAACCAAATCTCCCAGCGCTTTGCTGTTCCACTTTTTGCCGGCGCGTGTACTCCCATTCCGAATAACGCAAGTCGGCATCCTCTCTCATGGAAATGGGCTTCACCACAACATCGTGTAACTCGTTGTTTCCTTTGTGGCGATAACCGACAAGAACCTGTTTGCCGGCCTGATCTCGCAGCAATTCATTGGCATGCCCAACAGATAGAACGCTAACCCCGTTAATGGCTGTGATCACGTCGCCATCCATAAGTTCGCAGCCTGGCCGCGCCAGTGGAGAGAGTTTGTCCGGCCGGTCGGGATCGGTTCGATAGATATGTTCCACCCGGTAACCGCCCGCCGCCTGGTCGCGAACCAATAACGCTCCGAGCGAGGCCACCTGAATCTGGTCGGGGCCTTTTCGTAAATCGCCTCCGACTACGAATGTATGCAGCGCCGAAAGTTCGCTCACCATATCCGATATCAAATCGCTCAGTTCCGCCCGATCCCGCACCCGCCCGATCAGCTCCAGATATTTGTCGCGCACCGTGGGCCAGTTCACTCCATGCATGTGGCGGTCGTAGAAATAATCGCGCTCCAGCCGCCACGCGTCCAAATAGGCTTCGCGAAACTCCTGCGCTGGAATGACCGAAAAATTCCAGGGCTTTAAATCCACCTGGGCGTCGGTCAGCTTTTTGGGATTCTTCAGCGAATCCGCCGTTACGGTGGAATCCAGCACATACAAATCGTTCTGCTTGTGAACCATCATCTTCTTCCCGTCAGCCGAGACTTCAAACGTCTTAATTGAGTCGATGACGGTTTCAGGCTTATCGCCCTTGTTCGCGATGGCGACGCATTGCAATTCGTTCTTCTCGTGATTGGCCGAATCGTCGTCGATCCAACACAGCTTCTCGCCGGCCGCTTGCAGGTTGTGGTAATTGCCCGGCGGCACAGGAATTTCGACCAGCCGCGCGGCCATCCCCTCCAGCTCGATGTCCACCTTCACCTTGGGCTTCTCCGAATCTTTCTTTTCGGTCTTGGCCGCGTCCGCCTCTTTTTCCGGGCTCTTGGCGGGATGCAATTCGTCCGCCGCCTCAAACGGAGAGATCAAACCCTTCTTCAACGGCAACCCATAAATCTTATTCGCGCGATCGAAAAACGGATCGGGCAGCCGCGGGCCCCATGGACTTTGCACAGTTGATTTGAGAGCGCGGTCGGAAAGGAAATAGATCCACTTCCCATCCGCGCTCCAGGTGGCTGAGCCGCTGTTGTAGCGGTCGGTGGTCAACGGCGTAGCTATACCCGTTTCAACCCCGTAAAGGATAATCCGC
>Ga0302326_10034572_pt1 | contig 10012 bp, 9 predicted proteins | sample Palsa_T0_3_FD_202264 | JGI IMG/M metagenome (GOLD analysis project Ga0302326, IMG submission 202264) | Peat permafrost microbial communities from Stordalen Mire near Abisko, Sweden - Palsa_T0_3 | ecosystem: Environmental > Terrestrial > Soil > Palsa > Peat permafrost | place: Sweden: Abisko...
GCAATCTCAAATTGCCGCGTAATGATTCTTTCCCGGTGAAGGTTCGGGACGGTTCGCATCTGAAGGTCCCGGCGAAGCCAGTCCCGACTAACAAGCCGGAGAAATAGTCCTGCTACAGCGCCAAGGCCGGTGTCTTGGCTTTTGCTGCTTGTTGAGCCTTGCGAGGCGTAGCACACGTCCCGATCATAAGTGTGCCCAGCCCGTCTTGCCGGGCTTTCACCCACTTGGCAAAGTGCTTTTCTGTGGTCTTGATGGACTCTTGGCCCAACAGCTTTGAGACTTCCTCAAGCGGGACGCCTTTTTCCAAGAGGTCCACAGCAAAGCTGTCACGGAGCCGATGTGAGAGCAGGTGCCCCGTGGCTAATCCAGCAGCTTCAAACACCGGCCGAATGTACCGGCGTCCCGACATGCGAGTGGCGGTCAGCGGAGAGCCGTTGCCGGTCCAATACGGATACTTCTCGCTAATTGTGTGGCAAGAATCTCGTGGTCAACGTTCAGATCTGTAACAGGAAGTCAGCTTCTGGCACGCTTCGTGATCTACCTCCGATACGAAGGCTTCCAGACCCAAAGGGTCTCCGCCAATTGGACAACGCGAAGATCAGAATGACCAATACGGCGATCGCCGTCATATGGACCCGTGGCAGGACCGCCACTCGCGGTACTCCGACTACACTATATCCGGACGGACAGCCTTGCCAGATCGCTGTGCACGGGCTTTTCCGCGAACCTCTGTGGGAGATTCGAGTTTGCATACCTCTGAGCGTCTCTACTATTCGGATTCATTTCTCAGCACATTTACCGGAGACGTAACCTGTGTCCGCGAACTCGCGGGCAGGAGTGGAGAACCGCTCTGGAAGCTTTCTTTGAACCGTACAGCCTTCTACCCGACGAGCGGCGGACAGCCTTTCGATACTGGCAAGCTGAGCGCGACTTTGCGGGACGGCATGGCACTGAACATTCCCGTGGAAGAGGTTGATGAGGACGAGGAAGGCGGGGTTTGGCATTTGGTGCGCGAACCGATTGCGGCGGGGATTCATGTCGAGGGACACGTCGACTGGGAACGGAGATTCGATCATATGCAGCAGCACACAGGACAACATCTGCTGTCTGCAGTTTTCTGGCGGGAGTTGCAGGCGCCGACGATCTCCTTTCATCTGGGAGAAGGCACGTCGACGATCGACCTAGCAAGCAGATCGCTAGCGCATCACAGCCTGGAGCAGGTGGAGCGGATTGCCAACGAGATAATCGGTGAAGGCCGCCCGGTGACCACGCGGTCCGTGTCCCGCGGCGAAGCCGAAGCCATGCTGGCTACCGGCGAACTTCGCAAGCTACCGGACAGAGAAGGCACGATTCGCCTGATCGACATTGCAGATTGCGACAAGAACGCCTGCGGGGGAACCCACGTGCGCTCCACCGGGCAGATTGGCGGGTTGCTGGTGCGGACGGTGGAGAAGGTGAGTCGGGGCCTGCGCATCGAGTTCGTTTGCGGATTGCGTGCCGTTCGGGCAGCTCACGCAGATTTTGCCATGCTGCGCGAGACGTCAGCGCTGCTTTCAACAGGGGCCACGGAACTGACGCAAAGCGTGGGGAGACTGCTGATCGAAGGGAAGACGAACGCGAAGGAGCGTCAAAAGTTACGCGAAGAACTGGCGGAGTTTCAGGCCGCGCGGCTGGCGACGGACGAGCCGATCGAAAACGGTATCCGGCTCATTGTGCGTGCGTGGAGGGACCGAGACCCCGATTTCGTGAAGTTGCTGGCCTCGCGTACAGCAGCATCTGCCGCGCGTACAGCGGTGATTTTCTGCGCCAACGACGCCGACCCGGTGCGGGTGTTCGTTGCCCGCAGTTCGGACCTGAACTTCAACTGCGGGCAGATACTGCGCGAGGCACTGGCCCAATGGGGACTGAGGGGCGGTGGCTCCCCAGATCTGGCCCAGGGTGAAGTTCCTGCGGAACATGAGTCAGCATTGCGAAATTCGGTGAGCGATGCGATTTGCAGGGCGGTCGCAAAGGGGCACAATCAGCGGTAAAGACCAGGCGTGCTGCGCGAAAGGAACCCCTTGTCGACTCTCCTGAACGGAACTGGTGGCTAGCCCCTAACTCCCCTGAAGTCGGCAAGTGTTCGCCGATTTGAATGCGCATGATCCTCGGATGACGCTCAATGCACTTTTCCAAACCGGCTCATGGACAAATCGCAGGTTCCGGTTGGATTCGCCAAATCGGAAATTACTCATGAGTAAACAGCATCGATCCGGCATGATAGGTCGTTATCGGGCGGCAAAGTAGAAGTGTACCGGAACGGCCCCAGGTGGCCGCATTCCATTGCCGCCAGCAGAATATTTGCGCGGGGATTGGCCTCTGAGCAAATACGTCAGAGCAGCGTCGCGTAGAACCCAGACAATTCGGCAAATGCCTTGCTCACCGAAGGATCAAGATGGCATTCCTCTGCGAGCCGTTGAAAGGGGCCCTCCCATGTTTCGGGAGGAGCTTCCAGCACAGTCGGAAGGTTATGTGTGCCGCGCCGCTCAAACGTACGCCGGAGTGCTTCCAAGCAGACAGACGTGTTCAGTGTTTCCGACTGGATTAGCAGCACCATATCGATAAGATCGCGGACTCTGCTGTTCGTTCCGCTTCGAGGCAAGGTGTAAGCGTGCAACTTTTCAGCAAACTGCTGTTCACGTTGAATCATTGGTACGGACGCTGGCGCAATGTCTGCAAACCCCAACCAATCGCGTGCTTCTACTCGCTCCAGGGGATCGAGTACAACATCCCCGATGCCGACATCCATGTGGAACTTCGCAAATGTGCGCTGCGCCATCATCGCGTCAACTGGATACCGGGAGCCGCCATACGGAGCACCGTCCAGATCGGTCATGGCATCGCCCACGCGAAATGAAAAGAAATCCTTGAGATCCTTGCTGCCGGTTTCTTGAAGATGTTCCAGAAGTGCATCGCCCGGCGCCCCTGAAATTGTACGCACTGTAAAGTCGAGGTCTTTGGTCGCCCGCGCTATCTGGAAACGAAGTTCCATTGCGTAGCCGCCTTTCAAGACCCATTGTGTATCCGAACCGGGAAATAGTCTTGCGAGAAAGCGATCGAAGGCAACCTGACGCCGCAGGCGTTGCAACTCGACGCCTTCAGTTCTTGCAATCTCCTTAAGTCTTGCCTCAAGCGCAGCGCGCAAGGCCGCTCCGGTGGCATATTTGGACTTCTCTGTCATGCAGCCTCCAGCGCCCGTGCGAGAGAAGCGCGCCGAGGATCCTTCCGCAACTCCGCAACTTGCCTCTGCGTGATTTTTCCGCTTGCCCTTGCCTGCTCGAATGCTTGACGGATTGTGTCTTTTGGAAGCGAGCCTTCCTCCCACACATCGCGTATGCTGCGCAGAGCACTGGTAACAGGAACCTGGAATAAGACCTGCTGCTCTGCCGTCGGCACAGTTCCGTGGTGGAGGCGCAGAATCCGAGGAACGGGGACTCCGCGGCGAAACGATGGGGGAACGGTCATATCGAGTCGGGAGGGATTTACGTCGGTGAGTTCATGCAGACTCAGGGCCGTCTGGTGGCTGTAGATGCCGGACGGCTGGTCACTCCGATCACGGGACCAGAGCCACCATAGGATCAGGTCGGAACGATCTGGCTCGGGGAAGAGAGCCAGCCTGTAAATTCCGCGATGCTCACGGAGCCAGTTTCCGGCGTGCACATGATAGGCCCGCTTGTTGCTGGCAAATCCTAGGGAGGCGGCCTGCTTGGCCGTGAAATACCCTCCTTGTGATTCGGCAACTTGGTATAGCTCTTTCTGGCTTTCCTTCGAGGTCTGCATAAAAGGTCAACTTTCTCGACCTATTATGCATGCATCGTCAATCCCAATCAAGCACTCCGGAGAGTACAGCCCCAATTGCATCTTGATTCTCACCGGAATGAATGCACTGATCCTGCATCGGAATGGGTGCAGTTAGGTCCAAATTCCTGTCCGACTTTTGTCCGACCCCACACTATAAATCGCAAGATTTTGGACGAAAAGACACAAAAAGTGACGGAAAAGACACACCCGCGAGTCGATGTCGAAAATCTGTCTAAGCTATTGATATTGTTGAATTTAAATGGGAATTTTTGGAGGCGCGGGTCGGGATCGAACCGACGCATAAAGGTTTTGCAGACCTCTCCCTTACCACTTGGGTACCGCGCCTTGGCAGGGCTGTCCTGAATGTTCTTTTTGAATTTTTCCCATTCCTGCCGTAGCCAATCCGGCTGGCGCCGGAGGGCGGAATGGAGCGGGAGACGAGATTTGAACTCGCGACCCTCGCCTTGGCAAGGCGATGCTCTACCACTGAGCTACTCCCGCTTGTTACAGATATGAGTATATCGGGCGGGCCAAATGCGGTCAAACCGCTGCTTTCCTAAGTCGGGGGCTCATCCTTTGCGAACGAGAACCCTAGAGCGAGTCAGTGACAGAGACTGGCCGCGAATTGACCGTGTCCGACACGATCTGGCCGTCGCGCACCTGAAGGATACGGTCTGCAATCGCGGCAGCTTCCATGTTATGGGTGATCATGAGAACGGTTTGGCCGAGTTCTTTATTCGAACGCTGAAGCATGGATAGGACTGCGTCGGAGTTTTTTGTGTCCAGGTTGCCGGTGGGCTCGTCGGCCAGGATGATCGCAGGCCGGGTGATGAGCGCACGCGCAATTGCCACTCGCTGCTGCTCTCCGCCGGAGAGTTCGGAGGGACGATGGCCCAGGCGTCCCTGGATGGACAGCAATTCACAGAGATGGTCGAGATACTTGTGGTCCAAGGGCTGATTGTTGCCGCTGATGGCATGGGCGATCTCGATGTTTCCCATGGCGGTGAGAGTGGGCAGCAGGTTGAATCGCTGAAAGACGAATCCGATGCGCTGCTTGCGCAGACGCGTGCGTTCCGCGTCGCTCAAAGAGCCAAAGTCGATGCCATCAATGACCACACGGCCAGAAGTTGCGTGGGTAAGGCCGCCAAGCAGGTAAAAGAGCGTCGATTTGCCAGATCCGGACGGTCCGACGATAGCGATGAATTCGCCACGTTTGACCGAGAAGGAGACGCCGCGCACGGCTGGCACTTCAATGCGGCCGGATCGATAAACCTTGGTGAGGTTTTCGGCCTGGATGATGGCTTGGGGCTGATCTGTGTGCACGGGTTGATTGTAAATGGCCAGGGCCTGCGCGCCCCGTGGGAACAACCTCCTCTACTCCATCCAACCTGCCGGAGATTTGCCCGTCGGAGATGGCGGCCTTCTACTCTGGAAGATCGGAAATCGCCGAATGAAGCCCCGCGAGCACGGTTATGATTTTGAAAGCGGCAAAGTGAGCTTTGCAGGCATAGGAGATTGGGAATATGAGTTATTTAGCCGATGCCAAGAGATATGATGGCGCACAATTTCGGCGATGCGGGCGATCCGGCATAGTATTGCCGCCGGTATCGCTCGGTCTATGGCAGAACTTTGGCGGCGCCGATGTCTTCGAGACCGGACGCGCGGTGATCAGGCGGGCATTTGACCGGGGCGTGACCCACTTCGACCTGGCGAACAATTACGGGCCTCCGTATGGGTCGGCGGAAGAGAACTTTGGGCATATTCTGCGCAAGGATTTTCGGCCTTACCGGAATGAACTCGTCATTTCGTCAAAGGCTGGCTGGGATATGTGGCCGGGGCCCTATGGCATTGGGGGTTCCCGCAAGTACCTGCTGGCATCTCTCGATGAAAGCCTGCAGCGCATGGGGCTGGAGTATGTCGATATCTTCTACTCGCACCGGCCGAGCCCGGATGTGCCGCTGGAAGAGACGATGGGAGCACTTGCCCATGCGGTGCGGCAGGGCAAGGCTCTGTATGTCGGCATCTCGTCCTATAGTCCGGAACGGACGCGCGAAGCGGCTCGGATTCTGCAGAGCGAAGGCGTGCCGCTGCTGATTCACCAGCCGTCGTATTCTCTGCTGAACCGGTGGATCGAGACCGATTTGCTCGGAACGCTGGAAGAGTTGGGCGTAGGCTGTATTGCGTTTTCTCCGCTGGCGCAGGGGCTGCTTACCAACAAGTATCTGAACGGCGTCCCGGAGAACTCGCGAGCGAAGGCGGGGGGTTCGTTCCTGGATTCCTTCCTGAATGAAGAGAATCTCAAACAAGTACGGGCTTTGAATGAGTTAGCCCAGGAGCGCGGGCAATCACTGGCTCAGATGGCGATTGCGTGGGTGCTGCGCGATCAGCGGGTGACTTCGGCGCTCATCGGAGCGCGTAATGTTGCGCAGCTTGACGACTCGCTCGACGCCGTCAAGAAGCTTGCGTTTACAGATGCGGAACTGAGCGCGATCGATCAATACGCGCGTGAGGGCGGGATCGATCTTTGGAAGGGCGCGCGCGAAGGGACGGAGTAGCGGCTGCCGCGTTCGCCAGGGCCGGTCTTTGAGCCCCGGCGAACGCGGTTGTCCGGTTCAATTTCGTCGCGCAACTGGAGACCGTCCGACGGTCTCCCGGGAACGAAGCTGAAAAATCAACGTATGCCAAAGCCAGGGCGACCCAAATGTGTGCGCAGGTCGTGAACGGTATAACCGATAGGAACCTTAAACAATTCAGGGTTTGGCTCGGACAGCGAAATATTGGTGACGAACACGAGCTGCCTGCCCTTGAGCGGGTCGATGCGAAGGATTTTGAGGTTGGTCTGGAGGGCTTCGCTATACCAGAACTCCCGGGTCTCCACGAGATCACGCTCGTTGCCAACGGCTCCAGCTCTTGTAGTTGTAACCTCCCTGCTCCCAATGACCTCAAGGCCCTGCAACTCATCGGTACCGAGCATTTCCCGGGTGCGGTAGCGCGCTCCATCGTCGAGGGAACCCGTCGCTGCAGATTTGAAGGATGTCCTCGGCACATACTCTGAAAGAGTCGGCGCTCGTTTGCGTCCACTCGATGTGATCGACACCCGAAAAAGGCATACCGGGTACGGCAAGAACTTCCACTCCGGGCACAGTGATCCTGGCTTCATTGTCCGGACCGCGCATCGGTTCCTGGGGATGCAGCATTACTGCGTTGAGCGTGAAACAAATAAGGAGAGTGCCAGCAAAATGCCTCATCGTGGTTACTCGCGATATACGGTCTCAGCGTAATCCGGGCAAACACGACAGAAACATGAGCCGGAGCAATGGATTTCTCTTCGCCCAGACCGGATTCGACTCAAGGAGTCGAATTTCCTCGCGCAGCTTCGCTCTCTACTGATGCCCTAAATATTTGTTTTCTTGTATCTTCTGGATGATTCTAACCTTTGCGAAAGCGATTGGCGAGGTCGAATTCGTCGCGGAGTTCGGGCGTTCGCAAATTTTCGCGAAGATGCGCCAGGCGCTGCTCCAGGGCCTGCAGGGTTGCCGCGATAGTTTCTGTATTGGTGAGAGCAATGTCGCGCCACATCGAGTAGGGGCTGGAGCCTAGCCGTGTCATCTCGCGGAGGGCGCGGCCTCCAACGGCGGTGAGTTCCGGGGCCGCACCCAACTCCGATTGAAGAAGAGCAGTAAGAGCCGTCGCGAGGAACTGCGGAAGATGGCTGACCCAGGCCACCAATTCGTCGTGGCGATTGGCTTCGAGGTCAAGGGTGCGGCAGCCGATGGCCCCTACCCAGTGACGCCAGCTGGCTGCCAATTCCGCCGACCGGATGGACATCGCCGATGGATTCTCATCCGCAGAGTCCTGTGCAGATTCCGACGTGAAGATCCAAACCGCTCCTTGAAAGAGTCCCGCATCCGCCTGGGATGCGCCGCCGACTTCTTTGCCGGCCATGGGGTGACCGGGGAGGAATCCGGCGCGACCGGAATCGTTGAAGAGACGGTTGCCGGTGCGCGTGATGAGCGATTTGGTACTGCCGACATCGGTCACCAAGTGTGTTGGGCCGAGAATCGGCGCCAACTGCTCCATCCAATCGAGAATTGCAAAGACCGGCATAGCAAGAAGAATCAACTGGCTGGCTTCCGCCGCAGCGAGCGGATGGGACGCTACGGCGTCAATGGCATTGCGCGCGAGCGCCTCCGCAGACTGCCTGGAGTCTTTATCCCAGCCGATGATCGGGCCAGTGAAGCCGACGGCGCGCAGGGCCAGGCCTGTCGATGCTCCGAGCAGGCCTGTGCCGAGGATTAAGACGCGTTCGATCATCTCTGGATCATGGGCTTTTTGTGGGCTGTTATGCGCTCGTCGTCGCCGGTGCGCTGGAGTAGACACTTCTGCCGACGGCCTGGGCGATCAATCGCAGTTCGCCGATAAGCTTGGCGAACTGGTCAGGGAAAAGCGTCTGCGCGCCGTCGGACAGCGCCTTATCCGGGTTGGGATGGACTTCGACGATGATGCCGTCCGCTCCTGCGGCCACCGAGGCGCGGGCCAGCGCCGGAACCATGTCGCGCCGTCCGGTGCCGTGCGAGGGATCGCCGATGATGGGAAGGTGAGAAAGCTTCTTGATCACCGGGATCGCCGAGATGTCCATCGTATTGCGGGTATAGGTCTCGTAGGTTCGGATACCTCGCTCGCAGAGGATGACGTCGTAATTCCCGCCAGCCAGGATGTATTCGCTGGAAAGCAGCAGCTCCTCGATCGTGGCGGCCATGCCGCGCTTGAGCAGGATCGGCTTGCGGACCTTGCCCAGTTCGCGGAGCAGGTTGAAGTTCTGCATGTTGCGTGCGCCAACCTGAAAGCAGTCGATGTAGGGCAGCATCGGCTCGATCTGCGAGATCTCCATGACTTCGCTGATGGCGAGCAGGCCGTAGGCGTCGGCGGCTTCCCGCATCAGTTCGAGGCCCGGAATGCCCATCCCCTGGAAGGCATACGGCGAACTGCGCGGCTTGAAGGCGCCTCCACGAAGAAAGCTCGCGCCCGCCTCTTTGACCTGCTTGGCGGTGAGGAAAATCTGTTCGCGGCTCTCGATCGAGCATGGCCCTGCCATGATCGGGATCTCGTCGCCGCCAACCTTGACGCCGTGATTGAACTCGACAACCGTCCCTTCGGGACGGAAGGCGCGGCCAGCGAGCTTGTAGGGCGAGCTGATTCGATGGACGGAAAGGACCCCGGGCAGCAGCTTGTATTCTTCAATATCCACGGACAGCGTGGGACCAACCCCGGCGAGGATGGTCTGGGTGGCGCCGGTGGTGCGGTGTACATTGACGCCCGCCTCGACCATGCGCTCGATAATGGCGTCAATTTGTTCCTCGGTTGCGTGTTCCTGCATTGCTACGATCATTGCCTGTTCCCCGTCTCGGGCGACTGCACGCCTGCTTCGTGGCTCGGGGCTGCTGCCTGGGCATTTCCCTGAGCAAGTCTTTGACTGGCCAACTCATTTCTCTGCAGTGCGCGCATGACGTCGATGATGCGCTCGAAGATATGCGTCAGTTCGATATCCGGCAACGGCCCTTTGTTTGCCGAGCGGACATTTTCGTAGATCACCTTCTCGCGCGCCGGCTCGTAGATGGGCAACGAAGTGGCTACCTTCAGGCGGCCTGCTTCCAGGGCCGTTTCGGCGCGGCGGCTGAGGAGGGCTACCAGTTGGCGGTCCAACTCATCGATCTCTTTCCGCAATTCTTCCAACGTCATATCTGCCTCGTCTTGTTTCTGGCATTCCGGTTCCGCAGCGAGCCTGAAGTTCTGCATCGCACCAGCGGCCGATAGCCAGGAGAAATAAGTTAAGCCAAACTGTACGGTGATCTGGCGCAAACTATGCGACCGGAGACCGCCTGCAAGGGTTCGTCGAGCGGAAGGTTCCCGCGGTCAAAGGGCCTGCACCTCGACTGGCTGGCGCAGGCCCTGAATAAACAGACCTTGGATAAATTGCGCCACCGCGCCCGGTGCCTGCTCTTCCGTTGATCGTTCGATCAACTCAACGATTGCGCTGCCGATGACCGCCGCATCTGCGAACTTAGCGACTTCCGCCACGTGATCCGCGTTGGAGATGCCGAACCCGACGGCTACCGGCAGCTTGCTCCAGCGTCGGATGCGCTCGACAAGCGCTGCCGCGTCGGCGGCCAGA
>Ga0302326_10034573_pt1 | contig 10012 bp, 9 predicted proteins | sample Palsa_T0_3_FD_202264 | JGI IMG/M metagenome (GOLD analysis project Ga0302326, IMG submission 202264) | Peat permafrost microbial communities from Stordalen Mire near Abisko, Sweden - Palsa_T0_3 | ecosystem: Environmental > Terrestrial > Soil > Palsa > Peat permafrost | place: Sweden: Abisko...
GCGGACCGAACACGTCGATGTCTTCCACCTGCACGGCGTGACGCTGGAAGCCTACGACCACTGCGCAGAGGTCCTGGTTCCCGAACTGAAGCGCCAGCAGGCGGCCGGCAAGATCCGTTTCCTGGGCGTCACCGAACACTTCGGCAGCGACACCGGCCACGCCATGCTGACGCGGGCCCTCGGCAACGGCCATTTCGACGTGATCATGGTCGGCTTCAACCTGGTCAATCCGTCGGCCCGCGAGCGGGTGTTTCCGCTGACCCTGGCGCGGGACATCGGTACGCTGATCATGTTCGCGGTGCGCCGCCAGCTCAGCGATCCGGCCGCCCTGAAAGAGGCGGTGGCCGGGCTGGTCGCGCGCGGCGAGGTCGACGGCGACCAGGTCGACGCCGCCGACCCGCTTGGTTTCCTGCGTGACGAGGGCGGGGTCGTCGAGGCCGCCTACCGCTTCTGCCGCCACGAGCCGGGCGCGCAGGTGATCCTCACCGGCACCGGCGACGTGGCGCACCTGGAGGCCAACCTCGCCGCCATCCAGGCCCCGCCGCTGCCGGCCGCGGTGCAGACGCGGCTGGCCAGCCTGTTCGGGCGCGTGGACAGCGTTTCGGGGAACTAGGCGGGGCGCGGCTCCGACGCTTGGCGCCGGGCCGGAATGCGGACACCTTCGGGAGATGATCCGCGTCGCGCACGATCGGAGCCGCCTCCTGGCATGAGGCGAAACCGCCTGGGCCGCCTGTCGGCGCCGCAGGAGCTGTTCGTCGAGACCCTCGCGACGAGGGGCGCGGTGCATGGCCTGGCGTTCGACGGCGCCGACGGCGGCTATGCGATCACCGACGGCGGCGACCTCGTCGTCGAAATTCACCTCGAGGATCGCACCCTGGCGGACGCCGGGCGGACGCTCGACGCGCTGGTGGAGGCGACGGGCGCGCGGCGCCTGCTGGCCCAGAGTTTCGATCCGCTGGCGATGTCGCTGGGCCTGTCGCGCGGGTCTCCGGCTGAGGTCCGGGGGGTGCTCTACCGGGTGATCGTCGACCCGGGGTTCCAGGCGCGGGCGGACATCGTCGCCCGGCCGGGCGCGCCCAGCGATGTCGGCGAGCTTGCCGCGCTCGGCGACGACTTCTTCGAGAGCGCGGACGAGATCGAAAGCTACCTCTCCGCGGGCGGACTGATGACCTACCGCCTGCGCGACGGCGAGCTGATCGGCGCCGGCGTGATGAAGCGCGTGATCGAGGGCGTGGACGGCGTCGACATCGGCATGGTGGTACGGCCGGCGCACCGACGTGTCGGCCATGGCGCGCACATCGTCTCCCACCTCAAGGCCCATTGCCTGGCGCGCGGCTGGCGACCGATCTGCGGATGCGCCGCCGACAACCACGCCTCGCAGCGCACGCTCGAGCGCGCCGGCTTCGCCTCGCTCCACCGGCTGGTCGAGTTCGCCCTGTAGATTCTCCCGAACTGGCGGCTTCCACCGCCGCGCCAACTGGGCCAAGATCACACGAGACCTGAAGAGATGAGCAGGCAGGAGGCGCGCCGATGAAGATATCCGCAGGCATTCCGTGGGGGTTCGAGGCCGGCCCCGCGGCGAAGGCGTTGGAAGAGCGGGGCTATGACTACGCAGCCACGGCCGAGACCCAGCACGACCCGTTCATCCCACTGGTCATCGCCGCCGAGCATACCGAGCGGATCGGCCTGACCACCGGCATCGCCGTGGCGTTCGCCCGCAATCCGATGATCCTCGCCAATCTCGGGCACGACCTCAATTCGCTCTCCAAGGGCCGCTTCACGCTCGGACTGGGAACGCAGATTCAGGCGCACATCACCAAGCGCTTGTCCATGCCGTGGTCGCACCCGGCGGCGCGCATGCGCGAGATGGTCCGCGCCATGCATGCGATCTGGGATAACTGGTACCTGGGCGAGAAGCTCGATTTCCGGGGCGAGTACTACAGCCACACCCTGATGACCCACTATTTCGCGCCGGTGGACATCCAGTACGGCCGTCCGAAGGTCGCGCTGGCGGCGGTCGGTCCGCTGATGACCAGGGTCGCGGCCGAGGTCGCCGACGCCATGCTCTGCCACGCCTTCACGACGGCGCGGTATCTTCAGGAGGTCACCGTCCCGCAGATCGAGAGCACCCTGGCGACGAACGGGCGCGACCGCGACAAGTTCGAGATCGTCGCGACCATGTTCACCGCCGCCGGCGACACCGAGGAACAGGTGCAGAAGGCGCGTACCGCCCTGCGCCGGCAGGTGTCGTTCTATGGCTCGACCCCCGCCTACAAGGGCGTGTTCGAGCTGCATGGCTGGCACGATCTGCAGCCGAAGCTCAATCGCCTCTCCAAGGAAGGCAAGTGGGACGAGATGGCCACATCCCTACCCGAGGAGGTGGTCGACGCCTTCGTGATCTCGGGAACCGCCGAACAGGTCGTCGACCAGCTGAAGACGGTGTTCGCCGGCAAAATCGACCGCACCTCGTTCGGCTTCGACGTCAAGGACCCGGACCGGCTGAAGGCGCTGATCCAGCGCATGAAGGCGACCTAGACAGCGATCCGAGGCCCTGGTCGTGGCATTGCTTCCGACAGGGCCGGCTGTAAGACGGAAGGCGGTCTTCCTACAATTTCGTCCACCGCGCCGCGCTTTCCAACAGAAGGCCAGGGCGGAAAAGGATGTCCATGGTCGGCGCGACTCGAACAGAGCGGACAGGTTCCGGAGACTCCGCGAACGCGCCTGGCGGGTTCGAAGCCGAGGAGAGCCGTCAAATGGTTCGGCGAGCTTGAGTTCTGGTTTTCGCTGATCAAGGTCGCGGCGCTGGTGCTGTTCCTGCTCGCCGGCGTCGCGATCCTGGTCTTGGGCCGTCACTTCGGCGGCCTCGCGCCCGGCCTGCATCTGATCGCCGAACATGGCGGTGTCTTCCCGCACGGCCTGCTGCCGGCCATCATAATCATTCAGGGCGTGGTCTTCGCCTATTCGGGCGTCGAACTGCTCGGCGTCGCGGCCGACGAGGCGCAGGACGCACGGCGGATTCTGCCCGACGCCATCAACGGCGTGATGTGGCGCATCGGCCTGTTCTATGTCGGCTCGGCCCTGCTCCTCGTCCTCCTGATGCAGCGGACCGCCTACAAGGCGGGCCAGTCCCTTCGTGACCTTCTTCGGCGCTCTGGGCGTTCCGGGGATCGGCACGGCCATGAACCTCGTGGTGCTCACGGCCGCCCTGTCGAGCCTCAATTCCGGGCTCTACTCCACCGGACGGGTGCTGCGGTCGCTGGCGGCGGGCGGGTCCGCGCCAGCATTCGTATCGCGGATGAACGCGCGGAACGTGCCCTACGGCGGGATCACCGTGACCCTGGTGGTCTATCTGCTGGGTGTCGTGCTCAATTGTCTGGTTCCGAGCCGGCCGGTATTCTTTTGACCTTTTTCGCCGTGGCCTCCAGCGCCTGGGTCCTGCTGATCGAGATCAGCCGCTGATCGCGCGGCCCGGCGGCTCGTGGCGCCGCAGAAAGAGAACCGCGCGTCGGCGCCCTGTGCGGCATCAGGCGCGGTCTTCGGCCTCGCGGAGGGACAGCAACAGTCGCGCCGCGAGGGTGAGGACCGAAACCGCAAGCAGGACGGCGCCCGCATAGACGAGGGCGACCATGCCGTCGACATGCGCCGGGCCTGGGCCGCGAACGGAGAGGAAGAAGCCGGCGGAGAGCAGCATCGCCGAGACCGGCAGGCCGATCCGGACGAACCAGACCGCCGGCCGGGGCAGCGCCGCATGGTCGGCCAGCAGCTGAACGATCAGCGACAGCAGGACGATCACCCCCGCATGGGCGTGGCCGGCGCGTTCGAGGTTCTCCCGCAGGGGATTGGTCATGTAATGGCCGTTCGGGTCGGACAGCGATTTGAGGATGTAATAACCCCCGAACTGGATCGTCGGGACCAGGATCAGGATCAATCCAGCCATCAGTCTCGCGGCGCGGCTCATCGGCATCGACCTCCGTGGCTCGGTTGGCCGTGAGACGTCAGTCTGGGCGCGATGCCGTCGGGTCAACAAGTTCACCCCTCCCGCGAATCCGCGACGAGACGGAACCATCCGGCGCGCCCGTCCTGGCGTATGTCGTCGGGATCGGGCTACATCGGCCGGCCAAGATGGAACACGGACCTGAGGCCGGTCATAGCGTCGCGAAGGAGGAGCGCCGTGAGATACGCGATCGAATTGGTCGCCTGCCTGGGGATGGTGCTGCCGACGGGCGACGCGCCCGCGAGCGAAGCGCGGCCTTTCGACGGCGGGGCGGGAACCGGCGCTCGTGTCGAGGGGCGCCCTTGCACCTTCCAATTCGAGAAGCGGTGAGCGGATCGGTCGCGAAACCGCGCCCGCGCTCTGAACGGACTCTTTGTCGCGAGCGCGGCTACGGGCTACCCAGGCAACCCGACAAATCGCCGGGCGAAGTAGGTGGTGACTTCTCTGGTCAGCGCTTCCACGTCCGACGGAAAGGGGTCGAGGCGCCGATCGACGATCAAGGACGCCAGGCCGTGCGCGAACGACCATAGCGAAAGCATGGCAAGCTCCACCTCGTCGGGCGGAAACGCGGCTCTGGTCTCCTTCATGAAGGCGCCCAGAACGGTGTCGGGACGGTTCGCCAGATCCTCGGACGCTGACTCTCTCCAGTCGGGAGGGCGGCCGAACATCAGCCGGAACAGCTCGGGGTGCTCGATCGCGAACAGGACGTAGGCGACCCCCTGCCCGATGAGCCCGCCGGGTCCCTCGCGGTCGGCCGCCGCCAGGCGCTCGCGCAGGAGTCCGAAGCCGTGCACCGAGATCGCCGCGAGAAGCGCCGCCTTCTCGGCGAAGTGCCGGTATGGGGCCATGGGCGACACGCCCGCCTCCTTGGCCAGGGCGCGCAGGCTCAAGGCCTCCGAGCCCTCTTCCTCGAGCACGCGGATGGCGCTTTCCAGCAGGGTTCGCCGCAGATCTCCGTGGTGGTAACCGCGTGTTGACACCGCATACATCCTCGTTCATGTATGCGGCATAAACATTTGGTCGCCGAGATGCAAGGGACAGTCGATGATCTTCAAGGACGATCTTTTCCAGGCGCAGTGGCTGAGGACGGCGGGACACGCGAGCTATGGCGGGGCCGAGATCGGCGAATGCCTCGCCATCGCCAGACAAATCACCGAGCCTGATCCGGTCAGCTGGCGCGACGCCTGGGCCGGCGCGGCCGAGCGCCTGTCGGCGGCGGCGGACGTCAGCCTCGAGGACGGCCGGACGGTCAGCGCGCTGGGCGGCTATCTGCGCGCCTCGAACTATTGGCGGGCGGCCTACACCTTCATGATGAGCGCGCCGGTCGATCGCCGGGTGGTCGACGCCTATCGCCGCCAGCGGGCCGCCTTCGAAGGCGCCGCCGCGCTGATGCGGCCGACAGCGGAACGGATCAGCATTCCCTATGAGGATGGCTCGCTTCACGGCTACTTCTTCAGAGGCGCGGACGCGGGTTCGCCCCGGCCGACCCTGATCGTCAATGGCGGCTACGACAGCACGGCGGAGGAGTGCTTCTTCTTCGGCGGGGCCGCCGCGGTCTCACGGGGCTACCACTGCATCGTGTTCGACGGCCCCGGCCAGGGCGGCGCGATCATCGAGGACGGACGCGTTTTTCGGCCCGATTGGGAGGCGGTGATCCGGCCGGTGGTGGATTACGCGGTCGCCCGGCCCGAGGTGGACGCGGCTCGCATCGCCCTCATGGGCGTGAGCTTCGGCGGCTATCTCGCGCCGCGCGGCGCGAGCGGTGACGATCGCATCGCCGCCCTCATCGCCGATCCGGGAGAGTTGTCGCTGCTCGACGAATTCAAGACCCGGATGCCGGCGTTCATGGCGAAACAGATCCCGCGGGGAAATCCGCTGATCCTGGCGCTGCTCGGCCTGATCCTTCGCCATCGCATTCGTCAGGTGACGCCCGGATGGGGCCTCAGGCGATGCCTCTGGGTCCATGGCGCCAAAGGGCCGCTCGACTATCTGCGGATGACCGAGGGCTACAGCGTCAAGGGCCGAATCGGTGGGATCCGGTGTCCGACCCTGATCTGCTCGGCCGAGGACGACGAGATCGGGGCGACGGCGCGGGCGCTTTATGAGGCGCTCGACTGCCAGAAGACCTTCGTCGCGTTCAAGTCCGACGAAGGCGCGGGCGCCCACTGCGAGGCCGGCGCCCGCGCCCTCTTCAACCAGCGCGCCTTCGATTGGCTCGACCGTCAGTTCGGTTGAGGCGCGCGCCGACCGCGCTCCAGCCACCGACAGATTGCGAATGATAATGCTTCGCAAGAGCAACTGGCCGTGTTAGCAGACCTCTCGTAGCTGACGACGCCGCGTACAGGCCCGATGGCCGGGCGTCGGGTTGCGGTAACCATCTGCGGGGCACGGACCATGCGTTTTTCCGAGACAATTCAATCTCCCACCGCGTCCCGTCTGGCGCTACGGGCGCTCGGCGCGGCCGGCGTCTGCATGACGGCGGTCGGCGCGGAGTCCCCGGCCGTGGCTCAGGCGACCGAGACCGACCAGGCGACGACGCCGGATCACGGCCAGGCCAGGAAGGCCACGGGGGTGGGCGAGGTGATGGTCACCGGCCTCCGGCCGTTGCTGGGCGACAAGATTCCCCTGAGCGTCAAGGACACGCCGCAGTCGGTCAACGTCGTTCCGCAGCAGCTCTTGCGGGAACAATCGGTCACCCGGCTCGAGGACGCCCTGAAGAACGTTCCGGGCGTCACCCTCAACGCCGGCGAGGGCGCGGCGCGCGGCGATACCATCAACATCCGCGGGTTCTCGGCCTTCAACGACTTCTTCCTCGACGGCATCCGTGACGCCGCGGTCTATGTGCGCGACCCCTTCGACCTGGACTCCATCGAGGTGCTCAAGGGTCCTTCGGCGACCCTGTTCGGCCGCGGTTCGACCGGCGGCGCGGTCAACCAGGTCAGCAAGGCGCCGCTGCTCACGCCGCTCCGCACGCTCGCCGCCGACGTCGGCGACAACGAGGAATATCGGGGCACGCTCGACATCGACCAGCCGATCGGCCCCAGCGCCGCCTTCCGCCTCGATGCGATGGGCGAGTCGTCGCACGTCGCCGGTCGCGACGACGTCAAGAACCGTCACTGGGGCGTGGCGCCGGAACTGTCCCTCGGGATCGGCCAACCCACCATCGTGACCCTGGCCTACTTCCACCTTTCGGAAAACGACGTGCCCGACACCGGCATTCCGTTCGTCGACGGCGCGCCGGCCCCGGTGAACCGCAACAACTTCTACGGGCTGAGTTCGGACCACGCGATCTCCGAGGTCGACATCGGCACCTTGCGGATCAAGCACGACTTCAATCCGAACCTCTCGCTGGCCAGCACGACCCGATACGCCAACTACGGATTCAACTATCAGTTCGACGCGCCGAATTTCGGCGGCGTAGCCGACGACGGCCAAGGTCCGCCGACCCCGGGCGAGCCGCTCGGCGCCATCCTCGTCGGCCGCGATTCGCCGAGCAGCGCGGGAACCCAGACCAATCTCACCGAACAGCTCGACCTCACGGCCCGGTTCGACACCGGCTTTCTGCACCACACCCTGGTGGCTGGGATCGAGGTGGCGCGGCAGACCAATCACCTCCGCAGCTACACCAACCCGTTCAACAGCAACAACAACTGGATCCCGGAGACGCCGCTTCTCGACCCGAACCCCAACCAGGTCCGCCCCTACGAGCCGGTGTCGAGGACGCAGGTCACCGACGCCGATTCCGAGAGCGCCTATGCGACCGACACCGTCAACGCCGGCCGCCATGTCGACCTGATCGCCGGCGTCCGGGTCGACCGCTTCGCCGCCGACTATATCCAGACGACGCTCTCGACCCGCGCCGTGCTGCCTCTTTCCCACACCGACGTCCTGGCCAGCCCGCGGGTGGCCTTGGTGTTCAAGCCGACCAGCTGGGAGAGCGTCTATGTCTCCTACGGGACGTCGTTTGACCCGTCGGCGGAGGCTTTGACCCTGACCACCAAGACCGCCAACCTCGGTCCGGTCAAGGCGACCACCTACGAGGCCGGCTCGAAGACCAGCCTGCTTCACGGCGGCCTGTTGCTGACCGGCGCGATCTTCCACACCGAGGTCGACAACGCCCAGGTCAACGACCCGGAAAACCCCACCCTCACCGTCCTGCAAGGCAACGAGACGGTGCAGGGCCTGGAGATCGGGGCGACCGGCCAAATCGGCCCGAAGCTGGAGATCACCGCCGGCTATACCTACCTCGACGGCAGGACCAGCGGCGACACCGGCGTCAACCCTATCGTCGCCTACAGCAATGCGCTGATACCCAACCTGGCGCGCAACGCGGCCAACCTGTGGGCCGAGTACTACATCACCGACCCTTGGGAGGTCGGCTTTGGCGTCAACTACCTCGATCGCCGGGTCGGCAATATCGTCACGCCCGGAACGGTCGCCGCAGTGGTTCCCAGCTATGTCGTCTGGAGCGCCATGACGTCCTATAAGGTCAATGACCGGCTGTCGCTGCAGCTGAACGTCATCAACCTGTTCGACAAGCTGTACTACGACAATGTCTACTACACCTCCGCGTCGGAGAACCACGTCATTCCGGGCGTCGGTCGAACCTTCAGGTTCACGGCGCGGACGAGCTTCTGATGCCGGCGCAGGGTTCGGCCGGGCGGGCGCTGGCGGGCGGGCGCTTCGAGCGACACGACGCGCTGGCGGCGGACTATCGGCGCATGGGCCGGCTTCGGCGCATGAGCCATGTCGAACTGCGCGCCCTGCTGGCCGGCGATCCCGCCAAGGCCGCGCCCTGGATCGAGACAGCGGCGCGACATGGCGTCACCGAGGCCCAACTTCGCCTGGGACAGATGCTGCTCGACGGGCTGGGGGCGCCCAAGGACCACGGCGCCGCCCTCGCCTGGTTCCTGCGCGCCGCCAGGGCGGGCGCGCCCGAGGCGATGAACATGGTCGGGCGCTGTCATGAGAACGGCTGGGGGACGCCCGAGGACCTGCCGGCCGCCGCGCGCTGGTACCGCCGCTCGGCCGAGGCCGGCCACGACTGGGGCGAGTACAACCACGCCAACCTGCTGTTCGACGGTCGCGGCGTGGCGCGCGACCGCGTCGAAGCGGTCTCCTGGTACCAGCGCGCCGCGCGGAGGGGTCACGCCCGGGCGATGAACCTGCTGGCGCGCTGCTGCGAGGAAGGTTGGGGAATGCCGCGCGATCCGTCCGCGGCGATCGGGTGGTACAGGCGGTCGGCCGAGGGCGGCTATTTCCGGGCCCAGTTCAACTACGGGACCGTGCTGGCGGCGCGGGGGCGGACCGAAGCGGCGCTGGGCTGGTTCGACAAAGCCTGCCGGGACGCCCCCGCCGACAGCCTGCGCGCGATGGTCGAGGTCCTGCTCCGCCAGCGGGACCCGCGGCTGACCGATTTCGCGCGGGCCGCCGCCGCGCGTCTGCCATGATCCTGCACATCCGCGGCGTGCTGACGCCCGATCAGGTGCGCCATTGCCGGGACGTCCTGCTGGGCGCGGTCTGGGTCGACGGACGGATCACCGCCGGCGACCAGTCGGGGCTGGCCAAGCGCAACCTGCAGCTCCCCGAGGACGCGCCGCAGGCCAAGGCGCTGGGCGAGGTGGTGTTGGGGGCGCTGGCCGGCAATCCCCATTTCATGTCGGCGGCCCTGCCACTCAAGGTCTATCCGCCGCTGTTCAACCGCTACGGCGCGGGCATGGGCTTCGGCGACCATATCGACAACGCCATCCGGGTCTCGCCGGTTTCCGGGGCGCGCTACCGGACGGACCTCTCCTGCACCCTCTTCCTCAGCGATCCGGCCGACTACGACGGCGGCGAACTGTTGTTCGACGACGACGTTTCGGCGCGCGGCGTCAAGCTGCCGGCCGGCGACTTGATCCTCTATCCCGCCACCACCTTGCACCGGGTAGAACCGGTCACCCGCGGCGAGCGGTGGGCCTCGTTCTTCTGGGTCCAGTCGATGGTGGCCGACCTGGGCCAAAGGGTCCTGCTCCACCA
>Ga0302326_10034574_pt1 | contig 10012 bp, 6 predicted proteins | sample Palsa_T0_3_FD_202264 | JGI IMG/M metagenome (GOLD analysis project Ga0302326, IMG submission 202264) | Peat permafrost microbial communities from Stordalen Mire near Abisko, Sweden - Palsa_T0_3 | ecosystem: Environmental > Terrestrial > Soil > Palsa > Peat permafrost | place: Sweden: Abisko...
GTCCGGCGAAGCATTGCCGGTACCCCAATAGAGCGTGTTTAGTTGCGGATCGTAGGTGCCGGGCATCCAGGCCGTGCCGCCACCATGCAGATAGGTATCGCCGGGCCAGCTCGAAGAGCCAAATTTCCCTGGCGCCGGAATGGTCCACAAGCGCCACGCTAATTTGCCGGTTGTAGCGTCGAAGGCGGCGAGAAAACCGCGCACTCCGTCGTCTCCACCGGAGGTTGCAACCAAAACCTTATCCTTAAGAATGAGCGGAGCACCGGTGGCCCCGTAGTTTTTGTTCCAGTCTGCGTAGGCAACATCCCAAATCAGATTGCCCGATCGGCTATCCAGGCAAAGCAGGTGAGCATTGTCTGTTTCCATGTAAAGACGGCTGCCAGATAAAGCCACACCCCGATTGATATGACCCGAGGCATCATCGATAAGCCCGCTCGAAATCGGCCGGGAATAATGCCAGAGTACCTCTCCCGACTGCGCATTCAGAGCGAACGCATCGTTCGAGCCGGTGAAGTACATAATCCCGCTTACCACCACCGGTGTCCCTTCGAGTACGCCGGGGGTTTTGGTGTGAAAGACCCACTGTGCCTGAAGGTGGGCAACGTTCTGAGGAGTGATCTGGGTAAGACCGCTGAAGCGCCTGCCCGTGTAGTCGCCGTTGTAAGACGGCCAATCGTCTTTCATCTGCGCCGAAGCGTAGGTAGCTGCGCAAAGAACTATCACCCACAGTCGACCAAGCTTCATGCGCTCAATGGCCCTCATCGTTCATGGTAATGAATACTTCTCCGAGTGCTCCGCGGTCGACACCAGCCTTATCGATCAGGTGAATAGAAACCCGGGCTATGTTCCTGGGCGCCGCAATGGTCTGGTGCAGTGTCACCGGATCCTGAGGTTGCACGGCCTCGAGTGCCACTTCGCTTGCTCCTAACCCGCCCTCATCGTAGAGGTAGGCCTTTAGTTCTCCGGGAAAGAAGACGCCAAAGCTGCCGGAGAGATCGATCTTGCCACCGATGCGACGGGCGACCAGCGGTTGGGCCACCAGACCCGCTTCCGTCACCGTAGTCAGGTCGCCGTTCAGGCGTGATGGAAACCAGGTTGTATCGAAGGCATAAGTCTCACCAGGCCCCAGGACGGCCATAGGGCTATTCAGTTCTGCTTCCATGTAGTACGGCGTCTTCTCCAGGCCAGAGGAAGTGAGGTAAGGCATGCCCTTCTCATTCAATTCAACCGTAGGCCCGTTCTTGTAAAAGATGGTTGTTGCTTTACTGGGATAGTCGCCGCCGGCGATGTTCCTGGTTTTTTCAACCATGGCATATTTCGTTGCGCTGTCGACGAGGGCAACCCATCCCGCGGTCGAATCAAGCCAGACCTCATTTTCAAGGTATTTCCAATTCAGCCGAAACAACCCATCCTTCACGCTGAACGAAGGGTCGTTCGCGAGTCCATCCCGGACGTGGTAACCGAGCAAATATGCGGAGTGTGGATTCATCGGCGTAATCGCCCAGAAGTTGTGGTTGTACTGGGTGCGGTCATTTGCATCGGAAAGGTTATATTGCGAGACCGACTGCACCGACCAGGTAATGGAGTGACCGGTAAAGTTCTTCGTAATCGCATGGAAGGAGATCTGCGGCGAATCGCCGCTTATGCTGATTTCCCGAGTGTATTGCAGGCCTGTGGGTGGATCGGGTGGGCCCTCCAGCCTGACGGTACATTTCGCTCCTTGAGATAGAACCGTGAAGGCGTAGGCACCGTCGTCCAGCGGAGTGGAGGCTCCCTGCCAGTGCTGCTCGTCGTCATTGCCCTCGGGCAATGGCCAGATTTTGTCACCGCCATAGTTGATCCAGCGTCCGGCCGCTTCGGCGGGAGAAACATTTTTTCCTTTGTAGACCGGGTTGACGAACAGATAGGGATGTCCGTTGAATGTGACCTGCATCAGCCGGCCGCCCAACTGGGGAACAAACGTGAGCTGCACCCAATCATTCGCGACCTGCTGCGCCTGCCAACCCTCGTAGACAATAGGATGGATCTGGCACGCAGAAGGCTCAGCGTTTGCCGCGGACGCCGCCATGGCAAGCGCCAGAAAACAAGACGCAGCAGCCCTCATGATTGAGTCCCCTGCCGCCGAGCGTGTGTCAGCAACTGCCGTAAACGCTGGGCAATGATGATTTCCTCGCCCGGCCTCAGGGTCATGGAAACGATTTGCAGCTTGTCGTCTTTCTTTGGGGCTTTCTGAGCGGTTGCCTTGCGGGACAGTACATCGCTCGGATTGTCCTCGGTCAGGACCGCGATCGAAGGAGTGCCCTCGAGTAACTGTCTCGCGCAGTCGGCGGTGCTATATCGCCAGGCTTTCTGATCCCACGAAATCATGAGCGTGGGGCATTGGTTTTCTTCGGGCATGTAGACGTTTGCTTCGACGCCGGGGACGGTGCCCACCAGGGTCGCGATGCGTTGGACACGTGCTCCCCATTCCCGGTTGAGCTTCGGCACATCCATTTTCAGCCACGCCTCGACCGCGGCCAAACAGCCCATGATCTCTTCTTTGCCCACTTTCATCGGGCGGCACACAGCGCCCTCCCATGGGTTGCTGTTGGCGAGAGCGGCGTCGATGAGATCCTTGCGCCCCAGCAGGATGCCGCTCGATTGTGGTCCACACAATCCCTTGCCTCCGCTGAACGTGTACAAGTCGCAGCCCATCTTATTGAATAACTGCAGCTTGTTGACAGGAGGGATGCCATCAGCCGCATCCATGAAGATGGGCACTCGATGAGCCTTGGCAATCGCGATCTCCTTCGCCAGTTGCTCGGGCTCCGAGGTGGTGTAGATCATCACTGTATTTTTTGTGATCGCGTTGGGAATCTGATCGGCAGATTCGGCGAGAACCAGTTTGCCTCCGGCCAGACGGATGGCACTATCGAATACGCTCCGCCCTCCGACCATGACTACCTCATTTTTCAGCCCATCGGTATCCGGTAATTGCCATATCTTGTCCGGGTCGGTTCCGGCGATGCATCCTGCAGTTGCGACCGCCATGGCACCGGCGGCGCCCGAGGTGATCATGCCGGATTCCGCGCCGGTGAGTTCGGCCAGACGCCTGCCCGCAGCCTGCTGCAGCTCGAAGATGTTCACGAAATGCTGCGCGGCCTCCACTTGAGCGGTTCTCACCTCGGGCAACTCGAGGCTGGCGCTGAGATAGGTCCAGGTCCCACGGCCATTGATGAGCGGTTTCACACCCAGCCGGGTGTAGATATTGTCAGTAGAGTTGCGCGCGACTTCTGCCCACCCGGTCCCCAGAGCCTGCTCCCATCCAACTTGCGCCAGCAGCGGAAAGGCAGCAGCCCATTTAACGAATGACCTACGCTTCATCGTGAGGCCTCGCTGGTCGCTGCCGGTTGACGTCTCACCGCGATGAAAGAAATTTGCTCTGCAGCTTCTTCGCCGACCTCAAGGTTCTGTTGCAGGATCGATCTCGCCGGGTATGGGGGCTTGAAGAACTTGTTATACAGCTCGTTCATCTGGTTACTATCCTTCATTTGCCGCAGGTAAACTGTGCTGAAAACGATGTTGGAGAAATCCATATCGACCTCCTGTAATCCGTCCAGGAGATTGCGCATGGACTGCCGAAGCTGGAGATCAAAGAGCGGCGTCACGATGCCTTGATCGGGGATGAATCCATCCTTGGCGGAGAGATACAACGTGTCGCCATAGAGGATCCCAGGGCTCGCGGTCTTGCTCGGAGGCATATTTCGTGGACGCACCGCCTTACGCTTGCTGAGATCCGCTCCGGCGATGCAACTGAAGACGATGTGCTCTCCTTTGGGGAGGCCGATTACTTGAATGGTGCCGCGGCCCGGCGTATTGCCAAACTCGAAATAGGTCGCGTAGACCTTGCCCATGACGTCGTACTGGCCGCCGACGCTCATGTAGGGATTCACCCAGAGAACGTTCTTCATGCTCATCTGCGCGGTGTTCAAAATCGTGCTGACATTGTCGAGAGCCTGCTTTGTTTCCGCCGAGAAATCTGGATTCGCTTTTCCAGTAAGCGGATCCTGCCCCCCTTGCGCCGACAGATAAAGGATTTCACCCGCCTCAATCGCAGGCGGGTCGGTGTGCGGTCCTCGCGGCCAACCTGCCGGCCAGATCGCTTTTCGTTCGCCGGCGTCGGCAACTGCAATGCAGTTGATCTCAACCTTTTGTCCATTGGGCAGAGCGGCAACCGTCAGGACCGTTCGTGCGGGAGGGCTTGATCCAATCATCTTCCAATAAACATCCTCCAGCGCCGCCTGGTTGTTGGTATCGGTCAGATAGACATTCATCCAAACGACGTTCTCAAAATCCATCCCGGCGGCATGCAGCACTGTCTGCAGCTTGTGCATCGCTTCGGCCGCCTGACCGGGAAAGTCCTTGGCAGAGCTTCCCTGGCCCGATACGTAAAGCGTGCCATTCGCGAGAACGCCGGCGCTGTAGGCCGTGTCCGCACCCGGCGGCTGAATGACTTTGAAGCCACTGGTCTGGGCCGAAAGCCGTAGAGGAGAGACCAGAACAAACAGGTAAACGAAGACGCGAGGGAATCGATGGATCATTTTGGTCCTCTTAGGGGGTCCTCTTACAGATAGGGAATAAAACCATGCGCCCGCGTCGAGATCTTGTACACGGACGTGGTCGCGGTGATGTAGAGCGTGGAGTACCCCGGGTCTCCCCAAGCAAGATTGGCAGGCTGCTCGGGCACGACAATGGTTCCCAGGTGATGACCACTCGAATCCCAAACCCATATTCCTCTGGGACCGACGACATACAGATTCCCCTGGCGATCGACTTTCATCCCATCCGGCACACCTTCTTTGGGACCGCCAGGCTCGACGCCGAAAATGCGCCCGTTGCTCAGTTTGCCGTCTTTAAAGTCATAAACGCGGATGTTCCGCTGGGATGAGTCGTCTACGTAAAATTTTGTGCCCTGAGGCGAAAAGGCGAGCCCGTTCGGCTCATCAAGATCTTTGGTAAGCAGTTTAACCTGACCATCGGGGGCGATGCGATAGACGCCTTTAAAGGGAATTTCCTGCTTTTGATCCTTGGGCAAGTCAGAGGTTGGATCGGTAAAGTAAATCGCTCCATCCGGGCCGAGCACCACATCGTTGGGACTGTTTAAACGCTTTCCCTGGTACCGGTCTACGACTGTTTCGTATTGTGTGCCATCGGGGGAGAGGCGGATGATCGCTCGCAGAACGCTCGCGCAATCGAGGAGTCGATGTTGCCGGTCGTAGGTGTTGCCATCAGGATCGCCGAGAGAGATGATCTCGCGCTTTTGACCGGTGCTCGTGTCTACCTTGAATATTTTGTTGAGTGTTTCATCGCTGACCCAGAGATAGCCGGCCGGGTCCCAGACTGGCCCTTCCGTAAAGCCGAAGCCAGAGGCCACTCTCGTGAGTTGCGCCTTCCGGTCGAATAAATTCCAAAACCCGGGAGTGACGGCATCAAGCGCAGAGTTAGATTTATCGCTTTGTCCGTGAACAAAAGTGCTCGCCTGCAAACCACCTAATGTGGCCAGCGCCAGGAGGGAGACCAGTTTTTTAATCGTCATGATCGTCAGGTTTTGAGGAGCGGGCCGGAGCGTGTTTCGCATTTTCATCCCCGGCGCGGAGCAGGTAGCTGACCAGGTCGTCCACTTCCTTGCTATTCAGGGTGGTCGCAGGCATCAGGGAGCGAGAGCCGACATCCACCTGGGCCAGCTCCGACTTGGGAAGGAAATGAAAGGATCCATCCAGGGTTTGTAGCGAGAGGGAGAAATTATTGTTGAGCCTGAGCATACCCGTGATTTTTTGCCCGGTGTTTGTCACCACAGTGGTGGCTTTTTGGTCAGAGGGGAGATTCTTATCGGGATCGAGAATGATGGCGCGCATCCGATCCGGCTTCGCATCGGCTCCGTAAAAGGAGAGGTCGCTGCCAATGAACCCCCCTTTACCATTGACCATGTGGCAGTCGGAGCATTGCGCTTTGCCAAAGAAGAGAACTTCCCCTTGCCTCGGATCTCCAGGGAGTTTCACGATGTCTCCTCTTCCCTGCAGAATCCTCAAATAGCTGACGACATCCGCCACTTCCTGTTGTTTTAGTGATGAAAAGGCCGGCATGCCTGCTCCGGAGATTCCATAGCGGATGATGCCGGCCAGTTCGCGGTCCATGAGGTGTTGAACTTCGGGGGTTGTGGCGATGTTCGGCGCGTGCTCCCCGCCGCGGCCATCCGCACCATGACAACCGGCGCAATTGGACGCGAAGATTGCGGCGCCAGGCGGCTGCGCCTGCAGCGTAGCCAACGAGACCAGCCCTAGTAAGACGACCAGAACGAAGATGCCCCGCCGCCAACCCATCTTCGTCACTGGTCCTCTTCGGTCAGTTTAGAACAAGAATTTCAGCGCTACTTGCAGGATACGAGGACTGTTCAAACCAGTACTAGTTACATAACCGAAACCACCCTGTCCGGTATTGTTGATGATTCCCTGCTGGCTTTGAAACGCAAACTGCGCATGGTTGAAGACATTGAAAGCTTCTACCCGAAATTGCAGCTTGGTGCTCTCGGTAATCGTGGTGCCCTTGAGCAGAGCCATATCATAATTGTCGAGCCCAGGACCGGAGAAGGACCGCCGCATTGCGTTTCCTACTTGCCCGATTGGTTCCGAGACGAAGTAGCTCGGGTTGAAATATGGCAGCCCCTTTCGTGGGTTTTTATTTCCATAAAGAGGGCTGCCGTTGTTCGCGTAGCTGGGCACATCTACATTGGCATTAAAGGCGCCAAGCAGTGAATTATCGTCATTCTCATTGAGAGTGATCGGCTCTCCTGTGGCAAAGGTAGATACGCCCGAAAGCTCCCAGCCCGCGGTGAACCGCTTCGCAATATCTCCTCCGCCGATAAAGTGATCGAAAGGCAACTGGACGGTGTAGCTGGCGACCAGGTTATGCGGAACGTCAAAGCTCGATAATGCGCGGGTTTGGCTCGGATTCAACGGATTGGTCGCGTCAAAAGAATCCGAACCGTTATCCAGCGACTTCTCAAAGGTATATCCAATGAGGAAGTTAAGGTATTTTTCAGTGTGCTCCAAGGTCACCTGCAGCGAGTTATAACTGGAGCTGACCGCCGTCTTCATGTACGGATTGCTGTTGAAGTTAAGCCCGAAGGGCCTGGTTCCATTCACTGTCGCGCCGCTCGCCGTGGTGTAAGCCGTGTCTTCGCCGTACGGGCCACAAGTTGTCGTACCGGGCGCCACATTGGCCGGGTTGCTCAATTGGAGGCAGAGAGCCTGGTTCCCAGGATTCGATTCCTCAAACGTCAGCAGCTGCCGACCTACCGTGCCGACGTAGTTCACGCTGAGCACGGTTGCGGTTCCCAATTGGCGCTGAAGAGAGAGTTCCCATTCCTGAACATAGGGCATCTTGTTTTTGTAGTAGTAATAGTCGGATCCGCCGATGGGGGTAGCTTCTGCCCAGTTGAACGTGGTATCGGGATTTTTAGGAGAAACGTTGGTTGGAGGAAAGACAAACGGGAACTTCTGTCCCGCCGGAGTTCCCGACGGCCGATCGACGAACGGAGTAGCCAACTCAGTCGACGACACAGAATAGTAGTTGCCATAAGGAGCATCGCCTACCTCGACGAATCCGGTGGCGTCCTCGATAGAGCTATAGAAGATGCCGTAACCGGCACGAATGCTTGTTTTTCCGGCTCCGCCCAGAATCTTACCGAGAAATCCGTCGCTCCCCTCTGGCGCATAAGCAAAGCCGATTCTAGGAGCAAAGTTGGTGTACTTGGTTGGCCCGAGCGTACGGGGAATTCCTGGATCTCCTGGAACCACCAGGCCCAGGGGAGCACCGGGAAACGCTAGTGACTGCTCTCCGAGAACGACCGTTTCGAGCTTGTTCTGGGTGTCGTACCAAGGTGTAGACACTTCCCAACGGAGTCCGTAATTGAGGGTGAGATTGCGAGATGCACGCCAGCTATCCTGGGCATAAAACCCGTAGTACTTGCTGCGCGAGTCGAGAAGCTGCTGGCTGGCCTGCACAAAGCTGTCGGGCGCCCCGATCAGGTAATCGGCAAAGTCGTATCCGGTCTCTGAACCATTAAACCCGAAGCACCCGTTATAGCAATCGTAATTCCGCTCGTTGATCTGGTTGTAGTGGAGGTTGGCGCCAAACTGCAGAGTGTGGGTTCCAAAAATCCTGGTGACGTTATCGATGATTTGAAAAGTGTTGTTGTATTGCCTCAATGCGTCAGGCGGGACCCCAAGGCTGAAGTTATTGAACATGAAATTCGCGACACCCTCGTACGAAGGGTTGATGGGGGAAATGCCACCCGCAGGGCCCCACGGAGTAACAAAACCCTGCGACGCAAGGGATATGCCTAATCCGTCACCTGCCGTTGGTTGCCCGGTTTGATTCACGTCCCGCAGATAGGCGAGACGAAGATCGTTGACGGTGGACGAACTAAACGTAGTTGTCAATCCTACATTGACCATTTGGGTTTGACCGTGGTTGGTTGCCGAGTAGCCAGGGACGGTTACCTGGCTATACGGATTAACGGTATGGAATCTGTCAATAAAGTAATAGCCAAACAGAGAGCCAAAACGCGTCGGAATGTCCACGCGACCACTCCCCTTATCGTCGTCTAACCCCTCGTTGAAGGCCGAAGTGGCGTAGCCAGGTGCATTGTTGACGGTTGCATTGACAGAAGGAACGAACTTCAGCGTGTTCACCGCAACGGGCGACCACGCGCTCTGCGGAATGACTGCGTTCGGGAACACGCAGGTTCCGGGGTCGGTGCAGCCGGGTGTGTAATAGTTTTCCCCCTGCGCTACGGGATATCCCAACGTCTGGGAAAGAGTGTTGGCCCAGCCGGCACCGACGACTGTTCCAGTGAGCGAGCTCGCCTGGTCCGTCAGGTCACCCGTGCGATCTGAGTTTGTGGGCACAGGATAGCTCTGTGTCTGTCCTATAACCTGTCGCGTTCCCTGGTAGTCGGCAAACCAAAAAATCTTGTTCTTGCGGATCGGTCCCCCAGCCGCGCCGCCGAATTGATTCTGGATGAAGACGCCGCGCGTCGGAGCGTAGTAGTTTCTGGCATCCAGATCTGTGTTGCGCAGGAAGTCGAAGACAGTCCCGTGATACTGATTGCTTCCCGACTTAGTGACCACGTTGACCTGGCCACCGCTGTAGTTTCCATACTCCGCATCGAAGTTGTTGGTGATGATGCGGAACTGGGCGATGGAGTCGAGATTGGGGATCATGGCGGCGCCGTTGTGCACGCCTTCTTCTGCATTTGCCCCGTTCACCATAAATGCGTTGGACCCGCTGCGGCCGCCGTTGACGGATTGTTGGCCATTGTCCAGGTCACCGGACACCTGCGTCGCGCCGATACCGGACGTGGCGCTGTCCTGGCTATGGGAATAAGGCGAGACCCCGGGCTGCAATTTCAAGAGGTCGATGTAGGAACGTCCGTTCAGTGGCACAGAGGTGATCTTGGTGCCATCGATGAGCACACCATTCTGCGTGCTCTGCGTCTCTACCTGGAGCGCATCACTCTTCACGTTCACGGTATTGTTGACCGTCCCCAGTAGCATGGTGATGTCGATGCGAACCGCGGAATTGGCGTCGATCTTTACCCCGGTTTGCTGATAGTCGCGGAACCCGGCCTGGCTGGTGGAGATGTTGTAGGTGCCGACGCTGAGCGTGGGCAGATTATAAAAGCCCTTGCCGTCTGTAACCGCGGTGCTCCGCACATTGGTCGACACGCTGGTGGCAACGACCGTCACGCCTGGTACCACGGCGCCGCTCGGGTCCGTAACCACTCCAGAGATGGAACCGGTAATGGCTGCCCATGCTGCAAGGGTCCCCAGAAGTACGCCGGCAATCATGCCAGCGAAAGACACGAATCTCACGAAGCGATTCATGGCGCCTGACCTCTCAAATATGAATTTGTGGCGGGACCCGAAACCAAACGGTGATAAAGAAAACTAAACGATGATAAAAAAGAGGG
>Ga0302326_10034575_pt1 | contig 10012 bp, 10 predicted proteins | sample Palsa_T0_3_FD_202264 | JGI IMG/M metagenome (GOLD analysis project Ga0302326, IMG submission 202264) | Peat permafrost microbial communities from Stordalen Mire near Abisko, Sweden - Palsa_T0_3 | ecosystem: Environmental > Terrestrial > Soil > Palsa > Peat permafrost | place: Sweden: Abisko...
AACCGAGAATCTTGGTATTTCAGCCAAACGGGAAGTGTCCTTGCCGACCAATTAAAGGAAACTTTACTCATTGATGTCCTCGACAAATGTCTTGTGTCTGCTAGTCTCAGTCGAAGGTATATCGCTCTCTCGTACGTCTGGGGTAAGGCCAATGTCTTCCAGACCACAAAGGCAAACCGCAACGACTTGAGCCGACAAGGTGCATTATGTATCGGGCAAGCACAGCTACCGCAAACTATCCGGGACGCGATGGAGCTGGTTGAAGCGCTAGGTGAACGATATCTTTGGGTTGATGCACTGTGTATAGTGCAAGACGATGCGTCACAGAAGCACGAGCTGATTTCGCGAATGCATGAAATATACGACGCTGCTCTAGTAACAATCGTTGCCCTTTCTGGCCAGGACGCAGATTCTGGCCTTCCAGGTTTACGGGCTCGGTCAAGACAAGCCCAACGCTCCATTGATATAGCAGGGCTGCAACTTATCACATTCCCTCCACCTCTAGAGGAGGAAATAAAGGCGTCGTACTGGGAGTCACGTGCTTGGACGCTCCAGGAACGGATACTGTCACGGAGATTGATATACTTCTCTGCTTCGCAAATATATTTCCAATGTCAGGAATGTGTGAACAGTGAAGTCACGGCTTCCACACTACGGAAAGATCCATTCCAGTCGATGAGCACCCGAGGCGGGGAGTCATCTCTAAGTCCGGAACTTCTAGACCTTTTTCCTCTCACTAATCAATGGGTTCGATGTCGGAACATCGGAGAAACTCGGCCCTTGTTCTTCCCGGTCTACAGCCTTGTTGTTCAGCAATACACCATGAGGAACCTTTCATATCAAGCAGATATACTCAACGCTTTTTCCGGCATCATGATGAACTTTCAAAACTGCTACGGCGGAAAGTACTTCTCCGGCCTGCCCGAAGCTTTTTTTGACCTTGCCTTGCTTTGGGTTTCGGGTAAAGGCCAACGCCGTGAGCCGGCTTTTCCAACCTGGTCTTGGACAAGCTGGGTTGGCAGAGTCAGCTATATCCTTGGACGACCCGTTTTTTCACAAAGGGAAGTGGATTGGTATTATCCATTGGCCTCAGTTGAGAAATTTTTTCTCGAAAGCGAAGATGGGAGGAGGGCTGAAGAGGTGGCAAACCGCAGATGGGTAAGGAGTTGGGAGGTTCAGTTTCAGGTCGCTCGGACCGGAAAAGGTCGCGCCATACCGGGTTGGGATGTAGGCCAGCGCTTCTCACAAGGCAAAATACTGCTAACATTCAGGGCATGGGTAAAATTAGCCCTGGAATTCGTTATTGGTGAGACGGTTATTTATGTTGGAGATACATCATCCGTGGCTCATCCTATTATTGATCCACAAGGAAAATACTGTGGCATGTTTTTTTCCGGCGATGAAGAGCCAATACCAGCTCTAAAGGATGGCATCTTTGCCTTTGTCCTAATCTCCGTTAATCAGAGGTACGAGCCATTATTACGTGAGCCAAGTGGCAGGATCATTCAGGCGTACGATGTAAATTGCTTCAGCCAGGATGAAGGCATGGCAAACGCGCTCTTAATAGAGCAATCTGGAGTAGCTGGGAAGCGAGTAGCTGTTGCTCAGATTCACCATCGTTGCTGGATAGAGAATAACCCTCAACTTATGACTGTAAAGCTTGAGTAATATAATTAAAAGAGCAATCCTATCTGTTATAAACACAAGGATCGAGGCCTACTCTTCTATGGTAAAACCAACTTGGGGTCAAGTTTGTTTATTTGCCCATACAACCTACTGGCGTAGATTTACTGAGGGGGTTAAGTTGATTTAGGTCAAGTTGATTTATTAGGGTTACCTCCAAATAGGCCCGGAAAGGGCTCAAAATCGAGCATGAGTTGGCCCAGGTACGTACGACACCAATCCCGTTGATATATTAACTCAGAGCTCGCCGTGGGGTTATTTATCAAGGCCATTGTCCAGCAGATGAAGTGCACAGGGGGCATTTTTTTTATCTTCTGCAGGCCAGGTGTAGTCAGCGGGGAGTCCGATTAATATATATATCACTTGTGTAACACCAGGCAGGCTTTCCCTATCTGCAGTAGAACATATTCATACTCTCAACCAAAGGTAAGATTACATATAAGACTATGGCTATCCAACGCACTTAGGTCATATCTTATAGAAGATAGCCGTAGTGACCTTTTCTCTAGAGACTTGAACTAGGAGAAATGAGGAGTAAAAAATCTTGCAAGACACCCAAAAAATAATCATTAAGACTAGAATGTGCAAGTAATTTATGGTATATGAGAAGAGCTAAATCTACCATATCCCCACCCCTCAACCAGACGATATTAACACCTCCCCCCTGTTCGGACTAGGAATAAAAGCATGCTCCTCAACTGGCCTCTCCAAATGCGCCAAAAGCCTCACCCCACTCACCCCAATCCTCTCAATAACCCTCTTCGCCCACTCAAACTCCCTATCACACCCACAATCCCTCAAGTCCGCAAACGTCTCAATCGCAACCTTCAGTGGGAACACCGCATGCATGGCACCGGACTCTGGACTCTGCTGGATACAATACTCAATTGACTGACAGATGTTTTTGGCAGCCGATGTGGGATCGGAGCGGTCATCTAGAGCAGGAAGTCCTGAAAGTAAGGCAAAGGATCCTAGGAGACCGTAGACGAAGCGGATGCCGGACCAGAGAATTGACTGAGTGGCCCAGTAGATCATGCATGTTCTCGCTGTCTGTATACTCTCGAATTGAAATGCAACAGGGAAGACTTCTTCTCCTCCCTCTCCTTTAATCGACCTGTTGAACCCGTTCGATAATCGAGCCCAGTATAAGGACCCAGAAGTCGAATTTTCTAGCCTTTTGTAGAATGCTTGTAATCGGATGTCGACTTTCCAGGTTCGTTGGATGAGGGAGATGATTTCTGGGAGGAGAGAAAGTGGATTTGCCATGGCGCCTGGAGCGGAGAGGATGTCGAAGCCGGTTGCGAGCTCGTTTGCCATTTCCGCCTGGATGTCAATTAAGTAGTGGGAAAGAGGTTTGGTGTGCCCTTCCCAGGGTTGAGTATTCCATTCGGGAGATGATAAGAATGTCCTTCTTTTCTCAACGATGGCTTGTTGGATCTAGCTGCAAGTCAGCATTCGAATTGGAACATGAGGCGATTTGCAAATGGGGAAAATGAGATTCGACTAACTTCCATCTGCCTGAAAGTCAGGAAAAGCTCATGCCCGAACTCAGAGCCATACGCTTTAGGTCCTCGGAGCTCAAACAACGTCGCACAGCCATCAACGTGTTTTTTCCAGGCTTTAATGGTCTGATCTGGGCACTCCATCACCTCATAAAAGATCAGCGCCATGCATGAAGCAGCCGTCTCGTCCTTATACATCAGTTCAGGCGTATATAGTGCTCGTTGTAGCTCCCATAGTCCTTGAATATAGAACTTCAAACTCTCGTGCACAAGTGCGGGGTCATTGTTCAAGCGTCCTAACTTGGCAGTGCAGACAGCGAGGACGGTCGCTTCGAGAGCGGTTGTGAAGTCGGAATGTGAAGGCAGTAACGTGAACCAACTTTTCATAATGTTATCTTTGGTGGGGGACTCTTGGATGAAGTTGTTCGGGGTGAAGCTGTGGAGGAACTCGCTGATGATCTGTTGACGGTAGACTGAGCGAATGGAAGGAGAAGTAATCGTCCATATTGAGGAGTAGGCGTTCTTGGTAGATATGCTGCCTTGAAGTTGAACGAGTTCTTTCGGGGAGCTGGGCGTAGGGTCGGCAGAGGAGTTTGTCTTAGCAAGCAAAGTGTCGGGCGAGAGCTCTTTGGTCTCAAGTTTCAAGATCTGCTTGCGGGTCCTTTGGTCCAGTATAAACGTCCGATCTTGATCATAGCCCGAACATTCTCGTTTACTTTTGATGCAGATCTTACAGTGAGGCTTTTCGAGTGAGCACTGGATGGATGAGGAGTCAGTGGATTGTTTATTTTGGAGGAATTGAAAGTGGGGGAGTACGAACAGCGATCTTCCGTTTCTTGCATGTCTTACACGCCTTCGATCTTCCTGGAACTCCAACCATCTTCTCAGCCTCGGATATATAGCTTTTTGATGGAGGTTCTGTCCCGTCTGAGCATGCTTGTGCTTGACGTTGCAAGAGTCCAGCCTTGTCGCTGCGGGGCAGATAGAGGCGCAGGCGACTTGCCCGCTATACAACGTGAACACCACACTGCGAAAATATTAACTCGGGATTCTGTCATGAAAATCGCGACCGAGAAACAGAAACTGAGCTGGGAATAATTTCTTGCAGGAATGAGGGCGTGGCACGATGGTTTAGTTTAAATGCATCATGATTTAAATGACGCGGTTAAGCGTCAGGAACCACAGCCCCGCTGGGCGCAAAGCCACCGCCGATAGTGACTGGCCAGCCGCTGGCGGTTTAAGCAATGTACGACAGGGCACCCATAGCTTATCAGAAACCCTTGCGGGGTCAATCTGCATTGTGCAAAAAGTTTCTGGAGCTTTTAGAATGTGATGCATGAAATAATATTTTGGAATTGAGGTTGTTTTGCTACCGCTAAAGGTACATACATGATAGAACTAGTGCGCATTGTCCAAAACTATCAAATACTTGATTTGCGAGAACTTCCATCGTCAATGTCTTTCCATGCCTGCGCTTCAAAGTCGGGTTGACTGGTCGAGTAATTGTCTTCCAACAGCTCAGGTCCCTGTCCAATTCCGCTGGGCCACCCAGAACGCTTGCGATGACACTTCGGCTTCTTCTTGTCCTTCGGAAGCTGTTCGAGTGTAAACCCTTCCACCATATAGATGATAACCACAATCATCTCCGGCAACACGGCCATGAGCCCAACAACAAGGATATTTCCATCGTAGGCCTTGAAAACATTTCTGTCCATGAATGTGGTAAGGATGGTGTATATTAATCGAATGAAGAGGAATGGCAACGATCTTGTGATAGTGTGCAGCAAGCGGTGTTCGCAGGGCTCTGTGTACGACTGCCGTCGGAGTATCGCGCCAGTCAAGAAGGCCATAACCAAATATCCCACAACGCAGAGCGCAAGGCCAACCTTCGTCCAGGTCTGGGGTTGGTAGGTTCCACCGTTGGATAAATCCGCCGTAGAGTTGCTTGCTCCCTTTACACATAAGGGGATCGCTGCTTCGAATGGGATTTGCAAAAGTGAAAAGACTCCGGCTTTCATGCGTGTAGGGAAATTTTTCGCGAGGTTGATATGGACGCGGTTGAGGAGCCCAAAGGTTGTCAGAAGTAGAGTAGGCACACCGATCAGAGAGAAGAGAATCGACGTGCCATAGACTGCGACTGACGGGAAGGTTATTGTTGCAAGGCCGAGAACTGCTTCTGCCACTCGGATATGACAATATAAATAGAGAAAGATCCAAGCAATTTGAGCCCTTTCGCCTCTGCAGCAGTGGCGGATGCAGAGAAATAGGCTGAGGATGGTCGCTGGTGCATAGAAGACACACTCGACAATGGAGAGAATATTGCGACCTGTGATCGCCATGATTTGTTGCTCAAGATATGACTTGGAGGATGTGGACTGTTCAGTGCTTAGGAGAGATGAAGTTGAGAATAGGTCAATACTGACGACGCTCGATGTTTCTTTATATCTCTACTGAGTACCAAAGGTGGCAAGACAATGTTAACAGAGCACCAAGTCCGTGATAATATAAGTCACGCCTCGTCTTTGAGCTCGTATGCAAAAACCCCTCGAAATAAGAACGGCCCCTCAATCGCCCGTCGGCTTGCAAGACCGGAGAAATACACCACTTTAGGGCGTCAGAACTGAATAGCATGGCTGGGAAGTCAAAAGCCCAAAAGTTTTTGCACTTACCAACGATTTGATGCTTCGCCGTTGTGGTGGTTGTGGCTTGTGGCTTGGCAGGGGTGGCATCTGCAGGCCGAGACACTAAACCAGATTCGGCACCATTCTGCGAGACTCGTCCAAACCGAGTCGATATCCACATCCTATGGTCCAGCCTCTAAGCCTTCGAGGCTTGAATCCTCGTGGGCGCTTTGTTATAATGTGGGAAATGATTGGCCCTCGAAACTAACGACGTGCAAAAGTACCTCGGAGTCACGTGTTTCACCTTTCTAGAACAGGGCTGGAGATGCAGGCAATAAGCTACACCGTGCCATAGCCACTACGACGAGAAAGTTCGCTGCAGCCACTTGACAATATTTCTTTTTTTCATACGCCCAACCCAGAAGACGATATATATCTCTTTACTGTACATTGAATATCATCAAGTGACAGCGCAAGATGAAAAGACTCTCAAGGAAGCTGGGAAGTGACGGATTTGAAGAAGTGATGAAGCAAAGCCTCTTGAAAAACTGTGAAATACGCTAAGCTACTACTCGGAGGAATTTAGGCATTCCTTAGAGGCGATGTGTCATCCACAATTGGGGCATCTTGGATGTGTGCAGCATGGACAAGGTGTGAGTTCGATTGCGCCTTGCTCATGAGCCGCAAACTACCGCTGATATCGGATACAGAAGGATGAAGATACATTCCTGACCACCGCAAAAACCAAAAGCGCAAAACAAGAACCTGCTCCCTGCCAAGGAAAGCGCATCCTGTACCATGATCGAAGCCCATTTTGTCGCAAGCTTGCAAGGACCTTGACTTTGCAACATCAACAAACGCAACAATGATATCCATCAACATCAATACACGACACAAATATGGGGAATAATGCAGAACCAATAAGCTCAGCTGAAGCTGATATTAATGGCAACGTAAGTCTTTGCTTAAATCAACTACCAGCTGGGATTTCTTTGACTGACCTCAGTTGCAGACCGGCTTCGACGAGCTTTCCAGCGCTAATCACATTGAAAATATCCTACGACTTCTCCCCAAAACAAGAGCAAACTCAAGGACGCCTTGTGGTTCACTGATCAGTTAATATCCGCGCTGCGATCGTACGACATCATCTCGACAGTCTTCCGGTACTTCACAGATGATTATGCCGCTCATTGCAAACAACACATCCTCGATACAACCAACAATTTAGAGATCGTTGAGAAATTGGTCAAAAAACTATCAGACACCTACGAAAGATATCGACAAGAGGTGTAGTACTTCGCGCATGATCTGGCCGTCAGGAGAGAGATGAGTGTACTTAGAGGGTTGGAGCTTGCAACCGAACAGAGGCAACTACATCTTGAGACCATGTGGGTGTATTTAGAACGCATTGCAAAGCTGCCTGCTACGGAAGGAGAACACGAGGTCACGGAGGACAAACTTTTGTCTACGAAGCTGGAGATAAAAACTCTTGGGAAGGAAATAAAAGGGATGAAGGAGTACAAGAAGTGGCGAGAAAAGCATTATGAGACGTTGATGGTTTACCTTCAATCTTTGATCCAATCAATAGTGGAGAAAGCCTGACGCGGGATAAAAGGAGAAAAGCACGGGATGAAAGGCTCAGTGTACTCCCAAGAATGATCGTCAATGGAAGCAATGGCACTAATATGAAACTGAAACTCTTTCACTCTCAGGAACCTTGATTGTTTAAAACCTCTCAAGAGTTCATGCTCGTTATTACTTACAGGAACATAACACTGGGATTGCAAAGGTTGCGAAGGCCGCGAATCCCGCGATATGTAACACCAGGGAGTCGATTTTCAGGGCTGCGGGGTGATGCGTACTTGTAAGCACACGGAGCTTCCAGGAATGCGCGCAATTCCCCCAATTGCTTTATTGTCCCACTGCCTCGTCGATCATTGGCGAAGGGGAGCAGTTGTTATTCGTTGAAGGCGTCTTTGTCGGGAGTTTGGGGATGTCGACCGACATCACGTGTTTTCCCGTTTAGCGTGCTTTTCGCATGAAATGATCCGCGTCTCTCTACTTCCCCTATCTGCTCCTCCAATTTCTCCTCTTCCTCATTCAGTCTTTATTCAAATCAACAAGCCACGACCGTCAAATAACTCCAATTAAGCACTACGATGGACAGGTTTATATTCGACCTCGACGCGGTTCGGGCGGTTTTCCGAGAAGGGACTGTTAGACAAGTAAATCAGCTTCCGGATGCAGAGAGAACGACGACACTTTACACCTGCAGCGAGTTGCTATTCATCCTATCCGAAGATGCAGATATCAGAGGGAATTTCTACCGCGCTCTCACCAATGATCGATGCGATATCAGGCATGGCATGCTCGACCCGAGATGGTTGAGGGATACATGCCCCCTGGATAATGGTCAACATGACGACCCAGACGTTCTCGTCAGATCCACCCTCTCATCGGGCGTTCTGGATATCCTACCCGCCGAAATACTACAAACCATTCTTATTGATCAATTAGACCTGGCCACCTTGACAATTCTTCGATCCGTCAGTCGCAGCTTTCGACATGTCATTGACACGTCTCGACCCTACAACGCCATTGTTACCCATGCCCCAAGCAGTATTCGTGCTGCACTAAGCCTTGAAGTAGCATCCGCATTTTCCTGTCGAGAGCTTTATAATACCCTCTGCTACGAGTTCTGCGATTACTGTGGAGAGTTTGGGGCTTATTTATATCTTCTTACTTGCGAGCGCCTATGCTATCAATGCTTTACCCAAGAACCGATACTTCTTCCAATGAAGATTGCACATGCCAGGGTTTATTGGACTCTTACTTCTAAGGATATCCAGGACTCAAACATTCCTGTCGCTCAATCCCTTCCAGGATATTATGGGGCACCGGGTGTTGCCAAGCCACACCGTGGTAGAATACAGCTTGTAGACAAGATCGCAGCTGGTGACGTCGGAGAGAGGGTGCATGGTTCTCGGGATCGAATGAATGAGTAAGTCGTCACCAACCCAAAGTAGACATATTCTCACGCACATTGAAAACAGATTAGGCATTCAACGCGATAACGAGAGCATTAACAGATGGCAAGAAAGGACACGAGCTTGGCTAGCTACACCCGCAGACCAGAGATCCCGTAGCAGACCAGCTCGCCCTCCATACTTTGACTGGCGAGACGGACAACAATACAATCCGAATCGGTTCATGTCTGTTCTTCCATTCCCTTGGCTTGATCGAGATCACAATATTGTGGAGTGGGGAGTGGGGTGCAACGGATGTAGGGCAAGGATACCTATGAGGCGAGACATGTCCAACGAGGAGTACAGGACTTCACTGCGCATCCAGCGAGTTCTGTACACCAAAGCGACCTTTATCGGACATTTTATGCTCTGTCCAGACGTACAAAGGATTTTCTCGGCCAAGTATGCAGACAAAATCCTTGGTGGGCCTAAGCTACTTGCAAATTGTCTCGGCGTATGTGACATTGCCGGCGACCCCTCCAACCTCGAACCGCACTGGGATCCAAATTATACCGAATCCAGAAACGCTGGAGATGTCGAAATTCAACGTAACAGAAGAGCGGGACTTAGACAGAGACGGCGGCGGCCTACTAGCGCCTGAAGATCAGCGACTGAGGACGGAATTTTCTCTTGGATTTCATTGTAGGCATGCTCCCAGTATATTTGCCGATCTCCACGTCTCTACAGCACGTGTATATCCCCTGTGCATAGTTCTCTATGACGAGTCCATTGTCTCAAATCACAAAGTATGCTCACCCAGAAAGATTTCTGTCTGATAAAATGCTTGCAACCATTACCTCCGAATTCGTCATCTTCTCGAAACGCGGTTGAGTGGTTCCTTTGCTTCCACCGGACAGCTTGAAACAAATGTTGTTTGCAGATTTCTGTTAGATTTAGAGACAACACCCGGAATGAAATTTCGCCGTCAAATTTCTCTTTTCGATATCCTATTTTATGCCCCGTTCGTCTTTGCAAATTTCGCGAAATCGCAAAAACGAACGGGGCTGATGTTCTTTGCTGGCTACTTTCTACCTTCGCCGTTTTCCCTTTCCTAATCTTTGCGCTCTTCACTTTCCTCTTCGCCCCGTTTATAGCCACATCTTATACTACTCTTTTCCAAGTCGTCTTTTTAAAAACAATTCTCGACTTTGCTTCCTCCTTATCGACTTTTACCACACTC
>Ga0302326_10034576_pt1 | contig 10012 bp, 9 predicted proteins | sample Palsa_T0_3_FD_202264 | JGI IMG/M metagenome (GOLD analysis project Ga0302326, IMG submission 202264) | Peat permafrost microbial communities from Stordalen Mire near Abisko, Sweden - Palsa_T0_3 | ecosystem: Environmental > Terrestrial > Soil > Palsa > Peat permafrost | place: Sweden: Abisko...
CCGTCGGTCGTGGCCTTGCACGATGCCAGCGGTGCCGCCACGGCTCGCTTCGCGCCTGCGCGCGCGCAGCCGTCGTTCGTCGACCGTGCGCAGGCGGTCCTCGATGCCACCCTCATCCTCGATCCCGCGGGCGTCATTCGCCTCTTTCTCCTGCCGGACTCCGCCCACTTCGATCCGACGTTCGGCGCCGTGCGTGCGGAGCTCGAGCACCTCGTGCCGCCGCCCGTGGTCGGCATCGCCGCCGCACCGTGCACCGTCGCTGCGGGCCACCACGCGGAGCTCGGCGTGATGCTCGACGTCGCGCCGGGCTACCACGTCATGTCGGACGGGCCGAGCGCGCCGATCTACGTGGCCACGCGCGTCGTCGTCGACAGCTCCCCCGGCGTCGGTGCGGGGGACGCGCTCTACCCCGCGCCCGCGTCGTTCGTCTTCGCCGACCGGACGATCACGACGTTCGCCGGCGCCGTGGAGCTGAAGGTCCCTCTGGACGTCGCACCGGAAGCTGCGCTCGGCGCCCGGCTCCTACGCGGGACCCTCCGTTACCAGGCGTGCACCGCGACCCGGTGTCTCTTCCCCGTGTCCCGCACGTTCGAGGTCGCGGTCGTGATCGTCGCGAAACCGTGACGCCGAGAGGCCCATCGACCACGACGGCGCACGGAGCCACGACTCCGCCATCGAGTCGTCGCTCTCTGCCGCCGTTTTCCGGCTGCCTCCGTCGGGCGCTGGACGAGAGTCACGGTCATCGGTACAAAACCCCATGCAACTGCGGCGATGGAGCCTGGTGGTCGTGGCGATGCCGCTACTCTCCGGCTGCCAGAGCTGTCGCGCCACGCCCCCGCCCCCCGCCCCGCTGGTCTACGTCAGCGACGAGGACGGAGGCTTCGTCCTAGGCGTCGATCCGGCCACCGCCGCCGTCGTTGCACGCATCCCCGTCGGCAAGCGACCGCGCGCCGTGAAGCTCTCGCGCGACGGCCGGCTGCTCTACGTGGCGCTCTCCGGCTCGCCGCGGGCCGGCCCGGGTATGGACGAGGACCATCTGCCCCCCGCCGACCGCGCCGCCGACGGGATCGGCGTCGTGGACCTGACGACGCGCAAGCTCGTGAGCACGCTGCCCAGCGGGCAGGATCCCGAGTCGTTCGACCTTTCACCGGACGGGCAGACCCTCTACGTGTCGAACGAGGAGACCGCCGAGCTGTCGGTCCTCGACATGACGTCCGGCTTCATCCAGGCCAGGGTGCACGTCGGCCGGGAGCCGGAGGGCGTGACGGTGCGCCCCGACGGCAAGGTCGTCTTCGTGACCTCCGAGGTGGACAACGAGATCACCGTCGTGGACACCCAGACGCGGACCGCCGTGGCGCACATTCCGACGGCGGCGAGACCCCGCTCGGTCATCTTCACGAAGGACGCGCTCATCGCGTTCGCGACCGACGAGGTCGGCGGCAAGGTGACGGTCATCGACGCGGCGGCGCTCAAGGCGCTGGGCGACATCGCGGTCCACGAGGACTCCCCCATGCCGAGCGGTCCTCGGCCGATGGGCGCCGTCCTGTCGGCGGACGGCAAGGAGCTCTACGTGACGTGCGGTCGCGGCGGCTCGGTGGCCATCATCGACGTGGCGGCTCGCAAGCAGGTGCGCTCGATCGACGGCGTCGGTGACCGGCCGTGGGGCATCGCGCTCAGCCGCGACGGGACCCGGCTCTACACGGCAAACGGAACGTCCGGCGACATGTCCATCGTCAACCAGGCCTCCGGCAACGTCGAGAAGCGCGTGCACATCGGCGGATTGCCGTGGGGCGTGGTCGTCGCGCCCTGATCGAGGGGCCGCCGCGGCGTGATGCCGCTACGGCGTGAAGACATAGAGCTGCCCGTTGATGCCCACGGCCATGCGGCCCTTGGCATTGATGGGCGTGTTCCAGCCTTGCACGGCCCCCGACATCGCCGTCGTGGTGCCGTCGACGATGATCGCGCCCGTGTCTCCGTTCCACCCGTAGAGGTGGTTGTCCGCTGCCCACACGATGGGCTCGGACGTGCCGTCGGTGGTCGTGACCATCGGCGACCCGAGGCCCCCCTGCGTCGAGCACCAGGCCGTCTTCGCGGTCACCGCCGTCGCGCTCTGCGTGAGCTGGAGCACCACGATGTTTCCACCCTCTTTCCCTGCCTCGTTGGAGGGACAGTCGGTGCCGGTCCCTCCTTCGATGTGGAAGGCGACGTACGTCCCCAGCGCCGTCGTGTACGCGGCGGGGGCACCCTTCACCTGGTTGGTCCCCACCGGCATCACCAGCAGCGCGCCCCCGAGGCCACCGAGGTTGTCGCGATTGAGCACGTAAAGGTTGGCGTCCTTGCCCCCCGCGATCACCAGATGCGGGTACTTGGCCCCCGGCATGTCGAGAAGCACCTCGCTGGCGCCACCGAGATCGGTGTCGGAGCCGTCGAGGCTCTCCCAGTTGGAGGGAGCGTAGTAGTCGGTGCTATTGCCGGAGAACGTGGGCCCCGCGGCCAGACGGATCACCGCTTCGCCCCCTCCCCACGTGCCATTGGTCCCCGACGTGTTGCCGGTGATGGGGTAGATATAGGTCCCGTCCGTCGGCAGCGCCCCCGGCCCCCAGACCCCGCCCTTCAAGGCCGTGGTGTGCCACCAGGTGGGAGTCTGCGGAGTGGCGACCGGGAAGCCGACCACCGAGCCGTAGTAGTTCCCGCCATCCCCGTTGTACCCGCCGTAGGGGACGTAGAGGACGCCGTTCAGGAACTGGAGCGCCCCCCGCTGGTTCTGAACGCCCGAGTCGAAGCCCCCCGTCACCGCGGTGTTGACGTCGACGCCGCCGGCGGGCCAGTTCGTCTGGACGGCGCCAGTGTCGAGGTTGAGGGCGAAGACCTTGTGATGGTACGTGGCGTTCGTGTCGGGTGTCGTCATCGCGTCGAAGAAGATCGTGCGCGACGTGATGTCGATGTACGGCGTGCCGGTGATGCCGATGTCGGTCGAATCCACCCGCCCTCCGGGCGGGTTCTTCGTGGCATAGGGACCGATCGTCGTCGGGCCCGTGTCCCAGATCACGACGCCCGTCGTCGCGTTGTACGTCGTGACGTGGTTGGCCTCCGTGACGACCACGAAAGCCTCCACGGCGTTGGGGCCGTTCTCGACGTAGAGGGGCTGCGCGTAGACCTCGCCGCTGACGGTCCCCATGAAGTTGGTGAGGACGTGGGTGGTCTTGGCGGCCACCTGCGTGAACGTCGTGTCGATGTAGACGCCATCGCGCGAGCCGTTCCGGTGGTGCTGGTAGACGGACGGATCGGCCGCAGGCTGACCGCCGTCGATCCCCGAGTCGGTCCCGCTGCTGCTCCCGCTTCCGCCGCCGCTGCTGCTCCCGCTTCCGCCACCGCTGCTCCCACTGCTGCCCCCGCTTCCGCCGCCGCTGCTCCCACTGCTGCCCCCGCTCCCACTTCCACTGCCGCCCCCGCTGCCGCTCGACGTGGCGTCGGTGTGCCCTCCGTCGCCGCCCCCTCCGCCTCCGGAGCCGCTGTTGCTGGCGCCGCACGCAGCGGCGAGCCCCACGACAGCCAGGCCGCCCAGAACAGAGAAGGCAATGCGACGATGCATGGGAGCACCTCCTATTTCTCCGACCATCGTAGCGCTCAGCTCGACTGCGGCGCCTGAATCGCCGCATAATCATGGGAGAATGTGCGACCCGGGAACCGGATCGCGGGCGAGCCACATCGTTGCGCGAGGGCCCGATTGAGGGCATCATGAGGGCCATGAACTGGACGACGCCCGTCTACGAAGAGCTCAAGATGGATGCCGAGATCGGCTCGTATCAGGAGGACGGCGAGTGGCCGCCGATTGTCGAGCAGGCCGACGACCGTTCCGACGCCGAGTAGGGAGCTGGCTTCTGCGCGCGCACGTGCTGGGGTCCGCCGCGGGCGGTGGGCTGCCGCAGTGGAACTGCGCATGTGAGAACTGCACGCGCGTCCGCGCCGGGGACGCGGGCATCCAGGCCCGCACCCAGGATTCGCTGGCGCTGAGCCGCGGTGAGCCCGGCGACCGTTGGCTCCTCGTCAACGCCTCGCCCGACGTGCTCCGGCAGATCGAGCGCTTCGCGCCGCTGCATCCGCGCGCGGCACGCGACACGGGGATCGGCGCGATCGCGCTGACCAACGGTGATCTCGATCACGTGCTGGGCCTCCTCTCGCTCCGCGAGTCGCAGCCTCTCGTCGTGCTGACCACCGAGCGGGTTCGTGCCGGCCTCGTCGAGCGGAACGCGCTCCTGCGCACGCTGGCGCGCACGCCCGACCAGGTGACATGGAAGACGCTGGAGCTGGGGCGCGAGGTGGTGCTCCCCGCGGTCGGACTCGGCGTGACGGCGCTCGCTGCGCCGGGAAAGCTCCCGGTGCATCTCGTGGGCGTGGTCGACCCGTCGCCGGAGGACAACGTGGCGCTGCGCGTGCGCGACCTCGCGAGCGGTCGCGTATGCGTCGTGGCCACCGCCATCGGATCGCTGGACGGCGTCGACGCGATGCTTCGCGGCGCCGAGCTGCTCTTCTTCGACGGGACGTTCTGGAGCGAGGACGAGCTCCCGTCCCAGGGCCTCGGCAAGTCCCACGCGCGCGACATGGCGCATGTCCCCATCGGCGGCGACGGCGGCAGCCTGGCTCGGCTCGCGCGCGTCGAGGGTCTCGGCGTGTCCCGCCGCGTCTACACGCACATCAACAACACCAACCCCGTCCTCCGCGAAGGCTCGCCCGAGCGGGTGGCCGTCGAGCGCGCGGGCTGGGAGCTCTCGTTCGACGGCATGGAGATCGCTCTGTGACCGGCGCGCTGCTCTCGCCCGACGCCCTCGTCGAACGCCTCCGCCGCGAGGGCTCGTCGCGTTACCACAGCCTGCATCCCTTCAACCTGGCCATGCACCGGGGCGAGCTCTCACGAGAGCACCTGCAACGCTGGGTCCTTCATCGCTACTATTACCAGACGCGGATCCCCATCAAGGACGCGCTCATCCTCTCGAAGAGCGACGATCCGGTCTTTCGTCGCGCGTGGATCCGGCGCCTCGTCGACCACGACGGGACGAAGGACGGGGAAGGGGGCCTCGCGGAGTGGCTGGTCCTCGCGCGCGCCGTGGGGCTCGATGAGGCGGAGGTGCGGTCGCTGCGCCGGGTGCTCCCGGCGGTGCGCTACGCGTGCGATTCGTACGTGGAGCTCGTGCGCGAGCGCTCGCTGGTCGAGGCGGTCGCGTCGTCGCTCACCGAGCACTTCGCGCCGGACATCATGCGCACCCGCGTGGCCGCATGGGAGCAGCACTACCCGTGGGTGGATCAGACCGCGCTCGCGTACTTCCGCTCGCGCGTGCCGCGAGCGACCCGCGACGCCGAGGAGGCGCTGGCTTTCGTGGTGCAGCACGCGACGACGCCCGCGCTGCAGGAAGCCTGCGTCCGCGCGCTCATCGACAAGTGCCGCGTCCTCTGGTCGATGCTCGACGCCGTGGCCGAGGCCTCGTGAAGCCGCGCCTGTCGCGCAAGGCCCGCGTCCAGCCCGATCCGCGCGACGGTCGCCCCGTGCTCCTGTCGCCCGAGAGGGGCCTGCGCCTCGGCGACACCGCTGCCGCGATCGTCGCCCTGTGCGATGGCACCCGCGAGGTCGACACCATCATCGACGACCTGACGAGTCGCTATGGCGCCCCCCGCGACGTCATCGCCCGCGACGTCGAAGCTCTCCTCGACGACCTCCACGCCCGCGCCCTCCTGGAGGACTGGCACGGCAAGACCTCAGGACGGAAAGCCCCCGATCCCCTCCTTTCCTCCTCCCCTCCCTGTGAGCCTCTCTCTCCCGCTCCCTACACGCTGGTCGCCGAGCTGACCCACCGGTGTCCGCTCGCGTGCCCGTACTGCTCCAACCCGAGGGAGCTGGTCCGCGGCCCCGGCGAGCTGTCGACGGAGCTGTGGCTACGAGTCGTCGACGAGGCGGCCGATCTCGGCGTCATGCAGATGCACCTGACGGGAGGCGAGCCGCTGGCGCGTCCGGATCTCGAGATGATCGCGAAGCGGGCGCACGAGAGGACCCTCTATGTGAGCCTCGTCACCAGCGGGGTGCCGCTCGACCGGGCGCGGCTCGAACGGCTGGCTCCGTCGCTCGATCACGTGCAGCTCAGCGTGCAGGACGCCGACGCCGCGTCGAGCGATCGCATCGCGGGGCTCGCGTCGCACGAGCAGAAGCTGCGCGTCGCCTCGTGGGTGAAGGCCCTCGGGTTGCCGCTCACTGTGAACGTCGTGCTGCACCGCGCGAACCTCGATCGGGTCGAAGCGGTCGTGGCGATGGCCGAGCGACTCGGGGCGGACCGGCTGGAGCTGGCGAACGTGCAGCTGGTCTCGTGGGCGCTCGAGAACACCGCGGCCCTCTTGCCGGCGCGGGCGCAGATCGAGCGGGCGCGCGTCGTGGCCCGCGAAGCGAAGGAGCGCCTGGCGGGCAAGATGGAGGTCGTCTTCGTGCTGCCCGACTGGCACGCGGACCGGCCACGCGCCTGCATGGACGGCTGGGGTCGCCGATTCGTCGTCGTCGCTCCCGACGGCGCCGTGCTCCCGTGCCACGCAGCGCGTTGCCTTCCGATGTCCTTCGAGAGCGTCCGCGGCGCCTCCCTCGGGCACCTCTGGCGCGAAGGCGAAGGGATGCGCGCCTTCCGTGGCGAAGCGTGGATGCCCGATCCCTGCAAGAGCTGCGACCGGCGCACGATCGACTACGGCGGTTGCCGCTGCCAGGCCTTCGCGCTGACCGGGGACGCCCGTGCCACCGACCCCGCGTGCAGCCTCGCGCCGCAGCACTCGCTCGTGCGGGAAGCCAGGGCGCACGCGGAGCGAGAAGACGCCAGCCCGAGGACATGGGTGTACCGCGGGCGATAGAAGGCCGGCCGTGGTAAGGCTCCTCGCATCGAAGTCTACGGCAACAAGACGGGTCTCTCCCCCTCGGCGCTGCGCGCGCTGGAGCGACTGTACCGGCGCCGCGTTCCCGCGGACGACATCACCACCCCCGAGCTGACGCGCTCGCTCGCGGCGGTGTCGCTCGAGACGGGGAGGCAGGTGGGCGTCCTCGTCCATCGCTCCGGTCAGGTGGACTACGTCGTCGTGGGCGACGCCGGCAAGCTGATGCTCCCGGACATCGGGCGCCTGCGTGCGGCCGAAGGACGCTTCCGCGGGCTGCGCCTCGTGCACACGCACCTGCGGGCCGAGCCGCTGACGCACGACGACCTCGTCGACCTCGTGCGCCTGCGGCTCGATCTCGTCGCGGCCATCCAGATCGCGCACGGGGGTGAGCCTCGCGCCATGGTCTACGCGTACAACGTGCCCGCGGGCGAGGGCGTGGGGCTTCCGTACCGCGAGGTCGGCCCGGTCCCCATCGGGCAGGCGCACCTCGACGTGAGCCGCCTGATGACGGATCTCGAAGCGGAGTTCGCGCGTCGCGCGGGCGCGCGGGAGGTGAAGGCGAAGGACGGGCGCGCCATCCTGGTGCACGTCGGCGACAAGTCGAAAGGGGCGGGCGCGGCACGCTTGGCGGAGGAGAGCATGCGCGAGCTCCGCGAGCTGGCGCGCACGGCGGGGACCGACGTGGCCGACTCCATCGTCCAGCTGCGCGAGCGCATCGATCCGCGGTTCGTCATGGGCAAGGGCAAGCTCGAGGAGGTCGTCGTACGCGCGATCGAGCTCGACGCCGGTGTCCTCGTCTTCGACCGCGAGCTCACGCCGGCGCAGGCGAGCGGCATCGCCAAGCACACCGACCTCAAGGTCATCGATCGAACGCAGCTCATCCTCGACATCTTCGCCCAGCGCGCCGACGGGCGGGACGGCAAGCTCCAGGTCGAGCTCGCGCAGCTCAAGTACGCGATGCCCCGCCTCGGGCAGAAGGACGACTCTCTCTCTCGCCTCACCGGCGGCATCGGCGGGCGCGGGCCCGGCGAGACGAAACTGGAGATCGGCCGCCGCCGCGCCAAGGACCGCGTCACGCACCTGGAGCGTCAGCTGAAGAAGCTCACGAAGCAGCGCGAGCAGCGCCGCCGCAAGCGCACGCGGGCGGGCGTCCCGACGGTGGCCGTCGTCGGCTACACGAACGCAGGCAAGAGCACGCTGCTCAACACGCTGACGGGCTCCGACGTGCTCGCGGAGGACCGGCTCTTCGCCACGCTCGACACGCGCTCGCGGACGCTCCGCTGCGGCTGGGCGGGCTGGGGCGAGCGGGAGGTCGTCATCACGGACACCGTGGGCTTCATTCGCGAGCTCCCCGAGGATCTCTTCGCCGCCTTCCGCGCCACGTTCGAGGAGGCGGCGGACGCCGATCTGCTGGTGCATGTGGTGGACGCCAGCGATCCGTCGATGGATGACCACGTTCGTACCGTGCTGAACGTGCTGGAGGAGCTCGATCTCCTCGAGATCCCGCGCCTCCTCGTCCTCAACAAGATCGACCTCTGCGAGCCCGCCGAGCTCCGCCAGCTCGAGCGCACCCACCCGGACGCCGCGCTGGTGAGCGCGACGCACCGCGAGACCATGCGTCCCCTCATCGAACGCATCGCCCGCGAGCTGGCCGAGAAGTGGGAGCAAAGCGCGAAGGGTCCGAGCGTCGAACCGGAGGTGAGCGTCGACGAGGGGCCGACGCGCGACGACGATGGCGGGGCCGAGGGGGAGATGACCACGGTCGACCAGATGCTGCGCGCGGCGGGCAAGCGCGTGCGCTCGCGGGCGATCTAGGCGTAAACCGCGCAACCGGCGGCGGCTCGCGGCCGATGGGTGTGTAGAATCGATGAGGTCCATGCGTGTGCGCGGTCTGGCCCTGCTTCTCTTCCTCGCGTCTCTGGGGGCGTGCGGCGGCGCCCTGGCGGAGGGACGCTCCCAGTTCGACAGGGGGAACTACCCCGAAGCGAAGCAGACGTTCGCCGCCGCCGAGGCCGAGAGCCGCTCGTGGAGTGACGCGAGGCGGGCGGAGTACGCCCTCTACCGCGGGCTGACGCTGGGGGCGCTGGGTGACCAGGGCCACGCGGGCCTCTGGCTGCGTGAAGCCAAGGCCATCGAGGACGCGCACCCGGGCTCGCTCGATCCGCAGGAGGCCCAGCGCCTTCACCTCGGGCTCGAGTCGACCCAGTAGCCTGCTCCGGCCTTTACATTCCGGGTGGCCCCAAGTAGTTCGCGAGTGATGCCGCGAGCCTCCCTCCACCACTCGCTCGGGGTGGCCCTGCTCGGCCTCGGCTCCCTCACTGCCGCGTGCAAGTCGCACTCCGCGCAGCCCGGGCCCGCGGACTCGGCGAGCGGGGCGTCGGCTTCTCCCTCGGTATCGGCCGCGCCCGCGGGCCTCGTCACCACGGTGATCACCGAGGGCACGGGGCCGGTGGCCAAGGCGGGCGACAAGGTGAGCATTCACTACGTGGGCACCCTGCTCGACGGGACGAAGTTCGCGAGCTCGCGCGACAAGAACGAGCCGATGATGTTCACGCTCGGGCGGCGCGGGGTCGTGAAGGGCATGAACCTGGGCGTCCTCGGGATGAGGGTGGGAGAGACGCGGAGGATCGTCGTCCCGCCGTCGATGGCCTACGGCGAACGGAGTAGCGACAAGATCCCGCCCAACTCGACGCTCACCTACGAGGTCGAGCTGCTGGGCATCGAGACGAAGTAGCTCTCACAGGCGCGTCAGCACGAGCCCGGTGAGAAACGATGCGGCATTGGCGACGCCGCTGATCCCGAGGGCCCGCGTGCGCGACAGCCTCGGGAAGACGAGCGCGTAGACGAAGGCTTCGCTGGCGATGGCCCATGATTCGGCGGTGAGGATCATGGGGGTGCGGGTGGGGATGACGCGCGCGATCACGAACCAGACGATCGGGTGGCTCGCGAGGTTCGCCACGCCGACGGCCGCCGCGCGACGTGCCAGGGACCCTTCACCGCGGAGGAGGGGAACGGCGATGAGCAGCTCCACGGCCACGGTGACGGCGAAGTATCGCAGCCAGAGCGCCTCGTAGCTCAACGCGCCGTCACCCGGCCGCGCGCCGCGAAGTAC
>Ga0302326_10034577_pt1 | contig 10011 bp, 9 predicted proteins | sample Palsa_T0_3_FD_202264 | JGI IMG/M metagenome (GOLD analysis project Ga0302326, IMG submission 202264) | Peat permafrost microbial communities from Stordalen Mire near Abisko, Sweden - Palsa_T0_3 | ecosystem: Environmental > Terrestrial > Soil > Palsa > Peat permafrost | place: Sweden: Abisko...
TCGAGGGCACCGACTGGACGAATCCGCCGATCCTCCGCGACCCGAACCAGACGATCGAGCTCGGCGGCCGGAGGTACGAGCTGTACTTCGAGGGCCAGCAGATTCGCATCGTTGCCTGGCGTAAGGGCCCCGCCGTCTATTGGCTTGTCAACACGCTCCAGAACCTACTCACCAACCGCGAGATGCTGGCGATCGCCCAGGACGCGAAAGTGGTCCGCTAAGTGGGCCACTAAGGCGCCGATCGCGGCGCTAGCCTCAGCAGATGTCCGATCGCACCGAGGCCGCCGCCCTGATCGCGCTTCTGCGCGCGGGAGGACGGCCGTGGACGGAGTTCGCCGACCTGGTGGAGGAAGCGGGAAGCGCGATCGCCGTGCTCGAGCGCGAGCGCGCCGCCGAGCCGGCGACGCTGTTCGGCGACGAGGGACCATTCCCACCGCTCGAGCAGATCAGCGCCGAGATCGATGCCTGGGAGGGGGAGGGCATGCGCCTTCACACGGTGCTCGATCTCGGCTATCCGGAGAACCTGCGCGGGGTTCACGACCGGCCTCCGCTCGTCTTCATCGCCGGGTCGCTCGCCCCCGCGGATGCTCGCGCGATCGCGGTCGTGGGTGCGCGCGTCGCGTCACCGCACGGGGTCTGGGCGGCGCGGGCGATCGCCGAGCATCTGGTCGATCAGGGCTACACCGTGGTCAGCGGTCTCGCGGCCGGAATCGACAACGCCGCCCACACCGCGGCGCTGGGGCGCGGCGGGCGCACGCTGGCGGTGATCGGGACTGGGCTGCGTCGCTCCTACCCGCCCCAGCACGCCGGGCTTCAGTGCCGGATCGCCGCCGAGTGCGCGGTGATCTCGCAGTTCTGGCCCGACGCGCACCCGAGCCGGCGAAGCTTCCCGATGCGCAACGCCGTGATGTCCGGTCTGTCGCTCGCCACCGTGGTGGTGGAGGCATCGATGACGAGCGGCTCGAGGATCCAGGCCCGCCTCGCGCTCGAGCACGGGCGACCCGTGTTCCTGCTCGAGTCGGTGCTCGAGCACGAATGGGCCAGGGAGTTCGCGGCGCGGCCGGGGGCGCGGGTGATCCGCTCGCCCGATGAGATCACGACGATCGTCGAGCGCCTGACCTCGCCGGGCACGCTCGTCGGCTGACGCGTCCGCGATGCCCACGGTCGCCGAGCTGACCGACCTGTACGGGAACTTCATGCTCGGGCCGCGGCCGGGGCCAGGCGTCTGCGAGGTCTGCTTCACGTTCACCGAGGGCCACGAGCGCTGCTTCGCCTGCGGCCAGCAGAACAGCTCGCTCGACGCCGTCGTGCCGATCTCCTACAGCGTCGCCGGCGGGCAGCTCCACCACGCGCTGGCGGGCTACAAGCGCCTCGGCGGCGAGGTCACCCGGCGTCTTCAGGTGGAGCTCGCGGCGGTGCTGTGGCGGTTCCTGGCCGGGCACGAGCCCTGCGTGGCACGCGCGGCGGGAGCGATGCGGTTCGACCTCGTAACCACGGTGCCGTCGAGCAGCCGCGAGCGCGACGAGAGCCACCCGCTGCGCCGGATCGTCGGCGAGCTCGCCCGGCCGACGCGAGAGCGCTACGAACGGCTGCTGACCCGCTCGCCCGTGGTGGTCCAGGAGCGGACGTTCGACGCCCGCAAGTACGACGTCGCCCGCACGCTCGCCGGCGAGGCCGTGCTCCTGATCGACGACACCTGGACGACCGGTTCGGGCGCCCAGAGCGCAGCCGCGGCGCTGCGCCAGGCCGGCGCCGGGCCGGTCGCCGCGGTGGTGATCGGCCGTCACGTCAAGCGCGGCTGGAGGCAGAACGACCGGCGCCTGCACGCGCTCGCACGGCCGTTCGACTGGTCGATGTGCGCGTGGCACGGGACCTGAGCCCGCGGTTAGCACGCCCATCGCGGCGGAGCACCGTGGCGGAAGGTTTAGGGCGGGGTGGCGTCTTACGGAAAGGATGACGCCCGAACCCCAAAGGAGAAACGTGAACAAACGCCACAACCCACACAGGATCGGAAAATTGGTGACGCGCGGAGTGCTGCCGTTCGCGGCAGCGCTCCTTCTGGGTCCCGCCGGCGCACTCGCTGCGATCACGAGCAGTCCAGCCAGCACAACCCCCAGCTCGATCTGGCAAGTCGACACGAGCGCCAACCCTGGCAGCACGACGTTCAGCAACAGCGCGTTTCAAAGCGTGTCGGCGTCGGGACCCAAGGAGGCCTGGTCGGTTGGCAGGACGATGAATGACCAGGCCCTTGACCAGCCGCTGGCCGAGCACTGGAACGGCAGCAGTTGGACCAGCGCCACGGTTCCCGTGCCCGCCGGTCAGCAAGCCGTCCTAAACGCGGTCGACGACCTGGGCCCGAGCAATGCCTGGGCCGTGGGGACCAGCTTCGGCGGAGGGGTCGGAGCAACCCCTGCCGGAGTGACGTTGATCGAGCACTGGAACGGAACCAGCTGGTCGATCGTACCCAGTCCGAACCCCGCGGCTGGCGTCTCAGGCGACACCGACGTGCTGAACGCGATCAGCGGCACCGGCCCTAGCGACCTGTGGGTGGCAGGATCGGACCTCAACGAGGCTACCGACACCATCTCGCTGCTCTTCGAGCACTGGAACGGGACCGCCTGGACGGCGGTGGCGTCACCCACGCCGGAGGGCTCCGCCGAGTTCGCCTCGGGAATCACCGCGATCAGCCCGACGAACGTCTGGGCAGTGGGCACCGACGAGACCGATGGTCTAACGGACGTCTCTGCTCACTGGAACGGGCACGCATGGTCGATCGTTCCCACCCCGGAAATCACCAGTGCGCACGACCAGAACGCGCTCACCGGTGTCAGCTCAGACGGCCCTAGCAACGTATGGGCATCTGGGTTCGCCGACAATGTGGACGGACAGAACCTGAGGGTCCCCTTCGTCCTTCATTGGAATGGCACCCGCTGGGTACTGACCAAGGTGCCGACCCTCGGGAGCGAGGGGAGCATGCTGAACGGCATTCAGGTGATCTCACCGACCGATGCGTGGGCCGTCGGCCAGACCCAGGAGTCCGACGGCGCAATCCTCAACCTGACCGAACAGTTCGACGGCTCATCCTGGGCCATTCAGAGCAGCCCCCAGCCGGGAATGCTCGGGGGCTTGAGCAGTAACTCGCTCGACTCAGTGACGAGTGCCGGCGGCGGAGATCTGTTCGCGGTCGGCGAGCGCTTTACGCCCGGTCAGGAAGGCATGCGAACTCTGGCGATCAGCAAGGGATGAACTGAAATCCGGGCTCGCTCCAGCCCACACGACGCCCACCCGGGGTTGCGGCCCCGGGTGGGCCGCGGCCCCGGGGCGGGCCGGGCCGCTAGCTCTTCGGCTTCACTTCCAGCGTGATCTTGGTCGTCTTCCGGCTCGAGTCCGTGACCTTGAGCGGGAACTTCAGCTTCGAGACCTTCCTTTTCTTGAGCTCCTTGGCGACGCTCTTGGCGAGCTTCTTGCTGTCCGAGATCGCGGGACTCTCGAGCGTGATCTTGGCCTTGGGAGCGGTCGCGGAGAGCGTGATCGTGAGCACGCCGCGTTTGACGCCGCCGGTGAACTTCAGGTTCTTGCCGTGCGTGTTCCCGACGATGATGCCCTTCTTCAGGCTCTTCTTCTTGCTCGAGAAGGTCAGGCCCTTGGGCAGGCTGACCGCGATCGTCTTGATCCGCTTGGCGCCCTTGCCCTCGTTGGCCGTGAAGACGAGCTTCGGCTTGTCCTTGACCAGACCTGCGAGCGAGGCGCCCGAGGCCGTCGGCTTCTTCTGAGAGCCAGGAGGCGGGCAGGTGCCGCCGAGCGTGATCGATTTCGAGATCGACTGCTGTGCGGCTCCGTCCCACGGAGTCAGCTTGGCGGTGAGGTTGCTGGCGGCACAGGCGGTCGTGAACAGGTCGGTCGGTGCGGAGCCACCGATCTCCAGCGCCAGGCTGGTGAGCGGAAGATCCGGGATCGAGGTGAAGGTCAGCGCCACCGGGCTAGGGGGAAGGCTGATCGTGCCCTTCAGTGAGATCGGATAGGGCGCCGGGAAGGTGACGGTCACGGTCGGCGCCGCCGTCGTCCCGCCGACCTTGACGGTCCCGTTACTGAGCGCCGAGCTCGGCAGGAAATACGAGCTCGCCACGGCGGAGCCGACCGTGCACGCCTTACCCTTCAGGCATCCGACCGCAACTTTGCCGTTGCGTTTGAGGGTCGCAGGGATGTCGAGCGCCAGTGCCTGGGTCGCTGAGTCGTTGGCGGGGAGGGTTACCGTGGTCGTGAACGTCGCTGCGCCGCCGGCGCCGGCTTGGTCGACCGTCGCGGCGACCTTGGGCGCGTAGGACAGCGAGCTGCAGCCGGTGACCGTCAAGGGGGCGGTCGCGTTCTGGCCCTTCGCGACCAGGCGGGATCTGGCGCCCACGCCAACCGTGACCGGCGTCGCGGGACAGCTGGTGGGCGGGCGCACGGCGTTGAAGGTGAGTCTCAGCGCTCTGAGGCCGGCCGGCAGAATGGCGAACGACACACCCTCGCCCGTGGGGTGCATCTTGATGTCGGCCGTCGCCTCTGGTGGGCCCGGAGTGGTGCCAAGCACGAGCGCCGCGCCTGCGGCATCCGCGGCGCTCGGGCCCTTCACGAGCCACAGGCTGACCACCTGGGTTGAGGGCACCGTTGACGTCTGCGTGCCGCTGCCCAGCTCGCAGCCCGCTGCCGGAGTCGCAGAGACGAGGCAGGTGTCGCCATTCAGGTTCAGGAGCAGTCCGGGTGGCAGCGAGAGGGCGACCCCGAGCGGGTAGTCGCCGCCCGACGGTGAGAAGGTCATGGAGAAATTGATCGGCTGGGTGACGCCGGCCGAGACTGTGCTCGGCGTGAGCGCCAAGCGCGGCGTTATCGTCGCCGAGGCGGCCGCCGGCATCGCGGCGGGTAACGCAAGCACGGCCAGGAGCGCGAGCAGGGCTCGTCGTGGAACTCGGTACAGCATTCGCCACCTCTTTGCATTGCCACAGGGACCCGCGCCGGCCTGACACCTCATTGATATCAGAAACGCCCGCAGGACCACGAACCTACATGTATGTAGCTAAGAACTGCTAGCCTTGCCGCCGGCGATGTCAAGGCGCCCAGCCCTCAAGCCTGACTCGGTGCCCCGCCGCCGCTACGCGGCGCGCATGCCACCCGAGGACCGCCGTCAGCAGCTGCTCGATGCCGCTCTTGGAGTGATCCTCGAGCAGGGCTACGCCGGAGTCTCGATCGAGGCAGTCGCGCGCTCGGCCGGTGTCACCCGCCCGGTCGTCTACGACCACTTCCCGAACCTCGGCGTCCTCCTTCAGGCGCTGTTCGATCGCGAGGAGCAAAGTGCCCTCGCGCAGCTCGCCGAGGTCGTGCCCGCTGACCCGGGAGCCCAGGACCCCGTCGAGGTGCTCGCTACGGGCGTGGCTCGCTTCCTCGAAGCGGTCGCCAGCCGGCCGGCCACCTGGCGGCTGATCCTGCTGCCGCCGGAAGGCACCCCCGAAATGGTGCGCCAGCACGTCGAGGCCAACCGCACCCGGACGCTGACGCAGATCGAGCAGGTCGTTCGCTGGGCGCTCACTCAGCCGGGATGGCCATCGGGCGTCGATCCGGAGCTTGCCGCCCGCGCGATTCGCGCCATCGGCGAGGAAGCGGGACGCACGCTGCTGATCGATCCCGAGCGCTACTCGCCAGAGCGCTACGAGCAGTTCGTCGAGGCGACGATGAGCCTGCTCGTCTCGCGCCGGCGCTAGCGCGCCGTGCCTGCGGGCGAAACAGTGCGGCCACTGACCGAGCGGTCGGCGCTCGCGCTCGCCCGCGCGATTCGCGACCGGGAGGTGAGCGCCCGCGAGGTCGTCGAGGCGCACATCGCGGTGCTCGAGCGCGTCGCGCCGCGGATCAACGCGGTTGCCATGGACCGCTTCGGCGACGCGCGCAGCGAGGCCGACGCGGCCGATCGCCTTCTCGCCGCCGGGCGCGAAGGCGACGAGGTGCCGGCGCTGCTCGGAGTTCCGTTCACCGTCAAGGAGTCGATCGCCGTCCGCGGGATGCCCTCCTCCGCCGGACTGATCGCGCGGCGCGACCAACGCTCGCCCGCCAGCGCGCCGGTGGTGCAGCGGCTGCTCGACGCCGGCGCGATCCCGCTCGGGGTCACCAATACCTCGGAGCTGACGCTGTGGATCGAGTCATACAACCCCCTGTATGGCCGGACCAGCAATGCCTATGACCCCACCCGCACGGCGGGCGGCTCCTCCGGCGGCGAGGGCGCCGCGGTGGGGAGCGGCGGATCGCCGTTCGGGCTCGCCTCGGATATCGGCGGCTCGATCCGGATCCCGGCCCAGTTCAACGGCGTGTTCGGACACAAGCCCTCCACCGGCGCCGTCCCCAACACCGGCATGTATCCCCCCTCGGACGGTCCGGCGGGTCGGATGCTCGGCGTCGGGCCACTGGCCCGCCGCGCCGAGGATCTGATGCCGGTGTTGCGGCTGATCGCCGGGCCGGACGGAACCGACCCGCTCACCCGCGAGCTCGCGTTCGGCGATCCGGCCGCGGTGTCGATCGAGGGACTGACCGTGGTCACGGTCGAGGAATCGGCGCTGATGCCCCTGAGCCGAGAGCTCCGTGACGCCCGCGAGCAAGCGGTCGGCGTGCTGATCGCGGCGGGCGCCCGGGTGCGGCGGGTGACCCTGCGCTCGTGGCGAGGGGCGATCCTCCCCTACCTGACGACTCTGCAGGCGGGATCGTCGGGCTCGACCAGCGGCCTGCTCGTCGAGGCCGGCGCCGAGCAGCCGACCTGGCGAACCCTGCTCAGCCGGCGCGTCCCCTACACGCTGCCGGTCCGGATCGCGCTCGCCGCCGGCATGCTCCCGGAGTCGCCCGACTCGGCGCTCAACACCCGGCTGCTCGACGTCGGCCGGCGCCTCGCCGACGAGTTGGTCGACGCGATCGGGGACGGCGTGCTGCTCCATCCCGCCCACCCGCGCGTTGCGCCGCGCCATGGCCGCACGGTGGGACGGCTGTGGCTGATCACGCCGGCGGCCGTATTCAACCTCGCCGGGGTTCCGGTCACGCAGGTCCCGCTCGGGCTCTCCGCCGGCGGGCTGCCGCTGGGCGTTCAGGTCGCGGCGGGGATCGACAACGACCACGTCTCGATCGCTGTCGCGCTGGCGCTCGAGCGGGCGTTTGGGGGCTGGGTGCCGCCGCCGAGTTAGCGCCGGGAGCAGCCCGGCGCCGATTTGCCCCCGGACACACGACGGGGACCTGCTTCCAGGTCCCCGCCGACCCCCAAGGTCACGCCCACGGCCGGGTAGAGCGCGACCTTCGGGAGAATGGACTTCGGGGGCTGAAACACGGCACCGAGGCCAGAGTTGCGTTGGGGCGGTCGCGGGGATGGTCCTCTCCGCGGTCTTGCCATACTTGCGTCTCCCCTCCCCCGGGGGCGTAGCTCAGTTGGTTAGAGCGCCGGCCTGTCACGCCGGAGGTCGCGGGTTCGAGTCCCGTCGCTCCCGCTTCGAGAAGTACCTGGTATTGCGGTGGTTTTGGTCTGGTTCGGCGGTCTCGTGGGAATCGGGTGGGCGGGGCGGGCAACGGTGTCGGGCAACGTTTACGCCGCGGCGTGGCGCCTGTCTTCTCTTGAAGATCATGCTCAGTTGATTCCCTTGATCCCGGGTAGTTTCCACTTGCGGTTTGGCGACGGGCTCGGATATCGGATGCCCGTCGCCAAACCGCAAGTACCGCGACCACGGCCGTTGACTCGCCGTGGCGTTGGTCGCGTCCGCCAAGCTCACAAGGACTCGCTGGACCGGCAGGACGAGACCCGCCATTCGCATCGACGGAACTGGTCGCGGTATCGCTCCGTGACCCGGGGAGCCCAACGGAGCCGAATCGAACCCAAGAGAGGTAATCAGCGAGCATGGCTAAGCGCGATAACGGACAGATATGGAGACCTGGAGAGGTGCGCAGGACGGCCGGCGCGCTCGGACAGGCCGGGCCGGCGCTCGGATATGGGCGAACTCGATCGTGCGGGCACCGCACATCGCGGCCTGATCCGGGGCGACCGAAAGTCGCCAAAGCAGAAGCCAGCTCAGCACCACTGGGGATGAGCGAAGCGATCGTGCCAGCAGCCCTGGCCTGAGCCCTGGTCATCGCCGGAAGCGCAACCTTCGGAACTGCATAGCGGGAGGCTTGCATTACCTACATATGCTGGCCAGTGCTTGCTGTCGCTCCGCGTCGGTTATGCGGTGGAGGAGCGCCCTCCTCGACCGAGTCGGGGCGGCACGCCGCCAACACGCTGTCGGCGCGGAGCAGGCGACGAGACCGTTCGAAAGACGCGCGGCGCAGCCCTGTCTACTCGCCGGCGAGCTGACGTCGCGCCGCGGCCGCGATGTCCGCTCCGGTGTTTGCGTGGCCGCCGATTCCCCATCCGCCTTCGGGTGACTCCGTGATGAGAACCCACGTCCGCTCGGACAGCGTGGGATCCCCGGCCGCGGCGGCTACGATATCGGTGAGTTCCTGGACGACACCGAGCTGCTTGTCGCGGTCCAGCACCCCGACGGGAGTCAAGACCTGGACACGAACGTAGTTGTTCGCGCCAGCGGCGTTGGAGATGGAGTCGGCCGGGAGGTCGTGGACGAATGCGGCCGTGTTGTCTGAGAACAGTGCGATCGGCGGGACCTGTTCCCAGCGCATTACGGCGTTGGCCAGGTCGTTCGCGAGCGTGTGCTTGTCGCTGAAGGTTCCAGTCACGGCATAAACGTCGATCATCGGCATGAAAGTCTCCCTTACGAACATTGTGGAGTGCTTGCTCTAGAACGGTATCAGAGTAGACCCTCCACTACGCTTCGAACATGCCTCGCCCCGACCGCCACCGCGCCGAACTCGTCGCGGCAGCAGGCCGACTCCTCCGCCGTCAGGGGTATTCGACCACCAGCGTCACCGACCTACTGCAGGCCGCCGGCGCGACGAACGGATCGCTGTACCACCACTTCCCCAGCGGCAAGGAGGACCTCGCCCGAACGGCGATCAATGTCGCCGCCGAGCACGTCGAAGCGGGCCTGCAGCAAACCTTTGACGCGACCCCCGATGTCGTGGCCGCCACGCAGTCGTGGATCGACACGATGATCGAGAACCTCAAACTCGACCCACGCGACGGCTGCCCAGTCGCCCCCACCGCGATGGACGCCGCCGGTATCAGCGAGCCACTTCGCCTCGCCGCAGCCGCCGCGTTCGAGCGCTGGTCAGGCGTACTCGAACAGACCCTCGCAGGGACCCGTGATCACCAGACCGCCGTCGCGCAAGCACGCGTGCTGCTCAGCGCGATCGAGGGCGCCCTGCTCCTCGACCGCACCACGAGGTCCACCACGCACCTGAAAGCGCTACGAAACGCCGTCCCAGCCCTCCTGGACACCAAACCCGACGACCACTAGACGGACTAAACCGTCCCGACGACCGGCACAAGTCACTTCCGGCCCAACGAGGCCGCCACATCACGATACGGGACCGACGACACTACGCCCCGCGACGAATCACGTGTCGCGAAATTCGCCGAGAGCAGGGCGGCCGCCAAGCTGGGTAGATTCGACGCAGTGCATATGTAGCGTCGGTTCGGCTGCTCCGCGCTGAGGCCTTGCTGGGCAGCTCTGGAGCTCGGGCGACCGTCATCGCTTTCGTCGCCCGAAGCACTCGCCCGGTGGGCGCCATCCGAACGGCAAAAGCAGTCGTCGAGCGCGAATGGGGGCCCGCCCGGTTCCCTGGCCTTTTTGGGTGAGCGGGTAACGTCTCCAGCTGCGTCCCGCAAGCGAAGCGAGGATACGCACGGACCGGGAACGGGAGTCCCGGCGCGAACCTCCGCGCGGCATTATTCAACTGTCGCTGTTCTCGTAGCTGTGTCGGTCGACAACGCCTGCGAGACGAATCTTCAAACTGCAGCTCGATCAACGCCACAGCGTGGCTCAGACGCACCGGGCGCTCGTTCGGTTCGACGGCTGGGCAGTGATGATTACCAGCTGGTCGCCGGCGATGTATTGC
>Ga0302326_10034578_pt1 | contig 10011 bp, 11 predicted proteins | sample Palsa_T0_3_FD_202264 | JGI IMG/M metagenome (GOLD analysis project Ga0302326, IMG submission 202264) | Peat permafrost microbial communities from Stordalen Mire near Abisko, Sweden - Palsa_T0_3 | ecosystem: Environmental > Terrestrial > Soil > Palsa > Peat permafrost | place: Sweden: Abisko...
GACGTGCACGCGTTTTACACCTCCCAGGAGGAGGCCCGCGAGATGGGGGCGCTGGCGCTGTTCGGGGAGAAGTACGGCGACCGGGTCCGGGTGGTCGAGGTCGGCGACTACTCACGGGAACTGTGCGGCGGGACCCACGTCGCCAGGTCCGGTCAGCTCGGCCTGATCAAGGTGCTCGGCGAGGCGTCCATCGGATCGGGCGTGCGCCGGATCGAAGCCTTGGTGGGCATGGACGCGTTCCGCTTCCTGGCCCGGGAAAGTGTCCTGGTCAGCCAGCTCAGTGAGCAGTTCAAGACGCCTCGTGAGCAGCTGCCCGAGCGGATCTCTGGCGTCGTGACCCGGCTCCGGGAGGCCGAACGCGAGCTGCAGCGGCTGCGGGCGGCCAGGCTGCTCGAATCGGCCGGGGAGATCGCGGCCAGCGCGGAGGACATCGACGGGATGGCCCTGGTCGCTCACCGCGTGCCCGACGGCACCAGCCCCGACGACATTCGGGCCCTCGCGCTGGACGTGCGCGGCCGGGTGCCGCGCGGCCGGCCAGCGGTGGTCGTGGTCGTCGGCGTGCCCGCCGACAAGCCGGTCGTCGTCATCGCGGTGAACGAGGCGGGCCGTGGCTCCGGGTTGTCGGCCGGCACCCTGGTGGGCATCGCCGCGCGGGCCCTGGGCGGCAACGGCGGCGGGAAGCCCGATGTCGCGCAGGGCGGCGGAGCCTCGATTGCCACGGGCTCTGATGGCCAACCTGACGTGGTAGATGCGGCTTTTGAGGCAGTTCGCCGGGCATTGCGAGACATAACCGGGTCCGGTAGGTAACGTATTGGCATGCTGCTGCGACCCCTGGGGGTCCCCGGATCCGGGTCGCGCCCAAACCAATCGTGCCCTGCCACCGGGCCCGCCCCTCCTCATCTGGCCGTGCCGGTGAGAGCCGGGGTGCGGCTGGCGGTGGACGTGGGCTCGGTTCGCGTCGGAGTCGCCCGCAGTGACCCGGGTGGTGTCCTGGCCACCCCGCTGACCGTCCTGGCGTCAGGGCCGGGGGCGAAAAACGACCTCGCGAAGCTGGCTACGGAGGCGGACGCGATCGAGGTCATCGTCGGGCTGCCCACGTCGCTATCGGGTCGGGAAGGTGCCGCCGCGACCGGGGCCAGGAAATTCGCCGCTGACCTGGCCGACAGGCTCGCGCCCATCCCGGTGCGGCTCGTCGATGAGCGCTTCACCACTACCGAGGCACATAGCGCGCTACGCCGGGGCGGGAAGGATTCCCGGGCCCGCCGGCAGGTCGTGGACGCTGCTGCGGCCGCTGTCCTGCTGCAAGCCGCTCTGGACGCCGAACGCGCCACCGGGCGGCCCGCGGGCCAGCCGGTGACCAGGGGAGCCTCCGCGTGAGCGAAAACGGAGGCGGGTGGCCGCCGGATCCGTCCCAGGACCCCCGAGGCTGGCCGGGTTCCCGGCCTTCCCAACGCTCCCGGCCCTCTCATGACCCCCGGCTGGCTCGGGATCCCCGTCTGTCCCAGCGCCCACAGCGGATCGGAGGACCCGGCCTCCCTGGTCAGGACGGCCAGCCGCCGGAGGATCGCCTCAGGCCATCGCCATCCGGATACGAGCCGGTGCATCACGAGCCCACGTATGACGGTCCCTGGCCGGGTCAGGGCCGACCGGGTCAGGGCCGACCGGGTCAGGGCCGACCGGATCAGGGCCGACCGGGTCAGGGCCGACCGGATGACTCGCCGTGGCGCAGAACCCAGCGGCTTTCCCGCGCGCCAGCCGATGGCTGGCATTCCGGCCAGCCCGCGAATGCCAGCTACGGCGAGGATCCCCGCAGGCCGGCCGACGACAACCTGGGCGGCCACTACCGCGATCAGGGCCGTTATGGCAGCGGCGGGGAGTACGAGGACAGATATGAGGCCGGGGGCAGGTTTCTCCCGGGTTTCGGTGACGATGACGAGGTCGAGGACCACGACGAGCGGGCCCAGGCCGGCCATGGCCGCCGCGGGAAGGGACGCAGGCGGACGGGCCCCACTGGCGGGTCCCGGGGTCCCCGGCGGCGTAGGTTCCGATGGATCGCGCCCATGGTCGCGCTCCTGGTTATTCTCATCCCGCTAGCCGTCGGCGGCTACTACGCCTACAGCCTCTACAAGGCCAAGTACCACCCGGCCGATTATTCAGGCGCAGGCACCGGCCGCGTCGTGGTCCAGGTCACCTCGGGTGAAACGCCGACCGGCCTCGGGCCGGCGCTGACCAAGCTGGGCGTGGTGGCCAGTTCTCGTGCATTTGTCCTCGCGGCCGAGCACAGCTCGAATCCGAACGGCCTGCTGCCCGGTTTCTACGGAATGCACGAGCACATGCAGGCGTCGCTGGCGTACGCGGCTCTGCTCAACCCGAAGAACCTGGTGCAGATCACGGTGACGATCCCGGAAGGCTGGCGGCTGAGCCAGACCCTGGCCTGGCTCGGCGCCCACTCCGGCATCTCGCCGGGCGCGTACGCCAAGGTACTCAAGGATCCGGCCTCGCTCGACCTGCCCGCGTCCGCGAAGGGCAATCCGGAGGGCTACCTGTTCCCCGCCACCTATGAGGTCCAGCCGCACGAAACCGCGCTCGGCGTGCTCACCGCCATGGTGCAGCGCTTCGACCAGGAGGCGACGGCCATCAACTTGCCCGTGGCCGCCAAGTCGGTGCACCTGACCCAGAGCCAGGTGATCACCATGGCCAGCCTGGTCCAGGCCGAGGGCGGCCGGCTGTCCGACTACCCCAAGATCGCCCGCGTGATCTACAACCGGCTGGCCCAGGGCATGCCGCTGCAGCTCGACAGCACGGTGCTTTACGGGCTGAACAGCTACGGCATCATCGCGTCGGACCAGCAGCTCACCAGCTCCTCGCCCTACAACACCTACAGGTACAAGGGCCTGACGCCTGGTCCGATCGACAGCCCAGGGGACGCGGCCATCCAGGCGGTGCTGCATCCGGCGTCTGGGAACTGGCTGTACTTCGTGACCGTGAACCCGAAGACCGGCGAGACCCTCTACACCTCGAGTCCCCAGCAGTTCGAGCAGTTCCGGCAGGAGCTCGAGAAGAACCTGGGCCAGGGCTGACAACCCTCCAGGTCCGTCCCGCCCTTTTATTCGGAACGACACAGCCACCACCACCCGGCCAGCTGCGACCCCGGCCGTTGATATTGAGGTGACATCCCTTCACGTCGCCCCTACGGTGGCCAGCGTGACCGTGTGAAAACATCCGGCCCTTGCGTCGGCTGGCGATCGAAGCCACGATCAGCCTGTGATCGCTCGCGCCAGCGTCCGTCAGCGGACCCGCCAGCAGACCGGTCATCACCGGGCACGCCCGGATCTGGCAGGCTGACTCGAAAGCAAATCGTACCTGTGGAACATAGGGCCGCATAGAACCGGCCTTATGTTCCATAGGGTCGGCTGCTGCGGATCACACTGGCCGCACGGGCCGCGACGGCCCCTTCGGACCCCTTAGCTCGCGGTAGGAGGATGCCGCGAACCATCAGACCATCAGGCGCGCCGAACTCCGGGTACCGGGCGGCCGTCCTCCAGGTAGACCAGCCGGCGGCGTGCGGCCGCCCGCACCCGCCGCCGGATCGGCCGCCTGAGCAGCTCGAGCGCGTCAGCGAGCGCGGCGAGCCGATATTCGGAGACCTCCTCGGGCTGCAGCACGATGTCCGCCAGGGCCCGGTCGCCGACCCGGCCGCAGTCGAACAAGAACCTGACACCTCCCGTCCGGTCCGGGCGCGGACGGCGGAAGTCCATGCAGGCCAGCCGTCCGCGGCGTACTTCGATGCCGCACTCCTCAAGCACCTCACGCCGGCAGGCATCCCACGGCGTCTCCCCGTCGGCCTCCATCACGCCGCCGGGAATCGTCCACCCGGACTTGTAGGTCGGTTTGAGGATCAGCAGCCGGCCGGCCCGGTCGAAGATGAGCGCCCCGGCCGATACCGGGATGCCCGGAGGGGCCATATTTTCCGCCAGAGCGGAGTCCGGCTCCACTCCACCCGGTTGCTGGCTGCCGTCACTGGTCACGTCAGCCACACTACGATCCTAAGGTGCCCGGCCGCAGCGAATGAGCCTATGTGCGCAGCGGCGCCGGTGGCAGCCCAACAGCGCCTATGGCATCGTCGGGGCCCGCCGCCATTAAGCCCTGAATTTAATTAATAAATAAAAGCAAGCCGTGCGGTGGCAGTCCGCGACACGTCGGCATACGGTCTTTATTTAATTAGCGATCACTCCGGGCTGCGAAGTAATGCCTAGCTGCTAACCGGCAGGTTCGTTTGAAATAAAGGCCTGGAATCGGTCTTACCGGAATGCCATGAATGCGATACCCTTGCGTCAAGGACGGTCTTTCTTGGGAAGCTTGCTCACGACGGTGGCATAGGAGGTATCGATGGCCTCGGTGATTTCATCGGAAGGAATGGCGCCCCCGATCAGCAATGTGTTCCAGCCCGAGCGGCCTATGTATGGCATTACCCGGGCGTCATCCGGATACCGAAGCAGCCACTCGTCGGCGGTCTCCCGGCTGGCCCCGCACTTGACGCCTACTGAGTCGGTCTCCCCTGACCCGAGAAACGCGAAGATCTTGCTGCCGACCTTGGCCACCACATCGCCCTCCCACGGCTCGTCTTGCCACGCGCCCGGCTTGGCCAGGCAGTAAGCGAGCACATCTTCCCACGTCATGGCGTCACAGTAGCGCGGCCACACGGACGGAGCAGGCAGGTGCGCAAGACATTCCAGGGCTACGTGGAGGTAGGGCGCCGACCGGCGTTCCGCAGGTTCTGGCTCGGGATGACGATCTCGCGCGCGGGCGATGCCTTTACCACGGTCACGCTTGCCTGGGTCGTCCTCGACATCGCCGGCCCGGTGCAACTCGGCGTGGTCCTTATGTGCTTTGGGCTGCCGCGCATCGTGAGCGGGCCGGTGGCCGGCCGCGCGCTCGAGCGATTCCGGCCACGCAACCTGCTGGCCGCCGACAACGCGGCCCGGGGTCTGCTGATCGCCGTGGTCCCCTGCCTGCTGTGGGGCCATCACCTGGTGATCGGCGACCTGTACGGTATTGCGGCGATCAGTGCGCTGCTGTCCTCGGTCACCGAGGTCGCCGAGGCGGCGCTGGTCCCGCGACTGGTGGACGATGGTCAGCTCGATGCCGCCAACTCGCTGCTCTCGGCGAACTGGGAGCTGGCCTACATCGTCGGTCCCGCCGTGGCCGGGGTAATCGTGGCCACGCTCGGGGCGCCGTTCGCGTTGGTATGCGACGCCGTCAGCTTCGCGGTCATGTCCGTGATCTGCGTCGGCCTGCCGGCGCTGGGCCCGGCGTCCCGGGACGCCACGGGGAAGGCCGACCCGGCCAGGCGGAACGTACTGGGTCTGACCATCTTGTTCAGGTTCCCCGCGGTCCTGGTGCTGAGCTTCTGCGGCTTCGGGATGCTCTTCCTCGATGGTGTCGCCACCGTCTTGTACCCGGTGTACTGCCGCAGCTTCCTGCATGCCGGCGCAGCCGGGTACGGCATCCTGATGTCCGCCGCGGGTGCCGGCGCCCTGCTCGGCGTGGTCGCGGGGGCGGCCCTGGCCGGGCGGCTGCCGCCGTCACTGCGCATCGGCGCGGTCATCGTGGCCGGAGCGCCGTTGTTCGCCCTGCTGTGCCTGGCGTCCGACTTGGCGGTCGCAGCCATCCTGCTCGGCCTGGCGGCCTTCGCCTGGGGGCCGTACTCGGTGTTCGAACGCACCCTGGTCCAGCGGCTGGTCCCGGACGACATGCGCAGCAGGCTGTTCGGCGCGCGGATAATGATCTCCTCTCTCGGGTTCCCGCTGGGCAGCGCGATCGGCGGCGCCCTGATCGGCGGGATCGGGGTGCCGGGCGTCATCCTCGCGATCGCCTGCTCTTACCTGCTGCTCGGCTTGCTGCCGCTGCTCGCGCCCGCGCTGCGAGGGCTGGATGCCGCCGCGGGCTCCCGGGTCCAGATCGGGCTTACCGCGGGTTAGTGTCCGAAGGTGGCCGCTCGTCGAGCTTGCCGACCTGCAGCGCTGCTACGCAGCTGCGGAGGATACGGCGATGGGCGGCGCAAGATTATCGGTTTGACCCCGACCGGGCTTGAACCGCCAGAATGGTGGGAGGCAGGAGCGCCGCTAGCGCCTGCGACGCGCAACGGGAACGTAAACGGGGGCGGAATGGGGCCGGTCGGCTTCGACCTTGACATGACGCTGATCAACTCACGGCCGGCCATCCTGGCCTCCTTCGCCGGAGTCGCGCGGGACACCTCGACCGCCATCGACGCCGACGCGGTGGACCGCCGGCTCGGCATCAAGCTCGATGACGAGCTGGCCTTCTGGTTCCCGTCCGACCAGGTCGCCCAGGCGGCCGACATCTACCGGCGGCACTACCTGAGGCTGGCCGAGGAGCTCACGACGGTGCTGCCGGGCGCGCACGAGGCCCTGGCCGCGGTCCGGGCCGCGGGCGAGCGCGTGGTGATCATTACCGCCAAGCACCCGATTTCAGTGGAGCCGAGTATGCGAGCGGTCGGGCTGGCCGCCGACGAGCTGTTCACCCTGGTGCACGGGCCGGAAAAGGCGGCGGTGCTGCGGACTGTGCAGGCGGTCGCCTACGTCGGCGACACCCCGCCGGACATGGTGGCCGCGATGCAGGCGGGCGTGCGGGCGGTCGGCGTCACCACCGGCTCGTTCTCCGGCCAGGACCTGACCGGGGCGGGGGCAGAGGTCGTGTTCGACTCGCTCGTGAGCTTCCCCGGCTGGTACCGGTCGGCATTCTAGGTGCGGTCCGCTCGGAGTCCGTTCTGAGCTCCGTCCGCGACCGCCGCGGCCACCTCGTACGGCAGGTGCCGCGGGTACACGAGCAGGGCCCGGGCCAGCTGGCGGATCCGCAGCCGCAGCGGGATCAGCGTCTGCTCGCAGTAACGCCAGGCGGCGAGCTCGTCCTCACCGAAGCGCGCCCTGATGCCGCGCCGGAACCGCCGCGCGTCCCCGCCGTCGGCGCGCCAGGCCGACAGCCACGCCCGCAGCTGGTCGTCGTCGGTCAGCAGGGACCAGTCCCGCAGCTGCTCGGCGATCTGCCCGGCGGCGTCGATGACGAACGATCGGTCTCCGCCGTCACCGATGCCGTGCACCCGGCCCTGGCTGGCCCGTCCGTGGCGGATGCTGGCGGAGCTGAACCGTACCCCGGCGGCTAGCGCGGCGACGGCGTGCCCGGCCTCGTGCCAGGCCGTCTGGACGGCCGCCGTCCTGGCGGGCAGGTAGCTCGACGCGGCCCCGAGATCGTACCGCTGCCTGATCCACATCTCGTGCACGATGGACTCGTCGTCGTAGCGCACGAGCCGGTTCAGCTCGGCCTGGATCTGGCCCAGCGTCCGGGCCTGCGCCGGGGTCACCGCGGCGTCAGCACGCAGAACTCGCCGCCTTCCGGATCGGCGAGCACGGTCCAGCTGACACCGCCGCCCTGTCCGACCTCCGCGGGCACTGCCCCCGCCTCGAGCAGCGCCTTGACCGCCGCCGCGTGATCTTCGCCCCGGTAAGGGGCCACGTCCAGGTGAATCCGGTTCTTGACCAGCTTCTCGCTGCCCGGTATCAACTCCAGGTAAGGTCCCACTCCAAGCGGCGACCGGAACGACACTCCGTGCTCCACCGAGTCACCCGCTGTCCATCCCGTGGCCAGCGCCCAGAGATCCGCCACTGCAGCTGGATCGGCGCAATCGCAGACGACGGCGGCCACCGGCCCGGTGTCCCGGTACACCGGTCGTGGATCGAGCACGCAGAACTCGTTGCCTTCCGGGTCGGCCAGCACCTGCCACGGCACGTCGCCCTGGCCGATGTCCGCGGGTACCGCACCGAGACCGAGCAGCCGCTCCACTTCCGCCGCCTGATGCGCGGCCGAGGTGGTGGCCAGGTCCAGGTGCACCCGGTTCTTGACGGTCTTCGGCTCGGGCACCGGGACGAAGACCAGCGCCAGCGCCGCCGGATCCGGGTAGCGGTAGCCGCCGGGCAAGACGTCCACCTCGTCGTCTTCCTCGCCGCCCACCTCCCAGCGCAGCGCCGCGGCCCAGAACCGTGCCAGCCGGGCGGGCTCAGCCGCGTCGACCACCAGGTGCACCAGACGAGTCGCCATCCCCGGAACCAGGCTCAGCCAGCGGTGATGGCGTATTGCTGAGGCTGCCTGGTCAGCCACTGCCAGAACGTCCGGGGCCGCGGGCCCGCCACGAAGTGGCCGCTGCCGACCTTGCCGGTGACCTCGATCCGCAGCCGCACCGGAACGTCCGGACCCCACGGCGCGCGGACCCTGACGTGCCCGCTGCGGATCGCCACGTCATCGGCGTCCACCACGATCCCTGGTTTGGTCCTGAGCCGGACAGAACCGCTGCGCACGTCGATGTCGAGCTGCAGCGTCGGCTGCGTGATGATGGCCTGGGTGAAGTCCAGTATCACGTGGCCGCTGGTCACCTTCACCTCCATCCGCTGCGGTACCACCCACCGGTCGACGCGCCGCACATGCCCGCTCTGGCAGTCGATGCGCGCGACCTCCTTCGGCGTGGGTGCCGTCGCGGCCGCGCTCGCCACCGGCGCCGGCAGATCGGAGACCAGTTCGGCCAGCTCACCGTACGTCCGCGCGGTCAGCGCCAGCTCTAGCCGCTGGTCGAGTTCTTCCGCGGTCAGCCGCCCGTCCCCGGCCGATACCCGCAGCACCTCGACCACCCGGTCCCTGTCGTCATGCGAGGCACGCAGCTCGCTGGGGGCCATCTCGTTTCCGGGTTCGGAATCCGCCATGGACAAACTGTAAAGCAGGGACTAGACCGGCACCATGAGCGTGCGCCGGCGGTTCCGGTCGCCGGGAACTTCCGGCCCATAACCGTTCGTCATGTAAGTGATTGACTCACTTACTTCTATACTTCCGGACATGACCGGAAAACGCGACGCGCACGAACGACTTCCCGAGCTCATCGCCGCGGCCGTGCGGGTGTTCACCCGCAAAGGCTACCGGTCAGCCAGGATGAGCGACGTCGCGGCCGAGATGGGCCTATCGGAGGCGGCAATCTACCGTTACGTGGACAGCAAGGAAGGCCTGTTTGTGCTGGCGATCCGCCATGCGCTGCTGCTCGAAGACATGCCCGTGGGTGACCTGCCCCTGTCGCCAGTGCCGCTGGCGGCCACGGTGGCCGACGCGCGTGCCTTCATCGCCGAGGTCGTGCCGTTCGGCGCGCTCGCCGAGGCGCTGTCCGGGCCGGGTCCCGGTGACACCGCGGCCGAGCTCGAGAAGATCCTCCGGGAGCTCTTCGACCTTGAGTCGCGCACCAGGGAAGCCGCGGACATGCTCGAGCGCTCGGCTCAGGAGCTTCCGGAGATGGCGGATCTGCTGAACGTGGGCATCCGCGGGCCATTGCTCGCGGCGCTGACCGAATACCTGAACGGCCGGGCCCAGGCCGGGACGCTGCGGCGCACGCCAGACACCCCGGTCACGGCCCGGCTCGTGCTTGAGACGCTGACCTGGTTCGCCCGGCACCGGTTCTCCGACCCCGCCGGGGCCGCCATCCCGGCTGAGCTGGCCCAGGACATCGCGGTCGACACGCTCGTGCACGCCCTGGTCCCGGCCGGAGCCGCCTGATGACCGACAGCGCCGCAGTGCAGGTTTGCGACCTGCGGATGAGTTACGGCGCCACCCAGGTGCTCCGCGGCGTCGACTTCGAGGTCCGCTACGGCGAGGTATTCTGCCTGCTCGGCCCGAACGGGGCGGGCAAGACCACCACCTTGGAGATCCTTGAGGGCTTCCGCCGTCCGACGGCCGGGACGGTCCGTGTCCTGGGTCTCGACCCGGCGGCGCAACCGGCCAGGCTGCGCGAGCGGGCCGGGATGGTCTTGCAGGAGTGCGGCTTTCCCCGGCTGGCCCGAGTGGCCGAGCTCATCGACCTGTGGCGCACCTACTACCCGAACCCGCGCCCGCTCGGCGACCTGCTTGCGGTGGTAGAGCTCACAGAAGCACGGAACACCCAGGTCAAAAAGCTGTCCGTGG
>Ga0302326_10034581_pt1 | contig 10011 bp, 8 predicted proteins | sample Palsa_T0_3_FD_202264 | JGI IMG/M metagenome (GOLD analysis project Ga0302326, IMG submission 202264) | Peat permafrost microbial communities from Stordalen Mire near Abisko, Sweden - Palsa_T0_3 | ecosystem: Environmental > Terrestrial > Soil > Palsa > Peat permafrost | place: Sweden: Abisko...
ATCCTTCGTTCGCTCGGCCAGCGCCAACACAGCGGCTCCAGAAGTGATCAAGCGGGATACCTTCAGCCTGACCGTTAACTGAGACCTCAAGGCGTGGCTGGAGAGTCGACTCCGAAGGCGCTGCAACAAACAAATGTTGTGCTCGGGGTAGGATAGGAATGGCAAGCAAACTACCTCGTAAAAAATCGCGTCGTTGCATGTGCATCCCTTTTCTGAGCTCAAACAACCAGTGGGAGTAGACATCCTCTCACAATGCCCTTCAAATATTTACCCGTGGTTAATCTCCGTGCAACGCGACCTGTGTCGGGGCCTTCGATTTGAGTCCAAGTCGCGCCCGCTGCGTTCGACTGTGCCAACGCTTTGATATTCAAACACGCTCCAGAGTGGGCACGAACGCCACTCTCGTGGTAAGTCCAAAGTATGCCATGGTATGGAATTTATATTGGACGCAGCTGGAAAACTTCTATAATTAATGCGCTCGGCAATTCCTAGAAAAGAGTCAGCGGGAGCCAAATGGATTGACAATGTCGATTACGATCGCGATCGGGCACAGGTTCATGTTTTGATTTCATCGGCCTCAGTGATCACTTGAAAAGCGGCCCAGGGTTATCAGTTCAAATCCGGCCAACGGGGCCGGAACATTTATGTTCTACGGTGTTACTCCCCGGTCGAGGCAAGCTTAATCTGCGGTGGCCTGCGTCCGAGCCAGACCTCCAACTTCCGAGGGGCCGACGATTCGTGCAGGGCGCCCTCACATCCGCGAAGGGAAAGAGCTGCCGGGTTGTGCGGGTTGTGGCGGGTTGTGCCCGTGCGTGGGCTCCGGCGGGCATCTGCGGTAGACTTGGCCAGTGGTCCCCCAGATTGCGCCTGTGTTCTTCGCCATCGATATTCCCGCTACGCTCCGGTGAGCGCGGCACACATGACCAGGGAGAATGTGCGGCGTGCTTTCGGAGGTTTGAATGGAGATCCAGGATGCTCAGCGCGAATGTCGGTCTGTCTACATGGGCGGCTTTTGGGGACAGCTTGTCAGTTCCGTAATTTGGCTGGTGTCCGCGACGCTAGGCACCTGGGTCAATCCAAAAGCGTCTATTCTGACCGTCGTCATCGGGGGATTTTTCATCTTTCCGCTCACGCAAATGCTGCTGCGTTTGTCGGGCCGCCGCGCGTCTGTGGGTCGAGAGAATTCGTTCAATAGCCTCGGGATGCAGGTCGCATTTGTACTGCCGTTTTCGATGCTGCTTCTTGTGCCCGTAGGTCAACTACGCTTGAATTGGTTTTTTCCGGCTCTCATGATCCTTCTGGGCGCGCACTATTTGCCGTTCGCTACTCTCTATGGGATGCGCATGTTCCTGTTCCTCGCGGGAATTCTCATCGTAATGGGCGTCGTGATCGCGCTTTGGTTTTCGAGAACCTTCAGCCTTGGCGCATGGGTCGCCGGACTGACCCTATTCGCCTTCGCCTGGATTGGGCGCTCCATCGCGACCGGCGAGGCTTCCGCGCCTTCCACTCACTGATTCGCCTGATGGCGCGCCAAGGAGGAAAGGGCAGGCGTGACGATCACGGGCGATCACTCTCTAACCAAAGTGGTGTTTTGGTGCATCCCTACTGTGCTTGCGCCTAGAGCATTCGTCGGCATGAAGATTGAGCGCGGGAAGACTCGCAATTGGAAATATCAGTATCGGTTCTTTACCGTCCAGTAGGAGACCTTTGACTTAATGAACTGCGCGAACAAACCGCGCGTTCGGCGGAGGGCCATTCAGTTTGGCAGTTGGTTTCTTGTTTTTCTGGCGACGTTTGGGTCCAGTCGCATAGCGGTAGACAATTCGGCTTGTGCCTGGCGGTCCCGGCCCAGATTGTGCAGGGCAGTGGCCAATCGCAAATGAAATTCGGCGACTCCAGGAGTCGTCTTCACGGCCTCAGCGTAATGGGCTGCAGCTTCATTCCATTTGTGCTGAGTGGAGAAAGCGTCCCCTAAAGCTAGTTCCGCTGCGCCGTGTCTGCCAGTACGGTTCAGCAGATTCGCAACCAATCCGTAATAGCGCTGCAGTTGATCCGGATCGACGGCTGCCGCCGTAATGTATTGTTCCAGAGCCAGTTCTGGTTCAGATTGTGCTTCGTAGGCCTCGCCGAGTTTCACATGGGCATCGACATAGGCAAAATCAAGTTGCACCGCTTCTCGCAGATGCGAAACCGCTTTCTCGGTGGCGCCCTGTCGCAGTAAGAGCTCGCCTAGTCGACAATGGGCCTCCACCATAGAAGGACTGTTACGTAGAGCATGTTCGTAGGCTTCGGCGGCTTGAGTGTCTTTTCCTTGCGTGAACCACACGTAACCCTCGCCTACCAGCGCTTTGGCATCTTCCGGATTCACGCGGAGCGCTGCCTGATACTGGATCGACGCTTGCGCGGGATCGCCTTCTGCCAGGAAGAGCGCGCCGAGCCCCAAGTGTGCGTTGCGTGAATCCGAATCAAGTTGCAGAGCTTCCTGATATTCATTGTTCGCCCCGGGTTCTCCGGATTTAGCCAGAGCCTGCGCTAACGCGACGTGTGGCCAGGATCGATACGGAAGCAGCGCCAGAACTCTGCGGAACTGCTCGACCGCTTTCGGGGCATCGCCGGTGTCTGCCAGAAAAATTCCATACTGGTTTCGCAGCATCCAGTCGTTTTCCGCACCTTGCAGCGCTCGCTCGTACATCTGACGGGATGAACTGATAACCTGCGGCGGTCCCTTTGCCAGCAACTCCTGCATTCGCTGCTTGAGGCGGGAGAGCTGCTCGTCGTGATTCAACTGGCTGGTGAACGGTACTTGCCGCAACATAGGAAGCAAGTCCTTCGCGATCTGTCCCTGATCCCAGTCGGTGAAAGCCAATCGTTCGACGCATTCTTCTTCTGAAATGGCGCTCTTGACAGACCCCGATAACAAGCGGTCGATTTGCTCGCTGATATTGTCTGCCAGAAGATAATTGCCCTCGAAATTGAAATGCACGTGGTCATAGAAAAGGTCCACACCCGGAACCCCTTGCGTGGCCCGCATCGGAATTATCTTCTCCATATCCACCAGTGAGACACCATTTGCCTGCTGGGACAAGGCGACATCGCGAATAACCTGGTTGATTTGTGAATCGGCGCGAAATCGCAGAGCATCGTCGTCGCGCGCTTCGACGGAATGCTGTAAAGCGGAAGGGTAATCCTGCAAACTTAAATAAGACCGGGCCAGCCTGAACTGCAAGTCGGCAAACTGATCGTCGATTCTGGCAGCATCCAGATAGGAATCGCGAGCCTCCGCATATTTCTTTTCCAACTGAGCGTCCACACCGCGCTGATAGAACTGCTCCCATCGACGCTGCTGTTCCTCCGACAGATTCCCTCGGTGTACAGACGCAAACGGTGCGGAATCCTTCAGATTCGTGCCGAGTGTGGCGAGGATCACCTTGGCGCCGGAGTGGCTTGCAGTCTGGCACATGTCGGTCAGATTGGATTGAAAATGCGAGTACACCACTCGTAGGCGCGGGTCGTTGCGCATCAGTCGATTCCCGATCAGCATTTCCATACCCCGCCATTCCAACGGAACTTTCTCCTTGGTCACGAGCAGGCGGGCATTGTTGAGCAGCTGTCCAATCTTGGTGGATTTGATGAAGATGGTGGAGCGAATCGCAGCCAGACTTCTGGAGTAGGGGACAAAAACTGTCTCGGGACCGAATGGTCCAAGTACTTCGTTATGGCCGTCGTAAATAATGAACAGGTCGGGTTGATGCTTGGCCGCCTCCTCCACGATGGGCAGGTCGACATTCGAATTGATGGCCGTCGTTGCCGTGTTGACGATTTCAAAGTGTTTCTCCGGATACTTTGCCCTAAGAATCACTTCCAAAATTCTGGAAAATCCGTATGCCGGCTGGGGGTACCCGGCCGCCGCCGAGCTGCCGATCACGAAGATTCGATAGGTGTTCGAGTCCTTGTGGTCCGGTATCGTATAGGAGCTTGGAATTCTCAGCAACGCAGGCGGGAAGAATCGCAACTCGAACTTCGAATTCTCGATGAAAAACGTCCGCCCGCCTGCTTCCTTCTTCAAGAAGCATGAACTCGGGTATCCGTAGCCGGCCAGGCGCAAGCTGCCCTCGAGGAGCAAGAGAAATATGGCCGGCGTCAGAATCGCCAAGCACAAGCCCAAAACCCACTTCTTCCAACCCTGGATCGCCAGCCCGGCCGAGCGCGGTTTGTCGTCCTTGATTGGTTCGGTATTGCGAGTCTTTGGGCGCTCAGTTTTGACCCAATTCATTTTCTTGCGCGAATTCATCCTTACTCCGAACGGTCTAATACAACGGATAAAGAAAAGGTGCCACGACCGAACCCACCACCACGAACAAGGTGAGCAGAAGTAGAACTACGACCAGCGGGACGATCCACCAAGTCTTGTTTTGACGAGCGAAGCCGAACAGATCCTGCACGAGTTTCCAGGCATGTTTCAACATTGCGGTACTTTCGTTAATCGCTCAATCCAATACGTCACTTTCACTCCGATCACTGTTATCTTGCCATGCCGGTTGCTGGGTTTTGTCGAGCAGGAAATTTCCGATCGCGAGATAGTCCATTCCGGTCTGCATAAAGCAGCGGTATGCATCCTCCGGCGTGCAAACGATGGGTTCGCCCCTCACATTGAATGATGTGTTAATGACGACGCCGCAGCCGGTGCGCTCCTCGAAAGCTCGAATGAGACGGTGAAAGCGCGGTGCTGTTTCCTTACTTACGGTCTGGATACGTGCCGAGTAGTCCACGTGCGTGATCGCGGGTATGTCGGAGCGCACCTGATTCACACGTGCGCTCATGCTCGCGGACTCACAACTCACTTCGATGCAACGTGAGGCTTTCACTTTCGCCGTTAGTAACATGTAGGGAGAAGCACGGTCCAATTCAAAATAGTCACCGCAGCGCTCGGCCAGACATGCTGGCGCGAAGGGACGGAACGATTCCCGAAATTTTATCTTCAGATTCATCCGCGATTGCATCTGGGGCGATCGAGCATCGCCCACGATCGATCTTGCTCCGAGCGCGCGCGGACCATATTCCATGCGGCCGGAGAATATGCCTAAAACGTTTCCGGCGTCGATCAGCGCCGCCAACTCCCCGGCCCACTCGTCTTGTTCCAATTCCCGGGCGGGATACCCGTTGCTGCTGAGCCAATCTCGAACCGCGTTGTCGGAATACGATGGTCCCAGGTAAGCGCCTTTCATGCCGTCCTTCGCGCGATCCACCTCTCTTACATTTCCTTGCACCTGATACCAGGTCATTAACGCGGCACCCAATGCTCCTCCCGCGTCTCCGGCGGCGGGCTGAATCCACAAGTCTTCGAAGGGCCCCTCCCGAAGCAGTCGCCCATTCGCCACGCAGTTTAGCGCGATGCCTCCGGCCAGGCACAACACTTTTTCACCGGTGATTTCATACGCGTGCCTGGCCAGGCGCACCACCATGTCTTCCGTGACTTTTTGAATTGAGGACGCAAGGTCCATCTCCCGCTGGGTGATCTCGGATTCGGGTTGCCGAGGCGGGCCGCCCAATAACTGATGCAATTTCCGGTTAGTCATGCACAAGCTGTCGATGAACCCGAAATACTCCATGTTGAGACGAAACGATCCATCGGCCCGGCAATGCAACAGGCGCTCATAAATAAGCTTTTCGTATCGAGGCTCGCCGTAAGGTGCAAGTCCCATCAGCTTGTATTCGCCGGAATTGACTTTGAAACCGCATAAATGCGTAAACGCCGAATAGAGAAGACCAAGAGAGTGCGGAAACCGGATTTCTTTCAGAATCTCGATACGGTTATCGCGACCCCGGCCGATCGTGGTGGTTGCCCATTCGCCAACGCCGTCCATGGTAAGAATCGCCGCGCTTTGAAACGGAGAAGGAAAAAATGCGCTTGCCGCGTGCGATTGGTGGTGCTGAAAAAACAAGATGTCCCGGGGAGGCTGCAGCGACAGTTCCTTCATCGCTTTCTCGATCTGGAGCGGAATCCATAGTTTGTGCTTCATCCACACCGGCATAGCCGCCACGAACGGCTTCAGTCCTCGGGGAGCAATCGCCAGATGGGTAGTCAGAATTCGAGAAAGCTTGGTGAGCGGTTTGTCATAAAACGCAACCGCGTCACAACGGAATTTTCCGTTCTCCGTAGCTTCGGAAAGGCAATACCGGATTGCATTCGAGGGAAAGCTGGCATCGTGCTTGACTCGAGTAAAGCGTTCTTCCTGAGCGGCGGCCACGATCTCTCCATCACGAATCAATGCGGCAGCGGCATCGTGATAGAAGGCACTGATCCCCAGGATGTTCATTTGTCAGTAGGGAGACTTATAGTCTTCGGTGCCGTCGCCCGTGCCCGTTGACGCCGGGAGCCAGTCGGTAGATTCATCGGAAGGGAACTTCAAGCGCAGCGGATCTCGCCCGCGCAGAGCCAGGGCCGCGTGTCCAGCCGAGAAGAAGAGTAAATAGAAAGGAGCAAGCACGATCCAGCCGAGGACGGAAGCCGCTCGCGTGGATATTGTCCTGGTTACTTTTTCAAGGGCACCAGAAAGGGGAGGGTACAAATGACCGGCAACCAGCAAACTTAAGCCGCTCCCGGAAAGAACCCACCCCAATACTGCCTGGTGGAGGACAAAGACAATCAAGACGCCCACGCAAACCAGCCAGGCGGAATGAACTCGAATACTTCGTAGAGGGGGATTGGATGTATTGTTCGCGTCCGCTCCGGACATCGAATTCGACTTAAACTTCAACATACCCAATGAGTCCGCGGCGATTCGCCGCCGAGTTTAGCACACCGTGAGAGACGATCGGGAAGGAGGCATATCGGTCCCCATCATCGATGATGTTATTTTAGGGGTCGGCTCGGCGGTCCATGGAGAGACGATTAGGCTTTGTACGAAGCAGCAAATATCGATACGTGGAGAAGACATTGATCCTGCGAAAAAAGATGTGGCGCCGCTGCCTGCCTTTGATTCTCTTCTTGGGCACGATGTTTTCTCAGGTCGACGGGGCTGCGCAGCAACCGACGGGAGCCCCGGATTCGACTGTGCCTTATCTGAATCCACAATTGCCGATCGACCAGCGTGTGGACGATCTGGTGTCGCGAATGACGCTGGAAGAAAAAGCTTCGCAGCTCGTGAATCAGGCTCGCGCGATTCCACGCCTCCAGGTTCCGGCCTGTGACTACTGGAGCGAAGCTCTTCACGGTGTCGGCTTTGCGGGAACCGCTACGGTCTTTCCGCAAGCCATCGGGCTCGCCGCAACCTGGGACGCCCCACTGCTCCATGAGGTGGCCACTGTCATCGGCATCGAAGCTCGCGCCAAGCACCACGAAGCTCTTCGCCAGGGCCGCCGCGACATTTTCGAGGGGCTAACCTTCTGGTCGCCCAACATCAACATCTTTCGCGATCCACGCTGGGGACGCGGCCAGGAAACCTACGGCGAAGATCCGTTTCTTACGGCCCACATGGGCATTGCCTTTGTCACCGGACTCCAGGGCGACGATCCGAAATATCTTCGTGTCGTGTCCACGCCCAAGCACTTCGCTGTCCACAGCGGACCTGAGCCCCTGCGCCACAGGTTCGATGTGTCCATCTCCAAGCACGACGAGGAAGACACCTACCTGCCCGCCTTCCGCGCCACCATCGTCGAGGGCCACGCCGCCTCGACCATGTGCGCCTACAACAGCATCAATGGCGAACCCGCGTGCGCCAACAAGTTTCTCCTTCGGGACGAGCTTCGTGGGGCCTGGCGATTCAACGGCTTCGTCGTATCAGACTGTGGCGCCGTGATGAACATCTGGGATGGCCACCACTACGCAAGAACAAAAGAGGACGCCGCCGCCATTTCCCTCAAGATGGGCACGGACAACGAATGCGTCGATTACACCGAAACAATCACCGATAACTCCGACTACGTGAAGTACCTCGACGCCGTCAAGCAGGGCCTGCTCAGCGAAAAAGATATGGATGCTGCCCTGCGCCGCCTCTTTCGAGCCCGCTTCCTGCTCGGCATGTTTGATCCGCCCGAGATGGTGCCCTACGCGCAGATTTCCTACGCAGAGAATGATTCGGAAGCACACCGCCAGCTTGCGCTGAACACCGCCCGCGAGAGCATCGTGCTGCTCAAAAGCGATGGCATCCTTCCCTTGGGTATTGACCCCAAGAGTATTGCGGTGATCGGTCCATTGGCGGACCAAGTCCAGGTGCTAGAAGGGAACTACCACGGCACGCCGTCTCGCGCCACCACAATTTTGCAGGGCATTCAAAAACAATTTGCACGTTCCCTTGTGACTTTTGAACCCGGCACCATCTTCTTGCGCGGCGGCGATGATCCGGTGCCTGCTTCGGCACTGTCCACCGCGAGCGGTGAGCCGGGCCTCAGGGGAGAATATTTTCAGGGCAGGGAACTCGAAGGCGCTCGCGTCGCTGCCAGAACGGACCTCAGCATCAACTTTGATTTCAGCGGGAAGAACCCAGTTCCCGGACTTGGCCCCAATGACTTCTCGGTCCGCTGGACCGGTTTTCTAACTCCGAAAGAATCGGGAACGTACCAACTTGGCGTGAGCGCGGACGATGGATACCGCTTATGGCTGGATGGCAAACTTCTGGTGGAAGATTGGACCAGCCACGCGCCTTCTCAGCAAGTCGCCAGCGTGAAGATGGAAGCAGGCCACAAGTACGCCTTGAAACTGGAATATTTTCAAGGCAGCGGAGGCGCTTCCGCGCAACTTATCTGGGTCGTCCCACACGGCGATCCGCTGCAGGTGGCTTTGGCTTCGGCCCAAAAAGCCGACATCGTGATCGCGGTAGTCGGCATCACCTCGGACCTTGAAGGTGAGGAAATGGGGGTGAACTTGCCGGGATTTAAAGGCGGAGACCGTACCAGTCTCGATTTGCCCCAGCCCGAGCAAGACTTGTTAAGCAGCCTCAAAGCCACCGGCAAGCCGCTCATCGTCGTTTTGATGAACGGAAGCGCCCTGGCCGTGAACTGGGCCAATCAGAACGCCAACGCGATTTTGGAGGCATGGTATCCCGGCGAGGAAGGCGGAACCGCGGTGGGCGAAACATTAGCGGGAGTGAATAATCCAGCAGGACGCCTGCCCGTTACTTTTTACAAAAGCGTCCAACAATTGCCGCCCTTCGAAGATTATTCTATGACCAACCGGACCTACCGCTACTTCAAGGGAGAGCCGCTCTATCCCTTCGGATATGGCTTGAGCTACTCGAAGTTTGGCTACAGCAATCTGAAGCTCTCGGCTCCTGGCTTAAGCGCCGGCGAATCCATGGAAGTCGATGTGGACGTGCGGAACACGGGTGCCATGGATGGGGACGAGGTGGTGGAATTATATTTGGCTTTCCCAACTGTACCCGGAGTTCCGATCCGCGCCTTGCGCGGGTTTACACGCGTACACATTGCCAGGGCCGAATCCAGACACGTGCACTTCTCCCTAGGTCCACGCGACCTCAGTCTGGTGAACGCGGCTGGCGATCGCGTGGTTGCCCCGGGAACTTATAGAATCACCGTCGGTGGCGGTCAGCCGGGAACCGTTGCGCCAACCTTGGATGCTTCGTTCTCTATTACTGGGACCTTGAAGTTGCCAGAGTAAGGGAGGGAGTCCTAATGCGAGCGTCGCCGACCCTGCCAGTTGCTTCTTTGCGGCGAAGGATCCAGATCCTTTCGGTCTGTCATAATGGGCAGTTTTTTCGCGGCTACTTCGTTGCCCAGAGTTCCGCGGACCGCTTCGTTGTCGAATCGGACAGTCTTTTACTGTCCCTCCCCGTCATGTTGGGGAAGCAACTTCCAGAATCCGTGCGTTCGAAGATGATCGCGGATCTGAAGCAGCCGGGACCATTCCTGACCAGTAATGGTTTGGCCACCGGGAGGCTGGGAAGCCCTACTACGAATCCGACCGATACTGGCGCGGACCAATCTGGGCGCCATCGACATTGATGATCACCGATGGCCTCGAGCCCTCCGGAGAACTCGAATTCGCTCGCGAAC
>Ga0302326_10034583_pt1 | contig 10010 bp, 9 predicted proteins | sample Palsa_T0_3_FD_202264 | JGI IMG/M metagenome (GOLD analysis project Ga0302326, IMG submission 202264) | Peat permafrost microbial communities from Stordalen Mire near Abisko, Sweden - Palsa_T0_3 | ecosystem: Environmental > Terrestrial > Soil > Palsa > Peat permafrost | place: Sweden: Abisko...
GCTTCAGGATCCAGCCGTCTTCGTCGAAGAAGCCGCGGTTGGCGAAGAAGTGGCACTCGATGCGGGCGAAGGCGATGGCGAAGTCGACCTCGTTGAACTTGGCCGGCCGCGCCTCGGGGCCGCGCAAGCTGATGGTGTCGCCCTCCCACTGGCTCCAGGCGGCCGCGGCCTCGGCCTGGACCCGGCGGTCGGCGTGGATCAGACGCTTGTGATAGGCGCTGATCATGTCGCCGCGCTCGGCCGGCGGGATCGGCGCGCAGAAGCGCTCCCAGGCGTCGGGGAACAGGAACGAGGCGCCGTCCTGGTAGAACCACTTCAGCTCGCGCTCGGTGAGCAGGAAGACCCCGCGCAGCACCAGGTTCTCCACCCGGTCGGGGTGCTTGATCGCGTAGGCGAGGGCCAGCGTGGAACCCCAGGAGCCGCCGAACACGCTCCACTTCTGCACGCCCAGGCGCTTGCGCAGCCGCTCGATGTCCTCGACCAGGGTCCAGGTGGTGTTGTCCTGCAGCGAGGCGTTCGGCCGCGACTTGCCGCAGCCGCGTTGGTCGAACAGCACCGTGCGCCAGCGGGTGGGGTCGAAGAAGCGGCGCATGGTGGTGTTGATCGCGCCGCCCGGGCCGCCGTGCAGCACCACGCAGGGCTTGCCGTTCGGGGCGCCGCACTCCTCGTAATAGATCTCGTGCAGGCCGCCCGTCGGCAGCCAGCCGCAGGAGAACGGCTCGACCTCGGGGTAGAGCCCGCGCCGACCGGCGGACGACATGGCGGCAGGCGCCGGTGTGCTGCGTTCCATCGGAACGCTTCTAGCCTGGAAAGCGCCTGCCAAGCCAGTCGAGGATCGCACGGCTGGTCTCTTCCGGCTTTTCTTGCTGCGTCCAGTGGCCGGAGCCGGCGATCAGCGCCTTTTCCAGGTCGGTGACATAGGCGCCCATGCCGTCGGCGGAGGACGGCGGCAGCACCGCGTCGAGCTCGGCCATCACCATCAGCGAGGGCTGGGTCACCTTGTCGGCGACGCCTTCGGCGAGGCGCCAGTTGCGGGTGATGTTGCGATACCAGTTGATGCCGCCGGTGAAGCCGGTGCGCTGGAAGGTCTCGACGAAGGTCGCCATCTCGTCGGGCGCGAGGAAGGTAGGACGCGTATCGAAGGCGGGATCGTAGGCCTCGAGGATCTTTACCAGCGGGAACACCGACGGATCGCCGGGCTTGCGCTCGGTGGCGAAGCCCGCGCTGCCGCCGCCCGCGCCGGGCGCCGGCCGCTTCATGAAGAAATTCATCGTCTTGGAAACGTCACTCGCCAGGACGGCGTCGGCCTCGCCGGGCTTCTGGAAGTGGACGATGTACATCTCCTCGCCCAGCCGGGCTCGCATGATCTCGATCGGATCGGCGGGGGCGCGCGGCATGAAGGGCGTGTTGACCCCGATCACGCCGGCGGTGCGCCCGGGATGGCGCAGGGCCATCTGCCAGACCACGGAGCCGCCCCAGTCGTGGCCGCAGAACACCGCCTTCTCGAGCTTCAGGTGGTCGAGCAGCCGCGCGAGGTCGTCGGTGAGGTGGGCGATGTCGTAGAACTCGACCGGGTCCGGACGTGAGGTGAGGCCGTAGCCGCGCTGGTCCGGCGCGATCGCCCAGCGGCCGGCGGCCGCGCAGGCCTTCAGCTGATGGCGCCACGAGAACGCCAGCTCCGGGAAGCCGTGACAGAACACCACCGGCATGCCTTGCCTGGGCCCGGTCTCGTAGTAGGCCATCCGCACCTCGCCGAGATCGGCGTACTGCACCGGCGGCATCATCGTCTCGAGCGCGGACATGGCGGCTTCCTTCCCGTGGCGCGCGGACCTTGGCGCCGCTGTGGCGCCTCCGGCAAGGCTGACGCCACGTCTCCCATTCCGCCCTTCCGCTCCGCCCCGGTTTCCCGCTACAGCCCGCCCATGCCGCGTCCCGTCCTGACCGAGAAAGCCCCCTGGGGGCTGGTGTTGTTGCTCGGCAGCCTGACGGCGCTGGGGCCGCTGGCGATCGACATGTACCTGCCCAGCCTGCCGGCGTTGTCGAAGAGTCTGCACGCCTCGCCGGGCGAGGTCAGCATCACGCTGGCGGCGTTCTTCGCCGGGCTGGGGATCGGCCAGCTGGTCTACGGGCCGCTGTCGGACCGGATCGGGCGGCGCGGGCCGCTGCTGTTCGGCGTCGCGCTCTATCTGGTCGGCGCGGTGCTGTGCGCGTTGGCGCCCAACGTTTGGCTGCTGGTCGCGGCCCGGTTCATCGAGGCGCTGGGCGGCAGCGCCGGGCAGGTGGTGGTCAGGGCCGCGGTGCGCGACCGTTTCGGCCACCAGATGGCCGCGCGGGTGCTGTCGCTGCTGATGCTGGTGCTGGGGCTGGCGCCGATCATCGCGCCGCTGTTCGGCGGCTATCTGCTGCTGGTGGCGAGCTGGCGGGCGATCTTCTGGACCCAGGCGATAGCGGCCGCGGTGGTGCTGACCACGACGGCGCTGTTCCTGAAGGAGAGCCGCGGCGACGCGGCGCGCGCCGACGCCCGGGGCGAGAGCCCGCTGGCGACCTTCCGCTTCCTGCTCGGCCATCCGCGGGTGATCGGGTTCACGCTCTCCGGCGCGTTCAACTCGGGCGCCTTCTTCTCCTGGATCGCGCTGTCGTCCTACCTGCTGATCGGGGTCTATGGGGTGACGCCGGCCAACTTCGGCTGGTGGTTCGGGGCCAATGCGATGGGGTTCATCGGCATGGGCCAGGTGAACGCGCACCTGCTGCGCTGGTATACGCCCGAGGAGATACTGATCCGGGCGCGGGCCGCCTCGATCGCCTTCGCCGCGGTGGTGGTGTTCGACGCCTTCACCGGCTTCGGCGGCATGCTGGGGGTGATCATCCCGCTCTATGTGACGCTGGGCTCGTTCGGCCTGGTGGGACCGAACACCATGGCCGCGGCGATGAACGTCGATCCGGGCCGCGCTGGGGCGATCTCGTCGATCACCGGCTCCGCGACCTTCGCCGTGGGCGCGGTGATCTCGGCGCTCGCCGGTTTTCTCCAGGACGGCACCGCCCGGCCGCTGGCGGGGCTGATCCTGGTGATGATCCTGGCCTCGTCAGCGGCGCTCTATGGCCTCGCCAAGCCGACGCCGGCTCACGCCGCGGTTTGAGCCGACGTCGCCGCCGCCCAGGCCAGCACCGCCCAGCCGGCCATGAACGCCAGGCCGCCGAACGGGGTGACGATGCCCACCAGCCGCGGCGCGCCGAACGCCAGGGCGTAGAGCGAGCCGGAGAACAGCAGCGCGCCGCCTAAGAACCACGCCGGGGCGAAGCGGGCGCGGGGCATGGCCGTGGCCGCGAGCGCCGCGCAGGCCAGCGTCGCCAGGGCGTGGATGAATTGGTAGGTCGAGCCGGTGCGCAGCAGCTCGCGGGCGGTCGGGTCGCTGACGCCATGGGCGGCGAACGCGCCGGCGGCCACGGCGAGGAGGCCGCTCAGCGCCGCCAGCGTGGTCCAAACTCGCCGCGTCCAGCGCATTGACTGCCGCTCCGTTATCTCGCCAAACGTGGCGAAACAGCTTTACGGCGCGAGGCCGCATCGCGAAAGCCGGCGCGGATCGGCCCCAAGGGAGACGGACATGGCGCTGACGCGCGGCGACGACTTTCCGATCCACCAGACCAGCGAGCCGATCGCCTATGCGGGCACCGACCGCAATTTCTACGATCGCTACTTCTTCAACGGCTACGGGATGGAGGGCGAGCTGTTCTTCGCCGTCGCCTTCGGCGTCTATCCGCACCTCAACATCGCCGACGCCAGCTTCTGCCTGGTCGAGGACGGGGTGCAGACCTCGCTGCACGCCAGCCGCTGGCTGGGCATGGAGCGGATGGACCTTGCGGTCGGGCCGATCTCGATCGAGGTGCTGGAGCCGCTGCACCGGCTGAAGGTGAAGGTCGACGCGCCCGACAAGGGGCTGAAGGCCGAGCTGATCTTCGAGGGCCGCGCCTTTCCGATCGAGGAGCCGCGGTTCATCCGCCGCAACGGCCCGCGCACCTTCATGGACTACACCCGCCTGACCCAGAACGGCCGCTACACCGGCTGGGTCGAGCGTGACGGCAAGCGCTCGGACGTCGCCGGCTTCATGGGCACCCGCGACCGCTCCTGGGGCATCCGGCCGGTCGGCGCCCGCGACGGTCAGGAAGCCGCGCCGCCGATCCCGCCGCAGTTCTTCTGGATCTGGTCGCCGACCAACTTCAACGAGGGCTCGTTCTTCTTCCACACCAACGACGACGGCGCCGGCGAGCCGTGGAACCGGCGCGCGGTCTGGGCCAGGGAGGGCGCCAATGCCGAGGCCCATCACGAGATCAAGGACAGCAGCATCGCCATCGAGTGGAAGAGCGGCACCCGCCACGCCAAGCGCGCGGTGGTGACGCTGAAAGAGGCGGGCGGCGTGCGCCAGATCACCTTCGAGCCGGAGTACGAGTTCTACATGCTGGGCCTCGGCTACGGCCATCCGGTCTGGAGCCACGGCGCCAACCGTGGCGAGCTGGCCGTCGAGCGCGAGGACCTGAAGCTCTCCGAGGTCGATCCGAAGCTGCCGCATCACCTGCACGTCCAGGCGCTCAGCAAGGTGACCTACAGCCACGACGGCGGCCGCCCGCTCCTCGGCCGCGGCGTGCTCGAGCAGCTAGCCATCGGCCCGCACGCGCCCTCCGGCTTCACCCAGATGCTGGACTACGCGCCTTGAGCGCGCCGATCGCGACAGGCCTGGCCGCCTACCTGACCCGCGCCTGGGGCGAGCCGGTCGGCATCGAGGCGCTGTCGCGCATTTCCGGCGGGGCGAGCCGCGAGACCTACCGGTTCGACGCCGTGGTCGGCGGCCGGCGGCGGCCGCTGATCCTGCGGCGCGACCCGCCCGGCAGTCTGATCGAGACCGACCGGCGCAGCGAGTTCCTGGCGCTGAAGTCGTTCCACGGCCGCGGCGTCGCCGCGCCGGAGCCGCTGATCCTCGAGGACGAGGGCGCGGAGCTGGAGCGGCCGTTCTTCATCATGGCGCGGATCGAGAGCGGCGCCGCCTCCAGCCCGTTCGCGCCCGACCCCTATGCGCCGCACGCCGCCGAGCTGGGCGCGGACTTCTTCGGCGCCCTGGGCCGCATCGCCGGCGCCGACGCGGCGTCGCTGCCGATCGCCGAGGTCTGCGAGGCGCCGGCGCTGGACGCCTGCTGGCGGCGCGAGCTCGACTACTGGTCCGGCGTCATCGAGGCCGACGAGCAGCATCCGCAGCCGATCGTCCGCGCCGCGATCCGCTGGCTGGCTCGCCATCCGCCGCCGCCGGCCGCCAAGCTGGCGGTGGTGCATGGCGACTACCGGTCCGGCAACTTCCTCCACGACGGGGCCGGGCGGATGACCGCCGTGCTCGACTGGGAGATGGTCCACCTGGGCGATCCGCTGGAGGACCTGGGCTGGGCGATGGACCCGCTCTGGTCGCATGGCGAGAGCGGCCGCGTGGCCGGCGTGCTGCCGCGCGCCGAGGCGATCGCCGTGTGGGAGACGGCCAGCGGGCTGACCTTCGATCCGGCGGCGTTCGTCTGGTGGGAGCTGTTCGCTTCGGTGAAGGGGCAGGCGATCTGGACTTCGGCGGCGAAGGCGTATCGCGACGGCGGCTTTCGCGAGCCGATCCTCTGCTTCTCCGGCTGGTACACGGCGCGGCGGCACGACGAGATCCTGGCCGCGAAGCTGACGGAGCTGACCGCATGACCCCCTCGGTCCGCGACGTGCTGCAGGGCGTCGCCATCGCATTGTCGACCCCGCCGTCGCCCGACGCCGGCGTGGCGTTCGACGCCAGCCGCACGGGCCTGGCGGCATCGCTGGCGATGATGGCCGCGGCCGAGGGCGAGCGCGCCGCCGCCGCCGCCATCGCCGAGAACGCCGACATCCGCGCCCTCTTCGCCGCGGCGTCGGCCCACGATCCGGACGGCGAGCTGGCGGCCGCGGCGCGCCAGACCGACACCGATCTCAGCGTCCCGGCGCTCGACGCCGCCAACGCCGGCCTGCGCCGGCGGCTGATCGCCCTGCACGAACGGGTCGAGGTGGCGAACGACGCCGATTTCGAACGCAAGATCGTGGCGCTCTACGTGCGGATGGCCGAGGGTCGGCGCCTGGCGCTGGGGCTCGGCTGAGGCGATGCTGAGAACGTTCGCGGCGGCCGCGGCGCTTCTCGTTCTCGCCAGCGGCGCGCAGGCGGCCGGGACCAAGTCGGTGGCCGACTGGACCGGCGTCTGCAGCAACATCGGCCATTGCGCCGCCTTCGGCTTCGCCGCCGAGGCCGCCGACACCGACGCCTATCTGCGCGTCGACCGCGCCGCCGGGCCGACCGCCGCGCCCGGCGTGCTGATCGCCCTCGATCCGGCCGACACCCAGCCGAACGCCACCTGGACGCTGACGCTCGACGGGCGGCCGGTCGCGGGCGTCGGGCCGGTGAAGGCGGTTGGCAGCGACAGCGGGGCGCGCGCAAGGTTGACGGGGCCGCCCGCGATGGCGCTGATCGAGGCGCTGCGCAACGGCAAGTCGCTGGCGATCTTGGCCGGCGGCAAGCCGGTGGCGACCGTCTCGCTGACCGGCAGCGCCGCCGTCCTGCTCTGGGTCGACGACCAGCAGGGCCGCGTCGGCACGTTGACCGCGCTCGCCCGGCCGGGGCCGAAGCCGGCGTCGGCCGTGCCGCCGGCGCCTCCGACGCCGCTGATCACGCCCGCCCCGGCCGTCAGCCAGGCCGGCCTGCCGAAGGCCGCGCCGAAGTCGCTGACCAAGGGCGAGATCGGCTGCGATCCGATCGACACGCCCGAGGACATCGTGGCGCGGCTCGCGCCCGGCGTCGTGCTCTGGGGCCCGGAATGCGAGACCGGACCCTATAACGAGGTGAGCCTGGTCTTCCTCGGCGACGAGCACGCCGGCCACCTGAAGCGGGTCAGCTTCGTCGATACGCGGGGACCCGGCCAGGCCAGCGACGAGCTGATGAATGCGAGCTACGATCCGAAGACCCGGACGCTTTCCATGTTCGCCAAGGCGCGCGGCCTCGGCGACTGCGGCGAGACGGCGGCGTGGGTGTGGGACGGCAAGTCGTTCCGGCTGCTGTGGGAGCGTGACATGCCGGCGTGCCGCGGCGCCTCGCCCGACGACTGGCGCGCGCTTTACGAGGCGCGCGCCAGGTAAGCCGGCGGCGCGGCGCCGTTACGTCTTGACGGCCGGCTCGCGAAGCGCGAGGCCCTATCACGCGCGCGTGTTCTAGGGGACGGATTTCGTGATGAGCTGGGCCAAGGCCTGGGACTGGATGCGGATCGTCGTGCTGGCGGCGGGCGCCTTCCTGCTCGCCGCGGTCGGCTGGCATGACACGGCCACGCTGCTCGACTACCAGCCGCCCGGCATCGATTTCCTGCCGATGTGGGCGGCGGGGCGCGAGGTCTTCGCCCATCCCGGCCGCGTCTATGACTTCGTCGCCCTGACGCATTTCCAGCACCCGTACCTGGATCATTTCCGCGGCCTGCGGCCGTTCGTCTATCCGCCGCCGTCGCTGCTGCTGTTCGCGCCGTTCGGCCTGATGCCGTTCGGCGCGGCCAACGCCCTCTGGACCGTCCTCGGCGTCGCCGCGATCCTCGCGGTGATGGCCCGGCGGGTGGCTTCGCCGCGCACGCTGGCGCTGCTGGTGATGCTGCTGGGACCGGCGTCGGTGCTGGTGGTGGCGGCCGGCCAGGTGACGTTCCTGGTCGCGGCGGCCGCCGTGGCCGGCCTCTACTGCCTGAAGACGCGGCCGCTGCTCGCCGGCGTGCTGTTCGGCCTCGCCGGCGCGATCAAGCCGCAGGCGATGGTGCTGCTGCCGGTGGCGCTGCTGGCGACCCGCGAGTGGCGGGCGCTGGGCGCCTCGGCCGCGACGGTTGGGATGGCGGCGCTGGCGTCGGTGGCGGCGTTCGGCCTTGGGCCGTGGCTCGCGTGGATGGCGGCGGTGCCGCGCTTCGAGCATTTCGTCATGGCCGCGCCCGGCCTGGAGCGCGGCATGATCACGCCGACGGCGCTCGGCGGCACGCTGCATCTCGATCCCGGCGGGCTCGACGTCTGGCGGCTGGCGTTCGGCGCCGGCGCGCTGGTGATGGTCTGGATGGTGTTCCGCAAGACGGACGACATGGCGCGACGGATCGCGGCGCTGCTCGGCGGCGGCCTCTTCATCACCCCCTACGCCATGCACTACGACGCCGCGCTGCTGGCGCCGGCGGCGGCGCTGATGCTGACGCAGCGGCCCCAGCCGGGCGCCTGGCTGGCGGCGCTGGCGGCGACGGCGCTGCTCTGCTGCGCGGCGATCCCGCACTGGGGCGCGGCGGCGGTGACCGGCTTCGTGCTTTGGGTCGGGCTGACGCCGGAGACCCTGTTCGCCGGCCGGCTGGCGTTCGCCGGCTTGCCGGCGGCCCGGCCTTCGGGCCAGGAAGCGGCGACCTGAGGCCCGGGCGCAGGCTGGCCGCCGGCGTGCTAGACTGCCGGCAGGCGCGGCGAATCCGTAGGAGAGACCACTGACGGCCCTGGCGCCAGCGCGGCGGATGGAGAGCGACGGCGCGCCCGCCCTGCGGATCGCCGTCCTGGTCCCGTGCCACAACGAGGCGGCGACGGTCGCCCAGGTGACGGCCGACTTCGCCCGCGCGCTGCCCGGCGCGGCCGTCTGGGTGTTCGACAACAACTCCACCGACGCCACCGCCGCCCGGGCCGAGGCCGCCGGCGCCCTCGTCCGCCACGCCGGGCTGAAGGGCAAGGGCAATGTGGTGCGGCGCATGTTCGCCGACATCGACGCCGATGTGTACGTGCTGGTCGACGGCGACGGCACCTATGACGCCGCCGCGGCGCCGATGATGGTGCGCCGGCTCGTCGACGAGGGGCTGGACATGGTCAGCGCCGCGCGCCGCTCCACCGAGGCCGAGGCGTTCCGCGCCGGCCACCGGTTCGGCAACCGGGCGCTCAGCGGGGTCGTGCGGATGGTGTTCGGCCGCCAGTTCGAGGACATGCTGACCGGCTACCGCGCCTTCAGCCGCCGGTTCGTGAAGAGCTTCCCGGCCCATTCCAGCGGCTTCGAGATCGAGACCGAGCTCACCGTCCACACCCTGCAGATGCGGCTGCCGGCGGTGGAGATCGAGGCGGCCTACGGCGCGCGGCCGGAGGGCTCGGAGAGCAAGCTCTCCACCGTCCGCGACGGGCTGCGCATCCTCAGGATGATCAGCCTGATGGTGCGCGAGGAGCGCCCGATCCAGTTCTTCGGCGTCGCGGGCTTGGCGGCCGTCGCCCTGGCGGCGCTGCTCGCCGCGCCGGTGCTGGCGGTCTATCTGAAGACCGGCCTGGTGCCGCGCCTGCCGACGCTGGTGGTCGCGGTCGGCCTGGTGGTGACGGCGCTGCTCAGCTTCTTCTGCGGCCTCGTCCTCGACTCGGTCTCGCGGCTGCGGCTGGAGCAGCGGCGGCTGGCCTATCTCGCCTGGCCGGGGCCGGACGCGCGGTGAGCGGCGGACCGCGATTGCTGACCGTCTCCAACTTCTTCGACAGCCATCGGGGGGGACTGGAGATCGTCGCCGGCCGGCTGGCGCGGGAGCTGGCCGCGCGCGGCTTCGAAGTCACCTGGCTGGCCAGCGACTGCACGGCGCCGCCGGCGGAGGGCGCGCGGCTGCGATCGGTCGCGGTGGGCGTCTGGAACGTCGCCGAGCGGCGCCTGGGGGTGCCGTGGCCGGTGCTGTCGCCGGCCGGGGTCTGGCGCATCTGGCGCGAGGTCGGCGCCGCCGATGCGGTGTTGCTGCACGACGCGCTCTACATGGCCAGCGTCGTCACCTTCCTGGCCGCCAAGGCGCAGCGCCGGCCGCTGACCATCATCCAGCACATCGGCCACATCCCCTATCGCAGCCCGGTCCTGCGCGGCCTGATGGCGCTGGCCAACCGCGTCGTCGCCGGGCCGATCCTCAGCGGCGCCGACCAGGTGGTGTTCATCAGCCAGTTCGTGCGCGCGTTCTTCGGCCGGCTGCGGTTCCGC
>Ga0302326_10034584_pt1 | contig 10010 bp, 9 predicted proteins | sample Palsa_T0_3_FD_202264 | JGI IMG/M metagenome (GOLD analysis project Ga0302326, IMG submission 202264) | Peat permafrost microbial communities from Stordalen Mire near Abisko, Sweden - Palsa_T0_3 | ecosystem: Environmental > Terrestrial > Soil > Palsa > Peat permafrost | place: Sweden: Abisko...
CCTCGAACGTCATCGCGATGTCCATGTTGTTCGAATCCTTGCGCGTGTATTTCTCGACCACGTGCAGGGCATCGCTATGGAATGCGCCTGTGCCCTCGCCTGAAGGTAGCCAGGAGATATCGTTAAAACTCGTGATATCTACAATCAGTGTATCGCCTTCCCAGTGTCCTACGGAATCGCCCATGTACGAGGGATCGGCACCTTCCCAATGCGGGCGTCCGTCGGTGGGGAAAACGCGGAAGGTGGTATCGCGCTCGTAGAGAATAGCCACTTGACCCGGCGTTTGGATGACCTGAATCGGGTGCGCGCCGCCCAAATTCCGCGGGTACCCGTACGGCAGACAGTGGAGAAGAGGATCGGTGTCGCCAGCCCTATACAGCTCCCTGACCTTCTTGGCCGCCTCGGGCGTATAAGGGTAAGGGTTGTCGAAGTAGGAGTCCGATGTCAGATAGCCTTCAATCCACATGCCGGAGAAGTCCGGGTGGCCGTCGGCGGTGAGCGGCGCGGGCTTGACGGGCAGGTTCGGCAGCTTGTGGGGGGCGTCCTGTGCCGCCGCCGGAATTGCACCTAGCGAAAGCAGCGCCGCGGCAATGATCGAAGTGGCAACGTACTTAAGCAGTCCAAACTTCATGTCTGCGGCCCTCCCCCATTTTCGATAGCAAACACCGATTCAGGCAGCCTCGCAAGCCAAGGCAAACTACATGGGCAAGTTTTTGCCGTCGCTCAGCGTCATCCTATGCGCGGACATGTTCTTGGACCCGTCCCGGGCCGGGTTACCTTCCACGGTAATCGTGTTGCCGATCACGCCCAGGAGAGTCGAGCGCTGGACTCCGTCTCGGAACAAATGGCCTGGGGGCGCACCTTCCATGGCCCAATGGGTGACCTCACCGCTGGCGTCTTTCACATCGACGTAGTACCAGTTGTGCGGGTTCTGCCATTCGACCTTGACCAGCGTGCCCGTGATCTTCACCTGTTTATTGACATCGTACTGTACCGCAGCGGAGTGGTGCGCTAGTGCGGGAATGGCCATACAAAGCAAACCAAAAACGACCGCCAAAATGCCGCGGGATTTTGAGTACATGACAAGCCACCCTTTCGGATTGAATTCTGATCGAAGCCTGGGCCAACTCTACGCGCGGAGAAAGGGAATTGTCAAGGCGAGGGACAGACAGGCGAGGAACGCCCGGCCGCTGGGTCAGTTTCAAAACCGACCCAGCGCCGATATCGGCAGCACCGGCAGCGACGCCGGCCAGAGGCAATCGCTTGCTGGCTAGTTCTTATTCGCCAATTGCAGAGTCTCACCAGGAAGCGCAGTGAGTGCGAACTTCGGGGTCGATCCGTCGCTAACCGAGCCGACGAACGCGCGCGCGGGCAAAGAATGGGACCGTGGCATGCTCGGCTTGCGTTCTCTTTCCTCTGCTGCATCAGCACCCGACGCGGAAGTCCTCTCGATGCGGATACCGAGTTTGCGTTCTAGTTCCAGCAATTCGGATCGCTGGGCCGGCACGAACAGCGTAGAAGCCAGACCCTGGTTGCCCGCACGACCGGTGCGGCCAATCCTGTGAATGAAATTCTCAGCGTCCTCGGGCAGGTCGTAGTTGATGACGTGCGCGATGTCCTGAACGTGGATGCCGCGCGAAGCCACGTCGGTGGCTACGAGCACCCGGTGGCGGCCCTGCTGAAATCCGGCGAGCGACTTCGTTCTTTGCGATTGCGAACGGCCCCCGTGGAGCATGGCCACCGCGAAACCTTCGCGAGCCAAGCTCAAGGCCAGCCGCTCGGTTCCGCGCTTGGTGCGAGTGAACACCAGGCAGCGGCCTGTCTCCTTGGCCAGCAAGCGCTGCAGCACGGCCTGTTTGCGGTCGGGATGAACCTCGATCGCTTTCACGCGGACGTTTTCCGAAGGCTTGAGGATGGACCCGAATGCCAGGCGAACCGGGTTCTTCATATAGTCGGCCACCAGATGCGCCACCGATGTTTCCAAGGTGGCTGAGAAAAACAGTGTCTGGCGTTCCTTTGGCAGGACCCCGGCAATCCTGCGAATCGCGGGAAGAAATCCCATGTCGAGCATGCGATCCGCTTCGTCGAGGATGAGAATGCTCAAGGAGCGGAAATCCACGAGTTTGCGGTCAAGAAAATCTTGCAAGCGGCCGGGAGTCGCAACAACCAGCTGAGCGCGATTGCGAATCGCCCGGATCTGCTTCTCTTCTGACAGTCCGCCAACGACCAGGGCCGCGGCGGGAAGGCGCTTGCCCCTCAGCGCGTCGTACTGTTCTACAACCTGCATGGCCAGCTCGCGCGTGGGAACGAGCACCAGCGCTGCGATTCCCGGCGTACGCCGCTGAAGGACCTGCTCGATGATCGGGATCAGGAAGGCCAGGGTCTTTCCGGTTCCGGTCTGCGCCGTGGCGAGTACGTCCTTGCCTTCGAGCGCCTGCGGAATCGCGGCGGCTTGCACCGGGGTCGGTACCACAAACCCGGCTGACAACAAGTTCTCCTTCGTGTAGGAGGAGATCGGTAATTCTGAAAAATTCTGCATTTTGTCTTTTCTCTGGCGGAGCCGTCGCGGGCGCGGCGCAAACGTATGTGCGCTCACACCGGCATCCGGCGGCCAGCATCGGTTTTAAATTACGCGAGAGATACGGAGAAGAACCTGAAGGCGGGACTCAAGATCTGCATCAATCCAGCGAGAGCAACCGCGCAACCCGTGCATCCAGCGCACACCCACCATAGCACAGCTATAAGCAAAGAGCAACGATGAATGATTTGATCATCTTCCGGGCCGGGCGAATCCCGCCTCAGTCATCGGTGCGTTTCTGAAAGCTGCGCTGCGGTTTTGGCTTGCGAGCTTCGTGGTAACTCGCCAGTTCCGCATCGGTGATGCAAAAGTCGGTCGTGGGAGGGTGGTTTGCGTAGGTCGCCAATTCGCGATTGAGCCTAAGTAAACAGATTTCAGGCGCATCTTGGTATCGCGCAAGATGGGACACAAATGCCTCGTTGGCGATACTCAAGGTGTATTGGAGCGGCTCGCTTGGCGCCTCGCGCACGGCGAACGTGTACTCGCGAGCTGCGGCCTTGTTCTGAAAGCCGACGTATTGCACGATGATTGAGTCCGTCATTCAGCCTCCCTCGATTTCCGGTTCTAGGACTTGCGCCGGGGTTGGTGCGACTTTGCCCGGCGTCTCTGCTCTGGCTTGCTTCCGTTCGCCTCTTGCATAACGGCCGTGCCGTTGTTGTTCACCCGCGGCTGTTTCTCAGGCCTTTGGAATTCTACTCGCGGAATCTGCGGCATGGGCGCTCGAAAGTTGAGCGGATCTCTAAGGTTTTGCAGTTCCCTGTAAAAGTACAAAGAGTTAGGCCGCTTTCCATTGAACCGCAGGCTCTTTAAAAACCCGATCTCAAACTCGCTGGCATCTCCGCTCAGAAGGCGGTCCCGGAGGAACCGCTGGAACCCCGGCTCTTCCGCGACGAGCCGGCTGGTACCCGTTTCAATAAACTCAAATTTCTTGGGATCACCGGGAGCCAGTCGCCGGTTCAGTACAACTTCCATCGAAAAGCTCACCAGGTCGATGTCCCAGAACTCGATCAGTGGGTCGAGGAAGGAATCGCAGTTCTCAACCGAGACGTGAAAGATGTCCGTATCCAGGAACTCGAGGACCGTGACGCGCATCTGTTCATAGCTGCGGCCGACCAACTGGGCCACCAGGCGGAGCCAGTTCTCATTTTCCAGCTCTTCTTTCGCGAGCCTCTTGACCACGTCCAAAAGCTTTTGCGCGACCAGACGCTCGAGCTCTCCGAAGGGCTGCTTTTCGAAAATGGCGAGAATCTCTTTATGCTTGCCCCGCGCGCATTTGCGGACAATCAGCTCGCGAACGTCTTTCAAAAGGGGTTTGGGACAGGCCTCGAATTGCCGCTTCAATTCTTCCCGGCGCTGGTCGTCCGCCAGCGTCGCCAGTTTGCCGTCGGGAAGCCTAAGGAATTTTTCCATCTTGGAATAGATATCCGTGCGCTCGGGCGTGGGAGGCATTTTTTTTCGCGTGAGGAGCTGCGAAATGTAAGACTCAGTGACTTCGGCGGCGGACGCCAGGCCTCGCTGCTCGAGCCCCAACTCCTCCAGCCGCTGTTTGATGACCAGGCAAACGTCCACTTGGCCCCTCCGCGTGTTCTCAACTGATGCGGTTAATGCACCGTTAGCGTACTAGAGCGGGCTTGACTTCGCAAGTTAAGCGGCTCGTTTGGTTGCCGACCTAATTCCGAGACGACGTTTGCACCCGGCTCAGCCGATCAGCTTTGCCCTCCATTCGACGATTCGCGAAGTCACGGATAGTTTACGTGGCTGTAACAGGAAATTCATCTTGGCCGGATAGAGTCCGCCCTCTACAATCCACTCACATGGTTCGACGACCATTCGGTAGGCTTAAATGCTGCTGCAAACGGAACAACTAACAGGCGGAATTACGCTGGTCCATCTGGCTGGACGCATGGACACCGAGGGCGCGGCGGCCGTGGATTTGAAAATGATGGCCATCGCCGGCGCCCATCGCGCAGTGGTCATCGATCTGACGCAACTAAACTATCTTGCGTCGATGGGCATCCGGACGTTGACGCTCTCCGCGAAAACCATCGCAGACAGAGGCGGCCGAGTCGCCTGTTTTGGCGCGAACGAAAACGTGACGCGCGTCCTCGAAACCAGCGGCGTGGCCTCTGTCGTGCCGATGTTTGGCGACATCGAGCGGGCGACCGCATCGGTCGCTTCCTAATCCACAGCCGCGTTGGCACGGCAAGTTGCTGGTTTAAGCTGTGCGCCAGTCCCACGCGATCTCGACTCATCCAGTGAAAACCGCGCTGTCGCCGGGATTGATCTTATCGGCGAGCGCCATAGCTGAATGTTTCTCGCTCCTGCGTAAGGCCATGCCAGCATTAAGCGAGATATACGCTGTGAATGCTTGCGTTCGTTGGCGAAGAGATGCAGCGACGGAAGAGGTGGCCGCAAAGAGAATTTTTTCGGCCCCGGCCTTCACGGGTGTATCATTTCGCCGAGCTTGGCGCGGGAAAAGCAGACGAGCGCGCGGCCGGCCAAGTCTTCAGAAATTCCTAGATCGTCGACCGACTTCGGAGGCTTGCCCGGTTGAGCTTCGATGTATTTATCAGCTACGCCTCCAAAGACAAGACGGTTGCAGACGCCGTTTGCGCGCGGCTGGAATCTGCCGGTATTCGTTGCTGGATCGCGCCGCGGGACGTTCTGGCCGGGACGCCGTACGGTGTAGCGATCATCGAAGCCATACACACAGCGAAAGTGATGGTATTGGTTTTTTCCTCGAACGCAAATTCTTCCGGCCATATTCCCAAGGAAGTCGAACGCGCGGTCAGCAAAGGTTTGGCCATCCTCCCCTTTCGGATCGAAGATGTCGCACCGGGTAAATCGCTCGACTATTTCATCGGCTCGGTGCATTGGCTGGACGCAATGACGCAGCCGATGGAAAAACATCTCGATGCCTTGGCGGCGACGGTTCACAAGCTGCTTCCCTCTCCGGCACAGCCGGAAGAGCCGGGAGTGCTCGCGGCTCAGACGTCGGGGACATGGCAACGAAATGCGCCAGGTGTAGCGCCGGCGGCCGCGGTCCGGTCTGCGACGTATCGGGAGAGCTCCCACGCGGCATCTTCAAACAGGATTTGGATCGGCGTGGCGGCCGTGGCTCTGCTCGCAGCGATCGTGATGGGCTTCATGCTGCACCGCAGCGGGTCCGAAGGCGGCGTCACTTCGCCGAGCGCCGCAAACACAACAAGCGTTAGCAGTCCGTCTGGTGACGAACGTCCGACGGGCGGTGCGACCGGTGTAACCACCGCTCCAATCCGTGATCCGGGGGCTGCCGCCGGCTCAGGAAAGCAGAGCTTGGCGGCGGCTGCGGCCTCCTCCACCGACCCCATCATCGGTTGCTATCAATGGTTCAACAATGCGCCGGTCGTGATTCGCTCGGACGGCACGATGGTTGCCGGACCGTTCACCGCCCGCTGGCGATCCGTGAGCGCGGAGCGCCGCGCTTATACCTTCACTTGGCCCGAGGCCACCGACACGGTCACGATTTCGCCGGACCAGCGATCCCTGAGTGGCGGTAATCAGTACGGATATCCCACTTCGGGCACACGCCTGGGGGGTACCAACGGCTTGGTCGGAATCTGGCGCTGGGCAAACGGCGTGCCGCTGACTGCGTCGCCCGATGGCTCGTTCACGGCTGCAACGTTCCGCGGCCGATGGCAGGCCAGCGATGTGTCGCGCGGCCTCTACACTTTGACGTGGCCGAACCCGGTGGATAGCGTCACGCTTTCGGCGGACCACTCGCGCATCTCCGGAATGAACCAGTACGGCGTAGCGATTTCGGGCGTGAGAACCGAGCCCTGCTCCGAAAACTAGCCACAGCGCGCACGCATGCCGACGCATGACGAAATGCAAACCGCTTCCCGCGAGCGTCCACTCAGGCGCACACCTTGTCCAATCCTGGTGATGGAACGAAAACATGGCTGAGGGAGCGTTCACATCACCACCGCCACCGGGGCGCGAACGGCTCTTGTGGGCCGTGTCGACGGTCGCTGCATTCGTAAGTGTGGCGACGAGCTCGCTCGTGTTTTGGTGGATGAGCGACGTCCAGAGTTGGTTCTGGAGGGTTGTCGAGGCCCTCTACTCAGGTGCGGAGCTTCTCCTCCTTCATGTTCCGGAGGAGAGTCTGCCGCTCCTCCATGACCCGAACCCCGGATGGCAGGGCATCGCCCTCCATCTCGCGAGGTTGTCCGCGATTATCGCTCTGCTCTTCACTGGGATTGCCCTGGTCGTGCAGTTCTTCGGACAAGAACTGCTGCGAACGTTCGCCAGGGGCCACGTCGTAATCTGTGGACTTGGCGATGTGGGGCTGCGCCTTGCCATACGGGCGCCTCGTCGCTTCATGAAGCCAATCATCGCGATCGAGAAGTCCTGCCCCCCGCCTGTGCACGAGCTCCTGCAACATCACGGAGTCATCCTCATCGATGGAGACGCTACGGAAGAAAAGCAGCTCAAAACTGCGAAGGTCCACAGGGCCGAGTTGGTCATCGCGACCTGTTCGGACGATCAGACGAACCTCGCGGTTGCGGCGACGGTCAGGCAAATCCTAGCATCTTCGAACGCGAACAATCGGCCGGTCGTTTGCCGGACCCTGATTCGCGATCCCGCGACTCGCGTCTTGCTGTCGAGGCAAGGCTTTTTCCGCGACAATCCGTCCCGGTACCAGGTGAACTATGGCGATCTCGATCGGCATGCCGTCGCTGCCAGGCTCGCGCTGAAGACCCACCCTCTCGACTTCCAGCCGATACGCGAGCAGGACGACACCGAGGTCCATCTCGTGGTGATTGGGTTCGGCACGGCCGGCCAGAGCCTCGCTTTACACGCGGCTGAAATTGGACATTTCGCCAATGAAGTGGATCAGCACGGCAGAACCAAGCGACAGCTCCGCCTGACCGTCGTCGACTCCACCGACGAGGTTCTCGCCGAATTCACGGCGCGACACAGCAAGCTCGATCAAATCATTGCTGTGGATACCGCGAATTTTCCAACCAAGCCCGACTTTGTTTCGCGCCTAGCCGCTCTATGTCCGCCACAGACGCAATCGGCAGCAAGCGCCCTCGTCACGTTCGCCTTTTGCTGGGAAGACCAAACCAGCGACGAGCGCAACTTCCGATTCGGTACGGAGCTGGCGCAGTGTACAAAGGACCGAGCGGCGCAGACGCTGATCTATCAGGACAGTCGCAAAGGTTTTGCGGCGCTGCTTGAGGACGGTGCGGGGGCGGACGTGCGCGGCCGAATACATCCCTTCGGAATGGTCGAGGACGTTTTCAACTGGGACGCGCTGGTTCACGAGGAGCAGGACATGCTCGCGAAGGCCCTTCACGATAGTTATCGTCGTAAGCGCCTGGAGGCGGGTGAGTCGCTCGAAGCGCACGCACCGTGGAACGACCTCGGCGATGAACTCAAGGATTCAAATCGCCAGGCCGCCGACCACATTCCCGTCAAGCTGCGAGCCCTGGGCTACCATCACGAGCGCCTGCGGGAGGGGCAGCCGCGAATCGCGCATTTCACGTATTCCGAAATCGAGTTGTTGTCGAGGATGGAGCACGCTCGCTGGTGCGCGGAAAGATTTCTGGGCGGCTGGAGTCATGGAGAAACGACGGACCGGGCCAAACGGGTGAACAAGTGCCTGGTCGAGTGGGGCAAGCTGCCTCCCGAGGAACAAATGAAGGACCCCGAGCAGATCCAAGCGATCTCCGAGGTTTTGTTTAACCTGGGATATGGTATCTACCGGTGATGGCTGAAAGAGATCCCGCGACCTACAAACCCTCGCCGATCGATACATCCGGCATATCGCTGCCCGTCGAATTGAGCAAGCTCTCCGAGCAACTCGCCGAGAATGCTCACGACCTCTGGGCGGCCCAGCGCCTAGCGGAAGGCTGGTCGTACGGCGCTCGCCGGGACGACGGAGAAAAGCGCCACCCGTGCCTGGTGCCCTACGACCAATTACCCGAAGGCGAGAAAGAATACGACCGCATCACGGCCCTGGGCACTGTGAAGGCGATCTTGAGCCTTGGCTATACCATCCTGCCACCGCGGTCTTGACCAACCACTATTCTCAAGAACTAGAAACGGACGGAGTACCCCATCATCAGTGACTGAATTCCTATGCGCACGGTGCTGTTGTCGTACTCGCCCGAGAGCAGGCCACTCTGTTGCACGTGTTCTTGCGCGGTCGGATCGAACGTGTATGCGCCGTAGAGCCTGGAGCGCCCGAGGTCGTAATTGAGCCCAGCGGAGATTTGATTGGACATGATCGCGGCGGTCATGGGCGTCAGCGTGGAACTCGGAACCGGATTGTTCGCGTAAGCGTAGCCGAACCGCAGCGAAGTTCGCTCCGTCAAAGTGCGCTCGGCGCCGACGTGGATCGAGTACTGATCCTTCCAGTTCAGCGGCACGCCGTCCACCAAGGTCGAGGAGCCCACGACCCCGTTAATCGTGCTGTTGGTGCCGTTGGTCAAGGTCACGGGCAAGTTCACGAAGGCGTTTCCCCAGTTCACCCAATCGCCCTGGAAGGCCAGGAGCCAGCGCTGAGCCACGACCCAGGAAACGCTCGCCAGAACCGACTGAGGAAGAACATTTTGCACCCGCGCGGAATATTGGAAGCCTGACGGCACACCATTGAGTCCGAGCGCGTCGAATTGCGCGTAGGCATCGCCGAGGGCGGTGCCATGACTCTCGATGAGGGTGCTGGATTTCCAGGCAAATCCCAGCTGCACCTTGGAAGTCGCCAGGATCCGCGCGCCCACACTCCCGTTCCAACCGTACCCGGTGGTATTTAGGTTAAGCAGGGTTTTCAGTCCTTTCAGCTCCGGCTGGCTTTGGAAAATATAGGGGGCGGCTAACGTGTTGGAATTGTAATCGGCGCCCACCGTGACTCCGAACGAAAGCCTGCGCGAGACCGCAACGCCCAACCCGGCGACGGCGCGTCCCGCCAGAATCGCCGATTTGTTCTGCTGCAGGCCGTAGGACGCTCCGGCAACTCCCGGCGCATCGACGTAATGCCAATTGGCAACTGACATCAGGTCCGGCATGAATCCGACTCCCCAGCTGAATCTGGAGTGGCGAATGGGCATGCCAAACGCGCCGTACGGCAACGTGCCCGGGGTTCCGTCGAGGTGGTCGTTGTTGTTGACCGAGCTGCTGAAGGAGCCGCGCGGAAGTACGGTGGTGAGGCTGAGATCGATCGTGCGGCCGCTGAGAGCGGTCAGCCCCGCTGGGTTCGCCGCCAGCGCGTCGAGAACATTGGATGACGACGGCACATAGATGCCGCCCAGCGCGATGGACTGCGGGCTCGACGTATTCCAGTAAAAGTTTTGGGCGAAGCTGGGAGCTGCCACACATCCACAAACCAGAAGCATAAACACAATTCTGCGGGAGAGTGTCATTTGCGTTTCGTCTCCATTCAATTAGT
>Ga0302326_10034585_pt1 | contig 10010 bp, 5 predicted proteins | sample Palsa_T0_3_FD_202264 | JGI IMG/M metagenome (GOLD analysis project Ga0302326, IMG submission 202264) | Peat permafrost microbial communities from Stordalen Mire near Abisko, Sweden - Palsa_T0_3 | ecosystem: Environmental > Terrestrial > Soil > Palsa > Peat permafrost | place: Sweden: Abisko...
ACTTACTGCGCTTCGATCGGCGCCGAGTACATGCACATCCAGGACCCGGAGAAAAAGCAGTGGCTGCAGGACCGCATGGAAGCCACAATGAATGCGTGGCCGCTGGAGGCCTCGACGCGCATTCGCATCCTGAACCGCATCATTCAAGCCGAAGAATTTGAGCACTTTCTGCAAACCCGATTCGTGGGTCAAAAGCGATTTGGCCTGGAGGGCTGCGAATCGGCGATCGCCATATTGGATGAAATTCTCGATCACGCGGCGAATGAAAACGTGCACGAGACAGTGATCGGGATGGCGCACCGGGGCCGGTTGAACGTGCTGGCGAATATTGTCGGCAAATCGATGGTGCAGGTGTTTTCGGAATTCGAAGGGGAACCCGACCCGGAGAGCGTGCAAGGCGCGGGCGACGTGAAGTACCACTTGGGGTCGAGCGGCGTCTATCGCTCGAGCCTCGGCAAGGAAATTGTGGTCTCTGTGGCTTTCAATCCCAGTCATCTGGAAGCCGTGGACCCGGTGGTGGAAGGCCTTGTGCGGCCCAAGCAGGATCGGCTTGGCGACACCAAGCGTGAGCGCGTGATTCCGATCCTGATTCACGGCGACGCGGCATTTGCGGGCCAGGGCGTGGTGGCCGAGGTGCTTCAGTTGTCGCAACTGGATGGCTATACCACCGGGGGCACCATTCATCTGATCATCAACAACCAGATCGGCTTCACCACGAATCCGATGGAAGGGCGCAGCAGCGTGTATTGCACGGATGTGGCGCGCGCGGTTCAGGCCCCGATTTTCCACGTGAATGCGGACGATCCGGATGCTTGCGTCCGGGTTGCCCAAACCGCCTATCAGTACCGCCAGCGCTTCAAGCGCGACGTAGTGATCGACATGATCGGCTATCGCCGGCAAGGCCATAACGAGGCCGATGATCCCAGCTACACGCAGCCGGTGATGTATCGCAAGATCCGCAACACTCCTACTGTGGCTACGCATCAATCCGAGCGGCTGATCCGGGAGAAGGTGGTGACGCAGGATCAGGTGGACATGATGCGCAACCGGATCCGCGCCAAGCTCAATGAAGACTATGATCTGTCGCGCAAGGTACGCGAGGAATACGTTGTCGAAGAATTCTTCGTGATGCCGGGGAGCGGCGAGGCCACGCTGCCGCTGCCCTCGACGGCTGTGGATTATCCCACGCTCGCAAAGGTCGTCGAAACCTGCACCACTCTGCCGGATGGATTCCATCTCCACCCCAAGCTGAAGGTTCTGCTCGAGAGGCGCTCCCAAGCGCTGGGCGGCGCGCCGATCGATTGGGGCTTCGCTGAAACTCTCGCTTTCGGCACCCTGGTGCTGGAAGGAACGCCCGTGCGGCTGAGCGGCGAGGATGTGACGCGCGGCACGTTCACGCAGCGCCACCTGGTATTTGCCGACTACGAAACCGGAGAGAATTACGTCCCTCTGAAAAACCTCGACCCGCAGCAGGCCCGCTTTGAGGTGGTGGACAGCCTGCTCAGCGAATACGCGGTAATGGGGTTTGAATTTGGCTACAGTGTGGCGGACCCCCTCACGCTGGTCCTGTGGGAAGGGCAGTTCGGCGACTTCGTCAACGGCGGGCAGATTATTATCGACCAGTTTCTGGTTTCCGCGGAATCCAAATGGAACCAGCCGAGCGGCCTGGTGCTGTTGTTGCCGCACGGCTTCGAGGGCCAGGGGCCGGAACATTCCAGCGCGCGCATCGAGCGGTTCCTGCAGTTGTGCGCGGAAGACAACATCCAGGTGGCCAACTGCACCACGCCGGCTCAATACTTCCATTTGCTGCGGCGCCAGATGTACGGCGGCCGCGACCGGCGCGGCGTGCGCAAGCCGCTGGTTATCTTCACACCCAAGTTTCTGTTGCGCTATGCGAAAGCCACTTCGACGCTGGGCGATCTGACGAGCGGCGCATTCCAGCCCGTGGTGGGTGATGGCAACCACGTTGGGCAGGGTGTCAACCGTATCCTTTTATGTTCCGGAAAGGTGTATTACGATCTGGTGAACAAGCGCGAGGAGCTGGGGCGGCATGACGTGGCCATATTACGCATCGAGCAGCTTTATCCGTTCCCGCTCGACAGGCTGACTGACATGCTGGCGCGGTATGTGGATACGGCCGAGTTGTTCTGGGTCCAGGAGGAGCCGGAGAACATGGGTCCCTGGTATTTCGTGGAAGAGCAGATGCAATCGGTGGTTAGTCCGGGTGGGGCGGGGGCTCCGGAGCGCCGACCGCTGCGTTATGTGGGCCGTCCGACCGCGGCGAGTCCGGCGGCTGGCGCTCACAAAGTCCATCTGGAGCAGCAGGCCGCGCTGGTAGAGGCTGCCTTCGCCGCCACTCCGGCCGTGGTGCGAAAGGCACGCCGGATGGTACATAAGAAACGGTAGGGGAGGACGGCGGCGGGGGACAAAAGACAGGTCAGAAGGCGGAAACGTCGACACGATTGTCGACGCGGCAGGCAAACTGCCTGCGCCACGCCGGATTGTTGATAAAGTGCTAATCTGTAGGTACCTATGAGGCGGCGAAATGCCTGCAACTAGGCCAGTGGCAACGGCGTCTTATCGGGTAGCAACGAAAATGGCGGCCAGAAGCCGGACTGTGTCATAGGAGCGAGGCAGTGAAAGTGGTCGACAGAGTCGAGAATGTGGTGATCGAACGAAATCCCGTTCCGCCGGATGATCATTTGGACCGTCTGCTGGCTCCGACGCTGGAAGAACCTTGGTTCAAGTCCGTAGTCCGCAGCCTCAAGGAACTGGTGAGGCCGCAAAAGCTGCCGCCGCTCGAGATCACGTCGCGGCCGGTGGAAATCCACAGCGAAATTACTCAGATCGAGGCGCCCTGGTACAAGTCCCTGTTCGTGAGTTTGCGGGAGTTGGTCCATCCGCAGAAGCTGCCGCCGCTGCAAGTGACTTCAAAGCCGGTCGCGGTTCGCGACATTTGGAATCCCGATCACAAGCAGGGCAGGCTTTCGTTTCTGGGCGCGATGGGTTTGGAAGTGCTGGCGGTTCTGGCCAGCCTGGTGATTTTCAGCAATAAGACGGTACAAACTGCCATCAAGGAACACGTCACGCTGATCGCTCCGTTCCTGAATGAGTACAAGCCGCCTCCCAAAGAGAAAGTGGGCGGCGGAGGGGGCGGCGGCGGACAGAAACAGCCTGAACCTGTCAGCAAGGGAACCACGCCGAAGTTCGCGGCAAAGCCGTTTATTCCGCCGGTGCCCGCACAGCCACACCCCGTCCTGCCGGTGGTGCCGACGATCACGGCCGAGGCGCCCAAGCTCAATATGGACCAATACGGCGACCCGCTCGCCAAGAACCTGCCTTTCTCGGGCGGCCCGGGAATGGCCGGGCTGGGGGGCGGCTCGGGCGGCGGTATTGGCAACGGTAATGGTAACGGCTATGGCAAAGGGAGTGGCGGCGGCATGGGTGGCGGGGTTTACCGGCCCGGCGGAGGCGTTTCGGCGCCTGCGATCCTGATGAAGGTTGAGCCGGAGTATTCGGAAGAGGCGCGCAAAGCCAAATTCCAAGGCACGGTGGTGCTGATGATTGTGGTGGATGAGCACGGCATGCCGCGGAACCTGCGCGTTGTCCGCCCGTTGGGCTTGGGGCTGGACGAGAAAGCGCTCGAGGCGGTTTCGAAGTGGCGCTTCAAGCCAGGCATGAAAGACGGGAAGCCGGTGGCCACTGAAGCTACGGTTGAAGTGAACTTCCGGCTGCTCTAAACGCGGCGGGCTTGGAAATTCTCAAGCGCATGGGTCAAGCGGCGGGCTGATTGACAATCAGCCGCGTTGACAACCTGCCCCACACCACGACTCTATGCCGCCGCGCCCTCCGGTCGAGCAACAGATTACGAATCTTCAGCGCCTTGCGGCGGAAGGTGGGACGCCGGCGGTGCTTCAGGCGCTCACGCGGGCACTCAAACATTCCAGCAATCTCATGGTGGCGAAGGCGGCCGAGCTTTGCTCATCGCTACAGGCAAAGGGACTGCTGGACGCCAGAGAGCTGCGGCCCCACCTACTCGAGGCCTGGGACCGGATGTTCGAAAACCCAGCGAAGACCGATCCGCAATGCTGGGCGAAGAATGCACTCATCCGGGCGCTGACGGCGCTGGGAGTTCAGGAGTCAGCTCCGTTTCTGCGGGGCGTCCGGTACCGGCAGTGGGAAGCGACGTGGGGCGGGCAGGAAGACACGGCCATGACGGTGCGCGGCGGGTGCGCGCTGGCGCTGCTCCAGTCGACGGACCTGCCGAGACTGGAGATCGCCCAGCACCTGGTGATCACGTTGACCGACGAGAAGACGCCGGTGCGCATCGACGGCGCGAGGGCTCTCGAAGCCTTGGGCGGAGATGAAGCTTCGCTGCTGTTGCGATTGAAAGCGAGGATTTCGGACCCGGAACCACAGGTTCTCGGGCAGGTCTTCGAATCTCTGTTGGGACTGGAGGGTGATCGGGCAATTCCCTTCCTCGCGGAGTTTCTTGACGCACGCGAGGAGGCGGTGGCCGAGGAAGCGGCGCTGGCCTTGGGCGCTTCGCGATCCACCCATGCTCTCGAAGCACTCCGAAAGGCATGGGAGCAGCACCGCGGCCGCCGTCCGGGCACCGTTTTGTTGCGCGCGATCAGCGCGTTGCGAATCCCGGAGGCGGTAGAATTTCTGGCCGGAATTGTGCGGACGGAGGGGAAGATGGATGCCCTCGATGCGCTGGATGCACTCGCTCTGCATGGGGCGACGGGCGAAATCGCGGAAGCTGCAAGGCGCGCGGCGTCCCAGCGGGTAGAGGAGAGCATTGTAAGCCGGGTTAGCTCGCTGTTTCCGGCGGGCAGATGAGGTGGATCGGCCGGTTTCGGCTCGGGGAGCCGCGCTTAAGCATCGTTTTCTCCTGGGAAGCTCACGGATTATGGGCCGTGGAATGTAAAAAATGCTATCGCTTGAGGGGCCATTTTCCTGCCTGCGGGGATAGCCCCAAGCTGACGCATGGGGCTAGCGCAGAGGGCTGTGCCAACCGGATTAGGCTGTCATAGTTCGGCGACTCTTGGGCCAAGTAGAACTTTTTCATAAATTGATGAACCGCGATGTGTTAGCTACATTACTAAAGTAATATAACTATCCGCACTTTTAGCTTGCCCCTATACCCCCCATAGGTTTAAACTTATGATTTCGCGGGGGCTTGGATGTCGTTTTTACCCAGTCGTTTTTACGCGAAAATTTGTTAGGTGCTTGGGCTGGAGGGCCCCGGAGGAAGTTCTAACAATGTCTCTCTCGATTCGGGTCGTTTTCTGTTCCGCCGACTTGACACTCCATCCGGTCCTGGCACCAGGACTTGGGAAGGGGTTCGCAGTCATTATTGAACCTCGCCAGAAAGCCGTCAGGGAGATGGTGTTTCGGGGAGACTGCGACGTAGTGGTACTGGACCTAGATCCCGCCTGCTGCAGGGTGGAGGACCAGATCAACCTCTACCAAGAAATCTCAGACTCCCCCATCGCAATCCTCGCGATGGCGGGGGATGAGTGCCGGTCAACGGCGATGGAATTAGTGCAGCACGGCGCCTTCGGTCAGGTACGCAAACCTCCGGCTTTGGGTGAACTGAAGATAATGGCACGGCGGGCGCACGAAAGCATTGTTTTGAGGCGCGGCAGCGACGAGACGTCGAGTCTCGGACTGCTGCATGCGCCTGACTGCGGGGACATGATAGGGGCCAGTGCTCCGATGCGAGCGGTCTACGATCTGATGCGTCGCGTGGCCGATCATGATTGCCTGGCCGAAAAGGACATAGCTCGTCACCACCAGCCTCCACCGGTTCTGATCACGGGCGAAAGCGGGACAGGAAAAGAACTGGTGGCGCATGGCATACACAGTCTCGGCAACCGGGCGCACCGTCCATTCGTGGTAGTTCCGTGCGGAGCGATTCCCGAGAACCTGATCGAGGCCGAACTTTTCGGTCACGAAAAAGGAGCGTTCACCAACGCCCACGGCACGCGCGAGGGCTACTTCGAGAAAGCGGGCGACGGCACTCTTCTGCTTGACGAAATCGGCGAGCTCAACCTGACAATGCAACCAAAGCTGTTGCGAGCATTACAGCAGCGGGAATTCAGCCGGCTAGGTTCCAGTCATCTCATCCCGCTACGGGCCCGCATTCTGTTTGCCACCCACCGCGATCTGGAGCGCATGGTGACCGCGGGCGAATTCCGGCAGGATCTCTTCTACCGCATTAACGTGATGGAGGTGCACCTTCCACCGCTGCGGGAGCATGCAGAAGATATACCGCTGCTGGCGGAGCACTTCGTCCACCGTTATTCGAAACTGTATCGCAAGTCGGTGAATGCAATCGACCCCGCCGCGCTGAAATCGCTTGAAGGGTACGACTGGCCCGGCAATGTGCGCGAGCTTGAAAATGTGATGCAACGCGCCGTGATTATGGCTGAAGACACGAGCCTTCACCTGACGGATTTGCCGGAAGCTTTTCAGGAGGCGAGCGCCCTCGAGTTTCTCGAAGATGACTTTGCCGGGTCGTTCGAGGGTATGATACGGGATTATAGGATCAAGCTGGTGAATGAGGCGATCCAGGAATGCAACGGCAACAAGACTCTCGCCGCCCAGCGCCTTTCCATCTCGCGCGCCTATCTGCACCGGCTTATCCGCGTGCCTGCCCAAGTGCATGAACTTCGCCGCGCCTGACACCGGCGGAATCAGCTCTTAGAGGGCGCTGAAAGAGGCCCAAATACGGATGGCCGCTGATGAACGCCGACAAACGCTGATGGAAAACAAATGGCTTATCCCAAGTTCCTCAGCGTTCATCGGCGGCTAAAGATCGTAATCCGGGAGTTTTTCAGCAGTCACCTTAGGCTGAATAAATCCCCGATGGCGCAAACTGCTTCCCGATGATGTACGCTCCGATTGACGCTTTGCGGATCGTCATGCTGGAGAGCTGCGTTCTGGTTGCGGTTTTTCTTGCGGCCTATCTGGCGATCCGGCTCTGGCGCCCTTTTATCAAAGGGCCCGCCTGGCTCGGGTGGATACTCGCCGACAACCGGCGGGCGGTCTTGTTTGTCATCGCAGCCGCGCTCCTCGGCCGAGCCTGCCTTCTGCCATTCCAGGGAGTGCCCCGGCCCCGGGTCAACGACGAATACAGTTACTTACTGATGGCTGACACCTTTGCTCATCACCGGCTTACGAATCCAACACCGGCGGCATGGTGGCATTTCGAAACACTGCATGCGAATGTGCAGCCCACTTACCACTCCAAGTTCCCCGTATCTCAGGGACTCGTGCTGGCCTTCGGCCAGATTTTCTTCCACCAACCATGGATAGGCGTGTATCTCAGCACGGCCTTGCTGTGCGGCGCCATCTGTTGGGCGCTTCAGGCCTTCCTGCCTCCACCGTGGGCGCTGCTTGGCGGATTGTTGACTGTCATCCGCATTGCTCTTTTCTCTTACTGGATGAATTCGTATTACGGAGGGTCGGTTGCCGCGATTGGCGGGGCGGTCGCTCTCGGCGCTGTTGTCCGGCTCTTCGACAAGCACGGCACGCGCCGCAGGCGCACGCTGCTCGCGGTTGCGTTTGCGGTCTCACTTCTGATCCTCGCCACATCCCGCCCTTATGAGGGGCTGGCATTCTCCATTCCACTGATGGTGTTCTTCTGCTATCGGATTGCGGCGGCGCCGGGTCTCACCGGAAAGCAACGTCTGTCAACTCTGTCGATTGTGGGAACGATTGGGTTGGCCGGGATTCTCCTGATTGGCTACTACAATTGGCGAACCACCGGAGATCCGCTGTTAATGCCGTACGTCTTGTGTGAGCGTACCTACTCTCCGATGCCGCTATTCCTGTGGCAGAAACCGAATCCGGGCCTTATAGCGAGGGACCCGGTTTTTGCCAAATACTATGACAATCTAGGCGAGGGCTACCGGCAAATGTGGTCGATCCGGAGCCTTCTTGCTCTGGATTTTGCGCGCATTACGCTCAACTGGTTTTTCTATGTGGGCCCGGCATTGTCGTTCCCGGCGCTGGTGGGATTGTTCGCATCCATAAAGTACTCTCGTCTGCGGCTTGCGCTGTATGCCGTGTCATCGCTTTCAATTGCTCTTTTCCTGTCGGTGCATTCGATGCCGCATTACTTTTCAATAGCGATAGTCGTGGTTTATCTTTTTGCAATGGAAGGCTTGCGTTATCTGTGGGACCAGCAGCGGGATGGGGATCGTGCTTTTGCCGTTGCAGTCTGCCTCACTGTCTTAGTGGTTTCCTTAACGAGGGAAACCGGCAGTTCGGTTCTGTTCAGTAAGTTTGCGTTCCGCGATGCCCGGCGGGAGATAGCCCAGCGTCTGCAGAATGAACCAGGGAAGCAGATGGTCTTAGTGACTTACGATCTGGATCGTCATTCCCCATTTAACGAGCTGGTACAGAATTCAGCGGAGCTCAGCAGCCAAAAGATCATTTGGGCGCGGTCCAAGGGCGCGGGCAAGGATGTGGACTTATGCCGAGCCTACCCAGATAGGGTTTTCTGGAGCGCTACGACCGACGACACGGACATCTCGCTCCAGGCCCTCGATCTTTGCAAATCACCACGCTAACCTGTTCGCAGGGGGTCGACGAATGAACCGGGGGCGGATCGTACTCCTCCTATTTCTGGCTGGAGCCATTGGTCTTACCGCACTGGCCGTTCGAACCAGCTGGCAAGACGTTCATCTCAACGGTGGGGTGGATCTGCGCAACCGCGTCGTGGGAGCGCGAGCGATGCTGGCGGGGGAGAATCCGTATCGCCTGCCGCCCAACTCACAATTACCCGAGTCGTTGCAGGATGTCGAGCGGTGGCGGCACCCGTCGGTGAGCCGCATTACAGTTCCGCCGACTGTGCTGGCGGTGTACGGGGTCTTCGCGGGGCTGCCCTATCCGACGCAAAGGCTCATCTGGTTCGCCCTGGAGTGGGCCGCCTTGTTTGTCTCGATTGCCACGCTGGCCTCGTCGGTTCCCGACACAAGCCAGCGCCTCGGTTTTGTGGCGATGTCGCTGGTTTTCGCGGCGGCCTCGCCAGGCTGGCGCCTGCACGTTGAACGCGGGCAGTATTACGTATTTCTGCTGTTATTGATGTGCGCCGCGGCGCGCTGGGCCATGTCTCGAGGCCGCGACGACTGGATGGCCGGCGTGTTTCTCGGCCTGGCGGTAGCTCTGCGCCCCACACTCGTAGTGGCGCTCATTCTGTTCTGGATTCTGCGCTGGCGCCGGGCGGCTGCCGCCGGCATTGTGACGGCTGCCGCGTGCGCGGCCATGACGCTGCCGGTGGCGGGAATCTCCGTGTGGCGCGACTACCCGGAGGTGATCCGGGGCAAGCAGAACGAGGTGATTCTTGGGGATTGGTCCAGGCTCCCGACACCCGCGGAAAAGGCGTTCGTGGATGGCGCCGATTTCCGAACCACCCTTTATCCGCGCAGCGCGAACCTGACCTCGCTGGTATTTTTTAGCCTCGTCCGGAGCGGGTCGCATTTGCAATCGCCGGCGCCGCTTTGGCTGGCCCTCAACAATGCACTGGCTCTGATCGCGATTGGCGCTCCCGCGCTCTATCTGTGGCGGCGCCGGGCACATATGTCCGCTAGCGCAATCCTGACTGGCTCGTTGATGATTGCTCTTTTTGCCGAGTATTTTTTCGCGCCCATCCGGTGGGGTTACGCCGATGTCTGCCTTATTCTGCCGCTGTGTCTTCTGATGCCGTATGTGTGGCGGCGGCGCTGGTTTCTCGTTGGTACCGCAGCGGCTATGATGGTTGGCGAATTCGCTATTAGTCAGGGGCCGGCGAGCGCCATTGTGGTTACGCTGGGATGGTGGACGCTGCTCATCAGCGGCTATCGGATGGATTTGCATGCCGGAAACCGCGCGCCATTAGGGGCTGAAGGCGTTGTGCCGATAACTGCTGCACGGCGAACAACCACAGCCTAAAGGCTGTGCCACGCGAGGCCAGTGGGCCGTGAGGGACTGCGGAAAAAAACAGCGGAGATCGGAAGAGC
>Ga0302326_10034586_pt1 | contig 10009 bp, 9 predicted proteins | sample Palsa_T0_3_FD_202264 | JGI IMG/M metagenome (GOLD analysis project Ga0302326, IMG submission 202264) | Peat permafrost microbial communities from Stordalen Mire near Abisko, Sweden - Palsa_T0_3 | ecosystem: Environmental > Terrestrial > Soil > Palsa > Peat permafrost | place: Sweden: Abisko...
ATCAGGAACCGGAGCCACGTGCCATCAGGAACCCGAAGCGACCTTTTCCACTGGAAATTCTGTCGCTTCCGAGCCGCCTAACTTAGAATCTAACGAAGAGGAATCTAACTCCACTGAGGTTGAGCATGCCGCTCTTCGGTGGAAAAGCCCGAGCGGCGAGCGATGATCGTCACGCTGTTCAACCGGAAGGTCAGCGTCGGCAAGACACCGCTCGCACAGCGTCGCGCTCGGCCGTCGGCCCGGCAAGGAAAGCGGGGCAGGCTCATTGAAGCGGGCCTGCAAGGCTCGGCGCTGGACCTGTCCGAGCGGTGCGCACGCCGTCGCTTTGACCGCCTGTTCGGCGTCATCGGCCTGGCGCGCGATGCGCTGCATCGCGAGGCGCCCAAGTTAGCCCGGCACGCCGACCACATCGGAATCGACGGACCGCCGCGTGTCGCCAACTTGCCGAGCTCGGCGCTGCTCGGCGCTGACCCCGCGCTGATCGCGGCCCAACTGTCACCATTCGATGGCTGGGCGTCGGAGGAGATGCTCGCGCTGATCGCCGACGCGCGCGACTTCTGCTCAACGCTCACCGCGCGTTTCGCGCTCAACCGCCACCCCGCACGCACGATCATCGCCCACGAGACGAGGCATGCCGTCGCCGACTGGCTGCGCGATCTGCCCGCGTGCAAATTTTCCGACACCGATGGAGATCGCCCGTGAGGGCCACTTCCGACGCCGATCCCGCTCCGCAGTCCAACGCTGGACCATTGCTGACGCATGTCGAACTGACGTGGCTCGAAGGGCGCATCGAGCACTGGATCCGTTTCGGCCGTGATGTCGGCGAGACAATCCTCGATCGGCGCCGTCGCGTCCTGAGCTTCGCGCCGCGCAGCGTCTTCGCGTTCGTGCGCTGGGCCGCCAACGATTTCGGCACGATCATTTCGCGCATCGACATCGTGCGCAGCATAGACCGCGGCGAAGCTTATCAGACGCTGCCCTTCGTCCGTCCTGGCGGCGACATCCTGCTGCGGATCAGCGGCTGGCCGAAGGTCGAGCGCGTCCTTCAGGCAATCGATGCCATGGAGGCGCTCGGTATCGATCCGACTGACGCCGTGCCCGATCACTGGCGCCATCTCCACAACCGCTTCGTCGCCGGCCTGCCATCGCGGTCCTACAGCCGCGAGCAGCATCGCGCATGGCTCCTGCGTCAGAGGCTTGTGTCATGACGCGTCTCGGCTTCGCCGTCACCACCTGCGCTGCGACGCTGCTTGTCGCGCTGTCGAGCTTCTTTCATCCCGTGCCGAAAATGCTCTGGAACGCCAGCGCCAGCGTCCCGATCGGCCTCTATGCCGTGCGGCGCGCGCCACCGCTCCAAGTCGGCGAATTGGTCGTCGTCAAGCCGCCCATGCCGCTAGCGCGCTTCCTCGCCGCGCGCCGTTACCTGCCGTTCGGCGTGCCGCTGATAAAGCACATCCTCGCGCTTTCCGGCCAGACCGTCTGTCGCATTGCACGCACCGTCACCGTCGATGGCGCTGCAATGGGCGAGGCCCTCGAACGCGACCGCTTCGGCCGTACTCTGCCTGCCTGGCAAGGCTGCCGCGTGCTCGGACCCGGCGAGGTTTTCCTCATGAACCGCACGCCGCCGGACTCTCTCGACGGCCGGTATTTCGGGCCGCTGCCGATGATCGCCATTGTCGGCCGGGTCGATCCGATTTGGACCTTCGCGGAGAACTGACCATGCCTCCACCGTCCATCCGATCGGCAATCGCCGCGCCGTTCGGGCCTTGCACCCCTTCCTCCTTCCCGGCCATTGCCGCGCGCCATGCTCGCGGCCAACTGCACGTCGCAATCGTGCTGGCATTGTTGTCGGCAGGCAGCGTGGCTTACGTGCAGCCCGTCGCCGCCTCGCAGCCAGCCGTCTCGTCGGAGAGTGGTCCCTTCGCGCAATTCGTGTCCGAAGCCGCGCTGCGCTTCGGCATTCCGACGTTCTGGATCGACGCTGTCATACAGGTGGAAAGTCGGGGCATGGCGCGCGCGGTCTCGCCCAGGGGTGCGATGGGGCTGATGCAGATCATGCCCGACACCTGGTCGGGATTACGGTCGCGCTATGGCCTCGGCACCGATCCCTTTGATCCGCACGACAACATTTTGGCGGGCGCGGCGTATCTGCGCGAACTGCGTGACCGCTACGGTGCGTCCGGCTTCATCGCGGCCTACAATGCCGGTCCTGGACGGTATGAGGACCACCTTGCGACCGGCCGTCTACTGCCGGCGGAGACAGAAGCCTATGTCGCCGCGCTCGCGCCGTCGTTGCGCGACGGAGGGGTTGCAGAAGGCAACGTTTTCGCCGCTGTTGTGGGCTCATGGACCGACGCTCCGTTGTTTCCCGCACTGGGCAGCGACACGTCGACGATCCGGCCACCGCGATCGGAAAGCATAGCGAAACCGCACACCGCTGCAGCGTCGGTTGCCGACTGGACCGGTCTCGCACCGCAGTCGGAGGGATTGTTCGCGCTGCTGTCGGGCGGTGGGTCCAAGCCGTGAGCCGCCTCCGGATTCATCGGGGTCTGGCGGGCTATCGGACATCTCTGCGTGTGAGAGCGGGCGAGCGGAGACGACCGATCCACGGACGGCAAGATAAAAGCGCCGACCTTCGTCTGGCGCATGTGTTTGGTTGGTTTAGATTTTTCGGTATATCGGCGAATCACACCCGCTGGCGCTTTCGCCAAAAAGCTCAACGAATTCAGCAATCCGAGCGCCGTCGCCTCCCTCTGACGAGGATTGCAGAGCCATGACGATGCGCGACGACGACCTCCGCGTCCGGCCCGGCCGCATCCGTCACGGCAACCAAGGCGCCAGGCGTCCGAAGACCTTTGTCGGCGAGGTGATGCGCGCCGCCAAGAAGGCCGGCCATCGCGGCAATTCCTTCGGCCGAAGCGGTGGCGCTGCCGGCCGCTCGACGTTCGGGCGCGGCCGGCGGGCCGCCCTGTCTCTGTCAACGCGACCCCGTGGCCGGCGCGTCGTCATCATGGCGAGGATCGTGCGCCATCAAGGACCGAAGTTTCGCTCCGCGCCGCTCTCCAAGCACGTCGCTTATCTCAAGCGCGAGGGTGTCACTCGTGACGGCGCGGACGCGAGGATGTTCGACGCCCGGTCGGATGACGCCGATAGCAAGGCCTTCGCTGAACGGTGCGAGGGAGACCGGCATCATTTCCGGTTCACGGTGTCGCCGGAGGACGCGGCCGACATGGCAGATCTTCGAGCCTTCACCCGCGAGTTGATGGCTGACGCTGAGCGTGATCTCGGCACTGGGCTCGACTGGGTCGCGGTCGATCACTGGAACACCGATAATCCGCACATCCACGTGCTGGTGCGGGGCCGCGGAGACGACGGCGCTGACCTGGTCATCAGCCGCGATTACATCAAGCAGGGATTCCGTGACCGCGCCGGCGAGCGCGTGACCCTGGAGCTCGGGCCACGTTCGGAGCGGGACATCCGCACTGCGTTGGAGAAGGAGGTCGAGGCGGAGCTCTGGACGAGCCTCGATCGCGCGCTGCGCGACATCTCCGATGAAGGGGGTGGCGTAGTGGACCTCCGACCAGGTGCCGGAGAGGACCCCGAACTGCGGCGGATGATGATCGGGAGGGCCAGCAAGCTAGGACGGCTTGGGCTCGCCGAACAGATCGGCTCCGCCCGCTGGACGCTGAAGGCGGGTCTTGAGTCCGCCCTGCGCGATCTCGGCGTTCGCGGCGACATCATCAAGACCATGCACCAGGCGATGAGTGCCGGCGGGCATGAGCCAGACGTGGGCACTTTCGCTCTGCATGGAGAGGACCCGTCCGATCCTGTACTCGGCCGGCTGGTCAAGCGCGGCCTCGACGACGAGCTCAAGGGGACCGCTTATGCGATCGTCGCCGGCGTCGACGGCCGCATTCATCATCTGAGATTCTCCGATCTTGAGATGACCGGCGATGCGCCGGCAGGGGCGATCGTCGAGGCACGAAGTTATGACGACGCGAGCGGACGGCGGCGCCTGTCGCTCGCCACCCGTTCGGATCTTTCGATCGAGGCGCAGGTGACAGCGTCGGGGGCAACCTGGCTTGACCGCCAGCTCCTCGCCAAGGGCCCGCCGCCCATAAGCGGCGGCGGGTTCGGCGCCGAGGTGCGCTTGGCGATGGAAGCGCGCGTCGATCATCTCGCGGTGGAGGGCCTCGCCCACCGGCAGGGGCAGCGCGTAATCTTCGTGCGCGATCTCCTCGCGACCTTGCGTCGGCGGGAATTGGAGGACGCGGCGGCGCAGCTCTCGGCGGAGACGAGGCTCGCTTATCGGGCCGCAACGGAAGGCGAGCACGTCTCGGGCGTCTATCGGTTGCGGGTGACGCTCGCCTCCGGCCGGTTCGCGATGATCGATGACGGGCTCCGCTTCCAGCTCGTGCCTTGGCGGCCCATACTCGAGAAGGAACTGGGCCACGAGGTGCGCGGCGTCATGGCGCCCGGTGGGAACGTGGGTTGGAGTTTCGGCCGCAGGCGGGGGTTAAGCATGTGAATTAGCCGGAACGCGTGGATCCCAGTCCTTCGCGTGCTCCACGCCCCGACGGCGCAGTTGCGCCGCTTCCAGACGATCGGATGGCCGTCCGTCAACGAGTCAAACCGACCCCGAGCAGTCATTACTTTCTGGCCGTCAAGATCAATTGACGGGCGACCGTCGCCGGCCCCATGATCGCGTTGATGGTTCCCTTCGGGGAATAATAGGGAACGCAGTGAGGGCCTCGCCCGAAGCCGCGGCTGCCCCCGCAACTGTAAGCGGCGAGCCGCGCGCCTCTATGCCACTGGCGAAAGCTGGGAAGGCGGCGCAAGGCAGAGACCCGCGAGCCAGGAGACCTGCCATCGGCCGTGGTCACGCGCGGACACATTGGGCGGGGTGCACCAATGGAGGTCGGGCGCTGATCTCGGGCCGGGTTATCGGCTGAATCGGCATCTGGGCTTTGGTTCGCGGTGACGTGTCACGTTGCCGCGAGGCTATTGCCATGTCCGAAGTTGTTCGCGTTGCGGCGAGAGGCCGCCAGATTGCCCTTGTCTCCTCTGTCGTCACCTGGTCGTTTGGCAGCTTGCCGGCCAAAGCTGACGCTTCGCCGCCCGAGCAGGTTCCGCTGCCGCCCGTCACGGTGACCGCTACGCTGCTCCCGACCCCAGTAAGCGAGGTCGGGAGCAGCGTCACCGTCATCACCAGCCAGGATATCGAACAGAAGCAGGAACGCACCCTGCCGGAAGTGCTCTTTGATGTACCCGGCCTCAACGTCGTGCAGACCGGCAGCCCGGGCGGTCAGACCTCGGTCTTCATTCGCGGCGCCAACTCGAACCACACCAAGGTGCTGATCGACGGCCTTGACGTCAGCGATCCGAGTGCCGGCGACGCGTTCGATTTCTCGCAGATCCTCGCCTCCAGCATCGACCGCGTCGAGGTGCTGCGCGGGCCGGCAAGGGGCCTCTACGGCTCGGACGCGATCGGCGGCGTCATCAACATCATCACCAAGGCGGGGTCCGGGTCGCCGCATGTCTACGGTGCGTTGGAGGGCGGCTCCTTCGACACCTTCAACCAGACCACAGGCCTCAGCGGCTCGACCAACCGATTCACCTATAATTTCGATTTCTCACATTATCATTCCGGCTCGACCGACGTGACGCCGTCCGGGATCGTGCCGCCGGGGACGCCGCTCAACCCCGACTATTGCGACAACCGCACCTTCTCGACGAAGCTCGGTGCCCAGCTCACCGACAATTTCGATGTCGGCGCCGTGCTGCGCTACGTCGATACCGACCTCAACTCGACGAACGACGATTATTCGTTCTTCCCGCCGGTGCCGGAGGCTCAGCAAAGCTACAGCCGAAACCACGAACTGTCGCGGCGCCCGGAATTGGCACATCGAAGGCGATCTTTACCCCCGCGAAGACGCCGAACCCTTGGCATCCTGGCGCGCATCGCGATACGGCGCCATTACCGACAGGATGATGCATGAGCGACTCGATCCAGCCCGAGCGGCAGGTTGAGCCCGACGGCGCTGCCGTCGATGTTTTCGCGCTACCGGCGGACGAGGCGAGCCTCGAAAAGCTGTTGCGCGAGCTGTTCGCCGAGCATTGGCAGGACATCACCTTCGGTCCGCTGATCCAGGGCGCCGCGTGGGAAATGCGCGCGGCCCAGGCACCCGATGTGATCGGCATGATGGACGGCTACCTGACGATCGGGTTCGGCGGCCCGCATTTCCACATCTGCATCGGCGAGCACCGCGGGACCGAACTCAGCCCTGTCCCGCCGCAACTGGCGCAGCATCGCCGCACCTCGCGCGCCGAGCTTTACCGCCGCATCAGCCATGACGGCACGCCGGCCTCCTGGGGGCTGCGCCTGTTCAAAGGCAAGGGCGAGCAGCAGATCACCGTGCTGCTGCCCAACCCGTTTCTCAGCCGCGACGACAAGGTGCTACGAACGCCGGAATGGTCCCGCCTTGCGCTCTGGGACCGGCTGCGCGCGCAATGGCTTGATCTGCCGGAGCCCGATCCTTTCGACCGTTCGGGCAAAGGCTTCCGCCACGACTAACCGCTTCCAACTAACTGCTTCCGGGGAAACACCACCATGCCGTATCTGAACTCGATATTCGCGCGTCCCGGCTGGCCCCATTGGGTGTGGTCGGCGCTGCTGCTCACCGCGAGCCTTGGTTTTACCTTCGGGTTCGCCTGCGCCGTGCCGTTCGCCGCGTTCGGCGCGATCACCGCGTTGACCTTGAACCGGCGCGACGCATTGCTGCTCACCGTCGCGTTGTGGCTGGTCAACCAGATCATCGGCTTCACCATCCTCCAATATCCGTGGGAGGCGATGACCTTAGCTTGGGGTGCGGTCCTCGGGGTCGTTGCCGTCCTTACCACCGCAGCGGCCCAGGCCGTAATGGGCGGCCGTCCTGCTGTGGTGGCGGCGCTGGCGAGCCTCGGCGTGGCGTTTGTCGTCTATGAGGGGAGCCTCTACCTGGTATCCGCTGCCGCGATGGGTGGCACCGAGGATTTCGCCGCGGCAATCGTGGTGCGCATCCTCGAAATCAACGTCGCCGGCTTTGCCGGACTTCTGGCCACTGCCTTCCTGCTGGTTGCTGCGGCGGGGTCGCGGGCGCACGCGTTTCGACCCGCCACACGGCCGATTGCCTCACACTGAGGCAATCTCCGACGCGAGCGCGGGAGCTCGCGCCTAGCCGGCCTCACGGACGTGCGTATGTAGATGTCGGCCGCGCTTGCCGCCGTGCGCGTGGCTCTCGGCCTCGACTTCGACCGGCACAGCGACGAGGCGGCCATGGCGCACGCCGCGCTCAGACATGACGTGCTCGGCGAAGTGGCGGATGTCGTTCATTGCGCCACGCAACACCGCGACCTCCATGCAGCTCTCATGGTCGAGATGCACATGCATCGTCGCCAAGGACAAATCGTGGTGATCATGGAACGAGCGCGTCAGCCGCTTCGCCAGTTCACGCCCTTCATGGTCGTAGACGTAGACGAGTGCGGCGATGCCTTCCTGCCCGTCGGGCGAAGGATCCTGTAGCTCGGCCATTCCGGCACGCGCCAGATCGCGGATCGCCTCAGAACGGTTTTGGTAGCCACGCGTCGCTATCACCTGATCGATTGCAGCGAGCAATTCGTCGTCGATGGTGATGGTTATGCGTTGCATTCCAAACCTCCGCGTTTGTATGATGATTTACCGTAAAACTCTTACTATTGGCATCGCCCTCGACCGATGGCAGCGCTCCCTTGACGATGATACGCCGAGCAAGGTCGGCCGCCACTGCGCTGCCCTTTGTCGCGTTCGCCGGGGCCGCGATGGCTCAGACTGGAGCGCCGGCGACAACACCGAGCCCCGCCGTCGGCAACAGCTCAACACCGCCATCCGCGGACCTTGGCGAGATCGATATCACCGCACCGCGCGAGGATCTGCTTGGGACCGCGACGACGGCGAGCCAAGGCGTTGTCAATGACCAGGAAATCCAACTGACGCCGGCTTATCGACCTGGCCAGATTCTCGAAACCGTGCCCGGTCTGACCGTCACCCTGCACAGTGGCGAGGGCAAGGCCAACCAGTACCTTTTGCGCGGCTACAACCTCGACCACGGCACCGATCTGGAAACCTATGTCGACAGCATGCCGATCAACCAGCCGACGCACGCACACGGGCAGGGTTACACCGATCTCAACTTCATGATCCCCGAACTCGCGGATCAGATCACCTACACCAAGGGGCCGTACTACGCGAATGTCGGCGATTTTGGCGCGGTCGGCTCGGTGAGGATCAGCTATCGCGACACCATCCCGGATCAACTCACCGCGAGCGTCGGCACACTGGGCTTCGAGCGTTTGTTCGGGGCGGAGACGCAATCACTTGGCGATGGGCATCTGCTCGAAGCCGTCGAGCTGCAGCATTACGACGGGCCGTTCGTCGTGCCCGACAATGCGCGCAAGGAAAACGTGGTGCTGCGCTACAGCCAGGATCAGAAGGACAGCGGGTTCTCGCTGACCGCGATGTTCTATCACCAGGACTGGACCAACACGACCGACATCCCGTTCCGCGCCGTTTCCAATATCGGATATTTCGGCTCGCTCGACCCAACCGATGGCGGACACGCGATGCGTGCCAGCCTCTCGGCGAACTACCATGCCGCCGTGGGCGACGGGCAACTCCAGGCCAGCGCGTTCTACATCTATAACCAGCTCAACCTGTTCAACGACTTCACCCATTACCTGATCGATCCGGTGCGTGGCGACCAGGAAGATCAGTTCGAGACGCGCAATGTGTTCGGTAATTCGGTCGATTACACGCTGCCTGGAACTATCGCCGGATTCCCCAACGAGTTCGCGATTGGGCAATTGACCCGCTTCGATCTCCTCAATGTCGGGCGGCTGCCCAGCCAGGGCCAAACGCCGCTGACGGCAGTCGAGACTGCCGGCGACCCCGCATCATTCTCCAATAACGACAATGTGAGCCTCTACGCCGGCGCGCCGTACCTGCAATCGATCACGCATTGGGCGCCGTGGTTCCGCACCGTGCTCGGCGTGCGCGACGACTATCAGCACGGCACGGACGACGATCTGCTCGCCTCGCTACACACGATGGCGGGTTATACCAATAGCGGTGCGCGGGGTCAGAACTTGCCGCAGCCGAAGGGGAGCCTGATCTTCAAGCCGCTCGACAGTTTCGAATTCTATCTGTCAGCGGGCGAGGGCTTTCACAGCGCCGATCTGCGCGGCGTCAACCAGAGCCGCAACCCAAGTCTCGACCTGCCTTATTCGCCGCTGCTGGCAAAACAATGGGGCGAAGAAGTCGGCGCGCGGGCCAACATCACCAAGGATTTAACGTTCACGCTCGCGCTCTACAATTTGTGGCAGCGGTCGGAGACGATCATCGATCCCGATATCGGACAAGACACGGCGGGGCCGGCGAGCCACCGTTACGGCTTTGAGATCAACACGACCTACGACTTCACCAACTGGCTGGAATTCTACGGCACCGTCTCGGCCAATCACGCGCGCTTCACCTCGCCCTTTGACGACGGCACCGGTCATCTCGGCACCAATATCCAGGATGCTCCGGTCGATGCTGGTTCGCTCGCGCTCTACATGCACGATCTCGGGCCGTGGAGCGGCGGGCTGGTCTATCGTTTCATTGGGAACTATCCGCTGTCGTCCGGCCCCTGCAACAACGCCGCAGCGGTGCATGATTTCCCGGATGTGGCGACCTCATGCGCCAACGCGCCGACTGCTTCGGGCCAAATCAACGGCAAGGGGTATGGCCAGCTCAATCTCGACGTCCATTACGATCTCGGGCAGGGCTGGCTGGCCGGCCTCGGCATCTACAACCTGCTCAACACCCACGCCCCGGCCGCCGAGTTCTGGTATGTCGACCGGCTGCAGAACGAGATCGCGACCTATCCCGACGGCCGCGCCGACATCCACGAGCACCCGCTCGAACCGCTGATGGCGCGGCTATCGATCACCAAGC
>Ga0302326_10034589_pt1 | contig 10009 bp, 6 predicted proteins | sample Palsa_T0_3_FD_202264 | JGI IMG/M metagenome (GOLD analysis project Ga0302326, IMG submission 202264) | Peat permafrost microbial communities from Stordalen Mire near Abisko, Sweden - Palsa_T0_3 | ecosystem: Environmental > Terrestrial > Soil > Palsa > Peat permafrost | place: Sweden: Abisko...
ATGCTTTCACCATGGCCACGCATCAGTTCGACAAAAAAGCCAACCGCATGTTGACGCTTCCGCCCGGCCAGCATTGCGAAGTGCCCATGAGTTTTCTGATTCTCCGCGACGGCAAAGTGATTTTCGACGGCGACCTGCAGGATCTGGCGCACACCAAAGACGAGTACATCAGGGAATACATTTCCTAGCAGTGGTCCGTGGCTCGGCTCTTCGTCAAGAAACTCCCAGTTATTTCTGCCCACCAGTGGCGCTTTGTTTCGCCTGCAGGAACGAGTCGACGTTATTCTTATCAATCAGGGCCGAACCAGTATCCACGAAGGACGGGATGGGCGCAAAACTGTCCTTGGACCAGTCCGTCTCGAGCGAAGCGGGCTTGTGGTGATATAGGTTGTCGAGCATCTGCATGCCGACGAAGGCCATGGTGTAGGGCTTCTGCGCGATGGTGGCGGCGATCGCTCCCTTCTTGATCCAATCCAGTGTTTCGGGATCGGTGTCCATCGCCATTACAACTTTGCCCGTAATCTTGTAGCTATTCAGTACCCCTGCAACTTCCTTTCCCGCTTGTGCCTCCAGACAGACGAAGGCGTCGACCTGATCTTTTTCCTTGCCGATGATTTGGGTGGTGGTATCGAAGGCGATGCGCGGGTCGCCCTGAATATCAACCACGCGCGTGATCTTGATGCCAGCGTGCTCGAGCGTATCCCGGTAGCCGCGCAGACGGTCCTGCATATTGTGCTGGTCGGGCATGGTGAAGACCACGACGTTGCCTTTGCCCTTCAACTCCTGCGCCAAGCGCATGCCGCCACTCACTCCGGCCGCATAGTTATTGGTGCCGATGAAGAAGAGCCGCTTGCTGGCGGGGGCATCGGAATCCATCGTAATTACGGGAATTCCGGCGGCGATCGCCTTGTCGATGCTGTCCTGGAGCAGGACGGGATCGGTCACGCCGAGCAGGATGCCGGTAGCTTTTTGCTGCACAGCCTGGTCCAGGGCATCGCGTTCGGCTTTAGGATCGTAGCTGTTTGGACCGACGAAGTCAGCGCGCACCTTGAACAGTCCCGCCGCTTTGGTGAAACCCGCGCCCGCCGCCTGCCAGTAGGGGACTTGGAGGTTAGCCGCCACGAAGACGAAATACTCGTTGGAATCGTGAGCGCCACAACTGAGCAGCGAAGTGACTAAGAGTGCGATCGAGAGAAGAGACAACAGCTTGCGTAAGCGGGGCATCGGATCCTCCTTGGGCCGCGGAGCTACGTAACGCGGAGTTCAACCGGCGTCCCGGGCCCGATGAGAAACTCTTGGCGACCGGATTGTAACCGAGCAATCAAGCGAAAGAAAGCTCCCGACGTTTTATCGAATCGCGCCGGGCGTCACCCTGGCTGTCGAGGGCCTCGCTCCCGCTCCGGGGCCAGCCGGCGCTCGACGACCTTAGACTCCGACCGGGAACGGTTTGGTGTGAGTTTCGGCGCTAAGCTCAACACCGGTGAAGCGGCCTTGCAGCAGAGACATTAATCCTGTGTACCAGTAGCCCACCACGAACAGCAGGAGAAACGGAATTGTGACATAGTTCTCGTTCTCGACGGCATAGAACACAGTGAGCGCGAAGTAGCCGCCGATCACCAGTTCGAGCCAGGGTACCCAGCCCAGGCGCTTGCGGTATTTCGTGGCGCCGATTTTGTCTTTCTTCGATTCCACGTGGTACTTGGGCGTGCGCGCGAAGACGCTCTGCTTGCCAACGAGGGCTTCAATCACGGCTTTGGTGTTGGTGATGGTCAATCCGATCCCGAGAGCCATGAGGAAGGGCAGATACAGCAACGCGCGCGGCCAGCTTTTGGGAAACAGTTCGCGCTGCGAAACCAGATAGAAGCTCGAAATGGAAAACGTGGAGGCCATGAACAGCGGCAGATCGATGAACAGCATCTGAAACCATCCCTGATAAAAGCGGATGATCATGGCCGGCAACATCAGCACCGAGAGCACGATCATCAGCGGATAGCTGAGGTTCGCGGTGAGGTGATACCAGGCTTCGATCTTAGTGTGCAACGGCGCGTCACTGCGCAGCAGGCGCGGCAGAATCTTCTTTCCGGTTTGGATTAATCCCTTGGCCCAGCGCGCCTGCTGGGTTTTGAACGCGGTCATCTCCACCGGCAATTCTGCCGGGCACACGACATCCTGGAGATAGATGAACTTCCATCCCTTGAGCTGGGCGCGGTAGGAAAGATCGGTGTCTTCGGTGAGCGTGTCGTGCTGCCAGCCGCCCGCTTCCTCGATCGCCGCGCGCCGCCAGACTCCGGCCGTGCCGTTGAAGTTGAAGAAGACTCCGCTGCGCGCGCGTCCCGAGTGTTCGAGCACGAAATGGCCATCCAGCAGAATGGCTTCCACCTCCGTGAGGAAAGAGTAGTTGCGATTGATGTGTGTCCAGCGCGTCTGCACCATGCCGATCTTTGGGTCAGTGAAGTGATGGATGGTGCGCAACAGAAAATCCTCCGGCGGCGTGAAGTCGGCGTCAAAGATAGCGACGAACTCGCCCTTCGCTGTCTTCAGACCCTCGGCCAGCGCTCCCGCCTTGAAACCTTCGCGATTGGCGCGGTGATAGTAGGCGATGGGATTTCCCAGTGTGGCATAACGCTCGACCAGGTTGCGCGCCACTTCGACGGTTTCATCCGTTGAATCGTCGAGCACCTGAATGTCGAGCTTCTCCCGCGGATACTTCAGTTTGCAGATGGACTCGAGCAGCCGCTCGACCACGTACTGCTCATTGAAGATGGGCAGTTGCACGGTAACGCGAGGCAACTCCTCAAAGTATGCGGCCGGCTCGGTGGTGCGGTTTTTCCGGTGCTTGTAATAGAGGTAAACCAGAATGTAGCGGTGCAGTCCGTAACCCGCCAACAGGACCAGTACAATGAAATACGGAATCAGCAGCGCGCGATCGAACGCGTCAGTGTGGTAGAGACCCTGAAAAGTCCTATCCAGCAAATGCTGGCGGAGATAGTGCCCAATGCCGTTGGGGGCAGCCCATGCGGCCAGCATCGAAGACACGATGAGATCAGAATGCAGCAAGAGGTCCAATGAAAACCTCTATTCTACCGGATTTGGCGGGTCAGGTCTTTCCGGATCGCGGGCATCGAGCTTCTCAGTTCCGGCGGTTCGAAAGTTTTACGGGATTTCCTCTAAGGCCGGAATCGCCTTGATCTGTACGCTCTTCCGCTCGCCTTCGCTTAGACCTAGCGCTTTGCCCTGGCCTTCGCAGCTCTTTAGGAACTCGGGATTGTAGTAGGCTTCGCCGTCGACGCTTTCCCAGGCGAACAGTGTGTAATCGCCGGGAGGCAGGCCGCGCAGGGTGAAGCGCCCGCTTTGATCGGCGACCGCTTTGCGAAAGCGGTCGGGATGGCTGCGGAAACGCTCTGCGGGCACGGCGACGATTACCGCGTCGGCGACGGGCTCCTCCTTGTGATTGATGGCGATGCCCTCGGCTACGGCGCCATTGGCGCTTGCGACCAAATCGAGCGTGGTCGTACCGCCGCTTATGCTGAATCCAGAGTCCGCCGCCTCGCGGCCTGCCGCGGCTACGGATTTCAGAAACCAATCCGGCATCGCACTGGCGTCGGAAATCTGAACGGAATAATGTCCTGCCGGCACATTCTTCCACTCAAAACTGCCGTCGGCATTCACGTGGGCCAGGGTGGAGAAATCTTCTTGCATGGTGAAAGCACCCAGCGCGTCATCCTCGCCGTCAGCGGAGCGCAGCAGAAGGAACATCTGGCTGGGATCGGGTCTGGCGGCACTGCTGGCCTCCATACGGAGGCGGCCATGAATCGAGCCGCCGCTTTGAGGGGCGAGTTGAAGACCTTCCACGTTTGCAGACGTGATCTGCAACGCCTGGTGCGCCATCATGGGCGCGGGAGCGTTCTCGACCGTTGCGAGAATGGTGTAGGCCCCGGGAGCGACGTCGCGAATCTCGAAGCTCCCATCCTTGTGCATCTCCGCGCCATTCAGCACCAAACTGAAATCTCTGGATTGCAGCATGATCGCCGCAGTAGAACCGGGAGGCAGGTTCACCACCGAGCCCCGAATGGTTAGGCTGGGGCTGGGTGTGAGCGAGAAATTTGCCGGGAAATCATCGCCGGCATGCAACTGGATGGACGCGGCCTGCCCGCGATCTCTCGTGCTGGGATAATACGTGGTTTGGTAGGCGGCAGGCGCGGGCGTGTCGGAGGATGCGGCTCCGCTGTGAGGCACGGCCGCAGGTGCGTTGGTCTCGATCAGACTTTTGAAGTCGGGTGGCGGCGCTACAGAAACAAAGTAGCTGCCGGCAGCCAGGCCCGCGATGCGGTATTCGCCGAGATCGTTGGTGCGCGCGGCCCCAACCTGCTCCCAATGACTGCGGCCTGCGACGAAGGTTTGGCGCAGAACGGCGACCTGCGCCTCGGGCAAGGGGTCGCCGTCTTCGTCGGTGACGCGTCCTTCAATCACCGCAGCGGCTTGCAGATGAATTACGAGATCCTTCATCTCTTGGCCTGCGGTCAGCGCGAGCACGCGGCCTTCGGTGCGGCGGTGGTGCTTGTCGATTTCCTGGTAGCCGCTGCGTTCCACGAACATGCGATAGCGACCGGGGATGATGTTTTCAATGCGGAAGCCGCCGTCCACGCCGGTGAGCGCCGTGTAGTTTCCGCCGTCGCCCTGGCTCTCGGCGATCAGCTCGATGAGCGCCTTCTTCACCGGTTCGCTGCCCGGATCCTTGGTGACAATTCCCCCCAGCAGGGCACGCGCCGGATGTGCCAACTGATTTCCCTCAGTGGCCGGATTCGCGGTCCCCGGAACAGTTTGCGGGAAGAGCGCCCCGGTGCCCCACAGAACAGTCAGCAAACATGCGGCGGAAAGCTTCATTTTCGAATTTAAGATTCGATGCGACAACGTTTTGATGCAATCACACGATCTGGGATAGTCTGGGGAATCGTATTTGACGAGCCGGCCGTGAGGATCGGTCGGGCCCAGGTACTCCATCTATTCTAACCCGGTCCAGCCCGCCTCCCAAGAGGTAATTGGGGCGCGGACAGTCCATCCGCGGGCTTCCAAGCCCATCGATTAAATCGCAAAATCCCGACCTTCGGATTAGGCACGGTCCCGCCGCCAACCTAACCATGGCGTCAGAAAAAGATCACCTAGTCTCGAAGGCCCTCCCCGCCATCGCCGCCGCGGAGTCAAGCAAAGAAAAGTCACATAGAGAAAATGGGAACAGCAGCGGATGAAGGATGGGTTTTAGTTGAGGAAGTACTGGCGATACAGCGTATCGCGCTGGGCAGGACGGAAGCCGGCGTCGCGGATGATGCGGCGCAGCTCTTCTTCGGTCGTGCAGTTGGTGACACCGGCGGCTCTTACTACATTTTCTTCCAGCATCACGGAGCCGACGTCGTTGCCCCCGAAGCGGAGGCCCATCTGGCAGACTTTGAGGCCTTGCGTGACCCAGCTGGATTGCACGTTGAGGAAGTTCGATAGATACAGGCGCGAGATGGCCAGCACTTTCAGGTATTCGACGGCGGTGGCTTCGTCCCAGTGGCGGCCGCCGAGAGCCGTGTTGTGCGGCTGAAAACTCCACGGGATGAACGCCGTAAAGCCGCCGGTTTCTTCCTGCAGATCGTAGAGTTGCTGGAAGTGGTTGATGCGATTTTCGTGATTCTCGCCCACGCCGAACATCATGGTTGCGGTGGTGCGCATGCCGAGTTGGTGTGCGGTGCGGTGAACATTGATCCAATCACCCGTGAGGCACTTCAAGCGGGCGATTTTGTAGCGGACTTCGTCGTCGAGAATTTCGGCGCCGCCGCCGGGGATGGAATCGAGGCCGGCGTCGCGCAGGCGAAGAATCGTGTCGCGAATGCTGAGACCGCTGTACTCGGCGATGGCGAGGATCTCGGAAGCCGAGTAGCAGTGCAGGTGAACCTTGGGGAAACGTTCTTTGATGCCGCGCAGCATCTTCTCGTGCCAGTCGATCTTGAGGTCGGGATGCAGGCCGCCTTGCATCAGCACGCCCGTACCGCCGAGTTCGACGGTTTCGCGAATCTTTTCGTAGATAGTGTCGAAATCGAGGATGTAACCCTCCTTCGCCGCAGGCCCTTTCAACGGGCGATAGAAGGCACAGAAGGTGCAATACTCGGTGCAGAAATTCGTGTAATTGATGTTCCGGTCGATGATGTAGGTGACCGTGCCTTCGGGATGAAGCCTACGGCGCACCCCATCGGCTTCCATACCAATGCCGATCAGGTCGTCCGACTTGAACATCTCCAGCGCTTGCTGCTTGGTGAGGGACATGGGTCAATTCAATTCTAGCCGAGAACCGCCCGCCATCAAAGCGGCCTGCTCCAATCGGCTCCAATCGGCTCGCTCGGCACGAGGAAGCCACCAAAAGTTCTTGACAGCCCGCCCGCCGTTACTGCGATCTCCGAGCCGAGCGCGCCGGCGGCCGCTTCTTCCGATAGCGAAGGTATTGAATGAGCGTCAGCGTCGTAGCTATGACTGCCAACCCGATCAGAACAGCTAGAGCTGGTTTGTAATATTGGGAGAAGAAACGCAAAATATGGCTGCCATAAGCGAACGCCAGATCGGCTTCGATGGAGTAGCGAAGGCCGCGGCCGAGTGCCAAGGCGGCGAGGAACTTTTTTCGTGAGTACTGCATGGCGCCCGCTGCCAACAGGAACGGGAGAAACGGAAACGGCGGCGGCATCAAGGCGGGGATTGCCACCGCTGCGAATCCCCAGCGGGAAAAAGCTTTGCAAGCCTGGGCCGTTCGTTTTTTCGAGAGCCTGCGCTCCATCGTTTCTTTTCCGCCCTTGCGGGCCAGGCTGTAAGTAATGTAGCCGCCGATGACCGCGCCCAGCGTCGCCATCAGGGCGTAGTAGGGCCACGGTTCGCGATGACGCGCAGCCAGCCAGATCGTGAGAACGTCCATGCTGCCGGTCAGCGGGATCACGGAATTGTCTGCCAGGCCCAACAGGATTAGGCCCACTCCACCAAGGTGGCGCAGTTGCCGCCACATTGGAACTGCGAGCAAGGGATGGAGATGGAGCAGCATTCGGGTTTCAAGGAGTTTACAGGGTAGCCACTGGATTGCGCTAAGCCACATTGCGCTATGGCGTATTGAGTTAAACAATTGCGGCATTCGCGGCCAGGAAACAAATCTCTGGCGCCGCGGGCAGTGCCCCAATCTCAGCCGCATAGCGATAGAAAAGTTGCAAACCTTCGAGACAGAGAGGGTCCAAGTAGTAATAAATGCTTTCGCGGAGGTAGGAGCGCACGTCGGACTGGTTGAGACCCAGGCGTGGAGCCCATTCGTGGGCGATCTGGTCGAGGCTCGCGGGCTCAAGTCCGTGGTCGCGGGATTGTTGAAAGACTGCCGCCAAGTCTTGCGAGGGGGACGCTTCGCGCAACGCATCCTGGCGAACCGCCCAGAAAGCGAAGACAAAGGGCTTGCCGGTGTAGCGAATCCATTCCTCGGCGAGGTCGAGCGTGAGGTAGCGCGAGCGGTCGATCTGCAGCGCAGGATCTCCAATTACTAATGCGGCATCGTGATGGGCTAGCATTTCTTCGATATTCGGCGCCATGGAAGTGAATGTCCTGCCCCCGTGCAGCCACTTTTCAAACAGAATCTTCGTCAGTGCCACCGAGGTCATCGAAGAGGTATCCAGAGCCACCGTGCGAATCTGCTCGACCGGCACTCGGCTGACCAGCAAAATGGAACGTACCGGTCGGCGCGAGGCAATCGCAACCCCAGGCAAAGCCATCAGTCCGGGGACTCGAGAGTACGCGGCTGCCGGGATGATTCCAATATCGGCGGTTCCGGCTTCCAGCGCGCGAGCGCAGGCCGACGGCAGCGTGTAGGAAACGTCGAACTCGCGCGGCCCGGCGCTGCCGTGTTCGAAATCCCACATCAGGGGGGCGGTGTTGAGGTAGGAAATCGCAGAGATGCGTAGAGGTCTCATTCCTGTTGTGATTTTAGCAGACACGTTCTTGATAGGCCTTTGTGACCGCTACCCTTGACACTGCTCTCCGCCAATGACTACAGTGCGCCCGTCTCCCTGCGGCGCTCGCAGTCAAGATTGGGGTATCGAAGTGCCAAACGCCGTTGCCGCATCCCATCCATCACTCATATTCTGCAATGGCTTGCCATCTCGCTGACGCCCGGTCTGGGGCCGACGAAGACGAGAAAGCGGGTCGAACATTTTGGCAGTGCGGTGCTATGTCGGTTGGACTGCTGGTGGTCGAAGCGGCCAAGGATTCCGGAACGCGCATCGGTGGTGTGCGCTGGAGCAAAACTGCGACGTTTTCGCCGTGCCCGGCAACGTCATAAATAAGAATTCCTGGGGCCCGAGCCGGTTGATCATGCAGGGCGCGAAGCTGGTGGCAACGTGGGAAGATGTGCGGAAAGATCTGCCGTCGGCAGTGAAGCTTGCGCTGACTCCGGCGCCCTCGCCTGAATCCGGGAGCGCCTCGTCCGCATCTCTATTTCCGGACCAAGGGCTTCCGCCCATGAGAAGCGGATTCTTGGTTTGCTGAAAGCTGATGAAGCTACTCCCATGGATGAGTGAGTGGGGAAGCTCGAGCAAGAAATGTCGTCTTCCGAGGTTTTCGCCGCGCTCTTTGAGTTGGAATTGACAGGCAAAGTGCGGCAGATGCCCGGCGGGAACTTCGTGAAAAGCTTGTAGGTGGTCCGCCCCGGCTTTCGCTCGTAACTTGTTGCCGCCGTCCCATTCGTGCTAGCTTCGAAACGAAATCCTAAGAGCTGAGAGGTCCATTGGTAAAAAGTTTAGTCATCGTCGAATCGCCGGCTAAGGCGAAAACCATCCAGAAATATCTGGGAAAGGGATTTACGGTCGAGGCCTCGCTCGGCCACGTGAAAGATCTGCCCAAAAGCACTCTGGGAGTGGACACCAGCAACCACTTCGAGACCGACTACGTCGTCATCCCCGGCAAGGAAAAGGTTCTAGCCAGGCTGAAGAAGCTGGCGGGGCCGATGGATGCCATCTACTTGGCCCCAGACCCGGACCGCGAAGGCGAGGCCATTGCGGCTCATCTTGCGGGTGAACTGGCACGCAATGGCGGCGCCTCGAAGAAGAAAAAGAAGAAGAAGAAAGAAGACGCGGACGTGCCGCCGCGCATTCAGCGCGTCACCTTTAATGAGATCACCAAGCGTGCGGTGCAGGCGGCGTTCGAGCATCCGCGGGCAATCGACCAGAATCTGGTGGACGCGCAGCAGGCGCGGCGTGTGCTCGACCGGCTCGTCGGCTACCAGGTTTCGCCGCTGCTCTGGGATAAAGTTCGCCGCGGACTTTCTGCCGGGCGCGTGCAGACGGTTGCGCTGCGATTGATCGTGGAGCGCGAACGCGAGATCAAGGCGTTCGAGAAAAAAGAATACTGGACCATCGACGCGCACCTTAGCAAGCCTCCCGCATTCGACGCGCGGTTCCTCGGTAAGGGCGAAGAGAAGATTGAAGTCACGAACGGCGAGGATGCGGAAAAGATCCGCGCGGCACTTGAGCCGGCCGACTGGATAGTGCGGTCGGTTGACAAGAAGGAACGCCGCCGCAACGCCGCGCCTCCCTTCACCACCAGCAAGTTGCAGCAGGACTCCTCACGCAAGCTGCGCTTCAGCGTGAAGCGCACCATGATGATCGCGCAACGGCTGTACGAAGGCGTGGAACTGGGCGAAGAAGGCCTGGTCGGCTTGATCACCTACATGCGTACCGACTCGACTCGAGTTGCTCCCGAGGCGATTCAAGAAGTGCGGGAATACGTGGGCAAGGAATACGGCGCGGCGTACCTGCCCGAGACGCCGAACCTATATAAGGAGAAGAAGGAAGCGCAGGCGGCACACGAGGCCATTCGGCCGACTTCGGCGATGCGCCATCCCGACGCGATTAAGCAGTATCTGAAAGAAGATGAATATAAAGTCTACAAGCTGATCTGGCAGCGCTTTGTGGCGTCGCAGATCATGCCCGCGGTGTTCGACCAAACCACGGTG
>Ga0302326_10034590_pt1 | contig 10009 bp, 11 predicted proteins | sample Palsa_T0_3_FD_202264 | JGI IMG/M metagenome (GOLD analysis project Ga0302326, IMG submission 202264) | Peat permafrost microbial communities from Stordalen Mire near Abisko, Sweden - Palsa_T0_3 | ecosystem: Environmental > Terrestrial > Soil > Palsa > Peat permafrost | place: Sweden: Abisko...
GCATCGGTTCGTAGGAAGCGCGGGTGCTGGCGCTTCCACCGGTGCCCTGCACACCGAAAGCAGGATTGATGTACACCTTTTCGGCTAACGCGAATTCCGTGCGAACTTTCTTCCAATCGCAGTCGAGCTCTTCGGCGGCGAGCATGGCGAGCGAGGTTAGAATTCCCTGCCCCATCTCGGATTTGTCGATGACGATGGTGACGATGTCGTCCGTGCCGATGTGAATCCAGGCGTTCAACGCGAGCGGCGAAACAGAAGTGGCGGCTCCGGTCACAGCAACGGCGCCTTCGGCAAATGCTTCGCGCGGGCCGGGCAAATAAAAACCGACGATCAGGCCGGTCGCGCCCGCAAGTCCGGTCTTAAGGAAACTGCGGCGATTGAAGGCGCTGACGGAGCGAGTCGTAGAGGCGCTCATTCCGCACCTCCGGCGAGCGCAACGAGTGGCGCCCGGCCGCCTGGCACCGTCGAGGCGTGTTCGACGTCCGGCGCAGGCTCAGCTGCAGTGGCCTTTGAGGGCGCGGCTTGCATTTTCGCCGCCCGGTGAATGGCTTCGCGAATGCGCTGGTAGGTGCCGCAGCGGCAGATGTTGCCGGTCATGGAGGCGTCGATCTGCGCGTCGGTTGGCTGAGGATTCTTGGCTAGCAATGCGGCGGCGGACATGATCTGGCCGGACTGGCAGTAGCCGCATTGCGGGACGTCGATCTCGATCCAGGCGCGCTGCACGGGGTGGCTGCGGTCCGCAGAAAGGCCTTCGATGGTCGTGACCCGCTTGCCAGCAACAGCGGAAATGGGCGTAATGCAGGAACGGGCGGCGGTACCCTCGATGTGTACCGTGCACGCGCCACACAAGGCCATGCCACAGCCGAATTTGGTGCCAGTCATGTTCAGCGTGTCACGCAATACCCAAAGGAGCGGCATATCCGGGGGAACATCCACGGTATGGGATTTGCCGTTTACGAGGAATTGGACCGCCATCGGAGCCCTCCGTTAGAAGTGTGCAATTGTGGCCGGATCGAAATTGCTGTTTTGCGTGCGATGGGTTCAACGTACGCCAAGGGTACGGGAGTGTCAAGACAGGCGGGACAAGCGGGGTAACATGGCCAATCGATACGGAAACATATGATGAAAATCGTATATGCCGAGCGCGTTGCAGCATCGGGGGAGCGATGTTAGATTGGTTTGAACGCCGAGGTAGCTCAGTTGGTAGAGCAGCCGATTCGTAATCGGCAGGTCCCCGGTTCAAGTCCGGGCCTCGGCTCCACCCATCCCTCAGCAATTGAGGTAGTTGCGGGGTGCTAGTTTGGAAGGGTAGTTCCGTTTGTTGTAAGGTTGTTGTAAGTTTGCTTTCTCAGCTCCGCGCCCAACAGATCCATCGCATTGATTCCAGACGCTTTGACGCTCTTGACATACACATTCATCGTGAGTCCGATGTTGCTGTGCCTCAAGATCGCCTGAATCGTCTTGTCATCCACGCGAAGCCCATGAAGGTTGGTGGCCAAGCCGCGACGGAAAGCGTGCCAGCCCTGCCACTGCAGAGTCTTGTCCAACTCGAACATGTGGCCTTCGGTCTTGTGGCCGGCTTCTGACTGTCGACACTTCATGCATTTTTCAATCGCCGGAATAATCACGCGCCGCGCTAGGTTGTCAAGATTCAGAGGCTTTCCGTTTCCGGCCTGGAAGATTGGGCCGACCGCTAGCTTGCCCATTCTTTGTCGGTGATCACTCAGTGAATCAGCCAACTCTTTCACGACCGGTACCGGCGCCGCGCTTCTCCGCGTTTTGGGCGAATTAGTCACGCCCTTCCACACGGAGCGGTTGACGCACAATTCCTTGCCGTCGAAGTCTTCCCAACAGAGGCCCCGGATTTCACCTTTCCGAAGGCCGGTGACCGCAGCCGTGAGAACAACGGTGCGTGCCGCTTCGCCGAGCGCTGATAACATTCTCGTCACTTCGTCGAGACTGTAAGCGTAGGTGTCCTCGGGCTCCTTTGCACGGGGGATGCTGACATCGTGTATTGGATTGATGTTGTCGAGAATCCCCAGGCGCTTAGCTTGTTTGAAAACGCCCGAGAGAAAGCTCTTGATGCGTTTCAGTGAATTGCGACCCAGATTCGTGTCGCGAGCGATAGACGAGAGCAATTGCTCACCGTCCACTGTCCGGAAAGCGCGCAAGGTCAGTCTGCCGAGACGGTTCTTCACATGATCGTGCCAAATGTCCCGATAGCCTTTCCTCGTGCTGGCCCGCAGGTGCTTGTCCGCATACTCTGGCAAGAATACGCTCTCAATAAAAGTCGTAACCAGCATAGTGCTCGACGGATTGAGAACACCGGCATTGACGGGCGCTAGAATCTCCTGAGCGAAGAGTCTTACGCTCGCCTCTGTCCGGTATTCCCCACCATATTCGACTTCCAGCTTCTTGCACATGAGCTTCCGCTTGATGGTCCCATCAGGTTTCAGCACATCATCGCAGTAACGCAGGAACCACGATTTACCGCGATGAAATAGATAACCGCTTTGGTGCCTTCTTTGTTTCATGTTTTTCCTCCAAAGAGCAGTTTTCGCAAATAGCTCGAAACGGACAGGCCCGCTTGCTTTGCCTTTGCCGTCAACTCGCGGTATTCGACCCGGGTAGTCCGAAAGTTCACGACTACAGACTGTCTTTCGGATGCCGGCTTTGGTGGCCTGCCCTGTTCGCGCTTCACGGAGATATTGTCTTACAATAAACTGTGGTGATTCAAGGAAGGAATTACTTTTCACTGCTTCGCATCCATTCGACGACATCCGGCCACGCAAAGCGCAGATAGCGCCCCATTCGGAGACAAGGAAGCGGAGTACCGTTGTGCTTCCCACGAAGGCGTGACTTCTCGTACACCCAGCCGATCCCCACCTTAAGTCGCCTAGCCAACTCCTCTGGCGTCAGGATGTCCTTCGGATCGAGCGTGTTCGTCGAGTTCATTTGCAATGATCTTGCAACGCGTCCCTAACTCGCTGATTTCACAAAGCTGAAACGTGACAAGCGGTCACCCCAACCGATGCGCATGGCTAAGCTGCTCATGCTAGAGGGTGTAAAAGCGTGAGCACCTTCGAAGAAAGATCTCCTTCGAAGAAGCTCAAATAAAGTGTGTGTTATGTGCAAGGCGCTCACGTGTTGAGCCCACCCGCGCGCGAGAGAGGTTTGCCGAGTTCCCAGGCCCACCCCCGCGTTACGCCGAGCTTGTGCGATTCGATCGGGAGTTTGTCCTTGGCGCGGCGAACTGTGGCCCAAGAGAAGCCGTCCTTTTTCGCCTGTTCCTGCAGAAACGTTACGAGTTGCGCCCCGTCTTGGAGCTGGCTAGTAAGCCACTCCATTGCCTCTGTTCGCGTCGCGCGTTCGTCCCGGTCCTCCGCCTCCGTGCGATCGCCGGACAAGACCTCGTCGGCCGCGAGGGTGACCGTGCCGGCCTCCCACACGATACGAGCGGCGCCGCCGCTGGCCTCGATCCGGTACGCGAGTCCGGTGCCGAGCGGCGCCAGATTGTTTTTTACCGGTACCATGAGCCGCTTGTCTGGGTCGTCCGGGTCCGTGCCGAACCCCCAAACGACTCTCGAAGCAGCAACGAACGCGATCGAGCCGCCGACCCGAAGCAATGCGGTGTCTGCGCCTTTCTTCGGGTGCATGATTCCGAGCACGCTGATTCCGAGCCGTGATGCGAACTCACCCAACGGGGAAAGCACGACGCGAACGTCGGAGTCTTTATACGTGTCGACTTTGCCCATGTACGCGGAGACCGGGTCAACGATAAGCATCCGCGGAACGGGAATTTTCTTAATGGACTCTTCGAGCCGTTCGAGGTCGCGTTCCAGGTTGAAAGCAGCCGCGCCTGTTGCGCCGCTGGCTAGAGTCACTCTGACGGCTTTGACGCGATGGATGCGCGCGACATCGGCGCCAGCCGCGTCGAGTCGGGGGCGAATCGTGTCACGCTCGCCGTCTTCGGAGCTCAGGATCACGGTGTCACCGATGTCGCAAAGCGCGCCGTCCGGGAATCGCGCTCCGCGACTCACTCGCGACGCAACGTCGATACTCACCAGCGATTTCCCCCGGTCCCCAGCCGCGCTGGAAATTTGCGCGCGCCACCTCAGATTCCAGTCAGGGCTCGATCATCGGTTAAGTGATCGGTGTCCAACCCACCGTCCTGCTACGGCGGTGAACCAGGGTTGACTCGAGCGAATGCTTGCGCTCCCGACGCCACCCCTCATATTGGTTCCCACGCGTGAGTATCGGTTCGGCAGACGGCTTGTCAGGTTTTCGGTCTTTCGGATGAACAGGTTAGGGAGTGTGTTGCAAGGTTTGCGCAAGCTGATCGGCCCGCAACGCAAAATTGGGTGTTTGCGTCACCTCGGAGGGGACATCCGATGGATTCAAGGCGCTGGGACGGCTTCTTCCGAATGGTGTCTGTGGCGGCGCGACGATCCTCCCTTGGCGAATCGTCTTGTAAAGCGCGACGCGCGAAATACCAAGTTCCCGCGCTGCGTCTTTCGTCGTAAACCTCTTCATTGATCGAGGACGCGCAAGTTTACGCAGATGAAACCCAGACCGGGGCCCCCATTGCAAGACCACAGCTCCGGCCTTTCGTCCCGTACCGGCAATTCGCTCGTGATACGCGCCTTGAATCGCTCGATGGATTCGCCGTCAAGGCGCATGTAGTCGCGATCGGGATAGCCTACGATTTTCACCGTGGCATGGCGCGCTTCGCACACCGGCGGCCCGATAAAATTGCCCTCATTATCGCGCCCGACCGAAACGGCCTCCGCCCAGAGCACGGGCAGCCGGTTCGGATCTTCCAGCAGGGCGCGGGCCTCTGCGCGCATCCGGAGAAGGTGCTCAGAATTGTCCGGGTTAGGTTTGCCTATCTCTTCGTTTTCGTTCACTGTGCACGTCCCCCTGGGCCGTTCCGTGTCTCGCTCACTGCTTCGAGATACCACGCGGGAAGCTCGCCCGAGACCGCAAACTTTTCCAGCTCTCCGCGGGTGAAGCGATCGAAGGCATGATTGAGCGACGAAAGAGACACACGATCAATAGTCTGCCCTTCGGCATTGAGCTTGGATAACGCAACGCACGCGCTCACTAAAGCCGCGGCAGACGGCCGCACGCGCGCGCAGCGTTCAATAAAGGCACTGAGGGCTGCTTTGACATTCTTCTCCCGGGTTGCCATCAGTCCGGCTGCGGCCGCGTGCAGATAGATCGTGGAGCGATTCACGCGATACGTCTTGGCTATTCTTGAGGGCGATCTCCACGCGCAGAATTCGCGTTCGATCTCTTCCCTGAGCGGGTGGGCGCAGACGCGGCAATCGCGAGAATGGCGTTTAAGATCAGTCGGCGTTAGTTTCATGGTTCATCGGTGGCTGATACTTCACTCAAATCGTGTCTCATCTGTCGAGTACCTAAAAGCCTTTCAGTGCGCTTCGATTGACTGTTCCGATACACCCACCCGGCCACTTCGCTGAACAGCGGTTCCCCAAAAGGCTAGTCGTGTTTCTACCTTCTGATGAGGGGGATCTAAGGCGACGTTGAAGATCGTCAATACTCTGGGCGGAAGAACCTCGGACGCGTATGAGCAACCTATTTGCTTCGGTTCCAGTACTCCACTTGTCCGGTAACGGCTGCCAGCTCAGATGATCGATGCAACACCCTCTAATCAGTTGATGGGGCGGTGCTTCCGCTAGACGATCGATCCGTCCACCTGAAAGCAATTAGACCCAAACAGGGTAGTGCGCTTTATGCATTACGCTCGCGGGTGACTTTATCGCTTTAAACGCCTGCAGCTAGACGTTCGAGCTAGTGTTGCATCGACCTATTGAGACCACCGCGTTACTCAGGAGTTAGATGCCCATCTCGAATTGCGCTACGGTGGCCCCCGGCGTATATTCTGCTCGGCCGAAGTAAGAGTCTTCGCTGCGCGAAGTTAACTTCCGTTTCCCGGGGGAACGATCATGAAGACCCACACAGTCCGGGCAGGGATCCTAGTTTTGGTTTTCTTGATGACGGCGATAGGTGCCTGCGCGCAGCAATTGGCGCCGACCGCGCCGCCCGATCACGTGCATCTGTACGCGGCCGACCCGGAGCAGACGCTGTCCTGGTATATGAAGCACTTCGGAGGCGAGCGCACGAAGAACAGCCGCCCCGATTCGCCGGACCTGCTTCTCTTTGACAAGACCGTCTTCCGCTTTACCAAGAGCGCGGACGCGAAGCCCGACGAGGGCAGCGTCCTCGACCGCGTCGGCTTTACAGTGGATGACGTAGACGCCAAGGCCGCCGAAGTCGCCGCAGACGGGGGAAAAATTCTCCGGAAGGTCAACGGTGTGGCGTTCCTGGAGGACCCCTGGGGAGGAAAGATTGAAATCCTTCATCCCGACGGAGTCGCGTCCAAGAAGCTTTTCCTGATCGGCTTCCGCTCGACGGATCCCGCCGCGCTGGAAAAATGGGTGGGGGACACATTCGGCGGCACGCCGGACAAACTCTTCGGCCGCGTCGACGGAATCAAGTACGGCGACATGTGGCTGATCTTCCAGAAAAACGACACGGAGACCGCTCCGAGCCGGGGCCACATGCTTGACCACATTGGTTGGGCCGTGCCGGACACCAACGCCGCCATCGCATCGGCGAAACCGAGGGGATACAAGGTAACGATCGAGCCGCGCTCCGTTCCGCCGATGACGATCGCCTTCATCGAAGGACCCAACGGCTTTGCCGTGGAACTGACGCAAACCGGGCCGGCCCCGGCAAAATGACACGCAAGGGGCCGACATCCGGTTTTGGGGGCTGCCTAACTCCCGATTGGTCGGATCCCCGGACATGTATCCGGCCAGTACTCGGCGTTACTCAGGACTTAGGGCATGTCCTGTCGTCAATCCCAATCCTGCGACCGCTCGCGTCCGAAATGATATAGATTGTAATCAGGGAACCATGAAACAAAATGTGTGGGAATTTGTAAGAAAGGAAAATGGAAGCTATACCGTTTTCAATAACGGCAAGCTGCTTTCCGATGCTATTCCCAAGGAACGATGGGAAGATGAGTTCTGCGTTCGTTTTGGGTTCTGCGGACATGAATACGAAGAAATCGTCCGACAACTTCGGCAATCCGGCAAATGTACGCTTAAGCTTTGAATTTTGCTTCGTTGCATTCCGAATCGGATTCCCCAACATCAGAAATACCGTTCTACTCGCCCGTATCGGGCGTCAGGCATTGTCCGAGGGGTGGGAAATGATTGAGGAGAGTAAATACCGGTGAATTTCTCGGAATTGGTGATCATCGAGAAGATCAAAAAATCGACAACGGCCATTCGCAGGTACGAGAAGGAACTTGCGAAGCAGGAGAAACTCTCGGCAGAGAGCCAACTGTTGGCTCGAAGACTCGGTCTCCACAAGAACGCAGAAAGTGAAGTCCTTCGTGTTTCAGAGGAAGCCGCAGTTAACTCGATGCGGACCAAACTCGCGGAAATGAAAGTCGCACACAACAAGTTCGTTCACGAGCACGGCCATCCATCAGATCTGTTCCCGGAATGAGTTCGCTCACGATCTGACTGCAACCGTCCCCACTATCGGATGCCGCACGCTTTGAGTACTAGACCACCACTTCTCCGGTAACGGCGTTGCTCAGAACTTGGCACAGCGTAGGGCAGTTTCTGAGCGCGAGAGATAACTCATAAGAATACTGTCCCAAAGAGAACAAGCCCTTTTCGGCTATCCGGATAGCGTTGGGAGGAAGGAAGCTTCTACAAACGTGACTGTTGGGTACAGGGGGAACTCATGAAACTCGCCGCTATGACTAGGGCAATCACGAAACTCGCTCGGAAGCGGTGGGCAATTCGCGGCACCATAATCTGTCCGATTCATCACGGACAAGCATGTGCGACGGGACACGTCCGCGACGATGGGACGGAATGCGAATACGAACACTGCGTCACCGGCACCGGCAAGCAGCATTATTTTTGGGTGCCTTGCGACTAAAGCCCGGGCCAGAGTGGTCATTTTAACAACTTTGGCATTAATAAGGGTAATCTGGGCATGCTTTTCCACGATAAGACAGTGCACCGAACGATATAACTCCAGCAGGCTGCGTCCTAGCACAGTAGATTTCCTGTTTGCGATTTTAATGGAATCACGAGCATCAGGTCCTCAATATGAGCACTGACAACCGCCGGAAACATGAGCGCTTCACAGTGGTCAACGGAACCCTAGCGGGTTGGAAAGCGCTCGGTCAAAGCTCCGTCTCGCGAGTTCACAATATTGGATTGGGGGGAACTTATTTGGCTGCACGGAACCCTCCTGCGACAGGTTCGAGCGTCGAACTGATTTTATCGTTGCCAATCGGAGATGTGCGTGCTCGCGCCATTGTACGCCGCTCTACGCCAGGCAAAGGGATGGGGGTGCAGTTTGTTCAAATGCGCCAGGAAGATCGAGCGAGATTGCATCAATTTCTATTGCAAGCCACAGAGAAACCCGCTGAAGTCTTCCCGGTAGATGCTTCAGAACAAGAGGTCCAGAAACTCGATCAACCCGCTTCTAATGCCGAGCAGTCATTTGAACAAGAATTGGCCCAACTCGCCGAACTAGCGCATAAAGGCAACCACTACCAACTGCTCGGAGTGACAGCTAATTCGCCAAGCAGTGAAATTAAAAGGAAATACTATACACTTGCGAAGAAATTTCATCCCGACCTCCATATGAGCAAGAGGCACATTGTCGGATCGCTGAAAGAGTTGATGCAAGAACTTACAGAGGGATATCAGACTCTGAGAGATGAGCAAAAACGAAACGCCTACGATCAGAAACTTAGCGCTGACGGGGTGTTCGATTTAGAGCGACGTAAGACACAATCACAGGAAACAATTGAAGATTGCACTGCTCGGGCAGAAGAATGTCTTCGTGCGAGAAATTTTGTCGGATCAATCACTTGGCTGCGCAAGTGCGTCGATCTCATGCCCGATAGTGGTAAGTATCAGGCGATGCTTGCGCGGAGTCTGGGAACAGTCACTGTTTATAAGGACGAGGCGATATTTCATTTCGAAAGAGCGATTGAACTAGACCCATGGAACACCGAAGCTTATTTCCATTTTGGAGAACTTTATGAGACTTTGAAGCTCCCTTGGCGGGCGCAACCGCTCTATGCCAAGATATTGGAAATCAATCCTGAACACACAGGGGCCGTGGAGAAAATCCGCACGCAGAGTAAAAAGGTCCCCGTTTGATAAATCTGTGGCGTTCAAACCCCCGTGTAGTCGCCTTCTCGGACATTTAGTCGCCTAGTACACTAAGTTTCCGGTGACCGCGTTAATCAGGAGTGAAACTTATAATCGTGCTCTAGGACTCGACTCCGCGGGCTTCACCTGCGATCTCTATGGACTGTCGCATTACTCCCTGAAGCATTCCTTTGAAAACGATGTTGTGCAGGGGCATTACCGAATACCAATAAAGGATTCCCAGCAATCCACGGGGTTGAAATAGGGCGCGCTGCACCAAAGTGCATTGAAGCGCATTGTTTGCTTTCACTCTGAACTCAAGCATTGCTTCGCCCGGCAATTTCATTTCGGCGCGGAGGGAAAGCACACGGCCTTCTTCAAATCCAACGACCCTCCAGAAATCGAGGGCCTCACCGTAGCGAACTGTTTCTGGATCACGGCGTCCTCGACGCAATCCAGGGCCGCCGACAAGCCTGTCTATATTTCCGCGGCGTCGCCACAGCCAGTCACATGCATACCATCCATGACCGCCGCCCACTCTGCAAACTGCCTGGAACACCGCGGAAGAAAGGGCGTCAATCTCTGCCGTACGTATATCCCGGTACACGGTACCAGCAGCCCAATCGGGATCGCCACGGATGGGACCTGCCATGGACCAAGTGGTTTCGACACTGTGCTCGTTCATCTGCACGAGCGCGACTCGGATAGCTTCCCGCACGCCAAGCAGTTGCTGAGGAATCAGACTAGTAATCCGGTCTTCGCGACATATAACCGGATTCTTCAGACCTTCG
>Ga0302326_10034591_pt1 | contig 10009 bp, 11 predicted proteins | sample Palsa_T0_3_FD_202264 | JGI IMG/M metagenome (GOLD analysis project Ga0302326, IMG submission 202264) | Peat permafrost microbial communities from Stordalen Mire near Abisko, Sweden - Palsa_T0_3 | ecosystem: Environmental > Terrestrial > Soil > Palsa > Peat permafrost | place: Sweden: Abisko...
TCCCAAATTGCTTCCGTCGGAACCATACATATAGTTGACGCCGCAAGCCGTTCCACGGGCTCCGGAAGCTCAGCTCCACTGCAATACGACTCACTTCGTGGCCACGAAGATTTCCTGGCTTGAGAGTACACGGGGGAAAACAAAGACAATTCACGCCAAGTCGCTAAGTCGCAAAGAGGAAAAGAGATAGATTTAGCGGCGGGCGGGTGACGGGGCGCGGGCGTCGATCTGGCGCAGGATTCTGTCGAGTTCGGATTCCTGAATCGGGCGGCCCAGCAGAAAATTGCCGCCATCTTCAATGCTTCTCGCCAGCTCCGCGTCGTAGCCGTCGCTCACCAGAACGAAGGAGGAGATCTGGGCCCGGGCGCGCTCCTGAAATTCGCTCCATTTCGAGCCGCCGCGCATGGCCCACATCACCGCGTCAAAGCGGATACGCTGGGCAAGGTCGGCCGCTTCCTCCGGCGACGCGGGCACCACGCGGTGTCCGCGCAGGCTGAGCAAGCCGAGCACCTGCCTCTGGGGGCCTGGATCGGGATCTACCAGCATGATGGTCAGGGTCCTTTCCGGTCGGGCTGATTCGGAAGATGGCTCGCCGCGCGAGGGGACCACGGGAAGCTCTACTTCAAAGCAGGCCATTCCGGTGCGCCTCGCGAACCTCATCCCTCCGCCGTGATTGTTCACGATGCTGCGGCAAACGCCTAGCGATAACGCGCCGCCTCCGGAAGTGCGGCTTTCCGTGAACGGATCCGCGTCCGGCTCTTCGCCGCCACGCGCGGAGTAGCCGATCTCCACCATCAGCCTGCCGCCGATGACGCTGGTCGCGACGGTCATGGTTTTCGACGGCACGTCGGCAGCCGATTGTTCGGCATGCACCAGGAGATTCAGGAACACCTGCTCCATTTGTCCCTGCGCGCCGAGAACGAAGGCCGGCTCCGGCGCGATCCGGTTTTGGAGACGCAGGCCCAGCGCCTTCGACTCCGGCTCGCGAAACCGCACCAGTCCGGCCAGCATCGCGTTGACGTCGAATTCGCTGCTCCCGGAATCGTCAGGCCGGGCGAAGGAGACCAGGCGCGACACGATTTCAGACGCGCGCCTGGATTCGGCGGCCAGCAGGCGCAGGTCGCGCTCCGGAGCGATCTGTTCATTGTGGCCGGCCAGCGCGGACGCGAATTGCAGAGACAGGCGCAGAATCACTTCCAGGGGCGCGCGCAACTCATTCGCCACGCCGGAAATCAACTGGCCCGTGGCGGCCAGTTTTTCGCTGCGGAACAATTGTTCGCGAATGGTGCGCTGCTCCTGCAGCTTCAGCGCGGCGGCCACCTGGTTGGCCAGGTGCTGGATGGACGCCTGCTCCTCGATGGTGAAATATCCCAGCCGGTTCGCGTTTCCAACCTCCAGCACTCCCAGCACGTCGCCCTGTGCGCTGAGCGGCACGATCATGGCGGAGCGGGGCGAGTTCTGCTTGGTCCGCGTGTTCAGATACCGGCTGCGGCGCACGTCGGGAATGTTGACCTGCTTTTGATTCCGGAAGCAAACGGCGGCGCCGTTGGCCAGATCCTCGTCTTCCTGAGGTTCGACGGGAACCACCATCGGTTCCGGATCGGCTTCGGTGGGCACGCGCTCCAGGGATTTGGTGCGGCGGTTAAAAATGTAAAGCCACACGCCCGTCGTCTGCGTGATGGAGGGAAGAACGGCCATCAGTTTTTCGGCGATCAGGGAGGGCGACGGCGCGGCGATGATCTCTTCGGACAGAGTGTGGAACGTTCGCATCGTCTGGTGCTGCCCGGTCACCCGCCGTTCGCGAATCCACCATAACCCGAGAAGCAGCGCGGCCGCGCCCAGCGCTCCGAACCACAGCACCGGCGTGAGCGAAGTCTCGCCGCCTAAATCCTTCAGGTCGGCCGGAGAGGCCAGCATGATCTGAAAATCGGTGTTAAACGGGGCCTGCGGCGCATACTGCGTCAACAGGCCAGTGGCTAAGACCCGTTCGCCGACGCGGATGCGGGAGAGCAGATCGTTGGCGACGGCCGGCGCTCGCGGCAGAAAGACGACGGCAGTCGCGCCGCGGTCGGAGATTTGCACGATGGTACCGCCGGTATTCTCGCCCAACCTGGCGACGGTACCGCGGGTTTCGATCATCAGCCCCAGGTAGCGGAGGCTCGCCGCTTCGGAAAGAGGGAGCGATTTTACCGGTGGCTGCGCGCCCTGGCGCACCTTCTCGATGGTTTCCGGAATCAGCAGGGGCAGACCGGCTCGGCTGGCGATTTTGCCGCGAGCCTCCACCCAGTCGCCTGGTTCGCTGCCCGAGAGCTGGTCGTGCTCGCCGCGGAGGATCAGACCGTGCTCGCTGGAATCGCGCAGAGGAAGGTAGTACATCCCGAACGCCCAGATCATGGGAGCGGCTACTTGGGCGCGCACGGTGACAGAACGTCCTTCGTATACGGCGGAGAAATCGGCGGGGTTGCGAGAGGAGGCTTGTTCGAGAGTGACGACGTCTTGCGCGGGGAGGGAGAGGGCGAGGAGAAATAGCAATGTGGTGCAGGATGGTATCCTGCGCGCCGGTTGCCAACCGGCGCCCGTTCGATTGCACGCGCACAGGCGGGTTACCAACCCGCCGCAGGCTGCCAGCCTGCCCCACAAAGGTCCTAGCGCTGGGATTTTGCTGTCGATCGCTGCGTGGAGAACCATGATTCCAGCTCCGGATGGACAAAGTCGGGGACGGCGCAATCTACATTATCAAGATGGTTGGCGTGGGTGAGCAGGCCGACCACTCTCATGCCGGCCGCGCGGGCGGCTTCAATTCCCACCGGCGAATCTTCGAACACGATGCAGTTGGCCGGCTCGACGCCCAGCAGCTCCGCGCCGCGCAGATAGACGTCGGGGGCGGGTTTGGCACGGGCCACTTGAGAGCCGTCGACAATCGCGCGGAAGTATTGGCGGATGCCCGCGCCGTTCAAAATAAAATCGACGTTGGCCGGTTCGGCGTTGGTTCCCACAGCGAGCGGGACGGTCTTCGAAGCTTCCGCCACAAATTCCCGGACGCCCGGGACCAGCTTCGCTTCGAGCGTCGATCCGATCAGTTCGCGAAACAGGCGCTCCTTCGCCGCGCCGTGCTCAAAGACCGCACTGGCGCTGAGGTGCGTCCCGAACAGATCGCGCACCAGGTCGTCGTTGCGTTTGCCGTGCATGCGGGCTTCTACGTTCAGCGGGTCGATGCCGTTGGCTTCGAGATAACGTTCCCAGGCCAGGGTGTGGGTGGGCATGGAGTCGACCACCACTCCGTCGAGGTCGAAAATCAGGGCCAGTTCAGGATTGAGTTTGAGCACGTAATATTTAAGAATACATGGCGGCGCGGCGGTTCCTTATCTCGGGCAGAGTGCAAGGTGTCGGGTATCGTTATTTTGCGGAGCGATCCGCGCACCAGACGGGCGTTACCGGGTGGGCCCGGAATCTGGATGACGGCCGTGTGGAGGTTCACGCCAATGGCACCGCCGCGCAGCTTGACGACTTCGAAGGGCGGCTGCGCGTGGGTCCTCGCTTCGCCGATGTGCGGGCGGTCGAGTCCCTGGAAGCGGCGGTGTTAGAATTGAGTGGTTTCCACATCCGTTAACCTACATGAATCTCAAATCTCTGATCCGGGAAGTGCCGGATTTTCCCAAGCCAGGCATTAATTTCTACGACATCACCACGCTGCTGAAGGACCAGGCGGGTCTACGCGCCGTTATCGATCAGTTGGGCGAGGCATATAAAGGGAAGGGAATTGAAATCGTGGCCGGCATTGAGGCGCGCGGGTTTATTTTCGCTCCCGCGGTTGCGTATGCGTTGGAGGCGGGCTTTGTTCCGGTGCGGAAGCCGAAGAAGCTGCCGGCGGCGACTGAGCGTATCGAGTATGACCTGGAATATGGCACGGATGTTCTGGAGATTCACCGGGATGCGATTCAGCCGGGGCAGAAAGTTCTGATCGTCGACGATGTGTTGGCCACGGGAGGGACGGCGAAGGCGACCGCGCAGTTGATCGAGAAGCTCGGCGGGAATGTGGTGGGGTTGAGCTTCGTAATCGAGCTCGATTTTTTGAAGGGGCGGGACAAGCTGCCGGGGCATAACGTCAATTCGCTGCTGCATTATTAGATGCTCATCCCCTCCATTACTGTGCCGTACGTGGCCAAATGCTAACGAACACGAACGATGCAGGATTTGGCTTGTGGGGCGGGCTATCAGCCGGCAGCCGCCCTCCGGGCGGCTTCTGGTGCAACCGACGAAGAAGCCTGCTGGAAGCAGGCTGCCGGCTGATAGCCCGCCCCACACTGCATGCGGATGAAGGTCCTTTCTAGTGATCCGCAAAGCTCGCATCAAATCGCTCGCGAAGATTAATCTGGATTTGCGCGTGCTGGCGAAGCGGGCTGACGGGTTTCATGATCTGCGGACTGTTTTTCAGACCATTTCTCTGGCTGACACGATCGACATTCAATTCGAGCCTTCGCGGAAAACTGAGGTCACGATCCTCGATGACTCGATTCCTGACAACTTGATTGGCCGGGCGGCGGTCGCCGTAATGGATGCGATGAAGGTTCATGGGCGTCTTGGGTTCGTTTTGCAGAAACGGATCCCCATGGGCGGGGGACTGGGGGGTGGGTCGGGAAATGCGGCGTCGGTTCTTTTGGCCCTGCCGGTGCTGGCGGGACGCGCCATCGCTTTCGAAAAGCTGCTGGAGATTGGCGCCGGATTGGGCAGCGATGTGCCTTTTTTTCTTAGCGGTGGCACGGCCATGGCGCTCGACCGGGGGACGGAGATTTATGATCTGCCGGATGTCGCGGAGGAGCCGCTGCTACTCGTTTCGCCTCCTGTTCCTGTGGCTACCGGACCGGCGTACAGCGCTCTTGGCCGAAGATTGACTTTCACACACTTGTCAAGTAGCATAAATAGTTTCCAGGCCTTCGTGCGCGCGCTCGCCGGTGGGCGCAGCGCGAGGGTGGCGAGTCCGTTCAGCGCGAACGATTTCGAGACGGTCGTTTTCCGGCAATATCCCCAGCTTAAAAAGATTGCGGCACGGTTGCGGAGTCTGATAGGTGCGGAGGGTGTTCGCATGACCGGAAGCGGTTCGACGATCTTCGCGCTGTTTGCTTCGAAAGAAGAACGGGCGCGGGCGGAGCGAGTGTTGAACGGGGATCGGGTGTTGGGGGACTGCCAAGTCATGCAATCGAAGCTGGTGAGCCGCGTGAGCTATCAGCGGATGTGGCGGCGGCAGTTGCGCGAACATCTGAACCCGAATGAGGTGTTATGGCCGCCCCGAAGCCGGTACTTGCAACCATGAGGTTCAATCACTTCAAGGTGTTCTCGGGCAATGCGAATCCTGCCCTGGCCGCGGAAATCTGCTATGAGCTCGGATGCCAGTTGGCGGCCGTGCGCGTACGCGAATTTTCCGACGGCGAAGTGCATCTGCAAATCCAGGAAAACGTGCGTGGAGCCGACGTTTTCGTAGTCCAGCCGACGTGCACTCCTGTGGACCGGCATTTAATGGAATTGCTGCTGATGATGGATGCGCTGAAACGGGCTTCAGCGGAGCGCATCACGGCAGTGTTACCCTATTATGGGTATGCGAGACAGGACCGGAAGGATCGGCCTCGCATGCCGATTTCGGCGCGTCTGGTGGCGAGCCTGCTGGAACGTGCCGGGGCCAACCGCATTTTGGCGCTCGATCTGCACGCAGCGCAGATTCAGGGCTTCTTCGATGTCCCGGTGGACCATTTATTTGGGATGCCGGTGATGATCGACTACTTCGACGAGATGCGCGGCGAAGGTCTGACGGTGGTTTCACCCGATGCGGGGGGCGTGGAGCGCGCGCGCGCGTTCGCGAAGAGATTGGATGCGCCGCTGGCGATTATCGATAAGCGGCGGACGGAAGTGAATGTGGCCGAAGTGATGCATATTATCGGCGATGTGGAAGGGCAGCACTGCCTGATTGTGGACGATTTAATAGATACGGCGGGCACGCTGGTTAAAGCTACCGAGGCTCTGTTAAAACAGGGCGCGGCGACGGTGCGCGCCTGCGCCACGCATGCCGTGCTTTCAGGTCCGGCGGTCGAAAGAATTGAGAATTCGGAAATTACGGAAGTGATCGTGACCAATTCGATTCCCTTGAAAGGGGCGGCTGACAACTGCCGCCGGATCAAGCAGCTATCGGTGGCGCCGATGCTCGCGAAAGCGATCCAGTCGATTCACGAAGATGGTTCAGTCAGCACGTTATTTGTGTAAACAAGGGCGATTATGAGAAAAGATATTACGATTGTTGCGGAACCGCGGTCCTCGCGCGGCAAGAATGAAGCGCGGCGGCTGCGGGTCGCGGGTCGGGCTCCGGGAGTATTGTACGGCGCGGGCGGCGATGCGGTCGCCGTGGCCATCAGTCCCAAGGAAGTCAACAAGATCCTGCATAGCAATACGGGTCACAACACGATTTTTAATTTGACTGTCACGGGTGGCGAGACCGTTCCGGTGATGGTGGTCGACTGGCAGCATGATCCGGTGAAGGAAAACCTGCTGCATGTGGATTTGAAGCGGATTGACCTGACGCTGCGGCTGCGGGTGAAGGTTCCGGTGCATACCACCGGCGAGCCGAAGGGCGTGAAGCTGCAAGGCGGATTGCAGGAGCTGATTACCCGCGAAGTGGAAATCGAGTGCCTGCCGGACGATATTCCGGAGCAATTTATTCTGGATGCGACGGAGCTGTCGATCGGCGACAGCCTGCGCGCGAACCAGGTTCCGATGACCGGATCGATGAAGCTGTTGAGCAATCCGGATGCGGTGATCGCGCACGTGGTTTCGCTGAAGGCGGAAGAAGCGCCGGCGGCGGATGCGGTTGCGGCGGCGCCGGTGGCAGCCGAGCCCGAGCTTGCCAAGACCAAGGGCAAGAAGGAAGAGGAGGCTCCGGCGGACGACAAGAAGAAGAAAAAATAGGTCGTGGATTTTCTCGTGGTCGGGCTTGGGAATCCTGGGGCGGAGTACGAAAATACGCCGCATAATTTGGGGTTCCGGGTGGTCGACGGGTTCGGCTTCAGGCTGAGCCGCAAAGAAAACATGGCCTACGCCGGGCATGGCACGATTCGGGAACATCCGGTCGTGCTCGCCAAGCCGCAAACGTTCATGAATTTGAGTGGGCCGTCGGTAAAGGGTCTGCTCGAGCGGTACGAACTGACACCCGGCCGCTTGATTTTGGTGTATGACGAGCTCGCGCTGCCGTTCGGCGAGATTCGTGTCCGGCCGAAGGGGTCGGATGCGGGGCATAACGGAGTGAAGAGCGTGATCGGAAGCCTGGGGACGAATGAATTTCCCAGGGTCCGGTTAGGCATCCGGCCCGAGCATATCGGGGATGGTGCGAAATTTGTGCTTGCGCCGTTTAAAAAAGCACAGATGCAGGAAGTGGAGGAGCTGGTCGCGCGAGGTTGCGCGGCTGTCGAATCCATAATCGCTGATGGCGTCGAAAAGTCCATGACGATGTTTAATCGTCGCGCCGGAGGCTTAAAACAAGAGGAAGAATGAGAGTCTACGAAGAGTTGTTTATCGTGAAGCCGGATACGGCGGAAGAGGAAGTCGATGGATTCGTCGACCAACTGAAGACGCTGATCACCGGGGCCGAGGGAAACATCGACAAGGTCGATAACTGGGGCGTTCGCAGGCTCGCTTATCGCGTGTCGAAATACGCCGAAGGGCGCTACATTTTGATTCAATTCAGCTCGTCTCCGGATGCCGTGAAGGAGATTGAGCGCCGTCTGCGGGTGACGGACATGGTGATCAAATTTATCACCGTGCGCATCGACGAGAAGCAGAAGAAGATCGATAAGCGCAAGAAGGCGCGCGAGAAGCGTGCGGCACGCAGGCCCGCTCCGCAGGTTGCGGCTCCGGCGGCGCCGGCGGCAATTCCGGGTGAGCCTGGGGCAGCGCACGCGGCGCCTGGGGCTCCCGCGCATCATCCTTTACCGGCAGCCCCGGCACCGGCTTCGCCGTTGCCGGTTGAGCATGCGGCACCGGCTGAGGCATCAGTTGAACCCGCGGTAGAAGAGACGAAGGGATAACGAACATGGCGGAAACCAAGGGCGGAAGACCCATCAGCGGCTCGCAGCGTCCCACCGGCGGCGACAAGGCGATTGCCGGCAAGAAACAATATTTCCGGCGCAAAAAGATGTGCCGTTTCTGCGTCGACAAGATCGACGACATCAATTACAAGGAAGTGCGGCTGCTCGCGTCGTTCATTTCCGAGCGCGGCAAAATCACGCCGCGGCGAATCTCGGGCGTGTGCGCGCCGCATCAACGGCGGCTGGCCGAGGCGATCAAGCAGGCGCGGAATATCGCGCTGATTCCGTTCTCAACATCTATCTAAGGAACACATTATGGAAGTCATTCTCAGAGAAGATATCGCAAGCCTCGGGAACCGCGGCTCGGTGGTGAAGGTGGCGGCGGGCTACGCGCGGAATTTCCTGCTGCCGAAAAAGATGGCGGTGGCGGCGACGGAATCGAATAAGAAGATCGTGGAGCAGGAGCGGCAGTCGCATCTGAAGCGCGAAGCGAAGGAAGCCGCGGAAGCGACGGATCTGGCCAAGCTGATGGCGGCGGTGGAAGTGACGATCGCGCACAAGGCGGGCGAGAACGACCAGTTGTTCGGATCGGTGACGGCCACCGACATTGCAACGGCGCTCGAAAAGCAGGGCTACACGATCGACCGGCGCAAGGTGCATCTGGAGGAACCGATCAAGAAGCTCGGCGACTACAAGGCGCAAGTGAAGCTGCACAAGGAAGTGTCGGTGGAGATTCCGGTTCACGTCGTAAAAGAAAATTAAGCGACAATCACGCAAGGCGCAAAGACGCAAAGAAGAGACGGGAAACACTTTGGCTTCTGTTGTTGAGCTGTTGCGGCAGGCGGCTTCGGGACACCTGGGTGTCGACCGGCGCCTGATTCAATCCATTCTCGATCAGCAGGATGCCCCGGCCGAAGTGCTGGCCTTTTCGAGGGAACCCCGGGAGGGGCACCGGCTCGATCTCGATCCGCTGATCATCGATTTATTCCGGTATTGGAAGTCGGATGCGGCGCTCGATTTTTATATCGATGCCGTGCGCAGGCAGCCGGAAGAAATCGGCGACGACCTGGTGCAGGCATTCCTTCCGTTCGGCGAAAAGGCTGCCGAGCCGCTGTTAAAGCTCTATGAAGAATTGGGTGAGGAGCAGGGCGGCGACGTCGCGTTTCTCCTGGCCGGGTTGAGAGTGCGCGACCCGCGCGTGATGGAACTGCTGCTCGAGCGTCTGGAATACGACGCGGGCGACGGGGCGTTTTTGCTGGGATTGTACGGAGACCAATCGGCGCGTCCCGCACTCGAGAAAATGCTCGCGGAGATTCCCAAGGACGAGCCTGAGCTGCGGCTGGAGATTGAGAAGTCGATTGAGCTGCTGGATTCGCCGGAGCCGAAATACGAGCCCGAGCCGTTCGACATTCTGAAAGAGTATCCGAAGACCGAACTGCCGGCTTTCGATCTGCTGCCGGACAGGGAGCGGGTCGAGATGCTGTGGTCGGACGATGCGCTGATTCGCGCGGGCGCGGCGCACAGTTTTTTCAATGAAGATCTGGAGAACCGGACGCGCGAAAGACTGCTCGAACTGGCTAAGGACGATCCGGAGTTGAAGGTTCGGGCGCAGGCCTTGGAGTCGTTGTCCGGCGCGGCGGAGTTGGGGTATGTGTACCGTTTGTTGATCGCCAGGCTGACGGACGAATCGAAGCCGGTGGAGGAGCGCGGCGCGGCGGCGGTGGGGCTTTATGCGTTCGCCGATAAAGATGACGCGCGGCACGGTATCGAAGCGTTGTATGAGCTGGGCGGTCATGCCCGGGCGAAGGCGCTGGAGGCGATGTGGCGGTCGCTTTGGGAGCCATTCGCCAAATACTTCGCGCCGCACCTGGAAGAGACCGAAGAAATTTCGATTCTGCGGCAGGCGTTGCGTGGGGCGGGGTATTTCCGGTTGACGAAGTACG
>Ga0302326_10034594_pt1 | contig 10008 bp, 7 predicted proteins | sample Palsa_T0_3_FD_202264 | JGI IMG/M metagenome (GOLD analysis project Ga0302326, IMG submission 202264) | Peat permafrost microbial communities from Stordalen Mire near Abisko, Sweden - Palsa_T0_3 | ecosystem: Environmental > Terrestrial > Soil > Palsa > Peat permafrost | place: Sweden: Abisko...
GCTGACCGGGGGGTGGGCGCGGCGAGCGACGGTAACGCGCGTCGCCTCGTCGAAGCGTTCGGCCATGTCGTCCATGCGCAGAGCGTCGCGAGTTTCGAGCGCGCCCTGGGCCAGACGTTCCTGCCACCCGATATCGTCGGCGAAACGCGCTAGCGTCGCGGCGAATTCATCAAGATCGCCGGACACGATCAGGCCGTTGACCTCGTGTTCGATGTACTCGAGCTCGGGACTGTGGGTGTCGAGCTCGCGTGTAATCACCGGCCGGCCATGGGCGAAGGCGTGATTGGCGACGAGGCCGACCATCCCGGCGACAACCGTCGCCGCGCTCACTTTGAGCACGCGAGCCACCTTGTCGTTGGGGGGTAGGCCGCCTAGGAGATGGATGCCTGGCATCTCTACTGCCTGCGCCTTTAGCGCTTCCTCGCACATGCCCGAGCCGACGATCACCGCCTCGATGAGATGTTCGGAGAGCCCGTCGCGATTGATGCGGTGGATCGCTTCGATCAGTTGATCGACGCGCTTGATCGGCACCAGCCGGCCGATAAAGACAAACACGACAGAATCCGACCGCAGGTCGAACTCGCGCCGGATCGCCTGCGGATCGGTAGCGCGCTCGGCCTCGTAAAGGCGCACCTGCTCGGTCATGTCGATGGTGTTCTGCACGAAGAAGGTCCGCTCACGCGGATAACCGCTTTCGATCAGCCGCTCCGCGCCGCTTTTTGTGTAGGCGATGAAGCCGTCGGACAGCTTGGTGAAGCATTTCTTGATGAAGGTCGTGACCACCAGCAACGGCCGGTTCGGCACGTCGCTCTCGCGCGAGCCGCGTGGCGGATGGTAGCCGAAACCCCAGTAAAGTACCGCGATGCCGCGCAATTTGCCGAGCAAGACCAGCAGCAGGTTTGAGATGAATTTGGATTCGGTGGTGATGACGATCGCGTCGTAGCCGCCAGTCAGGATTTCCCAGACCACCGGCTGGTAGATCAGCGTCAGCGGGCCGATGCGGAACTCGCGATTGTGGACGCGCCGCTGCGAAAAGGCGAAGGGGCCGTCGAGTTCGGGTGTCCCGACCCAGGAGGGTGGCGCCCCATGAAAGACGACGTACTCGAAGCTCCCGCGCTCGGCGAGCAGCTCGTAGAACCGCACCCGATAATGGGGCAGATAACCGTGATTGAGGATCGCGACCTTGCCGAGTGACGCGCGCATCAGCCCTCCTTCTGCGCTCGATTTGGTAAAACGGGTTCGGCCGGCGAGCGCGTGGCCGCGATCGTGTTTCGGCGCACCCCGCGCCAGCGCCACATTGCCCAGCCAAAGCAGACCGCGTTGCCGATGGCGATCCCCCACATCGCGCCGGTGTAGCCGCTCCACAGGATGAAGCCGGCGGTTGCCGCGGCGGCGAGAACCCCGCACACCGCCTGAATTTTGGCGAGGAATTTAAAGTCGCGCGCCGCCATCAGACCGATGCTGCCGACATAGCGCAGCACGCTAGCCGCCGATGCCGCCGCCCAGGGTACGACGAGGAGCCCGCCGTCGGCGTATTTGCCGGCGAGAAGGTGCTGATGGATCGGCGCCCAGGCAAGCCATATCAGCACGCCAATGGCGATGCTTCCCAGCGCAGTGGCGGCGAGCGCCCGCGTCAGGGTGCGATCGAATTCGGCGATCCGGCCGTTGGCGAGTGCCGCAGACAGGTGCGGCAGAGCGGACTGGCCCCAGGCGCTTACCAGCACACTAACTGGCCGGAACAGCAGCCCGACGGCATTGATGGCGGCGAGCGAGGCCACCCCGGCAAGGCTCGTCGCGATATAGACGTAGCTGCGGTTTTCGACGTGGTTGGCGGCCACCCCGGCCAGCGACCACGCCACCTCGCCGCTGATCGCCCGGTAGGCCTTGACCCAGCCGTGACGGAACAGGTGCCGCTCAACTCCGCTGCCGCGCCCGCGCACGCAAAGCTGACTGACGAGGCAGCCGATGGACATCGCCAGAAATGCTGGTGCCAGACCGGCGAACCGGTGCGGCCAGACGACCATCGCGATCAACGCGGCGGAGGTGACCGCGAGATAGGGGCCGTCGACCCAAAAAAGCATCGCCATGTCGTGCCGGCTGAAGGCGGTGCCGCGGTAGTATTCGCGGTACATCCCAGCCGCAATGAAGATCGGTATGGCGATCACGGTCAGGAGGTCGTGCGCGGCCCATTCGGCGTCTGCAGTGAAATTGACGATGCCGGCGATCGCGGCAGTCGCGAGCACCGTCACAAGGTTAACGGTGGCGATCGCCGATTCGAGCCGCCGGGCCGCTGCCGGCTCGCCGACGGCGGGCAGGTGGATGTTGAGCGGTCCATTGACGAGCGCGCCCTGCACGCTGACCGCGAACAGCGCCATCGTCATCCACAGCGACACGATGCCGTATTCGGTTGCCGATAATGTCCGCAGCAGACACAGATTGAGCGCGAAGCCGAAGACGCTCAACGCAACTTGATCGAGCGCGGCGCCAGCGTAGCGATAACGCGCGAACAGCGCGACGAGACGCGAGCGCGGCCGGCCGAGAGCACCCAAATCCGACGTCATATCCAGAGTGTGCCGATTAGCGCTTAACTAACGGATAAGGCCCGCCCGAAGAAAGCCTACAGCAGCCGGTAGAGGAAGTCCGGAATGTAGTTTCGACGCTGGTTCAGCACCGCGCCGAGAAAACGGCCACCCGCCTGCTCGACAAGCGCCTTGGCGTGGGCGATCACCGCCGGGCGAGTGCCTTCGGCGCGGATCACCAGAAAGATTCCGTCGGCCTCGTCTGGCAGAAGTGTCGAGTATTCGCTGCGTTCCATCGCGGGGCAATCGACGACGATCAACTCGAATTGATCGCGCAGTTGCCCGTAGAGCGCGCTGAGGGTCACGGCGTCGGCCGGGCCGCGGCTCCGCTCGCCGACAAGGCAGGCGACCGACAGCGATGTCCCGGGGACTGGGCGCTGCAACTCGGCCTCGTCATAGCCGATCCAGATGCCGTCAATCAGTCCGCGCGCGGTGTCGCATTCGAAAAAGCGCGCGGTTTGCAAATCGCCGTAGACACCGTCGAGCAATAAGGTGCGCCGGCGCCCGGTCGTCGCGGCGAGAAGTGCGAATTCGCGCGCGATGGTAGAGGTGCCTTCGCCGGGCGCCGCGGCGACGAAATGCAGGACCGCCCCTTTGGCGTCGTCGAGAAGCGGCCGTATTGCGGCGAGGAGCGGCGTCAGCTCGACCGCGATCGGTCCCGGCGTCCGGGTGATCTGGGGCTCGCCCGGCTCTCGCCCTGAGCGCTCGCCCGGCAAGGCGAGGTCGTAGCCACCTTGCCGCGCTCGCTGCAATGCGTCGTAGACGCTCATCACTGTCCCTTCCGGGATCCGATCCGATTGCAGTATAGCGACGGCGGAATATCCGGCTACAGGCTTCGCGCTTCGGTAAGGCACCGATCGATTTCAGCCGCGGTGATAGCGGCTCCGGATTCGAGCATGGCAAGATGCGTCCCCGGCACTCGCCGAACCTCCAAATCGCTTAAAAACTGACCCCAAACCTTCCGTGGCGTGCGCGGTTCCAGGTTCGGGACATATTCCGGCTGCAAGAACGCGACCTTCCCGAAATAGCGAGACGGCCGGTAGGCCTCCCCGGCGTCATAGGTCGCGAGATGAACCCGCCGCGATGCCGCGTCGGAGCCTTCGGCGACAATCGGCGGCGGCGTCACCAGCTTCACCCCGCTTGCCGCCAGATACCCGAACAGGCTGTGGATACGGCGGCTCATATCAGCGAATGCCTGGCGCGGTGTGAGGCGCCGCAGCGCCCAAATCGCCCTAAAGGCCTGCCGTGCGAGGATCTCGACATGGCAGCTCAAAGGCCAGGTTTCCCGGCTCGGATAGGTATCGAGGAGTACAACCAGCGGCACCGCGTGACCCGCAACGGTCAGTTGCTGCGCCATTTCCAGCGCTACCAGCCCGCCAGCCGAATAGCCGACCAGCAGATAGGGACCTCGCGGCCGCACCGTGCGCATCACCCCGATCGCGTATTCCGCCATTTCCCCCAGATGCTCATAGGGGGTTTCTCCCTCTTCGAGGCCGCGTGGCTTGATTGCATATACCGGCATCGGCTCCGTCATCGCCGCCGCGATGGGTGCGAGCTGCAGGATGCTTCCCGGGGCCCCGGGAAGCATAAAAACCGGGGGCTCGGCGTTTCCGGGCTTCATGGTGACGCAACCGGCGCTCTGGGAAGCATCGGTCGCGACAGCGCTGGCGCGCAGCCATGACCGCGCCGCCCGCACGCTGCGAAACAGCTGCGCGGTGTCGCTTGGCGCGGCCGGGCTGTTCATGTGACCGCCGGCCGATTGACCACCGGCCGATCGAGCGGCGCGTAGCTTGTCATCGTCGCGACTGGCACCGCGACATCGCTGTCGTCGTAGGATTTCGCCCGCTGCAGCAAATAGGCGATCGGATCGCTCAGATCGTAGAACAAGAACTTCCAGTCCAAGCGGGTCGCCCGCCACGGCCTCCTCAGCGTGTTTCGCCACGAGAACCGCATTTCGCCGCTGTCTAGGGTGGCGATTTCGGAGGAACGCGTGGCCGGATCGGCGAGCGCCAGATCGGCAAAATTCAATCCGGCGATCATCGACAGATAGATAGTGTACCAGAAGCGGGGGTTGCACTCGACGAGATAGCTGAGGCCGTCGTCATCCGCCAGCACTGCGTCGAAATTCGCCGGGCCGCTGAAGCCCGTCAGCGCGGCGAGGCGAGTGACGTTGGCGAGCAGGTCGGGGTTGGCGAAGAGCTGGAACCGTGCCGTGTCACGCCGCTGGGTAGCGTGCGCGAGGACTCGCCCGTGCTCGCACAGCACCGAGATCCCGATCGTCTCGCCGACGATATGGCGCTGGGCGAGGACCGGCCAGTAATCGATCCGGTCGATCAGCGCGATCTCGCTGGGTTCGCGGATGTGAAGGACGCCGATGCCGCCCGACCGGTTGGTCGGCTTGACGGTGATCGGCAGCGCGATCTCGCCGGCATCGAGCGCCCGGCGCAGGCTGTCACCATCGTCGTATAGCCAGGCTTGCGGGGCGCGCACGCCGTTCTCCAGACAAAATTGGGTGAAGTTCCATTTGTCGTTGAAGAGGTCGAAGGTCGCAAGGTCCGGCAGGGGCGCTGTGCGAACCGGCAGGCGTCCGGCTAATCCCGCGAGCAGGCGGGTCGACACGTCGTCAGACGGAAAGATGACATCAATTTCATGACGTCGGACCAACTCGCGGATTTCCTCGAGGAGAATGTCGGCATCGCCAGCGAAATGAGACTCCCGGTAGCCCCAGCAATGGCGCGACATCCGCAAGCCGCGCGAAGCGCCGTTGCCGAGCACATGGACGTGCACGCCGGCCGCAGCGGCACTGCGTAACACGTGGTAGGGCAAGGTGAACGCGAATGCGATCATCAGCCCGTTCATCGGGCGCGCGGGCTGGAGCAACGATGCGATCGCCACGATCGTGCTCAGCGCGTTGCCAGCGCCGCGTCTTGAACGACCGGTCGACGTAGGTTGGCGGCGACAAGATGTCGGGCCAGCCGCCGTGCGGTGAACCGCGCGCCGAGGACAAAGCGGAACATCGGCCCGAAGCTGTACGCCGCTGCGGGACCGACGATGTAAAGCCCAGCCACCGAGGTTTCGAAATTCCGCGATAGGATCGGAAAACCGGATGCCAGTTTCAGCTCGCGGCGTAGCGCTTCATCGAGAAACTCGACAGTGCTGAAATCAGTCCGATAGCCGGTCGCGGCAATAACGTGATCGGCCGAGATCACCTGGCTCGACCCATCCAGGCCCGCCAGATGCAGGTGTATCTTGCCGCCGCTGATCTCGCTCGTCTGCGGTGCGTATCCTTCGAGGTACGGCACCTGTTTGAGAATTCGATCGCGCATGTACCAGCCGCCGGCAGGCCCATGCGAGGTGGTGACGATCCGCATCCTCGTATCGGCTGGCAAACGGTGAAACAGGGGTGGCGCCTTTGTATAGAGCACGCTCGGCCAACCCGGACCGATCCCGGTATTCGGCGCGCGCAGCCGGGCGGCGAGCGGCCGGTGTTCTTCCGGCCGGCTGTGGAAACGCAGCTTGGACCGACGTGCGACCAACTGCACCGCCGCGCCCTCTTCTTGCAGCAAGGCGGCGACATCGATTGCTGACGAGCCACTGCCGACCACCGCGACCTTCCGGTCGCGAAATGCGGTCAAGTCGCCGTAATTCGAAGGGTGGCTCACGAACTCGTTCGGTAGACCGGCGAGCACCGGAGGGATGTAAGGGAAATCGCTGATGCCGATGCCGATGACGATCTGGTCGGCCGCCAGGATTTCACCATCGTCGAGCCGCACCGAAAATTCCGCGCCTGAGCGGCGGATTTCCATAACATCGCGCGTTTCAACCTCGGGCACGAATTGCTGCTGAAAGGCTTGCCCGTAGGCGATGAAACTGTCGCGCGGCACCGGATATCCTTCGGCGGCATAGGGCAGGCCACGCCCAGCACAAAAGGCTTCGAGGGTGAACCCGTCATCCGGATCGGCGAGATTGGAGGCGAACCCATCAGATTTGAGCTGCATCCCGCGGGGCATCTTCGTCTGCCAATTCGACATCGGCTTGCCGAAGATGCGAAACCCGACGCCGTGGGCACGCAGGTTGGCGGCGATAGAAAGTCCGTAGGGGCCGGCGCCCACGATAACGATCCTCTTCGACACGCTGGTTTTCCTCGTCGAAATGGCTGGGTGCGGCCGAGTTTCGTCTCGGTCGCCACGCAGAATACTACATCGCCGTAAACAAAGGTCTAAGGGAGGGCGTCGGCCACCTCTTTCCGCCCGCGACGATCGGCGCGAAGAAGCGCATCCGGCTCAGGCAGCTCGCGGACAAGCCGTGCGAGATGGGCTGCCAACCGCGCCGAAAACGCGGTGATCAGCAGTGTCGGGTTGGCCTGGCCAGAGGTCGGGAACACCGCGCTGCTGGCGACAAACAAATTGTCGGTGCCGTGGACCCGGCAATTGGCGTCGACAACCCCCCGCGCGGCATCGGCCGCCATCCGGATCGTGCCGATCTGGTGATATCCATCGGTCATCTGGTCTCGGACCCGAGCGGCGAGACCTTCTTCCGGGGAGTGGTATTCGAGCCGGCCAATGCCTGCTTCACGCAGGTCGCGGTCGATAATTCGATGACCGGCGACGACCGAGCCTGCATCGAGATCGCTGTAGCGCAGATCGATCTTGAGCCGCGGCAGGCCGAGCGCGTCACGCGTGCCAGCCAGGCTGACCGTACTGGTCGGGTTCGGCGCCTGTTCGGCATGGTAGAAGAAGGCGTAGCGCCGCGCCTTGTTGGGAATAAAGAAACCGGGAAGGCGCGGCGCCTTGCCGTAGCGCCGATAGAGAAACCGCACGGTCTCGCGCGCCGCCTCGGGCAATCCGGCGACGATATTGCCGAGGTGCCGCGCCACGTCTCTGACGCCATGTTCGAGGTATTTGCGGCGGATCGCCTCGGGCTCGAGCAAATGACCAAGGCCAGGCGTCGCCAGGCACAAATACGCCAGTGATAGGATCGCGCTGCGATGCGCCGGGTCGCTTAAGAGCGGGTTATCCGGCCAAGCCGCCATGTTGAGGAGCTGATATCGCTGCTGCGCTTCGTCGTTAATCGTGATCCGCCGGCGGCCATAGCGGCCGCTGGCATCGATAAAAAAATCGAAGGCGTCGCCCGGAAGTGTCGGGCCGAACACAACATCCGCGATCCGGCCTTCGAAATGCGCCATGTAGTTGCGGCCCAGCATGCCCGCGGAACCGCCAAACAGACGCGGTTGCGCCATGCGCGCCGCCAACATCAGCCGCGTCGTCTCCAATCCGCCGCAAGCCAGCACGATGGCGCGGGCCCGCATCGTCACCCGCTCGCCCGATGCCAGGCAAACGGGAATTCCAGTTACTCGGCCGGTTAGTGGGTCAGTCTCGATGCCAACCGCGACCGCGCCGAGAAGAATTTTGAGCCCCGGATCGCCTTCCAGCGCGGCGGCGTAGCGCTGGCGCAGGTTGCGGCGCTCGCTCCAACGCTCTAGCCGGTCGACGCGGCAATCGGCGAGCGCGTCGAGAGATGGCAGCAGTGCCGAAAATTCCGGCGCACCGGCGTTCAAGTACCCCATGGCGATGTCGTACCAGGGTCTTATCTCGTCGTGGCTCAGTGGCCATTCGCCGAGTGGCACATGAGGCCGGTCGGCGAAATCGATATCATCGAACGGCACGCAGCGCCCGCCCCACAGCAGCGAGGTGCCCCCCAGCGCGCGCCGCACGGCGATTTGCATCGGCGCATGGCGATTTGGGTCGACGATCTCGGCATCGGCGAGGACCTGGAAACCGGCGTTAAAGCCGTCCGCTCCACCGGCCAGCATGGTCACCTCGACACCATGCCGGCGCAATTCGAGCGCCTGTACGATCCCGGCCGGGCCGGCGCCAACCACCAGCACCGGCGAGCCGCCGAAAAGATCGGAAGGGATTTCTTGACAGATCATCGTGTAAGCATGGGCAGCTTCGTTGCATTAATGCCAGTGTGATCCTGAATGGATTACGTCCCCTTAATTCCCGGCTCGCCGCCTTCCTCGCGGCTCGGCTTCGGCTGCGGTAGCGTTATGGGACGCGTTGGACGCGCCCAGTCGCTGCGGGCGATCGGGGCGGCGCTCGATGCCGGCGTCACGCATTTCGACGTGGCCCGTCTTTATGGTTACGGCGAAGCCGAGGCGCTTGTCGGTGAGGCACTGCGCGGCAAACGCGATCGTATTGTGATCGCGAGCAAATTCGGCCTCAATCCGCCGCGCTCGGCGGGGGTGCTGCGCGCGCTGAAGCCGATCGCGCAGCAACTCGCCGCGAAGGTGCCCGGAATGCGGACGGTGCTGCGTTCATTGGTTGGCGGCGCGGCGCAATCGGCCGACCGCTTCTCGGTCGCGTCGGCCGAGGCGTCGCTCGGCCAAAGCCTGGCGGCGCTCAAGACCGATTATCTCGACATCCTGTTCCTGCACGATTGCGCAGCCGAGGATTTGAGCGACGAGCTGGCCGCTTACCTCGATAGCCAGGTCGCAGCCGGGAAAATCCGCGGCTATGGTGTCGCTACCGATATCGATGCGGTCGTGCCGCTCCAGCGGGCTTACGGAAATCGGCTCGTCTATCAATTCGCGAACAGCCTCGTTGCCCGCAATGCCGAGCGCTTGGCCGGCGCGGGGTGTCGGATCGTCGCGCATAGCCCGTTCTTTGGAGCGGAGCAACTGCGTGCGGAAGGTCAGCAGCGCGATGTTCACGATGCGATGCTGGCTCACGCCTTGGCGGCGCCGGGCGTTTCAGTGGTCTTATGCTCGATGCTCGACGAGGCGCATCTGCGCGCCAACCTCGCTGTCGCCGAGCGGGTGCATGGCGCCGGCGACGGTATCGGTAAGGGTGCGGCTCCGGTCACCGTAGCGGCGAAGTAACGCGATCAGCGCGGCGATAGAGTTGCAGGCGATTTGGGTCTTTGTCACCGATTGCGGCGACAGCGCGGTGACGGTGCCGCTGGCACTGCTGACGCTGATTTTTTTGGTGGCGGCGGGCCAACGGCAACTAGCCTTCGCCTGGATTCTGACAATCTCCGGCTGTGCAGTCGCGATTGCCGTCCTGAAGCTGGGCTTCGGGGCGTGCGGACAACACCTGCCGATTGTTCATATCGTCAGCCCGAGCGGGCATACCGCCATGAGCACGGTGGTCTACGGCTCGCTGGCGCTGCTGATCAGCGCTCAACTATCGGTGTTCCATCGCCGAATCTTGTATGTCACGGCGACCGTCGCGGTCGTCGGTATCGCATTGTCGCGTCTGATGCTGCACAACCATGATTTGGCCGAGATCGCGGTTGGTTTCTGCATCGGGGTCGGCGCCGTCGCGATCTTTCGCGGGATGCTTCGTCGGTCGGAAGCACCCGCGCTGCCGCTCGGATGGTTACTTCTGAGCGGCAGCGCACTCATCGCGGTGATGCACGGCACGCGATG
>Ga0302326_10034596_pt1 | contig 10008 bp, 5 predicted proteins | sample Palsa_T0_3_FD_202264 | JGI IMG/M metagenome (GOLD analysis project Ga0302326, IMG submission 202264) | Peat permafrost microbial communities from Stordalen Mire near Abisko, Sweden - Palsa_T0_3 | ecosystem: Environmental > Terrestrial > Soil > Palsa > Peat permafrost | place: Sweden: Abisko...
TATATCGGCAGAATCTGTAAGCTGTTGATTTGATTGGCGTCCCCGACGGGATTCGAACCCGTGTTACCGCCGTGAAAGGGCGGTGTCCTAGGCCACTGGACGACGGGGACATGTCTCGCGGGACCTCGCGGACTGGTTGGCGCAGTGACTTCCACTATCGAATCTACCAACCCTCTGAATCACTGTCAACGCCGCTCTGATCCGCGGGAGGTGCAAACCCAGAACCCCGTCACATTTTTTGAAGCAAGCTCCGCCCCTTCGCAATCTACAGTAGTACAAATAGTGTCAACAGGGCCGAATACTCCGGTAAGCCTCATTTTTCTCTACGCCTGAAAAGGGAAGCATCGCTTCCCTCGAGCGCGGCATTGAAGGTCTATAGCATGCGACAACGAGGTTATGGTTTGAGGAACAACTCTTTCGCTCCGCACTCGAACAGCTTCTGGATACTCCCGGTGTTGTGCCTCGCGTCGGTCGCCGGTTGCAGTAAATCCGCCGCGCCGGCCGCCCCTGCCATGAGTGCATTCCCCGTCCAGACGGTTACAGTTAACGCCTCGCCAGTCCCTAAAAGTGATGAATACACCGCCACCATCAAATCACGGCGCTCTGCCACGCTCAATCCCCAGGTCGATGGCAACCTCACCGCCATCCTGGTCAAGTCCGGCGAACGCGTTAAAGCTGGACAAGCCATCATGGAAATCGATCCCGCCAAGCAAAAGGCCACCCTTGATTCCCAGATCGCGACCGAAAACCAAAAGCTGGCTGTTTATCACTACAACGAGGTCGAAGTTGAACGCCAGCGCAAGCTTTTCGCCGCCGGCATCATCAGCCGCGACGCCCTCGACCAGGCCGAGCAGGCTTACGCCAATTCTAAGGCCGATTATCAGTCGGCCGTCTCCCTTCGCCAAACCCAGGAGCGCCAGCTCGGCTACTACCACATTAGGGCGCCTTTTGACGGCGTCGTCGGTGACATCCCCGTCCATCTGGGCGACTATGTTTCGCCAACCACCCTGTTGACCACTGTGGACGAAAACAAGGATTTCGAAGCCTATATCTACATCCCCACCGAACGCGCCGCGGAAATTCATCAGGGTCTGGGCGTCGACATCTATGGTAATGGCGCCGATGCGCCGCTCATCGAGCACACCACCATCGATTTCATCTCCCCGCAGGTCGACAACGGCCTTCAGGGAGTCCTCGCCAAAGCTAAAATCCATTCCTCTCCCGATCGCGTCCGCAACGAGCAACTCGTGAAAGCCAAAGTCATCTGGAGTGTTGCCCCGATGCCGGTCATTCCCGTACTTTCCGTAGTTCGCATCGGCGGTCAAACCTTTGTCTATGTCGCCGAACAACAAAAAGGCGGCTATGCAGCCAAACAACGCGCGGTTACCCTCGGCGACACGGTGAATAACAATTTCAGCGTCTCCAATGGCCTCAAGGACGGCGATAAAGTCATCGTCTCCGGAATCCAGTTTTTGGTCGACGGAGCGCCCGTTCAACCGCTTGGGTGAGGCCCGATATCTGCCCCTGACAGCAAAGTTCCTGTTGACGGAAGTAAGCGAAACCTGATTGCAGCCCGAGAGGACTAGTTTTGTTTGTAGACTTTTTCATCCGCCGGCCCGTATTTGCCACCGTCTGTTCCCTGTTGATTATCCTCGCGGGCGCGGTCTGTATTCCCTCGCTCCCCATCTCACTCTATCCCCAGCTTGCCCCTCCGCAAGTCACCGTCAGTAGCGATTACATCGGCGCCAATGCCGCCGCTGTTGAGTCGGCCGTAACCTTTCCGCTCGAACAGCAGATCAACGGTGTTGAGGGCATGCGCTACATCACTTCCACCAGCGCCAATGACGGTAGCAGCACCGTCAACGTGTTCTTCAGGACCGGCTACGACATCGACATTGGTGCCGTCGATGTACAGAACCGCGTCTCCACAGCGCAGGGCCGGCTGCCGCAGGAAGTTAAGAACACCGGCATCACCATCACCAAGGCGAGCACCAATTTCGTCCTTGTGCTCGGCTTCTATTCCCCCGACAACAGCCTCTCCGAAGAGTTCATCTCCAATTACATCGACGTCTATATCAAGGATTCTCTCCGCCGGATCCCCGGAGTCGGCGACGCCCAAATCTTCGGCGAACGCAAGTACGCCATGCGCCTCTGGATTGACCCCGTCCGCCTCGCCGCCCGCGGCCTGACCGCCAGTGACGTGACCGCCGCCTTGCAGGAGCAAAATCTCGAAGTTCCCGCCGGCCAGCTAGGCCAGCCGCCAAGCAATAGCAAGCAGGATTATCAAATCGTCGTCCGCGTCAAAGGTCGTCTCTCGGAACCCTCCGAATTCGAGCGCATCGTCATCAAGAATTCGAACGGCAATCTCGTCCTCCTCAAAGACGTCGGTCGCGCCGAGGTAGGCGCCGAATCCTACGGCACCAACCTCAACTACAGCGGCCACAAGGCCATCGGTGTCGGCATCCTCCAGCTCTCCAACGCCAACGCACTTGATGTTGCTAAGCAAAGCAGTGCCGCGCTTCTTGAACTCTCGAAATCCTTTCCCCCCGGCCTGAAATACGCCATCGCCGTCGACACCACCTCCGTGGTAAACGACTCCATCCACGAGGTCGTCAAGACCCTCTGCGAAGCCATCGTCATCGTCGTCATCGTCATCTTCTTCTTCCTCCAGGACTGGCGCGCTACCATCATTCCCGCTATCACCATCCCCGTCTCGCTGATCGGCACCTTCGCCTTCATCAAGATCTTCGGATTCTCCATCAACTCGCTCACTCTCTTCGGCATCACCCTCGCCACCGGACTCGTCGTCGACGACGCTATCGTCGTCATCGAAAATGTCCAGCGCCATTTGAGCGAGGGCGACGACGATCCCCATCACGCCGCCTCGGCAGCCATGGGTGAAGTCGCCAGCGCCGTCATCGCCACCTCCCTCGTCTTGATTTCCGTCTTTGTTCCCGTCTCCTTCTTCCCCGGCACCACCGGAATCCTCTATCGCCAGTTCTCCCTCACCATCGCCTTTTCGATTGCCATCTCCGCCTTTAACGCGCTGACTCTGACTCCGGCGCTCTCCGCCCTCTTCCTGCGAAAAGAGCACAAGTCGGGCGGCCTCCTCGGCCTCGTCGAAAAAGGCATCAAGGGGGTCAACTCCGCTTACGCCCGCTCGATCCACATCGTCCTGCGCCTGCGTTACCTGATGCTGGTTCTCTTCTTCGTCGGCCTCGCCGCGACCGCCTATATGTACCAGCATGTACCGACTGCCTTCGTCCCTAATGAAGACCAGGGTTATTTCATCGTCGTCGTCCAGTCACCGCAAGGTGCGTCTTTGCCTTACACCACCACGGTCTGCGATCGCGTTCAGGCCGTTCTCGCCCAGGAGAAGGACATCATCGGGACCTTTGCTGTCCCCGGCTTTAGTCTCACCGGCGGCAGCGCCTCCAACTATGGCCTGGTCTTTGCCCCGCTCATCCCGTACGATCAGCGTCTAGGTCCCGGCCACGCCGCCTCTGAAATAGTCACCCGCGTTTCGCCCAAGCTCTTTATGGTTCCTGGAGCTCTCGTCATCGCCTTCGAACCCCCCGCCATCCAGGGCATCGGCGCTTTCGGCGGCTTCCAGTTCGAACTCCAGGACCTCGGACGCAACACCTTCCAGGACATTGCCAACGTCGCCAATAAGATCGTCGGGGAAAGCCGCCAGGGCCACGAGTTGCAAAACCTCTACTCCTCCTTCACTGCCAACGACCCGCAAATGGTCGTTACCATCGACCGTGAAAAAGCCAAGGCGATGAACGTCCCCCTTAACCAGATCACTGACGCCCTTCAGATATACATGGGCTCGGCTTACATCAACGACTTCGACTACAACAACCGTTCCTACCGCGTCTACGTCCAGGCCGATCAGCAGTTCCGCACCACCGCTAAAGACATTCGCCAGTACTACGTCCGCTCTGGGAACAATCAGATGATTCCCCTCGACGGCCTCGTCACTATCGAACAGGGCTCTGGTCCGCAGGTCATTAACCACTACAATCTCTTCCGTTCGGCAGAGATCGACGGCGCGGCCGCTCCCGGTCGCAGCTCGTCCGAGGGACTCGCATCCATGGAAGCCCTGGCCAAGCGCAACATGTTGCAAGGGATGACCTATTCCTGGACCGGCCTCGCCCTCGAAGAAGTCGAATCCGGCGGCCAGGCCATCATCATCTTCGGACTCGGCCTCCTGGTCGTCTATCTGACCTTGTCCGCTCAATACGAAAGCTTCGCGCTCCCCTTCATCATCCTGCTCGCCGTGCCCATGGCAATTCTCGGGGCACTTGGCGCGGTTGCCATGCGGGGACTCTCCGACGACGTCTACTGCCAGATCGGCTTGGTGATGCTCATCGGCCTCTCCGCCAAAAACTCCATCCTCATCGTCGAGTTCGCCGAGCAGCTCCTCGGCCAGGGACGCTCCATCACCGAAGCCGCCATCGAGGCCGCCGAACTTCGTCTCCGCCCCATCCTCATGACGTCTTTCGCCTTCATCCTCGGCATCTTCCCCCTCGTCGTCGCCACTGGAGCCGGCAAACTTGGCCGCCACTCCGTTGGCACAACCGTAGTCGGCGGCATGCTCGTCTCCACGGTTCTCAATCTCTTTTTTATCCCCGTCCTCTATGTCATCCTGAAAACGCTGCTCGACAACTTCGGCAGCAAGAATCGAAGCCGCCCAACTCCGGTCACCGAGCTCACCGCGTCTGCCGATTGAATGTGCAGATCCACGGCTCGGAGTCCAATGCACCTACACCCTGACCCCTGTTCTTGAACCTTGCAACCCCTTCGGAACCATAGGCGGCGCGTCGGTATTCTTCTCACTGCCGGACCTCTGCAACCGCCACGGCCGGCAGCAGGATCCGCCGAAGATTCAACCCCAGCGGAGCCATCTGAAACCCCGCATCCTGCAAATGCCGCGCCATCCAATGCAGCCCAGCCGGCTGTCCATTGATCGAAGTAATTAACATCCCGCTATGATGGTCCGTCTCCCGCCGCCGCATCTCGCGCTGCCCATTCGCAGCCAGAAACTGGGCAAGATCGCGGCCCGCATTCGAACGATCGGGCTCCTCGGCAGGCAGAAAGACCAGCAGGTTAGGATTGTTGCGCCGAAGATAAGCGATCAATTCGCCATTGCGCAACACCACGCTCGCACCAACGCTCCGCGTCAGGGACCGGCCAGCCTGTTCAGGATTTTCCGGATCGTCCGCAACCAAAGGCCAACGCAACACCGATCCATAAACGTTCGCCGGATCCGTAGCAGCCACAGTCACAATCTCCGGGCGTTCTGGCTGAACACTGTTGCGTAACGATCGCAAAAGATCGACAGCACCCGGCAAAGCGAACTGCGTAGCACCCAACCCATCCACAAAGTAGCCGCGCCGAATCCGCCCACTCTCTTCCATCGCTTTCAAAACGTCATAAACCGCGCTGAATCCGCCCGGAAGGTTCTCCTGCGCCACCGACTCACGCGTCACAATGCCATACCGATTCAGCAGCTGCAGTGCAATCGCATGGCTCCAGGTAGTCTGCTCCTGCGCCGCTGCTGCGACCGAGTGAGGTACCAATGCCCACCTTCCCTGCGCGGTTGGCGGAGTCGTCCGCCGCGACCGAAACGCCGCAACATTATGTAGCCGCTTCGCCGGTCGCGCAGTCGTCGGTTTAGCCGTGTAAGCACGCAACGCATGAAAGGTATCGTTCGTCACCAATCCACGCCAGACCAATGTCCAAAGCCCGTCCAGCGTCTCGCCCGGATAACCGCCGCCCACCGCCTCATGTAACTGCGAGAAGAAAGCAGCACCGCCACGAGCAAGTTCCGCCAGCAACGCACGCTCCCGGTCCGACACCGCATCGTCGCCCGGAGCAAGCATCGGAGGAAGCAAAGTCGAAAGCTTGTCCGAAAGATAAAGCGCAATCCGCCCATCATGCTCACCCAAAGGCTCAAGCCCGCACCAAACAACTTCGCCCGCGGCAATCAACGTATCCAGGTCGCCCGGAGAATAATTCGCCAAACGCGCCGGCAGAATAGCAGTCTCCAGAATCGAAGCCGGCAAAGGAGCGCCCTGCAGATTCTCGATCGTATCCAGCAAAGCATCCAGCCCGCGCCGAGGCTGCAAAACCCCCTGCCAATGCGTCTGCAACCGCGCAAACATCTGCTGCTCGACCGGCTCAATTTCCTTCCGTAACCGTGCCAGTGACTTTTTTCGGATCAGCCGCAGAACTTCAGCATCGCACCACTCGCGATGAATACCCCCCGGGCGAAATCCCCCCTCAACAACCCGCCCATCGAGCAAAAGTAAGCGCAAAGCGCCCTCGATCTGCTCGGCATCGAGCGCAAAACGCGCCGCAATCTCTTGCAAAGTGAATGGCCCATGCGTCCGCGCAAAACGGCGCACCAGTTCTAGCACTGGAGCTGTTACAGATACCAGCAAAGCGGTCGGAACTCCCGGAGGAAGCGGAACCCCCAAAGCATCGCGATATCGCCCAGCATCTTCGACGGCAATCAACCGCTTCTCATTCGCAATCTTGATCTCAAGCAGCCGCTTCGCACGAACCAAATGCGTCAGGCTCTCCAGCAAATCCGCAGAAGCCACACGCCGCGTAAGCTCCTCGCGCGAAAGATCGCCCAAACGCAATAGCAAGTCATGAATGCCATCGGCCGAACGCGCCCGAGTCGTCTCGGTCAGCGCCTGCAACTGCTCTTCGACTTCAGCAATCGCATCGGCGTCCAACAACTCCCGCAGATCGGCATCGCCCAGCAGATCGCGCAACTGCTCCTGGTCGATAGACAACGCCTGCGCTCGTCGCTCCGCCAACGGAGCATCGCCATCATAGATATAGTTCGCCACATAGCTGAAAAGCAGAGAAGCGGCGAATGGCGAAGGCGTCTTCGAGTCCACCACATGCACCCGGATCTGACGATTCGTAATCGCCCGCAATATCTCCAGAAAAGCCGGCATATCGAAGACATCCCGCATGCACTCGCGATAAGCTTCTAGCAGCATCGGGAACGAAGGATAACGAGCCGCAACCGCCAGCAAGTCGTAAGCTCGCTTCCGCTGTTGCCAAAGCGGAGCACGTCCCTGAGCTCGCCGTCGAGGCAACAGCAGGGCCCGCGCCGAGCTCTCCCGGAACTTCGCCGCAAACAGCGCCGTCGAGCCAAGCTGCCGCAAAACCAGGTCCATGGCCTCCGCCGCATCGAGCAACAGCACGTCGGAATCGGGAGCGGCTTCCGTCCCTGGAAACCGCAACACAAAGCCATCATCGGCCCACATCGTCTCTACATCCGGACCACCCGAAGCACGAATGCGTCCCGTCACCGCCATCGCCCACGGAGCATGAACCCGGCTGCCGAAGGGAGTCAAAACACAAATCCGCCAGTCGCCCAGATCGTCGCGAACTCGCTCAATCACGATGTTGCGATCATCTGGAACAGCCACGGTTGCTAACTCCTGATCGGCCAGGAAGCGAATCAGATTTTCTGCCGCCACCGGATCCAGATCATGCTCCCGCGTCAACCGGCTAATCGCCGCATTATGCGGAAGCTCCCGAATCTCCCGCACTAGCGCGCCAATCCGCCGCCCAAACTCCAGCGGTCGCCCCGCCGAATCGCCATGCCAGAACGGCATCTTCCCAGGCTGGCCAGGAGCCGGAGAAACCAGCACCCGATCATGTGTAATCTCATCGATCCGCCACGTTGAGGCGCCCAAAATAAAAGTATCGCCAGTCCGGCTCTCGAAGACCATCTCTTCATCGAGTTCGCCAACCCGAATCGGCTTCGTCTCCGAGCCGGACAGAAATACCCCATAAAGCCCACGGTCCGGAATCGTCCCGCCATTGATGATTGCCAGCAGCTTCGCGCCCTGCCGCGGAGTCACCACATTCCGGACACGGTCCCAGGTAACACGAGGCCGCAATTCCGCAAACTCATCCGAAGGATAACGACCCGCCAGCAAGTCCAGCACGCCTTCAAAAGCCATGCGACTCAGACCGGCAAACGGAGCAGCGCTGCGCACAATCCCAAACAGCTCTTCAACCCCAATCTCCGGTTCAATAACAGCCTCGCCCCGCTTCTTCTTCACCCGACTTACGGCCGGCGGCTGCGCCACAATCGCTACCATCTGCTGCGCCAGTACATCCAGCGGATTCCGCAGATAACGAGTCGACTCCACCAACCCCTCATGCATCGCCCGCGTCACTGCCGCGCAAGCAACCAAATCGGCCCGATACTTCGGGAAGATGATCCCCTCGCTCGCCGCGCCAACATGATGCCCCGCCCGCCCAATCCGCTGCATCCCGCTCGCCACCGAAGGAGGAGCCTCAATCTGGATCACCAGATCGACCGCACCCATATCGATACCCAGCTCCAGCGAAGAAGTGGCCACCAAAGCCTTGATGCCACCCGCCTTCAGCAACTCCTCAATCTCCGACCGCTGCGAAGCCGCCAGCGATCCATGATGTGCCCGCGCCAACGTCTCGCCCGCCAGCTCGTTCAAGGCGCCAGCCAGCCGCTCCGCAATGCGACGGCTGTTAACGAAGATCAGCGTCGATGTCCGCGACTTCACAATCTCCAGCAACCGAGGATGAATCGCGCTCCAGATGGAAGTCCGCTTCGGCCCCTGCGAAGCCGCCCCGCTAGGCAGTTCCTCGATCAGTCCCAGCCTCGCCATATCTTCGACCGGGACCTCGATCTTCAGCTCCAGTCGCTTCGGCTCCTTAGCATTGACGATCGTCACCGGGCGAAAGCGAGTCGCCGCCTCATGCTCCTCGCCTGCCGAATATTCCCCCTCCATCTGCGCCAGCAGGCTTTCGCCATCCCGTTCCTGCGCCGAAGCCGCAGTCGCCGCACCACCTAGAAAATGTGCAACCTCCTCCAAAGGCCGCTGCGTCGCCGACAATCCAATTCGTTGCAAAGGCTGCGAAGTTATCGCCTGCAAACGTTCCAGTGACAATGCCAGATGCGCTCCACGCTTCGTGGGCACCAAAGCATGGATCTCATCGATGATCACCGTATCGACCGACCGCAAACTAGCCGAAGCCTCCGAAGTCAGCAGCAGGTATAGCGACTCCGGAGTCGTAATCAAAATCTCCGCCGGATGCCGCTTGAACAGTCCGCGCTCTTTCTGCGAAGTATCCCCAGTGCGGACGCTGATCCCCGGCTGCCTTACCGCAACCCCCTGCCGCCGACCCATGTTCACGATCCCCGCCAACGGCGACCGCAGGTTACGCTCGACATCGACCGCCAACGCCTTCAGCGGACTGATATAGATCACCCGGCAAGCTTCTTCGTCATCCTTCGGCGGATGCAGCATCAACCGGTCTAAACACCACAGGAACGCAGTCAGCGTCTTCCCGGTACCGGTCGGAGCAAAGATGAGTGTATTTTCACCGCGAGCGATCGCCGGCCATCCTTGCCGCTGCGGCGCAGTCGGATGATCGAAAACCGCCTGAAACCACGCCGCCGTCACCGGATGAAACAACTCCAGAACCCGCCCAGGTTCGTCGACACCGTCGGCGTTGCTCTTTTTCGAAGTCATGTCAATGTGCAAGGATAACCCGCTCCTCTCTCCGAAGCACTCCGCTGGAGCACGCCATCCACGGCAAAATCCCCAATCGACTTCGATGCGCCGCAAACCAGATGGCGCCCCGAAATCATCCACGCCCCGACATTTCGCGCTTCAGGCTCTGAAGTCTCATTGGCAAGATGCCGACAAACCTCTTATGCACTTGTCGTCGGAGTTACAATTGCCGCGGTTCTTCTCCGTACGGGGAATCGCACATTCACTCAATATTGCGCACACTCAACCAATATGCTGACCATCGTCTCGATCTTCGCCGCAGTTCTTTTCTTCGCCCTCTGGCTTGCCACTTGGCTGCGGGAGTGTCGCAGCCTCGACATCCGCCAGCAACTCCGCATTCAATTGCTGGCCCGCGACCAGGAGTTGGCCCGCGAAAAAGCCGATCTCGCCGATGTCCGCGAGTCGATCCGCG
>Ga0302326_10034597_pt1 | contig 10008 bp, 9 predicted proteins | sample Palsa_T0_3_FD_202264 | JGI IMG/M metagenome (GOLD analysis project Ga0302326, IMG submission 202264) | Peat permafrost microbial communities from Stordalen Mire near Abisko, Sweden - Palsa_T0_3 | ecosystem: Environmental > Terrestrial > Soil > Palsa > Peat permafrost | place: Sweden: Abisko...
GGGCTGGGATCATTACTCAAATAACTTTTCAGCGAAACTCGGAAGGTCTTTGGCGGTCATTCCGATCTTCTCTGCCAGAATCCTACACCGCTTGTCATGACTATAAAGTACGGTAGCGCCATGGATCTTAGCGGTGGCAACAATCAGCGAATCTGCGCGGAGGCATTTCCTACCTTCGGCCGTTCCTTTTTGCCTGCCAGCGTCGCCCATCTTAAAAAGTTTTGCGGCGAGCGATGCGCATCTGACGTCAAACGGGAAAATCAAAAAACTCCTTGAAGCTTCTTGAATCTGTCGGTCGTGGTCGTTTGGATCAATATCCGTAAGGTATTCCGCTAGAACAATCGCCGGCACAATTATGTTTGCTTTCTTCTCATTAAACTCTCGAAAAAGCAACTTCGCGCGGCGAATCTGCTCCGCCGGTCCTTTTTCCTTGACAGCCCAAACGAGAATGTTCGAGTCTACAGCGTAAGTCGGCTTGGACCGTTCGCCGCTCAAGCGCCCCGTATCTCCGCAAGTCTCTTGTCCGGATCGCGGACCTTATCCCACGCGCTGCCACCCGCCCGATTCATTCTTTGCAATGTGTCTAGGAAATCTGGACCCTTTGGTGGTTCAAAATCGGAAATCTTAATTGTCTTAATCTCCCACGTTCGCTTCAGCCACGTGACAGTGCCAGTAACCAAAATCGACTGAAACAGATACTTCCCCATTTCCTTTACTATCTTTTCGGAATCAACCTGACAGTAAATCATTTTCTTCTGGCTTGATACATGTAGGCCGCAATGTTTGGTCGTAACACCGCCAACCCTTTCGACGACGCCCAACACTGAACTTGTCCCGTGCACCATCGCTATCTGGGAAATCTCGGTGAAACTTGCTGGCGAAATTTTCGCTATTACGCTGCTTGGACGACCATCTCTGATGGCTCGTATTTCAACTTGCACACCGAGAGAGCGTGCGGCATCGCTAATATCTCGAATCGAAGATAGGGTGGAGGGGCGCCAATCCGCTTCTTCGGGCGCATCAATTTGAGAGCCTGCAATTCTAAGGGCATCCAACACGGTGGTTGGGTCAGAAGCCGCTATGCCATAACCTGCGGATGCGGCGCGCAGAGAAACGAGGCGAAGAGATGGTGCTTCTGCAATTGGCAAGGGCATCACGGACGAATCCGCGCCTTCAATGGATCCCGTGACTTCATCTATTCCTTGGATTTCATTATCCTCAGCCGTGTCCACTTCATCTTCTCCCTTTTGATCAACAAGTCTCTGAATTGCATTCAATATCTGCGTAAGTCTACGCGTAGGGACACTCCATGGCTTAACGCCGCCTCCCACCAATCGAATAAAGAAATTGGGGCTTTTTTTATCGTTTGCCGCCACGATACACCGAAAAGATCATATCATCTCAATCCAACTTTTCAACATAAAGTCAACAAGAATAATGACTTGCGCTAACCCCATTGAGGGTTCACACTTATAGAAGATCGGCTTCCAAAAAATAAAACTTCAACCAAACTTGGCTAGCATTAGCGCCGAGGTCTCTTGCTAACCGGTAGGCGAACAGGACTGGCCTAACTCGGCAGCGAGTCAAATTTAAACACTTATCAAGAACTTCTCCGCTCCATTAGCGCTTATTTGATCCAGCGTGATCGCATTTGCATCATGGAAATCCCCGATGCGTGCCCGCCGCAGCGACAGCAGATATCCTCCAACGCCCAATGCTTCGCCGAGATCGCGGGCCAGGCCGCGGATGTAGGTGCCGCGGCCGCATTGGACGCGGATTTTTAATTCGGGCCAGGTCCAGTTCAGGATTTCGATGGAGTCGATTCGCACGGGACGAGCGGGCAGATTCACGGATTTTCCGCGGCGGGCCAGGTCGTAGGCGCGGCGGCCGCCGAGTTTCAGGGCGGAGAATTTCGGGGGTCGCTGCTGGATTGGGCCGATGAATTGTTGCAAGTTTTTTTCGATTTCCGAGATTTCCGGAGGCGGGCGATTTGGGCCAGGTTGTTCGGGAGAATCCGGATCATCCGTCTCCGTGGTCGCGCCGAATTTGATGGTGGCCTCGTAGGTTTTCGGCTGATCCATCAGGGATTCGCACAATTTCGTCGCCGGGCCGACGAGCAGCAGCAGCACGCCGGTGGCGAAGGGGTCGAGCGTGCCTGCGTGGCCGATTTTGGTGCCGCGCGGGAGCAATCGCTTCACGCGCGCCACGGCGCGGGCGGAGGAAATTCCGGCGGGCTTGTCGAGGATGATGATGCCACTGAGGCTCATGGGGATGTGGTGGGCAAAGCCAGGACCTGTTGCAAATGCGTTTGCGCATCCGGCCAATCGGGACGAAGCTGGAGGCATGTTCTAAATTCTTCGATGGCCAGATTCCTCGCTCCGACCGATTGATACCAGAGACCTAAGGCATAGTGGGCCGGTGCGTAGCGCTGCCGCAATTGGATCGCGCGATCCAGCAGATTTCTCGCCTGATTCAGCAGCGACGCATCCCGTCTTTGAAACGCCTCCTGCTCCAGCATCTTGGCATCATTCACCATCACCTCGGCATCGCTGGGGTCCTCTCGCAGGAGAAAATCGAATTGCTGTCTCGCCTCGATCCATCGGCCCTGGGCGGCCAGGAGATTGGCGACATTGTTCCGCGCGCTGCGATCGTTGGGATCGAGCAGTAGCGTCTCCTGATATTCGCGGATGGCGGTGGGATAATCGTGCTGCTCCTGAGCGATGTAACCCAATCCGCGGTGGGCGCCGGGGGAATTGGCATCCGATTCGACCCAGCCGATGCAGAAAGATGTGTCATCGATGTAATAGGAGCCGCGAAGGAAACTGAACCAACCGAAAATTCCGGCGGCGATCAGCGCGGCGACGGCGGCGATCTTTCGGGAGATGGGCCGCCTGAGTCGATCACCGGCGACGGCGGAGACGGTTGCGCCAAATCCCAGAATCGCCAGGGCGGCATATCGCTCGGAGAACGGGGCTTCCTGCAGAAAAATATGCGCCGTCGGCAATTGCAGCAGCATGAACCAGCCGAGCCAGAAGAGGGAGGCGAGTTTGATTGGGCGTGAGCATTTGCCGATGAACACGATCAGAATTCCCAGCACGATGAAGGCAACGCCGCTGAGCGCCGGATCAAACCAAACCTGACGTGTCGGTTCGTAATGCAATCGCCAAAACGGCGTGACGGCGGTTTGCAAGCCATAAAGCATCGCCCACGCCGGGCCGGCAGGATCGCTCTGGATATTCAGATGCAGGGACGATCCGTGAAAGATCAGATGCCGCGCGAAAAAATATCCGGCGATGATTGCGAGAATCGGGGCATATCCCAGCCACCATTTTTTTCGGCCGGCCAATCCGAGAATGTCCGCCAGGAAAAATAATCCGGGGATGACGGCCGCTTGTTCCTTGCAAAGCAGGGCGACGGCGAAGAGGAGGATGGCCCAGGAATATCCGATCCAGTCGGGCCGAAGATACGCCCAGATGCTCAGCACGATGAAGAGGGCCGGGAGGAGCGTTTCACGTCCGGAGGCGGCGGGATAAACGCATTCGGAAACAGCCGGATGCAGCGCGAACCAGATCGCCGTGATCAACGCCGCAGAGGGAGTGATGGCAAAACATGGCCGGCGCAGAAGAGCAACTGTCGACAATAGCAGCGCCCCGGCGAGCATGGCATTGAACAAATGAAACGGCCGCGGCGAATCGCCCCAAATGGTCTTCTGCAGCGCCAGCGTCAGACGGGTGATCGGCCGATAGTACGGAAAATTCAGATAGTGCGGCTCGCGGAAAATCTGGATCGCATCCGCAACCGAATGAATCGGATACTGATTCTCGATCACCTCGTGATCGTCGTAGACAAACTGATTGTTCCACGATGCGGCGGCATAGAGAACGGTGACGCTCATCGCGGCCAAAATCGCCACGATGCCGCACTGTGAAATCCTAAAAAAACGCGCCATCGTGAATGCGCGCTTGCTGGACGCGCAAGGATGATCGTAACCGAGTGGGCGGTGGGGACAAACCGGCGATGGTGACCTCAATTCGGCGGATTTACGGCGTCATGCTATAATCACATCATGGATTCAGCCATCAAAACCGATGCGAACATCATGCACGGGACGCCCTGTTTTGCCGGCACCCGGGTTGCCGTGCAAACGCTCTTCGATTGGATTGAGGAAGGCCACACCATCGACTACTTTCTGGAGCAATTTCCCAGTGTCGGTCGCGAGCAGGTGATGATGGTGTTGGAATCCGCGAAACGCCGCACCGTTGAAGATGCCCTGGCCAAAACGTGAAATTGCTCTTGGATGAGAATCTCCCGCAAAACCTGAGACTCCTCCTGGTGGGGCACGAGTGCTTCACCGTCACTTACATGGGTTGGCGCGGCGTCGAAAATGGGAAACTCCTGCAGCTTGCCGCCGCAAATGGTTTCGATGCTTTCGTGAGCACCGATCGGGGATTGGAATACGAACAGAATCAGGCGACTCTTCCCCTTGGCGGTCATGGTCATCGTTGCCAAAGACAACAAGCTCAAGACCATCGAAGCGCTCGTGCCGATTGTGCTTCGGACGCTGAACGAGATTAAGCCCCGACAATTCCTCAAAGTGCAGACAGAACGATGATTCCTCTGAAGGCATAGTAACACGAATCCCTAGAAGTCTGGCGAAAGCGCGTCACTATGAGATATCTACAAAAGAATTTGCTTCATCACTGCAGATGGATGCTGGCGGCGATTTACATTGTGGGCATCGCCCGATACGTAGCCGGCGCATCGCCCATCGTGATAGACGCCACTGCCAGCGGTGTAGTTGGTGACGGCAAAACGCTGAACACTTCCGCCATTCAAGCCGCGATTGATTCGCTCAGTGCCAAAGGCGGCGGTGTGCTGGCATTTTCGGTCGGGCGTTTTGTGACCGGCACGATCCAGTTGAAGGACAATGTCCGCCTTCGGCTCGCTGATCAGGCGGTGCTGGTGGGCAGTAGCAGTCCCGCGGATTATCGCAATCTCGATCCGTTCACGGACGGAACCGGCAATAAACTTGGTTACGCGCTGGTGACGGCCATCGGCGCTAGCCATGTTGGGATCGAAGGATCGGGCACCATCGACGGGCAGGGAAAGGCGCTCCATGCCGCCCAAAAGGAATTTAACATTCGGCCATTTCTCATTCGCTGGGAACATTGCACGGATGTGACCGTGAGCGATGTTCGTCTCACCGACCCCGGCGCATGGACGATGCAGTTTTTCCAGTGCAAGAACGTGACGGCCGAGCGCGTGAACATCCGAAGCGCCGGTTCGGGTTTGCGAAATAACGATGGCATCGACATCGACTCGTGTGATGGGGCGACGATCACCGATTGCGACATCCTGAGCGGCGACGACGCGGTTTGCATGAAAGCCACCAGCCCCCAACCTTGCAAGGATGTGAAGATTTCTGGTTGCACCCTCATGACCCGCTGCAACGGCATCAAGCTCGGCACCGAATCGCTCGGCGATTTCACCGATATCCAAGCCAGCAAATGCCACTTGCACGACATCGGCATGGCGGGGATCGCGCTCTATGATGTCGACGGCGCGCAACTGCATGATGTGAAACTGACTGATCTCGACATGGCTGGCGTTTCCGTTCCCATCAGCATCCGCCTGGGCGCTCGGCTCAAAACTTTCCGGCCCGGCGATCTGCCCCGCCCGGTGGGAACGCTGCGCGATGTCACCATCGAAAATTTGCACGCAACGGGAGCGAAAGAAATCGGTCTGCTCATCAACGGCATCCCCAATCATCCGGTCGAGTCGCTGCATTTGAAAAACATCGACATCACCCTCGCTGGCGGCGGCAAAGCCGAGGATGCCCAAATCCAGCTTCCGGAGAAAGAAGCCACGTATCCCGAATACAGCATGTTCGGCAAAATCATGCCCGCTTTTGGCGTCTATCTCCGGCATGTCAACGGCGTCACCTGCGATCATGTCATGCTCTCCGTCGCCACTCCGGATGCGCGGCCGGCGGTTGATCTTGTGGATGTTCAGGGTGTCACGGCCGGGGATTTTTCGGCCGCCGGTTCCAAGCAATAAAACTTGTTATTTCGATGGACTCGGCGCTTTCAGATATCGCTGCGCAAACTGCAGAAATGTCGGCCAATCGGGAACATCGGTGTGTGGACCGGCATGATAACGGAAAGCAATATCGCCGGAGGTGAGTGCCGTATCCGGCTGTGGCATTTCGGTCGATCCCAAATCTTTTTTGCCCAGCAAACGATACACCGACCCCGCGGAAACGGCTGCTAGGAACGCCCCATGCGGATCGGCCCATTGATCCAGCGTTCCGCCGTTGAGGAAGATCGGCCGCGGCGCGACTAGCGAGATCAATTCGTTGGAATCGACCGGCAGATCGTTCCAATGGCCGCCGTATTTTCGGAAATTGGGCGCAAACCAATACGAGGAATAATCGTTGTCCAGCGTCTCGCCGAAATTGCGTCGCGAGGGTTTAGCGCCGCCCTCGCCGGAACAACTGGCAAACACAATCGCCCAGCGCTGATCCATCGCCGCCGCCAGGAGAGCCGTTTTGCCATAACGGGAATGCCCCTCGACTCCCATTTGCGTGGCATCGACGGATTTGTCGGTCTGGAAATAATCCATCGCCCGGCTGAGTCCCCACACCCAGGCCGAGAGAGCGCCCCAATCATCGGGTTTCCTCGGTTGGCCCGCGGCCATCAATCCGATGATGCCGGAGGATAATCCGCCGCCGTAATCGTTTTGGATGGGGCCGACTTCCATCGTGCCGTATCCCCAGCCGATGGCCAGAAGCTGATAGAGGGGGCCTCCGGGCGGGTTTGATGTCTGGGTCGCCGCTGCGCCGGCGCGCGGAGCGCCATAGCCGCCCGGTCCGGGCACGACAACCACGATCATTGGCACCGGCCCGGTCGCATTGGCCGGCGTGTACATCGTGATGTGAATGCTGGGATCGGCGCTGGGATAGCGAGAATTGTCGAGGTGGCCAACCACCGTTTTCTTGATCGCCAATCCCCCGGCAGCATGCGCATCGACAAGGGTCACTTCCCAGGTCACCTTCGGCGTATCCTCGGGGATTCGTCCATACATCTGCGAGCGGAAATCTTCCAGAATTTCCGGGCGACGCTGATTCCACCACGTTTGCGCATCCGTAACCCGCTGACCATTTTTCAAAACCAGAGGATCGGGCAGCGGATACGGATTGGCCTTGGACTCGTCGTAATTCGTCCAAGTTCCGAAACTCGAGCGCTGATACGCCCGGCCCTGCGCATCCGTCCAGGAATTCGGCCGCGTGGGATTCTGCCTGAGCCCGGCCGGCCGATTCGGATCATCGGCTTGTGGCGGGAGGGAAATGCGCGTTGTCGGGTGAGTGGCCTGCGCAACAGCCCTTTCTGCAACGAACGCGGCGAGCAACAACACGACCGCGTGAAACCAAAATTGCCGAACTTTGTTGTAATACCGAGAATTCATGCTTTGGGAATAATTTTCAAACCGGTCGCATATTGCGAGACGGCATTATCCGGGATCGTGAAAGACAATCCATTTTCATCGCGGCTAAAATCGACGTTTGTCGAAGAACCGAGCAATTGAACCGCTCCGATTTCGCCGGGGTAATTGGCCGACTTGGACGCCAATGCCTTGATGTTCACTTTCCCACCGTCGGTTGGGCCCATGACGATTGCGTAGAGCAAATCGCCCTTCGTGGTGAACCGAATGTCATTGCCCGTCAAATTCGGCCCCAGACCGCGAGGTGGATTGACCGCGCTCTCCTTAGCGGTCCCATCATTCTTCACGGACGGCCCTTCGCCGTAAATCACCCAAGGTCGCGTGTCGTAGATGCACTCGCTGTTGATGGCCATCCACTTTGTCATTTCATCCAAAAACGCGCTGGCTTTGTCATCAATCTCGCCGCTGCCCGGCAGCGGAATCGCCAGCAGAAACGTGCCGTTTTTGCTCACCACATCCACCAGCAAATGAATCATCGAACTCGTCTTCTGATACCCCTTGTTGTAATCCGCGATGCTGTAATGCCACGGCCCCAGGCAGTTGCCTTTGCTCCACGGCGTCTTAAGCATGTCCAGCGTCATATTGCGTTCGAGATTGTTGGTGATGGCCCGTTGCTCCACGACGGAAAGCCCATTGGCGATGATAACGGCCTGTTGCTGCCCACCACGCCAGTTTTGGTTGGCATTGAAGAAATGCGCGGCCAGGTTCAACCCCGTGTCGCCCAGCGGTAATTTAGTATCGTCAAAAAAAATCAGATCGGGATGATAGCTGTCGATCAGGTCTTTGATGCGATTGAAATATTTGGCAACGTAGGCCGCATCCGGCGGCGCGCCCAGCGCGTGGTTTTGCGCATACAATTCCTGCGGATCGAGACCTTCCCACCACAGGCCCTTGCCATCCGCCTTGGTCAGCTTGCCATCGTACGGAATCCCCGCCAGCGGCCCGGTTTTGTCGCTGCCCTGGGAATCTTCATACCAGTTCCATGCGCGAGCGCAGTGAACGCTCACTCCGAAATTCATGCCGGCTTCACCCGCCAGTTTGGCCCACGTCCCGACAATGTCCTTCTTCGGCCCGATGCTCACGGAATTCCACGTCTGGTATTTCGAGTTGAAATTATCAAAGTTATCGTGATGGTTGGCCATCGAAACCAAAAACTTCGCCCCAGCGCCTTTGAACCGTTCCAGGAGCGCGCTCGGATCCCACTTCTCCGCTTTCCATGTGTTGATCACATCCTTGAATCCGAATTTCGACGGATGCCCGTAATGATCAAGGTGCCACTGATATTGCGGCCTTCCCTGATCGTACAAATATTTCGCATACCAATCCCCATCACCTGCCTGGCACTGCGGACCCCAGTGCATCCAGATGCCGAACTTGGAGTTGCGATACCAATCCGGCAAATGATAATTCTGCTCCAGCGATTCCCAAGTCGGCTGAAATGGGCCGGGGGCGATGTCATAAGTTGGTTGGGTGACTGCCTGTCCCCAGGCGCGGGGCAATCGCCAATCGGAAGCCAGACCCGCCAATACACCACTCGCCAGTGCTCCCATCGCCTGCCGTCGCGTCAATTTCATTTTGCCTCCGATGATTTCGACATGCCTTGATTTGCCGGTCGCCACCCGGATCTCTGGATCAAGAATAACGCCAAGATCGACATTTCGTAAGACAAGCAATGCGACAAACCACCCGCAAGCGATTCCAGACTTGTCCCCACTTAAAAACCTACGATCGCCAAGTTAGGGACTGGCAATTTCCGTCGAAAAACGCCAGAATGGGCGGCTCGTGGAAGTCTCGACTATCCCCCTGGCCAGCCTCTCGGCCGCCAACCTCTCGGACGCCCAGGCCCACACGCGGCGACTCGCGCTTGGGCACTATGAGAATTTCTCTGTCGTCTCTTTGCTCCTTCCCCGCCATCTGCGACAGGATTTTTGCAATATTTACGCATTCTGCCGGGTGGCCGATGATCTGGGGGATGAAACCGGGGATCGGGATCTGTCGCTCAAATTGCTGGCTGATTTTCGTCAGCAGACGCTGGATTGCTTCGCCGGTCAGACTGACACGGCCATTTTTGTCGCCCTGAGCCAGACGATCGAGCGATATCAGTTACCAATCCAGCCATTTCTTGACCTCATCGACGCCTTTGAACAGGATCAGCGCGTGCCGCGCTATCAGACGTTTGACCAGGTGCTCGATTATTGCCGCCGCAGCGCGAATCCCGTCGGCCGGCTGGTGCTGTATCTCTGTGGCTACCGCGACGAGCAGCGCCAGGAGCTTTCCGATCAAACTTGCAGCGCTCTGCAATTGGCGAATTTCTGGCAGGATGTGCGGCGGGATATCGTCGATCGGGACCGCATCTATATTCCGGCTGAATCCATGGAAAAGTTTGGCGTGAGCGAAGAGCAGATCAAATCCGGAAAATCAGATGAAACTTTCCGCGCGCTGATTCGATTTGAAGTGGATCGAACGGCCGCGATGTTTGACCGTGGCGCGGCGCTTTTGCCGCTGGTA
>Ga0302326_10034599_pt1 | contig 10008 bp, 7 predicted proteins | sample Palsa_T0_3_FD_202264 | JGI IMG/M metagenome (GOLD analysis project Ga0302326, IMG submission 202264) | Peat permafrost microbial communities from Stordalen Mire near Abisko, Sweden - Palsa_T0_3 | ecosystem: Environmental > Terrestrial > Soil > Palsa > Peat permafrost | place: Sweden: Abisko...
GCCGCCTGATCACCCTGGAGCTCGACCCGGGCCACGCACGCGTCGCCGCCGCGAACGTCGAGCGGGCCGGCCTGGCCGGCCTCATAGACATAAGGGTCGGACCCGCGATCGACAGCCTGCGCGAGCTCATCGCGGAGGGCGCGGGACCCTTCGACCTGATCTTCATCGACGCCGACAAGCAGGGCACCCCCGAGTACTTCGAGCACGCGCTGGCGCTCGCGCGGCCCGGCAGCCTGATCGTGACCGACAACGTCGTGCGCGACGGCGAGATCGTCGACGCCACCAGCCGGGACCCCCGCGTCCAGGGCATGCGCCGCTTCCACGAGTTGCTTCAATTGGAGCCCCGAGTCACCGCCACCACGATCCAGACCGTCGGCAGCAAGGGCTACGACGGCTTCACGCTCGCGCTCGTGGAGCGATAGTCTCGCGTCGATGGGCGGAGAGCTGAAGCTGGGGTTGAACACGGGCTACTGGGCCGGGGGGCCGCCTCCCGGCGCGGCGGAGTCGGTCGCTGAGGCAGAGCGGCTGGGGTTCGACTCGATCTGGACGGCCGAGGCTTACGGCTCGGACTGCCTGACGCCGCTGGCGTGGTGGGGCGCGTCGACCGAGCGCATCAAGCTGGGCACGGCGATCGTGCAGATGTCCGCGCGCCAGCCCGCCGCCGCGGCGATGGCGGCGATGACGATGGATCACCTGTCGAACGGGCGCTTCATCCTCGGCCTCGGCGTGTCCGGACCGCAGGTGGTGGAGGGCTGGTACGGGATGCCGTTCGCCAAGCCGCTCGCGCGCACGCGCGAGTACATCTCGATCCTGCGCGACATCTGGGCGCGCAAGGGACGCCTGCAAGCGCCCGGCCCGCACTACCCGCTGCCGCTTCCCGGTGGGACCGGGCTGGGCAAGCCGCTGAAGGCCTCGATCCATCCCTTGCGCGAGGACATCCCCATCTACCTCGGCGCCGAGGGTCCCAAGAACATCGCGCTGTGCGCGGAGTTGTGCGACGGCTGGCTGGCGATGCTGTTCTCGCCGGCGGTGTACGACGAGCTGTACCGCCCGTCGCTGGAGGAGGGCTTCGCGCGAGCGGGCGCGCGACGCAGTGCGGAGGACTTCGAGGTGTGCGCCACGGTGCCGCTGATCGTCACCGACGACCTCGACGCCGCCGCCGACGCGCTGCGGCCGTTCTACGCGCTGTACTTCGGCGGCATGGGCGCCAAGGGCGCCAACTTTCACGCCAACGTGCCAATCCGCATGGGCTACGAGCGGGAGGTCGCCGAAATCCAGGAGCTGTACCTCGATGGTAAGAAGGACGAGGCCGGCGCCAAGATCCCGACCGCGCTGATCGAGCAGCTGTCGCTGATCGGCTCGCGCGAGAAGATCCGCGACGATCTGGAGAAGTGGCGCGAGTCGGCCGTCACCACGCTACTAATCTCCGGCGACGCCGCCACGTTGCGCGACGCCGCCGAGCTCGTGCTCGGCTGAGCGCCTCGCGTCAGCTCGCCAGCGTGATCGTGTTCGACTGACCGAGCTGAGCGCCGTGCGCGTCCAGCGCGCGCACCGCGAGGTACGGCCCCGCGGCGGCGAGGCGCAGGGCGCTCTCGAAGCCGCGCGAGCGCGTGCTCGAGACGGGGGCGAGGGCGCCCGACAGCTCGCCCGCGAGCAACTGCCAGCTGTGCACGTCGGTCGCTCCGTTCCAGCTCGCGTAGACGGCGCGGGAGGCGCCACGGCCGGCCACCGCGATCGCTGGAGCTTGCGCTGGCTGTGCGCCCCAGGGCATGCGAAAGGCTCTGTAGGACTGGTAGTCCTTGCCGAGGATCGCGTCGAAGACGATCCGTCCGGAGCGCAGGAACTCGGACACCCTCGGCGTTTCCCCCCAGCCGACGAACACGTTTCCCCCCGCGAGCAGCTGCATGCTGCCCTGGCTGCCCGACAGCACCTTGGGGTGGGTGTACTGGCGCACGAGCGAGGCCGTCATCGCGACCTCGTCGACGTCGAGGATCAGCCCGCGCGAGAGCTTCTCGACGGCGGGGGTGGCGCCGTTGTCGAAAATCGTCAGCGATCCGTCGGGCTGGCGGCGGGCGTCGTGCTGCCAGGCGAAGCCCGTGCCCGAGCCCATCTCGAAGTCGCTGTACTTGCCGCCCAGGCGCCAGACGATCTCGCCGCTGCGGGCGATCTTGTAGACGGTGTGGGTGCTGCGTCCGGACACGAGCAGATCGCCGTCGCCGTCGAGGTCCACGGAGTTGATGTGGAAGAAGTCCCAGTTCGCTTCCACGGGCGAGTAGGACTCGTGCAGCGGGATATGGTCGAGGCTGTGCCATTCGAGCAGCAGCCTGCCGCTCGCGAGGTCGATCTCCTGGAAGATCGCGTCCTGGATCGTGCCGTTGGCGGAGCCGCCGACGCTCGACAGGTCGGCGCCGCGAACGACGTAGCTGGTCAGCAGCGCGGTGTCGCGCGGGGTGATCACGAACTCGTGCAGATCGCCGTGCAGGCCGTGTGCGGCCTGCACGCGGCGGACGGTGCGGTAGGCGGAGTCCGCGATCACGTATTCGCCCACCCCGTGGCCGAGTTCGATGCTGCCCTCCCACCACGTCAGCACTGGGCTGGCGCGATAGCTCTGCACGCGGAAGTTGGTCGTCACCTTGCCCGCCAGCGGGTTCTCCCAGATCGGCTCGCCGCCGGCGTCGACGATCACCGCGCCCGCCTGGCCGACGGGCGCGTTGTAGGGGGCGATGAAGATCGGATCAGTGGAGGCGCCGGGCTCGCGGCGAGTGACCGTCAGCGCCGGTATGCGCAGATCCGGGCGCGTGTGCCAGCTGGGCGCGAGCGGCGGCACGGATCGCCCCGGCGATGCCAATGCGCCGGTCAGCAGCTCGCCGACCCCGCCCGTCAGCGCCAGCCCGGCAGCGCCCACGCCCGCGGAGCGGAGCAACTGCCTGCGTGTCAATGTCCGGCCGGTCCCTGCCATCTCTACTCCTCAGAAATACACACGAGAGGAAACACTCGCTGAACAGCCTCTCAAGCCCAGGTCAAGCGCACTGAAGAAATGCGCGAACGCGTCTCCTCGCAACTCGCGCGCGAACGCACCGTCGGCGAGTCGAGGCTGCCTCCGAGGCTGATCGAGGCTAGGGTCTAGCGTAGCGATGGCCGAGATCGATCCCGCGCAGCAAGAGCAGGCGTTCGCGAACTTCCAGTTCGAGATCTACCTGCAAGGTCTCGGCGGCGAGAGGCCCGAGCTGCCGATCACCGCGACCGGGCTGGAAGAGCGCGCGCGCGAGCGCCTGTCCGCCGAGGCGTTCGGCTATGTCGCGGGCGGCGCGGGCTCGGAGCGCACGATGCGCGCCAACATCGACGCGTTCGAGCGCTGGCAGATCGTGCCGCGGATGCTGCGCGATGTCTCCGACCGCGCCCTCGGCGCCTCGATCCTCGGCACGAGCATGTCGGCGCCGCTGCTGCTCGCGCCGGTCGGCGTGCAGTCGATCGTCCACCCCGACGCCGAGCTGGCGGTAGCTCGCGCGGCCGCCGCCCACGGCCTGCCGTTCATCCTCAGCACCGCCGCGTCGCACTCGATCGAGGAGGTCGCCGCTGCTATGGAGCCCGCCCACCCGGCGAGCCGCTGGTATCAGCTGTACTGGCCGACCGAGCGCGACCTGGCGGCGAGCTTCGTCGCTCGCGCCGCGGATGCCGGCTACGAAGCGCTCGTGGTCACGCTCGACACCTGGCTGTTGGGCTGGCGTCCGCGCGACCTCACCAACGCCTATCTGCCGTTCCTGAAAGGCGAGGGCGTGGCCAACTACTTCAGCGATCCCGTGTTCCGCGCGGCGCTCGAGCGGCCCCCCGAGGAGGACATCGGACCGGCGATCGGGCACTGGGCCTACCAGTTCTCCAACCCGCGGGTCACGTGGGCGGACCTCGCGTGGCTGCGCGAGCAGACCGCGCTGCCGATCGTGCTCAAGGGCATCATCCACGCCGACGACGCGCGCCTGGCGCTGGAGGCGGGCGTCGACGGGCTGATCGTCTCAAACCACGGAGGCCGACAGGTCGACGGCGCGCTCGGCGCGCTCGACGCGCTACCCGCCGTGCGCGACGCCGTCGGCGAGGACTTCCCGGTCCTGTTCGACAGCGGGATTCGGACCGGCGCGGACGTCTTCAAGGCGCTCGCGCTGGGCGCCAACGCCGTCTGCCTCGGACGTCCGTACGTGTGGGGGCTGGGACTGGACGGGCAGGCGGGAGTCGAGCACGTGCTGCGCTGCCTGCTCGCCGAGCTCGATCTGACGCTGGCGCTCAGCGGTCACACGCAGGTCGGGCTGCTCGAGCGCTCCGTCCTGCGCCGCGCGGACTGAGCGCAGCGGGGATGCCCGCGCGCGATGAGGCGTCGAGCAAGCGCCTGACGCTGGTCGCGTGCATCCTCGGCTCGGGCATCGTGCTGCTCGACGGCACGGTCGTGAACGTCGCGCTGCCGACGATCCAGCGGGCGCTCGGCGGCGGGCTGGCCGCCCAGCAGTGGACGGTCAACGGCTACCTGCTGACGCTCGGCTCGCTGATCCTGGTGGGGGGATCGCTTGGCGACGTGTTCGGCGAGCGCCGCGTATTCGCGCTCGGCGTCTCAGGGTTCGGCGCGGCCTCGCTGGCGTGCGCGCTGTCGCCCTCGATCGGCGTGCTGGTGGCGGCGCGCGCGGTCCAGGGCGTGACGGGCGCGCTGCTCGTGCCGAGCTCGCTGGCGGTGATCGTCAACACCTTCTCCGAGGACGAGCGCGGCAAGGCGATCGGGACCTGGACGGCGTGGGGCGCGATCGCGGGCGTGCTCGGCCCGCTGACCGGAGGCGAGCTGCTGGCGATCGCGTCGTGGCGCTGGATCTTCCTGGTGAACCTGCCGCTTGTGATCGTGTGCGTGACGCTGATCCTGGCGGCGATCCCGTCGACGGGCCCGCGTGCGGCGGGTGCAAGGCGCGTGGACGTGTCCGGTGCGGCACTGTGCGTGGCTGGGCTCGGCGGCCCTGTGTTCGCGCTGATCGAGCAGCCGCGGCTGGGCTGGTCGAGCCCGGCGGTGATCGTGCCGCTCGCCGTGGGAGTGGGGCTGCTGATCGCGTTCGTGCTGTTCGAGGCGCGCACCGCCGACCCGATGCTGCCGCTGCGGCTGTTCGCGAGGCGCAACTTCTCGGCCGGCAACGTGGAGACGTTCGCGATGTACGCGGGCCTAGCGATCCTGTTCTTCTTCCTCGTGCTGTTCCTGCAGCAGATCGGCGGCTACACGCCGCTGAAGAGCGGCCTGGCGACGCTGCCGGCGACGGTGATGATGTTCGTGCTCTCACGGCGCTTCGGCGCGCTCGCCGACCGCTTCGGGCCGCGCTTCTTCATGGGCACCGGCCCGCTGGTGGCGGCCGCCGGGCTGGCGCTGTTCCAGCGCACGGGCGTGAAGGTCGACTACGTCTCCGAAGTGCTGCCGGCGCTGCTGGTGTTCGCGCTCGGACTGTCGATGACGGTCGCGCCGCTGACGGCAGCGGTGCTCGCCGGCTCAGAGCACGAGGCGGGGATCGCCTCGGGCGTCAACAACGCGGTCGCGCGCGTCGCCGGCCTGCTCGGGACCGCGGCGGTCGGCGCGGCGATCTCGGCATCGTTCGCGGGCGCGCTCGAGCGGCGCCTGTCGGGCACGGCGCTGGGCGCGGCGGCGCGGGCCGCCGTCGACGAAGCCAAGCGGCTGCCGCTGGGGCGCCCGCACGTGGGCGGATTGCCGGGCGCGCAGGCGCACGCCGTCAGCGCCGCCGCCGAAGCGGCCTCGCTGCACGCCTTCCACCTGGGCATGGCGATCGCCGCGGGGCTGGTGGCGATCGGCGGGCTGGTGGGCGCGGCGGGCATTCGCAACCCGCGCCGCCCGGACGTGCGTGCGGCCGACTGCGCGAGCGGACAGCTCGTGGGGGTGAGCAGCCCGGGGTCGGTCGCCGACGCGCAGCCCTACACGGGCTCGCGCGCGTAGTCGCGCATCGCCTCGATGATCGGACCGAGCCGCCGGCCGCGCTCGGTCAGCCGGTACTCGACCGTGGGCGGGCTGGAGGGGATGACGGTGCGCGCCACCAGCCCGGCGGCCTCGAGGTCGCGCAGCCGCTCGGAGAGCATCCGCGGGGAGATGCCGGCGACGGCGTCGGCGAACTCGTTGAAGCGCAGCGCGCCGGTGAGGGCCGCGTACAGGATCGACAGCTGCCAGCGCCGCTCGAGGAGGTCCGCTGTCTCGCGGACCTCCACGGGTACGGGCTGACACCTACGAGAGATGCGCGACATCGCGTGCGGGCTCCAGGGCGCGGTCGAGGACCTCCTGGACGGTCATCACCGGGTGGAAGGTCATCTGCTCGCGCACCTCCTCGGGGATGTCGTCGAGGTCGCCGCGGTTGCGCTCCGGCAGGATCACGTCGGTCAGGCCGGCGGCATGGGCGGCGAGCGCCTTCTGCTTGAACCCGCCGATCGGCAGCACGCGCCCCTGCAGCGTGACCTCACCGGTCATGCCGACGGTGTGCTTGACCGGGCGTCCGGACAACAGCGAGGCGAGCGCGGTGACCATCGTGACGCCTGCGCTGGGGCCGTCCTTGGGGATCGCGCCGGCGGGCACGTGCACGTGGAACTCGCGGTTCTCGAACGCACTCTCGTCAATGCCGAGCTCCTCCGCGTGGCCGCGGACGTAGGAGAGGGCGATGCGCGCCGACTCCTTCATCACGTCCCCGAGCTGGCCGGTCAGCACCAGCCCGTTGCCGCCGGAGCCGCCGCCCTTCATGGCGGTGGCCTCGACGAACAGCACGTCGCCGCCGGTGCCGGTGACGGCGAGCCCTGTCGCCACGCCGGGGGTGGCGGTGCGGGCGGCCGACTCCTGGAAGAACTTCTGGCGGCCGAGCGCGTCGCGCACCACCTCCAGATCGATCTTCACGGGCTTGCGCTTCTTCGCGCGCGCCGCCTTCGCGGGCTTGACCTCGCCATTGGCTTTGCCCTCGCTGTCGGCCTTGGCCTCGCCGTCGGCCTTGGCGGCCGCCTCCTCGACGCTCTGCGCGGAGGCGATCTTGGTGGCTGTCTTGCGCAGCACGGTGCCGAGCTCGCGCTCGAGGTTGCGCACGCCCGCCTCGCGGGTGTACTCGGAGATGATCGTGCGCAGCAGCTCGTCGGAGGTCTCGACCTCGTCCTCGCGCAGGCCGTTGCGGTCGCGCTGGCGCGGCCACAGGTAGCCCTTGGCGATGGCGAGCTTCTCCTCGGTGGTGTAGCCGTCGAAGCGGATCACCTCCATGCGGTCCAGCAGCGGGCCGGGGATCGTGTCGGCGACGTTGGCGGTGGCGAGGAACATGACCTGGCTGAGGTCGAGCTCGACGTCGAGGTAGTGGTCGCGGAACGAGTGGTTCTGTGCGGGGTCGAGCACCTCCAGCAGAGCCGCGGAGGGGTCGCCGCGCCAGTCGGCGCCGACCTTGTCGACCTCGTCGAGCAAAATCACGGGGTTCATCGTGCCGGCGTCCCTGAGCGCCCTGACGAGGCGTCCCGGCAGCGCTCCTATGTAGGTGCGCCGGTGCCCGCGGATCTCGGCCTCGTCCCTGACGCCACCCAGTGACATCCGGACAAACTCTCTTCCGGTGGCGCGCGCGATCGACTCGCCGATGGATGTCTTGCCGGTGCCGGGCGGCCCGATCAGCGTGAGGATCGCCCCTGACTTGGGGTCGGCCTCGATGCCGCGGTCCTGGCGCAGCTTGCGCACGGCCAGGTACTCGGTGATGCGGTCCTTGACGTCCTCCAGGCCGGCGTGATCGGCGTCGAGCACGGCGCGCGCGGCGACCGGGTCGAGGTGCTCCTCGGAGCGCTTGCCCCACGGCACCGCGATCAGCCAGTCGAGGTAGGTGCGGATCATGCTCGACTCGCCGGTCTGCTCGCCCATCCGCTCCAGGCGCGCGAGCTCCTTCAGCGCCTGCTCCTTGACGGGCTCGGGCATGTCGGCGTCCTCGATCTTCGTGCGGTACTCCTCCGCCACCGACGCGTCGTCGTCGCCGAGCTCCTTGCGGATCGACTCCATCTGCTTGCGCAGGAAGTACTCGCGCTGCTGCTTCTCAGCGCCCTCCTGCACGTCCTCGCGGATGCGCCTGCGCACCTGTAGCTCGGCGAGGCTCTCGCGCTGCAGCTTGACGGCGAGCTCGAGGCGGTCGGCGACGTCGAGCGTGCGCAGCAGCTCGACCTTGTGCTCGTATGAGATGTTGGGGGAGTAGCCGGAGGAGTCCGCGAGCGCGCCCGGCTCGGCGATCGCGCGTAGGAACGCGGCGATGCGCCCGTCGTCGCCGCGCAGCTCGAGGATCTCCTCGACGGTCGCGCGGTACTCGCGCTCGAGCTCGCGCGTGCGTTTGTCGTGGGGCACGTCGTCGGGGCGCTCGTCGACCTCGACGCGCAGCTCGCCGCCGGGTCCCGTCTGCGCGGCGCCGATCAGCGCGCGGTGCTCTCCGGAGAGCGACACGGCGCGCCCGCCGCCGGGCAGGCGGATCTTCTCGGAGACCTCGGCGATGGTGCCGACCTCGAGGAACTCGTTCTCGTGGCGCGGTACCAGCACGACGCGCTCGTCCTCGCCGACGTCGACCGTCAGCGTGATGCCCATGTTCGGGAAGACGACGGTGTCGTCGAGCGGGATCAGACGCAGCCGCTGCTTGGGAACGGAGGGGGTGGTAGGGGTTGTCTCTGAGGCGGGTGATGAAGGGGCCATAGGTAATCGCTCCATATGAGCTTACGAAAGTGTAGTTAGTATAGCGCGAGGTGGTTGCGTGTGCAAGTATCTTTGGGGTGAGGGCGGAAATGGCGTTGTGGAGCCAAATCCGCCTATCCCGGCCCCTCGAAGCTGACCTCGACGTTCTCCTCCTCCACGCGCTCCTCGGTCTCGGCGGAGGACGTGAGCGCCCGCCGGTCGGCGTCGAGCAGCGGGTCGGAGAAGAAGCTGCGCGGCCACAGCCGGCGTGCTTTGACGACGTTGATCTCGGCGGCGAAGATCGTCAGTTGGGCGCCCAGGTACAGCCACGCGAGCAGGCCGAGCACGACCGCGAAGATCCCGTAGAGGGGGCCGGTGCGCTTGAGCTCGTGGTCGACGTAGAAGCCACCGAGGTGCTGCAGCAGCTGCCATAGGACGGCCGCGACGATCACTCCGGGCAGCAGCTCGCGCCACGGCAGATCCAGCGCGGTGAGCAGTTTGAAGGCGGTCATGAACAACGCGAGGTTCAGCACGAACGCGAGCACGATCCCGCCGATGACCGCGGCCGCGCCATGGCTGCTCGAGCCGACGTAGCCGGCTGCGGTAGTGGAGACGATGCTCATCGTGCCCAGCAACGCAAGCATGCCGAGTCCTCGCAGGCGCGAGTAGATCCAGTTGGGCCGGTGCTTGAACGGGACGTGCCAGATGCGGTTGAAGGCGGTCTGTGTGGCGCCGGTGATGCCGAGGCCGGCGAGTAGCGAGCCGACGACGCCGACGATCAGGCCGACGCTCGAGCCGTCGAGCGAGTGCAGCTTGAGGTAGTCGCTGATGATCGGGAACTGCCCGAGCGTGCCGTCGAGGATCCGCTGGCGCTCGGAGGGATCGCCCTGGAGCACGAAGCCGAGCACGGTCACGAGTACGAGCAGCAGCGGGAACAGCGAGACGAAGCCGTAGTAGGCGATCAGCGCGGCCAGCTGGCCGGCCTGGTCGTCGCCGAACTTCTTGACGACAGCTGCGATGAACGACACGCGAGGGCTGCGCTGCTGGCGGCGGTCGAGGGCGTGGAGGCGCGCGGTGACGCTCATCGCCGGCGGCTCCCCGCGGCGTGCCCGCCGGGGCCATGGCGCCCAGCGACGGGGGCGCGCTCGAATTGGGAGGGGGGTCTCCGCGGCGTTCGGTGCGACATACCCATGTGTCTACCCGTTTCGAGCGCCACAGACGAGAGCAGCCGTCCATCTTGCCGGCACGCGCCCGCTCGACCGGCGGGCTCGATCCGGCGGAGGAGGTGGCGCTGGTGGCGCGCGACAGGCGCGATCTGCTCCTGCGGG
>Ga0302326_10034600_pt1 | contig 10008 bp, 10 predicted proteins | sample Palsa_T0_3_FD_202264 | JGI IMG/M metagenome (GOLD analysis project Ga0302326, IMG submission 202264) | Peat permafrost microbial communities from Stordalen Mire near Abisko, Sweden - Palsa_T0_3 | ecosystem: Environmental > Terrestrial > Soil > Palsa > Peat permafrost | place: Sweden: Abisko...
CGCTACTGCATTTGCCATTGAGGCGCTCGCGCTAGTCGATCATTACGACTTTCTTGACCGTTACGCGAAGAAATCCAAAGGGCAGAAGCCGTCTACCAGCACGAATCAAGCCGCGCTCGATGCTCATTGGTATCTTCCGACGAATGACAAGTGGACGCAGGCTTACTTTAACCCGGCGAGTCTCCACTACGTCGAGCGCAATCTCTTCTCATAGAGGGAATCGAAAAGCTCGAGCTTCGAGAAGCCCCGCGGAGTCTTAGGCGAGGTCGGCGGTGGTGTAGAGCGCGGCGAGCTTGTCGTCGCCGCCGAGCATCGCCGTCAGATCGCTCATGCGCGCGCGCTCGTCTTCGAGATCGCGCTTCATGAGGTTGACCTCGCCTTTTTCCACGTCGTCCGTCAGCTGCACGACGATCGCGTCGCTGAGGTTGGCCGCGGCCCAGCCGCGCGCATCGACGAGCACGGCGTAAAACGCTTCTTCAACCGTGGTCTCGCGCCACAGCCGGTCGTCGGTGACGATCGGAAACTGCACGGACTTGCCGGCGGCGCTCACCTCAACGACGTGCTCTTTTTTGTGCTTCGTCAGCGTGACACCGTACGATTGAGCAGCGGCCGCCACGCGCAGACAGCGCGCCACGTACGTGTCGCGTTCGGTTGAGATACTCATACCCTATAGGTATCGGCTCGGCAGCCCGAGCGCTTAGGAGGGCCCTCCCGCCGGTATCCCGTGGCGCCCGGCACCGGCGGCGAAGCGTGCGGCGCCGCCCAGGGTCTCGCCGCTCGCGATCGTGCGGACCCCGTGCGCGACCTCGTTGCGGATCGCCTCGTCGATGGGAAGGTCCCACTGCTCGATCGCGGAGAGCCGGTCGTTCCGCAGGGCAGCCTGAGGCAGCCGCGACAGCTGCAGCGCGAGTTCCCGAGCGGCTGCGAGCGCGCCACCGGGCTCGGTAACCCGGTTGACGAGCCCCATCGAAAGAGCCTCGTTCGCCTCGACCCCGCGCCCGGTAAGGATGAGGTCCATCGCGCGGCTATGACCGATCAGCCGCGGGAGGCGGATCGTCCCGAGATCGATCAACGGGACGCCGAACCGGCGGCAGAAAACGCCGAACACCGCATTGCTCGCCGCGACCCGCAGGTCGCAGAGCAACGCGAGCTCGAGGCCGCCCGCGACCGCGTAGCCTTCGACCGCTGCGATGGCGGGCTTGGGAAGGACCATCCGGCTCGGGCCCATCGCCGCCGGCCCGTCCGGGGAAATCTGCGGCGGCGCGCCACCTGCGGCGACGGATTGCAAGTCGTAGCCGGCGCAAAACGTGTTGCCGCTCCCAGTCAGAATCGCGACGTCGGCATCGCCGTCGTTTGCGAAACGCTCGAATGCGGCGTAGAGATCGAGCGCGGTTTGCGCGTCGACCGCATTGCGAACGTGGGGGCGTTCGATCGTGATAGTCGCAACGCGGTCCTCGCTTGCATAGGAGACGTTCATGCTTGTGCTTTTTCGCCGGAGCCTCGTCCTTCGACTGCGCGCCTTCGGCGCTCCGCTCAGGATGACAAAGGGGGGGGACGCTAGCGGCGGGCGACGTAGGCGATTTTGCCGGCTAGGGTTTCGAGGACGTTTTGCCAGATGTAGCGATTTGCGGTTGCGTAGCCGGCTTGCCGCATTCGGTCGGCGCGGCCTTCGTCGCCGTATGAAACGCGGAGATACTCGGCGAGTTCGCGGCCGTCGTTCGTGTCGCAAACGATCGCGTTGTAAAAGGGCTCGGCGTATTCTTCTCCGGTCGAACCGCACACCGGAATTCCGCCGGCCGCCATCACTTCGAGGCCGACAAGCCCGAACGGCTCTTTCCCGCTGTTCGCAAGCACGGCGTCGGAAGCGGCGTAGAGCGCCGCCAGCGTCGCATCCGGCAAGAAGGCTTGCAGGTGCACGACGTCTGCGTCAGCGGAGGCGAGCGCATCCGCGACGGCATCTGCATCGTCACCGTCGGCCTCGACACGCTCGACGCGCAAGCCGCGCCACCGCGCGTGATCGAAGACCGTATTACCGTAGGGTTCGCGCCCGCCGCGCACGATCAACTGCGGTGAAAAGTCCATCGCGCGTAACTCGGCGACCGCGTCGATCGCTTGCAGCCAATTCTTATCCGGATCGAATCGCCCGACTTTCACGAGCGCGGGGCGGCCCTTCAGCGCCGCGCGAAACAACTTGACGAGCTCCCGCGGAGGTCCCTCGAGCAACGTCTCGTGGATGCCGTTGGGAATCACGAGCGATCCGATGCCCCACTGCGCCAATTCGAACTTCATGTACTTGCTGACCGTCGTCACCGTAGCCGCGCGCCGCAGCGCGTCCCAATCGATCCGATTGAAACCGTACGTGTTGTTCGCGTTCCAAAGCATCGTCACGGCGTAGCGCAGGCCGCGAGCGCGCAAGATCGCATCGAGGTTCAGCAACGCGCCGACCGTCTGCCATTCCTCGGCGACGATCAGCACGCGTTCGCCGCGGCTTGCTGCGGGCGCGACGATCTCGTTCGCGACAACCGATGGCAGGCTCGCGGAGAAATCGTTGACTTTGCCTTCTTCGCCATCGTACACGTTGCGTGGATGGTGCGCGGAAATCCACTGTCCCCAGCGCCGCAGCGTGACGTTCGTATCGAACGCTTCGATTGCCGGTAGCGTCGGATCGCCGACGAAAAAAAGCGTCGTAGCGAGCCCGGCTTCTCCAAGCGCGCGCGCAAACGAGGTCTCACGGCTTCCAAGGCCACCGACCGCAGAATACCGATCCGGCCCCTCGAACGAAAGGAGCACGGCAACGGAGTGACCGGCGAGCACGTCGCTGTTACGTCAGGCCGCGGCCAGCTGACGCAAGACGTACTGCAGGATGCCTCCGTGGCGGTAGTATTCGGCTTCGTCGGGCGTATCGATCCGCACGACGGCTTCGAACGTTTTCACGCGATGCGGAGCGTTGGTTTCGGTTGCAGTCACTTTGACGCGGCTGCGCGGCACGATACGCTCGCCGAGGCCGGTGATCGCGAAGATTTCCTCGCCGCTGAGGCCGAGCGATTCGCGGTTCTCGCCGGCGCAGTATTCCAGCGGTAGAATCCCCATGCCGATGAGGTTGCTGCGGTGGATGCGCTCGAGCGATTCGGCGATAACCGCGCGCACGCCGAGCAGCATCGGGCCCTTCGCGGCCCAGTCGCGCGACGAGCCCGACCCGTACTCTTTGCCCGCGAGCACGATCAGCGGCGTTCCATCAGCCTTGTAGCGCATCGCTGCGTCGAAGATGGGCATCTGCAGGCCCTCGGGGAGATAGCGCGTCACGCCGCCCTCGACCCCGGGAACGAGCAGATTGCGCAGGCGCACGTTCGCGAACGTGCCGCGCGCCATCACTTCGTGGTTACCGCGGCGCGCGCCGTACGAGTTGAAATCGGCCGGGTCGACGCCGTGTTCGACCAGATATTTCGCCGCCGGGCTGCTCTTGGCGATCGAGCCGGCGGGTGAGATGTGATCGGTCGTGACGCTGTCGCCGAGCACCGCGAGCACGCGCGCCTCGACGATATCGCCTTGCGGTTTCGGCTCTTTCGGCATGCCGTCGAAGTAGGGCGGACGCTTGACGTATTCGCTCTTGGGATCCCACGCGTAGCGTTCGCTCGCGGGAACGTCGAGCGCGCGCCAGTTGTCGTCGCCCGCGAAGACGTCGGCATAGCGCGCGCGGAACGCCGCTTCCGACACCGACTCACCGATCGCCGCAGCGATCTCAGCGTTCGTCGGCCAGATTTCGCGTAAGTACACGGGCTTGCCGTCGCTGCCGTTCCCGAGCGGTTCGGTCGTGAGATCGACGTCCATCCGGCCGGCCAGCGCGTAGGCAACGACCAGCGGCGGCGATGCGAGATAGTTCGCGCGAACCTGCGGATGGATGCGGCCTTCGAAGTTGCGATTGCCGGAGAGCACCGCGGCCACGATCATGTCGTGCTCGGCGACGCTGATGGCGACATCTTCGGGAAGCGGGCCGCTGTTGCCGATGCACGTCGTGCAACCGTAGCCGACGAGGTTGAAGCCGAGCTTATCGAGGTACGGCGTCAGGCCGGACTTTTGCAAATAATCGGTGACGACTTTCGAACCGGGCGCGAGGCTGGTCTTCACCCACGGCTTACTCTCGAGACCCCGTTCGACGGCCTTCTTCGCAACGAGCCCCGCACCGAGCATGACGGCCGGGTTCGAGGTGTTCGTGCACGACGTGATTGCCGCGATGACGACCGCACCGTCGGAGAGTGCGGTCTCGGGGCGCGCCGCAACCGCGGTTCCGCCGCCGCCTTCGCCTTCCAAACGCGCGACCGCGCTGCCGTTTCGAGCGGTCTGCCAGCCCTCGAGCGCGACGGCGAACTCTTTCTTGACGTCGCTGAGGGCGACGCGATCCTGCGGACGGCGCGGACCCGCGAGGTTCGGAACGACCGTGCCGAGATCGAGTTCGAGCACGTCGCTAAAGAGCGGATCGACCGACGCGTCGGTGCGGAACATCCCTTGGGCTTTTGCGTAGGCTTCGACGAGATCGATCTGCTCTTGCGGCCGGCCCGTCAGTTTGAGATAGGCGAGCGTGTGGTCGTCGATCGGGAAGATCGCGACGGTCGAGCCATACTCGGGCGACATGTTGCCGATCGTCACGCGATCCGCGACGCCGAGGTTCGAGAGACCCGCGCCGTAAAACTCGACGAACTTTCCGACGACGCCTTTCTTGCGCAGCATCTCCGTTACCGCGAGCACGAGGTCGGTCGAGGTGACGCCCTCGTTCAGTTTCCCGGTCAGCTTCACGCCGATCACTTCGGGAATCAGCATCGTTACCGGCTGGCCGAGCATCGCCGCTTCCGCCTCGATGCCGCCGACGCCCCACGCGAGCACGCCGAGGCCGTTCGCCATCGTCGTATGTGAGTCGGTTCCGACGACGGTGTCGGGATACGCAACCGGCGCGTCGCCCGAATCACCCGCGCCGAATACGACGCGTGCGAGATACTCGATGTTGACTTGATGCACGATCCCCGTGTCGGGCGGAACGGCGCGGTAGCCCTCGAGCGCGTGCTGGCCCCACTTCAAAAATGCATAGCGCTCTTTGTTGCGCTCGAACTCGAGCTTTGCGTTTTCGGCGAACGCACCAGCGGAGCCGAAGCGATCGACTTGCACCGAGTGGTCGATCACGAGCTCCACCGGTTGCAGCGGGTTGATCTTTTTGGGATCGCCGCCCATCTCGGCCATCGCATCGCGCATCGCCGCGAGATCGACGACGCACGGAACACCGGTAAAATCCTGAAGCAGCACGCGCGCGGGCCGGTACGCGATCTCGGTGTCTGACCCGGCGCCGGGTTTCCAGTCGGCAAGCGCAGCGATGTCGGCGGCGGTGACGCTGCGGCCGTCCTCGAAGCGCACCAAGTTCTCCAGCAGAATCTTCAGGCTAAAGGGCAAGCGCGCAACACCCGCGTGACCGGCCTTCTCGAGCGCGTCGAGACGGAACACGGTGTACGTGCGGTCTCCGACGGCGAGCGTGGACTTGGCGTTGAAGGTGTCGGGATGTGCGGTCTGCATAGCGCTTCCGGCGTTCGCTATTCGGCTGCGGCGCCCCCGGTTTCGATGCGGGTCACACGCGGCACGCCGCGATCGGCTCCGGTGACCGTCAGCGCAATCTGCCCCGAGAGCAGCGCGTACAGCGGCGCTGCGACTAAGCTCGCACGCCAGGGGCTCGCGTCGAGCGCGAGGGCGAATTCCTCGAGGGTCTGCGGCAGCTCCCGGGCCACGCGCTCGAGCGCGGCGCGATTGACGAGCAACCCCGAGGGCAGGTCGTTCTCGACGGCGATTCCGTTGGCGAGAACCGCAAGCGCCGCGACGACCGCCTCGCGGTCGGGACCGGTGGGCCGAGCGGGCTTCTTGGGCAGCGCGTCGTCCGGGAGCGCGAGCCCGGCCGCGACCGCGGCGACGATGCGATCGCCGTAGGCTTTACGGGCGCCCGCATCCAGGCGGCGCAGCTGCGCGAGATCGTCGCGGGTCGCCGGTCGCAGCGATACGATACCGGACATCACATCGTCGGGGATGATGTATTTGAGGGGCACGTCGCGCTCGCGCGCGAGCGAGTCGCGCAACTGGGCGATTTCGCGCAGCATGCCGAGCTCGCGGCGATTCATGCGCATCGCTCCCGGCACCCGCAAGTACAGCCGCTCGGGATCGGACCGGTAGCGAGCCGGGTCGACGAGTGCACGCGCATCGTCCTCGAACCAGCTAAGCCGGCCGCTGCGGCCGAGCCGTTCGACCAACGCATCCTGGAGCGGAAACAGATAGCGGACGTCGTCGACGAGATAGTCGATCTGCTGCGCCGAAAGCGGGCGGAGGCTCCAATCGCTCACGGTCTGCGACTTGCGCAAGCGAATACGCACGAGATCGTTGACGAGATCGCCGAGCGAAATCGAAATGCCGTAGCCGCAGAACGCCGCGGCGAGTTGCGTATCGAACGCCGCGCGCGGCAGGATGTTGAAACGGTCGGCAAATATCTTGAGGTCGCTCTGCAGCGCGTGACCCACGACCGTCTTTGTGGCGAGCGCATCGGCTAACGGGCGCAGGTCGCGCACGCGCACGGCATCGATGATCGCCACTTCGTCGCCCACGACGAGCTGCACGACCATCAACCGCGCGGCATAGGACTTCTCGTTGTGAAATTCGGTGTCGAGTGCGACGCGTTCGACGCCGGCGATGCGTTCGCACAGCGCAAGGAGTGCCGTGTCGTCTTCGACGAGCGTGACTTCGGGCGCCGGTTTGACGTCGTTCAGGGCTTGGACTCCTTTGGCTCGAGGTGCTCGGCGTGCTCGGGGTGCTCGTGGTGGTGAAAGAATTCGTTGAACCGCTGCGACATGTGCGAGCGGCGCTCTTCATATTGCGCGTGCACGTAGTACGAGACCTTATCTCCGAAGATCGCAAGCAGCGTGCAGATGGGAATCGCGATCGCACACATCGTCCATACGTGGACGAAGACGGGCACGCGAAAGGCCGCCGCAATCTGCGTCGCCATCGTTCCCCCAAGGCCGGGGATGATGCGCAAGGTGAGCAAGAACGCGGGCGACCCGACCTTGAATCGCTTGATCCAGTGGGGCAGCTTTTGGATGTTCTGTTCGAGGTCGAGCAGGTGCGACGTCCGCCGGGCAATCCGATACCCTGCCAGCGCCGCGAAGACGAGGCCCACGGCGTTCACGAGCGATCCCAAGACCGGCCCGAAGATGACGCCGTTCATGATCGCGAGGGCGTCGGTCACCGAAAACGGAGCCGAGGCGACGATCGTGAAGACCAGGATCGCAAGCGGAAACGCAACCCAGGGACCCAGCGTCGATAGGAAAGCTTCGACGTGCCCCTTGTACCGGATGACCAGCGCCGCTAGAACGAACGATGTGAGGAAAACCAAAGCCGCTTCCGCCCGGCGTAAAGCGACGCTCACCCGGCGATGATCGCTCGTGTCACAATCGTAGTGCTTTGCGGCATCGGCCTCTATGCCTCCGCCTTCATGGCGCGTAAAACCCGGCGCGCCGCCCGGGGGGAGCTGACGGAGCCGAGCGTCGTCCAGACCAGCCGCGCTCGCGCACTAGGAGGCGTTCCGAACGCCGCCTTCGGCCTTGCCTACTACGCCGCACTCGCGATCGCAACGCCGTTCCTCACGTACCGGCCGGTGTTTTGGCTGGCCTTCGGGGCCGCCGTCGCCGCCGCGGCCTTCTCGGCCTATCTCGCATACAGCCTGCTGGTCGTGACCCGGATGAGTTGCACGTACTGCTGGACGGGCCACGTCGTCAACTGGAGTCTGATCGTGCTGGTCTGGACGCAGCATCAAGCGATAAAATAAAGCGAGGGCCGCCCGCAGGCGACCCTCGCTCCTCTGAACGAGGTCTTCTCTTAGAGGCCGTAGACGGCTTTGAGATCTTTGAAGATCTGCAGCGTCACGACGTGATACGCCGCATCGGCCGGAACGCCGTACTTCGCATCGATGTCCTTCATGACTTGCACGTGAACCGGATGGGTCACGAGATGGTCGAGCATGTACTCGACGCTGTATCCCGTCGGGCCGACGCCGTCGGCGTAGAGGGCTGCGGCAAGCGCCTTGCCGTCCTTCGGATTCGGAGACGGAGCGGCCGGCAGCGCGACCTTGGCTGCGGTCACGATCTTGAGCGAGTCGGCAATCACGAAGTCGAACGTTTTGATGTATTGGCCGAACGCCGGCTTGCCGTACTGTTTGATCAGCTTGGCTTCCTCGGCCGCAGCCTTGCCGTCGGCGAGCACGCCGAACGCCGTCACGGTGCTGAAGTGAGCGGGGCCGCCGCCGGCAACGATCAGCGCGAGCGTGTTGGTCAGCTTGGGGTTGTTGCAGTAATTCGCACCGCCGAAACGCGGCGGCGGGGGGCATTTCTTGGGGGCCATCATCGAGCCCATGCTGGTGGCGGCTGAGGCGGGTCCCGCGAGCATCGCGGTCAGGGCGACGAGCGCCCCGAACGAACGGAAAATCATAGGATTGCTAGGGTCCTTTCTTACTTCGCCACGATAGGTGGCACGCCCCAAAGAACGCCGGACGGGCGGCCTTGGATTGCCCAGGACCCTACTGTTGAATGACGATGTCGTCCGCGGCGAGCGAACCGTCGGGTTGGCCTTGCCCGTTGACGCTGACGCGTTGCCCCGCGGTAATGTTCCCACCCAGCGGCTCGATTCGCGTGCCCTGGTGCAAGTGAACGACGCGATATGCATTCGTCCCGGTGCGGACTTCCATTTCGAAGCGATGGAAATACGTGACCTGACCGTTCGCCGTATTTTTCGAGTTGGCGATCTGTTCGCGCAACACGCCCGTGATTAGATCGATCCCCATCTTTACGTAGGGGTTGACGGCCTGACTGGGCGGCATCGTCGGCAGCACGATCGGCGTCGGCGTGGGCGCAGGCGTCTGTGCGTTAACGGCCGAGGAGAACGTGCCGGCACACAGGGCAGCGATGAGGAGGGCGACGAAACGCAGGCGCACAGTTGCAGAACGCGCCCTCCGTCCCTATGGTTCCCAGGCCCGCCGCGACCGTGATGCTCCTGCGGCCGGCCAATCCGGGCATCGCCGTCTACATGACCCGGCGCAGCTCGCGCAGCCGGTTCATGCCCGATGCGTACGTCTTTCCCGGCGGTGCGGTCGATGCGGCCGACGGCGAACTGCCCGGCGCGTTTGCGACCGCAGGGCTGCGCGAACTCTTCGAAGAGGCCGGCGTCTTGCTCGCGCGCGACGCACACGGTGCGCCCGCCGGACTCGACGGGCCGGCTCTCGCGGCGTTGCGCGCCGAAGCTGCGGGCGGCGCATCGCTTGCAACCTTGCTCGAGCAACGCGGACTGCGCCTGGACGTCGAGCGCACGCTCTACTATTCGAATTGGATAACGCCTACGAGCGAGCCGATCCGTTTCGACGCTCGCTTCTTCATCGCACTCGCGCCGGAGGGGCAGATCGCGGCCGCCGACGCGATCGAAGTGCATGACGGCATGTGGGTCGCGGCGGCTGACGCGATCGCGCGCGCGGATCGCAACGAGCTGACGATCCGTTTCCCGACGCGCAAACATCTCGAGCGGCTGGCGCGCTTCGAGAACGTCGAAGCGTTTCTCGAGCACGCCCGCGCGCGCGAGGTTGTCGCCGTCATGCCCTACGACGATGGAACCGAAAATTACGGAGTTCCGGGCGGAGCGGACGCGTGGTAGGGAGCCGCGTCGTTCGCGTGCTCGCGCCCAATCCGTCGCCGATGACGCTCGAGGGCACGAACACCTACGTCGTCCTCGGCGGTCGCGAAGCGATCGTCATCGATCCCGGGCCGGCCGACGAATCTCACCTCGATGCAATCGTTGCGACCGCAAAGACGCATGGCGCGACGATCGCCGCAATCGCGGTAACGCACGGCCATCCCGATCACGCACCTGGTGCCGCGCCGCTGCATGCGCGTACCAAGGCGCCAGTATTCGCGCACAAAGTCGCCCGATTTCCGCACGACGTTG
>Ga0302326_10034603_pt1 | contig 10007 bp, 10 predicted proteins | sample Palsa_T0_3_FD_202264 | JGI IMG/M metagenome (GOLD analysis project Ga0302326, IMG submission 202264) | Peat permafrost microbial communities from Stordalen Mire near Abisko, Sweden - Palsa_T0_3 | ecosystem: Environmental > Terrestrial > Soil > Palsa > Peat permafrost | place: Sweden: Abisko...
CACTCCAAAGACCACCAGACCATCCACCTGCATGCCCAGCGGCGTGTTTTCCAGGTTCCGCAGCGTCCGGATTAAGAGCCCTCCGCCCACCAGCAGCACCACGCACATCGCCATCTGCAAGGCCACGATGATTCTCCCCGCGCGCGATTTACCCGCGTCCGTATTGGATGTCGCCGCGGAAGTCTTCAGCGCCAGCTCCGCGCCGCCCGCCAGCGCCACGCGCAGCGGCGCCAGCCCAAACAGCATCGCCGCCAATATCAGCACTCCAAGCGTGAACAGCAACACCGTCCTGTCCGGCGCCAGGCTTGATTCGATCTGCGCCCATCGTCCCAGCAGCCGCGTCGCCGTCTCGGCAAAACCCCATGCCAGCGCGCCGCCCGCCGAAACCAGAATCAAACTCTCTGCCAGCAACTGCCGCAGCAGTTCGCCACGCCCCGCGCCCAGCGCCTGCCGCAGCGAAAACTCACGCTGCCGCGCCGCATTCCGCGCCATCAGCAGCATCGCCACATTGGTCATCGCAATCAACAGCACCAGCCCCACCATGGCCATCAAGATCCGCAGTGGGCTGCCATACATCTGGTCGTATCCCGCAAAATTCTTGGCATCGATCACGCTCAAAACCGGCGGCTTTTCTCCCTGTGCCGGCGCGCCAATGCCAATGTAGGCCGCTCTCTGAAACACCGGCTGCAGCTGCGCCACAGCCTGCGCCCGCGTCACGCCGGGAGCAAGACGCCCAATCAGCCGCAGGCACCACCAGGTGGAATTCGTAATATAAGTCTTTCCATCCTCCAGCGGATTGCCCCAGGCATTCAGCTCCGGCCTGCTCTGCATCGGAATCCAGAAATCTGTCGACCCGCCGCCCTCGACGCCTTCAAATCCCTCCGCGGCAACTCCCACAATCGTGATCGCCACGCCATTCACATACAGCGTCGTTCCCAGCACATCGGCGTTGCGCGCAAACCGCCGCGTCCAGTAGTTGTAGCTGATCACGGCAATCGAAGCATGATTCGTCTCATCCTCTTCGCTAAAGCCGCGGCCGCGAATCACATTCACGCCCAGGCCGGAAAAGAAGGTGCCGCTCACCATGTCGCCTTCCGCCTCTTCCGGCACCGCTCCATAGCGCACCGCAACCTTGCCGTTCGACAACGGCACAAAGGCCATCACCGGCGAGAGCCCGCCATTTTGGCGCCGCAGGGCATCGTACACAGGATAGGAAAACGTCTGCGTCGTATCGATCGTGCCCGTTCCCTTAGGCGGGTTCGAAGTCCTCAAGTACACCAGCCGGCTCGGATCGGCCACCGGCAGCGACCGCAGCAGCACCGCATTCATCACGCTGAAGACCGCCGTATTCGCGCCAATCCCCAGCGCCAATGTAAGGATCGCCGTCGCCGCAAATCCAGGGCTCTTCCACAGCGACCGCAAGGCAAACCGCACATCGCGAAACAGCCTGTCCAAGCCCACCCATCGATCCTTCCTATAGAACCGTTCTCGCGCCGCGCCGACATTGCCAAACTCGCTCTTCGCCCTGCGCCGGGCATCATCGTCATTCAATCCCTCGCTGCGTAGCTCGTCGGCTTCCAACTCCAGATGCGCCTTGATCTCCTCGGCAAAATCCTCAGCACTCCGCTTGCGCCTGAACATGCTATGCCTCCTCGCCCAGCAGCCCATTGCCCGGCTCCAGAATCAAACCCATCGCCCGCGTCAGACGCCGCCACTCGCCAATCTTCTCCACCAGTTGCTCGCGCCCTTTGGCCGTCAATGAATAGAACCGCGCCTTGCGATTGTTCTCGCTCAAGCCCCACTTGGCGCTGATCCACTTCTTGTCTTCAAGCCGCTGCAAGGCCACATACAGCGAGCCGTGATCCACCAGAAACACCTCTTCGGACTGGCGCTGAATCAGCCGCGCCACACCCTGCCCATGGCAAGGTCCCAGCACCAGCGTTTTAAGAATCAGCAGGTCCAGCGTCCCCTGCAACAAGGCAATGCGATCGTCGTTATTCTCTTGGGTAGCCATTCGACCCAAGTATCCGCCCATTTGGGTAGAATGTCAACCCAAGCAGAACTGTTTCCGAGTTGGCGGCTATAGTTGGGATAGGTGTAGTCCATGACAAGTACAAGAAACCCGAAAATCCTGATTACTGGCGCAACCGGCCAGGTCGGAAGCAAGACCATCGATTTCCTTCTAAAGGAAAAAGGAATAGAGATCGTGGCCGCAGTACGCTCGCCCGAAAAGACGAAAGCCTTTGTAGCCAGGGGAATCGCGACAATCATCCTCGATTTCGACGACGAGAGCACGCACCTGCCGGCCCTCAAGGGCATCGATCGTTTATTTGTCGTAACCGGATATACCGTCGATATGCTGCGGCAAAGCAAGGCCCTATTGGACAACGCGAAGAAAGCAGGAGTGGATCATGTCGTGCATCTGGGCGCATGTGGCCGCGACGATACCACGGTTGCACATTGGGCATGGCATCAGTTTGTGGAGCGATACATCCAGTGGTCTGGTTTTTCTTATACCCATCTGCGTCCTGAAACCTTCATGCAGAATGTGCTTAGCTACGGAGGTAAGAAGGCGATCGAGAATGGAGTAATCCATGCTTATGTCGAGGGGGCGCGCCTTAGTTGGGTCGACGTCGATGACGTTGCCCAGGTAGCTGCTCTGGCTTTGGCGCATCCAGAATTGCACGCAGGCCGAACATACAGGCTAGGCTATGATGCCGTATCTTTCGGTGAGTTAGCTGAACTTATGACTGCCATCGTAGGTCGGCCTTTCCGCTATGAGCCGCTCGCCCCTGAGGTATTTCTGGAAAGCATGCGGAGCGCGGGTGCTGAGATGGCTTACATGAACTGCGTTTACGACCATTGGAAGCGTTATGCGGCAGGGACAATTCCAGGCGCTGATGATACGTTCGATAATTTCCCTGTGATTACCGGCAAGCAGCCGGCAAAATGGGCCGACTTTATACAGAGACATAAAGCTGAATTGAACTATTGACGCACAAGCTTGCGAAAAGGAAATCACGCTCCATCGAGTCTCACTGCAACGGCCGCTGCATAATCAACAACCGCAGCCATTCTCCAAATTTATTCCCCGCCTCCTGCAGCAAACCCGCCCGCTCAAATCCCAGCGACGCATGGAGCCTCTCCGACACAGGATTCACCCCGCAAATGCAGGCCACCATCGAGTGAAAGCCTCTCTCCGTGCATTCCCGGATCAGCTCACTCAAAAGCATCTTGCCGACACCGTGGCCAATGCAATCCGGACGCACGTATATGGAGTCCTCAACCGTAAACCGGTAACCTTCGCGGGGACGGAATTGCGAAGCATAGCAAAAGCCGACGATATATCCCTCAAGCTCCGCCACCAGATACGGCAAACCACGATCCAGCACCGCTTGCCGTCTCTTCCGCATCTCCGATTCATCCGGAGCCATGATTTCAAAGGTTGCCGTGCTGGTTTCCACGAACTCAGCATAGATCGCGGTGACATAGGAGATGTCCGCGGAAGTAGAGGGCCGAACCACGCACTTCGAATCATGGGGAAAGGCGTCTGCAAGAGCCGGAGCGCCACTCGCAGATACTCTTTGGCTTTGACTCAAAATAGCTTGGCGGTGGATTGGATCGCTTGTTCCCACTCGATTGAAGCTGAATCAGGCCCTCACTTCTTCCAGTAAACTCCGAATCCTATAAAGAAGGGATAAGGCCCGGTCTTGTCGCATCGCAGTTGCCAACTTGGGTCAATGAGCGAGTTGGCCTGTTCTTCTCAACAGTTGAGATTCAACTGCCCAGATTGCTGGACACTGGACGACCTTTCCAGGAGTAATTTCGTCATGGCATCCTCCTTTAGAACTTAGTGTACGTCCAGTTCAACGTGCTTCTGAGCTGGAGGGCGCTTGAGGAAAAAGACCAGCGGGAGCAGGCAGAGAATGATGCCGCAGATCATGTGGAACTGGTCCATGTACGAGAGAAGCATCGCCTGACGCTGTGTGGCCCTGTAGAGGTTCGCCATGGCAAGGTAGCGATGGTCCGTGACATTCCCTCGAGAAGCCCCCGCGCGCGCGATGTACTGCTGCACAAGACTGCCTGAAGCGCTGATGTTCTCACCGAGTATCTGCTGGTGCAGTTGCGCTTTGCGTTGAAGCATCGTGCTGACAAGCGCAATACCGATGCTGCCCCCCTCGTTGCGCATCAGTGCATACAGGCCGGCAGCCTGCGAGCTTTCAGTCTTCGGGAGGAAACGGAAGATGATAGTGCTGACCGAAACGGTAACGATGCCGGCTCCAAGTACCTGCACGATGCGTGGAAGGATGAGGTCGCGCTCCGCGATCTCGAGGCTGAGCGAAGACATCCACCAGAACGATGATGCGACGATCACCAAGCCAAAGAAAACCATTTTGCGCGGATCGTAACCCAGGGTGAGCACATACCCCACAATAGGCACCGCGATCATAGTGCAGAGACCGGCAGGTGAGAGCACCATGCCGGAGATGGTGGCGGTATAGCCCAGCAGCTCCTGCATAAAGTTGGGAAGCAGAAAGGTTGAAGCGTATAGCGCGGCGTAAAAGCCAAGGATGAGAATGCAGCAGAACAGGAAGTTGCGCTCCCTAAACAGGCGCAGGTTCGCGATGGGGTTTGAGCACTTGAGTTCCCAATAAATCGCTCCGGCAATGGCAATGAGCGCCACGGAGGCGAAGAAAACGATGAATGGCGAACCGAACCAGTCGAGTTCCTGGCCCTTGTCGAGCACGATCTCCAGCGTAGCGAGGCCGATGGAAATAAAGCCGAGTCCGGCCCAGTCGACCGAAAGCTTGCGTGCTTTCTCTTTGGCTTCCTTCATGAACGGAGGATCCTCGAGCACGATGCGGGTGAGGAAGACACAGATGATGCCGATGGGGATGTTGATGTAAAAGATCCAGCGCCAAGAATAATTATCGGTGATCCATCCTCCGGCGGTAGGTCCCAGAACGGGCGCAACGAGGATCGCGATCGTGTAGAGCGACATAGCCATGCCGCGTTTCTGCGGAGAAAAGCTATCGGCAAGAATGGCTTGCACGGAGGGTTGCAATCCGCCTCCGGCAAGGCCCTGAGCGACCCGGAAGAGGACAAGCAAGCCAAGTGTGGGTGCAAAACCGCAGGCAGCGGAGAAAACGGTAAAGAGTGAAACCGAAAGGATGAAGTAGGTTTTGCGGCCGAGAATGGAGGACAGCCAGCCACTGATCGGAAGTACAACCGCGTTGGCAACCAGGTAGCTGGTGAGCACCCATGACCCCTCATCCAGCGAGGCGGAAAGACTGCCCGCGATGTGAGGCAGTGCAACATTGGCGATGGATGTGTCGAGCACCTCCATGAAGGTGCCGATGGTGACGACGACGGCGACGATCCAGGGGTTGAATGTCTTTGCCTCTGGAAGGGGCTTGTTGTCGAATTGTGTAGCGATATCCGCGACCGTCTGCTCAACGTGCGCAATTTCCGGCTTGCTGATCGTTTTAGTCATAATGACCCGATGGTTCTATTATATGACCTACCAGTCATTATTATGTACGACTATAGTAAAAGAGAGTTGAGGATCGTTAGAATGCCGAGAGCCACCGTAGACGGAAAGCAGAGGGTCGTCGCCGAGTTCCGGCGCTCAGAGATACTAGCTGCCGCGGCGAAAGTATTTGCAACCAAAGGTTTTGTGGCGACGCGCATGGATGACATTGCGAAATCTGCGCGACTCGCAAAAGGAACCCTCTATCTCTATTTCCACTCTAAAGATGCGATCTATCAGGCGACCGTACACCAGGCAGTGACGAAGCTGGCTGCTCTGACCGAGGAGCGTGTGCGGAATGAGTCTGAGTTCGCCGGCAAGCTCGCCGCGTTTATCTCGGTTCGCATCGCCTTCTGGAATGAGCAGCAACAGTTGTACCGAATTATTCTGAGCATCAACCGCCAGGAGCAGCACCGAAAACGCAGCATCGCCTGGCAAACGGAGACAGTTCTGTATCTTCAGTCGATGTTTGCCGAGGCGGCAAAAGCAGGGAAGATCCCGGATCAAGATTTTCTTGCTGCCGCCTGGACGACGATTGACGCGATTCGAGGCGTGAATGAGCGGAGGGCCTATTCTGAGGGGCGCTCGACGGAGGACGATACAAAGTTCTTGACTGCGTTTTTACTGAGTGCCCTTCGTACGGAGCGTGTTGACGGACTGTGAACTTTCTCGCCACAATCGTCATGACTTCTGCTCAGATCTTCAGAAAGCTTCCGAGAAACGCGGTTCAGTCCTGCGACCTTTCACAGGGCGTCGATGAGCGCTAATCGCCGAGTCACTCATCCATCGCTCAGGACACTACGCCCTCGCGCTACCAATTCGCGACCGCAACCACAACTCCACCACAATCGTATTGATCGAGAACCCGATCCAGAACGCCATCCCGAAAAACTGCCTCGGCTCCAGGTGCGTCAGCCGGCTGGTCGCAAAGAACACCCCCATCACCGGTCGCGTCGTAGCAATCCCCAGCAGAATCCCCATCGCCCGCGTCATCCATCGCCGCTCCAGCGCAAGCTCGCCCCTGCGCATGTACCCAAACGAGCGCAACAGCGAATAAAGATAGAGGCTGTCGAAGCACAGCACCGCAGATCGCTCCAGCCATCCCCCAACCGGCAAGATGCTCATGGCGTAAGCAGTAAGCCCAACCACCGCGCCAAAGACAAACAGCAGCCGGTGAACCCACATCGCCCCCGCGAAGCGCCGCGAGTAAAACAACGGCAGCAGCACCACCAGCACCAGCGCCGGCACAATATGCGCCACCGTCAGCGCCGCATGAGACGCGAACACCGCGTCCAATCCAGCCAACTGCGGCGGTCCACCCTGCGAAGGATGCGCCAGCGCCGCCAGCCGCCGGATCACCACTGCTACCGCAATCCCTATGCAGATCCAGAAGCCAGCCCGCAGCCAAAGCGGCGCAGCTTTCGTTCTTAAGCTGAGTGTGCCTGAAGGTTCAATCCGCGAGTCCGGAAGCATAAATACTCCGTAACAGCCGGGCACGGGGTGCCCACCCTCGCCACGTTTTTGTTTTTGTGGCTAGGGTGGGATACGCAATATCTATATCGATTGATCCCTTTTCTTAGAATTACAGGCTCCCGGCTCCCGGCTGCCGCACCAGCGACAGGAACTCCGTCCGCGTCGGCTGCTCCCGGAAGACTCCAACCATCGCCGAAGTCACAGTAGTCGACTGCTGCTTCTCCACGCCGCGCATCATCATGCACATATGCCGCGCCTCGATCACCACGCCCACGCCGCGCGGCTCAATGGCCTCTTGAATGGCATCCGCAATCTGCCGCGTCACCCGCTCCTGCACCTGCAATCGCCGTGCAAAAACCTCAATCAGCCGCGGAATCTTGCTCAGTCCGATCACCTTGCCATTAGGGATATACGCAACATGCACCCGGCCCCAGAAGGGAAGCATGTGATGCTCGCACAGCGAGTACATCTCCACATCCTTCACGATCACCATCTCGTCGTAATCCACATCGAAGAGCGCGCCCCGCAAAATCTGCGTTGGGTCCATCGTGTAGCCCTTGGTGAGAAAATTCATCGCCTTCTCGACCCGCGCAGGAGTAGCCAGCAGCCCATCCCGCTCCGGATCTTCGCCAAACCGGCCCAAAAGCTCGCGATACAGCTCCTCGGTCGAAAAGCCGCCCAGCCCAGTTTCAGATTCCGGCAAAGCCGCTGCGGACTTCGAAGACTTTGTTACCACCATCGGTCGAGCCATTTCATCATCCTCTTCTCGTTCGTGCCTAATAAACTGCCCGCCAGATTCAGCTTCCCGAATACTCAAAAAAATTGTTCTCCGTCTCCTCGATGCGCACCTTCTCAAGCTCCGCCGGTTCCAGCGCCCCACGCAGCAAATCGAAGATTCCAATACATAGATTCTCCGTCGTCGACACCCGATCCCCGAACATCGGATCGAGGTTCAGATTCATGTGGTCGAAGCGCTCCAGCACTTCCTTGCGCACCACGGCATCGAGCGTCGCCATGTTGATCGCCATGCCCGTCGCAGCATCCACCGCGCCGCCCACCGTCACTTCGATCCGGTAATTATGCCCATGCCCATGCGGGTTATTGCACTTGCCAAACGTCTCGCGGTTTGCCTCAGCGGAAAGCGCATCGCTATGCAGCCGGTGGCTGGCGCTGATCGTATAAGCGCGAGTGAAATAAGCCTTCATGCCTCTCCGCGAAACTCGGCAAAAATATCGTCCGTCTCATAAACCCGAACCCGGCTCAGCTTCGCCCCTCCGGCCGTCGTCACCGGTCCTTCCAGCCGCTTCCAGATCGCAATAGCCATGTTCTCCGTCGTCGGAATCGTCTCCGCGAACTCCGGCACTTCCAGATTCAGATGCCGATGATCGTACGCATCCAGCACCTCGCGCTCGATCAAATCCTTCAGCCACTTCAGGTCCACCACAAAGCCGCTCACCGGATCGACCGCCCCGGTCACCGTCACTTCCAGCGTGTAGTTGTGCCCATGCCCGTTCCGGTTCGCGCAGCGGCCAAAGACAGCCAGGTTCCGCTCCTCCGTCCAGTTCCGGTTCCAGTAGTAGTGCGAGGCCGAAAATGTCGCCCGCCGCGTCAGTAAGATCATCCCAGGTTTCTCTTCCTCATAAGATGCCGGCCACCACTACCGGGTTCAGGATTCGAATTGCGAAAATCGCACATCTAACGTTGCAAATCCGTCCGGTTAACGTTAGAGATTGCACGGTTAACGTAAAAACTCAGCATTGTTAATGTTAAATCGCAGCAGAAATTACGTTTTCGGGCACAGCCTGCGTAAATAAGCCAATGCCTGGCCCTACACCGGGTACGTCCGTCCCTTCCACCCCACCCGGTGCAACACCCGGTTCTGAAACCAGCTTCGGTAGAGCAAAACCACAAAAAGCGGCAGCGCCAGCGGCGCAATCGCGCAGTCCAAAGCCGGAAAATTCGACTTCGCCACCCGCGCATAAAACCGCCAAAGATTGCGCAGCCAGACCAAAGTCAGCAGCCACCCAGCCGTAAACAAAGGCACCCGCTCCACCCCGTAACCCCAATATTCCCAAGCCAATAGCGGCAATCCGATCAACAGCAAAATGTCCAAAATCCGCCACCCCGCCAAAATCAAACAATTCCCAAATAGCAGCGCCAGATTCTTGGTCCACCCCTCGATCATCGCCCCAACAGAACGGTACATCCGCGTCGAAACAGCATCCGCGGCATACCGAAATCGAAGCCCAACCTTCCGCCGCTTAGCCAAAAATGCCAGCTCCACATCCTCCAAAACGTCGCCCTTCACCGAAGCATGGCCGCCAATCGCCTTGTAAGCCTCCCGGCTTGCCAGCAGAAATTGCCCGTTGGCAGCCGCGATCCGCAGTTCCGGATTGGAGACTTTTTCAGGCGGGTAAGCCAGCGCCAACTCGCAGAAAACAAGCGGCATAAGCGCCCTCTGCCAAACGCCGGAAACAAGCTGTTTCGGCGAATACGAGAGCACTCCAACGTTATATTTCTCCGCCTCGTGAATCGCCCGGCGCAGATTTCCGGATTCATGAATCGTATCCGCATCGGTAAACAACAGCCACCGTCCCCGCGCCCGCTGCGCCGCCGTCCAGCAAGCATTGGCCTTGCCCGTCCAGCCCTTTTCCAACTTCGCCGGATCGACGACCGTTACTCCGGCAAAACCCTCGGCAATCGAGCGGGTTCGGTCCGTCGAGCCATCGTCCACCACCAGCAGTTCCCAGTCGCGCCCCAGCAGAAAAAACTCATCCGACTGCGCCACCAGCGATTCCAGGCATGCTCCCAGGCAATCTTCCTCATTGCGCGCGGGCACGATTACAGTTAGCTCGATTTCGCCCGGTTCCTTCGCTTGTATGTGCAGTTCCGCTTCGGCAATCGCCTCAGGCATGGTGTATGCGGGCTCCCGCTCCGTATTATAGGTTTGTGGACCCAAGGAATCTCACTCGCCGCCTCTCGACATCCATCTGCCTGGCGCTGA
>Ga0302326_10034604_pt1 | contig 10007 bp, 6 predicted proteins | sample Palsa_T0_3_FD_202264 | JGI IMG/M metagenome (GOLD analysis project Ga0302326, IMG submission 202264) | Peat permafrost microbial communities from Stordalen Mire near Abisko, Sweden - Palsa_T0_3 | ecosystem: Environmental > Terrestrial > Soil > Palsa > Peat permafrost | place: Sweden: Abisko...
GCGCGAGTTCTTCGCTAGCGGCGGCCGCGGTCTCAACGTCACGGTGCCGCACAAGGAAGCGGCGATCGCGTTGAGCGCGACTCTGAGCGCGCGTGCGCGCACCGCCGGCGCGGCAAATACCATCCTTCAGGACGCAGCCGGGCGCCTGGTCGCCGACAACACCGACGGCGCCGGTCTGGTGCGCGACCTGACGCACAATCTGCGCATCGCCGTGGGCGCGCAGCGCGTACTGCTGCTCGGCGCGGGCGGCGCAGCGCGCGGGGTAGTCGCACCGTTGCTCGAGCTCGAGCCGCGCGTACTGGTCATCGCCAATCGCGGCGTCGAGCGCGCACTGGCGCTGGCGAGCGCCTTCGCGTCGCTGGGTCCGGTGCGCGGCGCCGGCTTCACGCAGCTCGATGGCCAGTGTTTCGACCTGATTGTCAATGCGACCGCGGCCAGCATGCAGGGGCAAGTGCCGCCGCTGCCCGCGAGTGTGCTCGGCGCCACGACAATCTGCTACGATTTGGTCTATGCCACGAGCGACACGCGCTTCATGCACTGGGCACGCGAACACGGCGCGGCGCGGGCTCACATGGGACTTGGCATGCTGGTCGAGCAGGCCGCCGAATCCTTCTATCTCTGGCGCGGCGTGCGGCCGGATACCGCACCGGTATTGTCGGCGCTGGCAGCGCAGATCTCGCCCTGACGCGCGCTGCGCGCGTGCGGCGGCCGGCCCTTGAAATTCAATGCGGCGCTATTGCTCGGCCTCGGCGCCGTTGCCGCCGGCACGGCTGCGATGGCGCATACGCCGCGGGCTGGCGCCGCGGCCGGCGCGCCCGCCGGCGACTCGACCGACGCGGCGCTGATGACGCTCGCCGATGATTACTTCGATAAATTCTACTTTCCGTCCAATCCCAGTAGCGCCACGGCCGATGGCATTCATCGCTACGACGACCGGCTCGAAGACTTCAGCCACGCCGAGGTGGACCGGCAGATCAAGGTGCTGCGCGCCTATGAGCGCCGCTTCCAGGCCGTCAGTCCTGCCGGGCTGTCCGAGCGCGTGCGCGGCGATCGCGAGCTGCTGCTGGCGAGTATCCGCAGCAACCTGCTGACGCTGCAGACGATCAGACCCTGGCAGAACAACCCCGACGTCTACTCCTCCGGCATCACCGAGAGCGCCTTCACGCTCATGGAGCGCAATTTTGCGTCGGCCAACGAGCGCCTGCGACTGTTGTGCGCGCGCGAGCGGCTCATGCCAGCGGTGCTGCGCGCCGCGCGCATCAATCTGCGCAACCCGCCGCGGATCTTGACCGAAATCGCGATCGAGCAGCTGCCCGGCATCGTGAGCTTCTTTGAGAATGACCTGCCGGTGGCATTCGGCGCTGCGGACGATGTCGCGCTCAAACGCGAGTTCGTTGCGACCAACGCCGAGGTGACCGCGGCGCTCAAGGCCTATCAGAGCTGGCTGACCGATGAGTTGCTGCCGCGCGCGCACGGGGATTTTCGCCTCGGCGCGGCGACCTTCCGTGCCAAGCTCGCGTATGACGAAATGGTGGACACGCCGCTCGACCGGCTGCTCGAGATCGGCATGGCGGATCTGCGCCGCAACCAGGCCGAATTCGCGCGTGTCGCCAAGGAGCTCTCGCCCGACAAGAGCGCGCAGCAGGTACTCGCGGATCTGGCCGGGGATCATCCCGAGCCCGCCGGGCTGCTCGAGAGTTTTCGCGCCACCTTCGACGGCCTGATCGCTTTCATCACCAACCACCAGATCGTGACGATTCCCTCGACGCTGCGGCCGATCGTGCGCGAGACTCCGCCGTTCATGCGCGCGATCACCTTTGCTTCGATGGACACGCCGGGGCCGTACGAGACGGTGGCGACGGAGGCCTATTTCAATGTCACCCTGCCGGATCCGGGCTGGGACGCGCAGAAGACCGCGGGCTTCATGGCGCAGTTCAACTATCCGGTCATCAGTAATGTCGCGGTGCATGAGGCCTATCCCGGCCATTACATCCAGTTCCTGTGGATGCATCGCATCGATGATCGCGTGCGCAAGCTCATCGGCGCCAACAGCAACGCCGAGGGTTGGGCGCACTACTGCGAGCAGATGATGCTCGATGAGGGCTACGGGCAGCCGGGCGCCGGCGCGGCGGACCAGCATCAATCCGAATTATTGCGCCTGGGCCAGCTGCAGGATGCGCTGCTGCGTAACGCGCGCTTCATCGTCGGCATCCAGCTGCATACCGGCCAGATGACGCTCGACCAGGCGATCGATTTCTTCGTCAAGGAAGGCTACCAGTCGCGCGAAGTCGGGGAAGTGGAAACCAAGCGCGGTACCTCCGACCCGACCTACCTGTACTACACGCTGGGCAAGCTGCAGATTCTCAAGCTGCGCTCGGACCTCAAGGCGCGCGAGGGCAGCGCCTTCCGGCTCGAGGTTTTTCACGACGCGTTCATGCAACAGGGCTTTCCTCCCATCAAACTGGTGCGCCGCGCGCTGCTGCATGACGACTCGCCGACGCTGTGATCCAGGCCCGGGAACCCCGCAAAGTGATCTCGTGCCCGCCTGCCGCAATGGCTGCTTCGTTGTTCTGGCCGCATTCGGCCTGGCCGGGCTGCCGGGCGTCGCCGTCATGGCGCAATCGGGTGTCGATGATCAGCCGATTCCCGGCGCAATCGATTTCGATCCGCCGACCCGCGCGGCGCGTCTGAGTTATGTCGAGGGCGCCGTCTCGGTGCAGCCGGTGGGCGTCGAGGACTGGACCGCGGCGGCGATCAATCGACCGCTGACGAGCGGCGACCAGCTCTGGAGCGACCGCGGTTCGCGCGCCGAGATCGATCTCGGCAGCGCAATCCTGAGTGTGGCCGAGAGCAGTTTGGTAGCGCTGCTCGACCTGGACGATGCGGCCGTGCAGCTGCGTATCAGCGCAGGCAGGGCGAATATAAGCCTGCACGATGCGGATCCGGGCAGCTCGTTCGAGATCGATGCTCCCAATGCGGCCGTGTCGCTGGTGCGGCCGGGCAGCTACCGCATCGCCGTGGACAGCAGCGGCAACACCACCGTGGCCATGCGCGATGGCCAGGCACAGATCATCACCAGCGCGGGCCAGTCGATCATCCTGCGAGGCGGCCAGGGTGCGCAGTTCGAAGCCAACGGTGCCGTCGAGGTGGCGCCGTTGGGCGCGCCGGACGAATTCGATCGCTGGTGCGCACAGCGCTGGGCGCGTGATCAAAACAGCGGCAACGTGTCGAGCGATGTCGTTGGCTCGCAGGACCTGACCGCCAACGGCGACTGGAGCGACGACCCGGAGTACGGCGATGTCTGGTATCCGACGCAGGTCGCGCCCGACTGGGCGCCCTATCGGTATGGTCGCTGGCTGTGGATCGCACCCTGGGGCTGGACCTGGGTGGATAGCGCACCGTGGGGATATGCGCCGTTTCATTACGGCCGCTGGGCCTATCTGCGAGACCGCTGGGCCTGGGTGCCCGCGCCGCGGGGTCGGCGCGCTGCCTACGCCCCGGCGCTGGTAGCCTGGCTGGGCGGCACGGGTGCCGCCGCGGTCGGCTGGCTGCCCCTGGCTCCTGGCGAGGTCTACCTGCCGGCCCATCGCGTCAGCGCGCGCTACCTGCAGGAGGTCAACCTCAGCAACACCACGATCGCGAACAACGGCTACATCGCCAGTGTCTATCGGAATCCGGCGCTGCAGCCCCGCTATGCCAACCGCGAAGTGCCAGGGGCTCTGAACGTGGTGGCGCAGGCGAGCTTCACGTCCGGCCGGCCCGTCGCTCCCCGGCTCATCGCGCCGCCGCCCCAATGGCTCAGCGCCACTGCGATGGCGCGGCCGCCGGCCATTGATCCTTCAGCCGGCAGCGTACTCGCGCCCGGCGCTCAAACGCCGGTAAAGCGGCCGCCGCTCGCCATCCTCAATCGGCCGGTGCTGACCCGGCGCGAAGCCCCGCCGGCACCGCCGCGCCGCTTGCCCGCTCCACAGGCGACGCTGGTTGCACCTGCTGCGCTCATTACACCCGCGATGCCCGTGACAACGGCCACGCCGGTGACACCGGCTACCCCTGCGCCGCCGGCCTCGACCCCGATTGACCGGCGCGCGATCCCCGAGCGCTCGCCGCACTATCAGCCCCCAGCACAATCGCTCGCGCCCGTACGCTCTCATCCGTCCGTGGAATCTCAACCGCCGAGGCAATCGCAGCTACCCGCGCAGCAGCAGGTCGGGCCGGGAGTGCCGGTCGGACCGCCGCGTGAGGTCGAATCATTCGCCGCGCCAACGCCGGCGCCCGCACCGGCTCCGGTTCGAGCACAGCCGCAGGCCAAGCCGGCCACCCAGGCAGAGCGGCCGGAAGGGCGCAAGGTCGAGCCGCCCTGAAAGCGAATCAGTGATTCAGGTCGGGGCGCTCAAACCTGCGGGTCGAGCCAGCCGTCGTCGCCCTCGATCAGTCGCTGTGCTTCCCGCGGGCCCCAGGAATTGCGGGCATACTCATAGGCCGGCGTGATATCCCCGAGTATCGGATCCACCACCGCCCACTGCGCCTCGATCGCGTCCTGGCGCCCGAACAGCCCGGGATCGCCGCGCAGTGCGTCGCCCAGCAACCGCTCGTAAGGCGTCAGCGCATCCCCGGGCTGGCGCGTCACGATCAGTTCGACGTCTTCGCCGGACATGCGCTCGCCGGGCACTTTCACGCGCATCCCCAAGGCGATCAGCACCTCGGGATTCAGTCGCAGCCGCAGGTGGCTCGACAGGCTCGGCACCAGTTCGCCGAATACCTCGCGTGGCGGGCGCCGAAACTCCACCACGATCTCGGTGCAGGTCACCGGCAGGCATTTGCCGGCACGGATGTAGAACGGCACATCGGCCCAGCGCCAGCTGTCCACATACAGCTTGACCGCGGCATAGGTCTCCACCTGGGAGTTCTCGGCGACTCCGGGTTCGGCGCGATAGCCATGGTACTGGCCGCGTACCACGCTGTGCGCATCGAGCGGCCGGATAGCGCGCAATACCCGCGATTTCTCGTCGCGCATGGCATTGGCGGCGTTAGTCAGCGGCGCATCCATGATCACGCTGCTCAGTACCTGCAGCAGATGATTCTGAATCACATCGCGAATGGCGCCGGCTTCCTCGTAGAACTTGCCGCGACCGCGTACGTCGAAGTCCTCGGCCATCGTGATCTGCACGCTGCGGATGTAGGTGCGATTCCAGGTCGGCTCGAGAAATGCATTGGTGAAGCGCGTGTACAGGATGTTCTGCACCGGCTCCTTGCCCAGGTAGTGGTCGATGCGGAAGATCGACTCTTCGGGAAAGAACTGGTGCAGAATGACATTGAGTTCACGCGCCGATTTCAGATCGCGGCCGAAGGGTTTCTCCAGCACCACGCGCGCATTGCTGGCGCAGTTGGCGGTGGCAAGTCCGCCGATGACGGTTTCGAACACGCTCGGCGGTATCGCCAGGTAATGCAGCGGCATGCGGGCGTTGCCCAGCGCCTGGCGCAGGCGGGTGAAGGTGGCGGCTTCGCGATAATCGCCGTCCACATAGCCCAGGAGCGCGGCGAGCTTGCCGAATGCCTTCTCCTCGTAGACGCCGTGCTCCTTGATCGAGGCGCGCGCATGCTCGATTAGTTTCTCCGGCGTCCAGCCGGAACGCCCGACGCCGACGATGGGTGAGGACAGCTGCCCGCGCCGCACCAGCGCCTGCAGGGCTGGAAAGATCTGCTTGTAGGCCAGATCGCCGGTGGCGCCGAAGAAGACGAATGCGTCCGAGTGCGGCAGATCCACGCGGCGGCCCTCAGGTGGCCGGAGTGGCCGTCTTTTCCTGATGTCCCCCGAAGCCCAGGCGCATCGCGGACAGCGTGCGATTGGCGAATTCGGATTCGCCGCGCGAGCTGAAGCGCGCGAACAATGCGGTCGCCAGCACCGGCACCGGAACGCCGGCCTCGATCGCGGCCTCCACGGTCCAGCGGCCTTCCCCCGAGTCCGCCACGTGACCGGCGAACTTCTCCAGCCCCGGACTCTCGGCCAGCTGACCGGCCAGCAGATCAAGTAGCCACGAACTTACCACGCTGCCGTGTCGCCACAGCTCCGCGATCTGGTCGAGCCTGACATTCATTGTGCGCGGCATCGGCGCGCGTGTCGGGGCGGTCTCGGCGTCCACCGCCCGGGTCTGCGGCGGCTGGCCGGCCCGGTGCAGCAGATTGAAGCCTTCCGCGTAGGCCGCCATCAGACCGTATTCGATGCCGTTATGGACCATCTTTACGAAGTGACCGGCGCCGCTGGAACCGACGTGCAGAAAACCCCGGGCCGCGGTACTCGCGGTGATGCTCGCCGCATCGGCGCTCTGCGCCAGCGCGGACAGGATCGGCTCGACCTGCTGCACCGCCTGCGTGTCGCCGCCGATCATCAGGCAGTAGCCGCGCTCCAGTCCCCACAGACCGCCGCTGGTGCCGACATCGAGATAGCGCACGCCGCGCGGCTTGAGTTCCTGTTCGCGCCGCATGTCGTCGGCGTAATGCGAGTTGCCGCCGTCGATCACGATATCGCCCGGACTTAAGCCCGGCAGCAGCGACTGCAGCAGCGCATCGACGGCCGCGGCCGGCACCATCATCCACACCACCCGCGGCACCGGCAGCTTCGCGACCAGATCCGCGGCCGATGTTGCCGCCGTGGCGCCATCGGCTGCCAACGCCCGTACCGCGGCGTCGCTGTGATCAAACACCACGCAGCTATGTCCGGCCCGCGCCAGACGGCGCGCCATGCTCGACCCCATGCGTCCCAGACCAATCATTCCGATTTTCAAGGGTAGTCCTCGCTTGTTGGCCGTTGTGCGCCGTGGACGGCCGCGCTCGCCGGCCGCCCGACGCATCAGAACATAAAATCCTGCGGCGGGAAATTGCCGAACGTCTGACGCCGCGGCCCGTCAGGCCGCAGCGCTCGGAGCGCGCTCGGCGACGGTGACGCGGTTGCGTCCGGCGGTCTTCGATTGATAGAGGGCGCGATCGGCGCGCGCAGTCATGGCCTCGAATTGCTCGCTGTCGCCGCCGGTGGCCAGTCCCAGGGACACCGTGACGTTGCCGATGCTCTCGTCGGTGTCGGCGCGACGGATCTTGCCGAGTTCGACCGCGGCGCGGATGCGTTCGGCCAGCTCGACGCCCCCGGCGCTCGAGGTGTGCGAGAGCAGCGCGGCGAATTCCTCGCCACCGATGCGGGCGATGGGACCGCGCTCGCCGATGCACGCGCGCAGCACGTTGGCCACCGCGACGATGACCTTGTCGCCGAGCAGGTGGCCGTGCGCATCGTTGATCGCCTTGAAGTGATCGATGTCGACGATCAGCAGGGTGCAGCCGCGCATGCCGCCGTGGGCGATGCGCTCGATCTGGTGATCAAAGCCGCGCCGGTTGAGCAGCCCGGTGAGCGGATCGGTCACCGCCAGGCCCTGCACCAGCTCGAGCTCGCCGCGCAGCCGCTCCACTTCCTCCGAGCTCTTCTTTAGGTGCGCGTGATACATGCCGGTCTTGACGCGCACGCGCGTGGTCTCGCCGATCAGCCCCTCGACCACTTGGTGCAGCGAGTCCTGGCCGAGGTCCTCGCGCAGCTGCTCGCGGTAGCCGTCGAGTTCATTGCCGTACTGCTGCACTTCCTGGCCGGCCTCGATCGCCACGCCATCGACATGATCGATCATGCGCGCGATCTCGGCGCGCATGCGCGCGGAGGAGTCGATGTCGCGCAGCGCGACATGCGCGTCGAACAGCACCTCGATATCCCGGTCGCTCAGCACCGGGCTTTGCGCCAGCCGGGCATCCAGCGCGGCCCGCAGGCCCGGATTCAGGCCCGCGACATACTCGTACCAGACACTGTAGCTCAAGGGATGAAAGCCGGCGGTATGCCTGGCCATCAGCGGCAGTACCATCCTCAGCAACTCGGCTGATTGCTCGCGTGTTTCTTTGTATCGCATTGCACCAGGACCCCTGGGGCCACCTGCGGGTGGCTTATGAGCATCGCGGATTATCGCCACAAAAGTGTCATAGTGATAGAGAAACGGACGCCCTGAGCGTGCCGGCGATTTCAGTCGAACGACGCGCCGCTCGCCTCCAGCACGCGATAGCGCCAGTAACCCAGCTGCGAGGCGTCGGCATAGACATCGACGTCGCTGGTGTACTCGGTGCCGCCGGCCGCCCGGTTGTACCACAGGGCATCGAACCAGGAGAGCGCATCGTTGCTCGCCGGCGCGCTGACGGGCAGCTCGGCGATGAAGGCGGCAGCGAGATTGAAGTCGTCCAGATCGCGCCGGCTGAGCTCCGCCGTCCCGACCATGAGCCAGGCACGAGCGGCGCTGCGAATGAGCGCGAAACCGGGACTGAATTGCTCGCCGTGGGTGCGGTACCAGCGCACCCGCACGGCGCCATCGCTGGCCGCCGCCAGCTCGGAGGCCACTTCGCGGTTGGGAACTCCGGAGCGCTCGTAGCCGTAGCCGTCCTTGCCGGGATCGAGCAGCACCCGGACCGCCGCGCCGCGCCGCGCGGCATCGAGCAGCGCGCGCATCAGCTCGCGCTGCGACAGGTACAGTGCCGCGACGTCGATGCTGTCGTGCTTGCCGGCCGCATCGATGCGCCCGACGAGCGCCTCGGTGATCGACGCCTCGCTGACTACGCGCGCGCGCGCCCCATCGAGGTCGGCCAGGCTCGCCCTGCTGTGGCGCTGCCGCTCGATCAGCCGTTGCGAGCGTTCCTGAATGGCGCCGCCGCCGCTCCAGCCGGAGAACTGTGCCACCACGAACTCCGACTCGAGCAGAGGTTCGAGCGCGGCGCCCGCCATATGCAGCGCGGTGGCCGAATGCAGTGCGGCCTCGGCGTTGAGCGGTCGGGAAAAGATCAGGCCGGCAAGACCGCCGGCGCCGTCATCGCCGATCAGCAGCTGGCGATGGCTGCGCTGGTAGCCCTGTGTCCGGCCCCACAGTCCCAGCGAAACCCCCGATGGTCCGACGCCCACCGGATTGGGCCACGCACCCTCGGCCGCCACCGGACTCCACCAGCGGCAGCACAGCTGCCAGAACGCGACAAAGAGCGCATTGGGCGCGCGCAGCCGGCCGACATCCACCGGCACGACGGTGACGCCGACGGCGCGCAGACGGTCGAGAAAATTCAGTCCGACGCGCATCTGCACGCTGGTTGGATCGAGCAGCAGCAGCACCTGCAGGTCGGGCCGCTGCTGCCTGGCCTGCAGCAGCGCATCGACCAGCGCCGCGGCGACCGGCGGGGCGGCGCGCAGGCGGGGCGCCTCGGGCCCGGCGGCCGGCAAGTCGCCAAACAGCCCCGTATCGAGCACCAGGAAGTCGCGCGCCTGCGCCACCATGTGCAGCAATTCGGCGTCGATCTGCCGGTCGCTGAGCGGTGCGCCGGTGGCATCGGCGGCCGTGAGATCGCGCAGGAATCGCACTTCCGGTGCCGGCAGGCCCTGCCATGCGCCGGTGATGTGCGCGCCCGGCGCCAGGCGCTTGCCCGTCTGCCACAGCGCGATCGCGCCCCAGGCGAGCAGCAACGCTGCGATCAGCAAGCGGAACAGCCAGCGGTACGGAAACGCGCGCATGCGCGCATTGTGCCTGCTGAGGGCGCTAAAGACGTGAGACGGCCTAAGGCGTCAGGCCGATATCGGGCGCAGCGCCACCGCGGACTCCGGCAGCAGATTGCCGAAGGCCGGCCGGCCGGCCTGCTGCGCCTGCAGCAGCTGCAGCAGCTCATCGATGCTGCGGGCGTGGCCGAACAGCTGGCCCTGGGCGAAGTTGCAACGGCTGGCGTGCAGGAACTCCAGCTGGCGCACCGACTCGACCCCCTCGGCGACGACTTCCATGCCGAGACTGTGGCCCATGTCGATGATGGTTCGGACCAGCACCGCATCCGCCGGATCGTCGGCGGCGTCGCGCACGAACGATTGGTCGATCTTAAGGGTGCCGATGGGGAACTGCTGCAAGGCCGAGAGCGAGGAATAACCGGTGCCGAAATCGTCGATCGACAGATGCAACCCCATG
>Ga0302326_10034605_pt1 | contig 10007 bp, 10 predicted proteins | sample Palsa_T0_3_FD_202264 | JGI IMG/M metagenome (GOLD analysis project Ga0302326, IMG submission 202264) | Peat permafrost microbial communities from Stordalen Mire near Abisko, Sweden - Palsa_T0_3 | ecosystem: Environmental > Terrestrial > Soil > Palsa > Peat permafrost | place: Sweden: Abisko...
GAGCCGGATTGATACTCTGCACGGGAAAGGTCGAGCAGGCCGGGGGACCCACCCTGATCGAGCATCCGTCCGATATGATCGAAATTGTTTCGTGCGAAGCCCTTACAGGTCTGACTGTCGTCGGCAAAAGCCGATGTCGCCATGCAGGCGCTGGCGAAAATCGCCGCCGTTACCCTGAAAAAACCAACTCGTGGAATGCCCTTCACAACATCCTCCCGCCGTAAGGAGCCGGTTCCCGGCTGCCGCCGCGGCTGGCAGCCAGCGCACCGTGAACAATTTGCTGTATTCTGTTCACGGGTTTTCTGGCCTTGATGCCTAAGTGTCCCGCACTAATGCCGTATAACGCAGCGCGACATTTGAAGTACCTCAGCGTTGAATTATCGCCGAACCTGGGCTCGACTGTCCGTTGTGCTACAGTGAGTCAGCACAGATACTTTTCAATGATGTGAGGGTCTACATCACACGAGCATGGATACCGCGCGAGTCGACATCTGTTATAGGCCACTGCGTATTGCGTGGGCGATATTATCGTCCGACCGCGAGGCGTTTCGCACTGCCGTTCGCCACTCGCACACTCTCTGCGGCGGTCGCTTCAATCCCATCGTCCTTGTTGATGCTGATGAGTCATATGACATCGTCCAAAATTATAGAGCGGACATTGTTGTACCAGTCGGCGAGTCGAATGCGGTCAAGGATTTTGTAGGCCGACATGCGCATCTGATTCCTCCATTTTTTCCAAAGGATATAATCATTGGAAACGGGGACGCCGCTCGGTCTCATATTCTCGACATCTATAACGGTCTCGCCCACTGGCGAGAACAGCCCGACTGGAAAAGCCTCCAAGAAGTTGGGCTCCGCACATTTGGATGGGCGGCGGATGACCCGCTTGCCGACGTTTTTCTAATGCATCTCGGCGAATACCCCAACAAAGATCAGATTGGTCTGGATTATGGTGAGGCGCTAGCGCATGCAACGCTACCCCATCCTCTGATTCACCTAACTTTGCAAAAAGAACAACCAATCCCCCTCGAAACGATTCGCCATCCGAGCATTGGTTACATATCTCGTCACGCATTGAGACGACATTACAGCGTACAACCTGCATGGGACTACCCGGGATTTTACGTTGGCGATGCAAGCAATATCCGAGACCTTGTCAACTACTGGAATCTTGTGGCGTCAGATATTGACATCAGATTTTTGGACATCAATCACGTGGACCGATATGTACTAATACGGCCCGAACACGAGACACTTCTCACGTCACGCATTGCCAACCTCGCCGAGCATCGAAGGAAGCTCGCGATCTGGTCCCGTGACGAATTAGGCGATCAGGCCCTTGCTCTTTTTCCGGGTGACAATCACGTCGTATGCCGTATTCACCAGACGACTTGGAAGGCGCGAAGCCTCGCGTCTCCGACGATGATACTAGGAGAGGAATCCTCCCTGGGAGTCTTAGGAAGCGACGTCGACGGGCAGCCAAGAATTTCATTTGCGCTTAAAGAAAAGCCTTTTTCCTCCCATCCGTGGTTTCATACGCAGCACCTAGTCGCGTCGCTCAAGGTTTTCGGTGTTCCCAGGAGGGGTGAACAATTCACTTTTTCCCTTCCAAATATTCCGCAGTTGAACGAATTTTATGCTCGAACGATGATCGTCCGGTACGACCATTTACGTGCCGAACCGAACAGAATTGGTCTCACCATTGGCTGCACAGACTCGGATGCATCCGTTGCAGCAATACCTAATCACAGATTGGTGGAAAGGCTATTTGAACAAGCAGGCATCAAAGCAGAGTTGAGCAGCGGAGGATTGATTGCGAAGCAATTAATCTCGCGCATGGGTGGAGTGGACGGCACTCGTGCCTTTAAGATCGGCGGTGTGCGCAGATTAATACGAACGCATGGACCAAATGCAAACTTTACAAAAGGAGGGGCGCTCCAGATTATCGGTAGCCGAGACCCCGATCAGATTTCTTTGCCGTTCAGCGCGCATAAACGGTTGTTTATCGAACAACGACCGATAGATAAGGATCTAACTCCCTCCTTAGTATTTGAACATCTCGTCGCCAAGGGTTTGTTTCGAATTGGAGCGGCCTTGGTCTGTCCCACTTGCAACCTACCAAATTGGATAGCTTTAGATCAGTTACGCCAAATCAATATCTGCGATTTGTGTGGTACGCAGTTCGATGCAACCAGACAGCTTGTGAAGTCGGAGTTTAGTTATCGCAGGTCTGGTGTGTTGGGGTTGGAGAAGAACGCTCAAGGTGCAATACCAGTCGCGCTGCTCTTGCAGCAACTCGCCGTCAATCTCAGCGCGTTATTGCGCGACAACCTTTTTCTTACATCATTCGACCTTTCGCCGCTTGCAGGAGTTGACCTCCCGACATGCGAGACAGACTTCGTCGTAATACTAGTTGGCGATGAGAACAAAGCGACAGAGATTCTCATTGGAGAGTGTAAAGACGCCGGCGGCGTGATTGATGATACCGATGTGGAAAATATGGGCAAAATAGCAAATGCCCTCAGCAAGGCACACTTAAATCCCTACATCGTCTTTGCAAAGTTGAACGCTTTCACACCGGAAGAAATTTCCCGCGCAAAAACCCTGAACGGGCCATATCAGCGCAGAGTGATTTTGCTGACGGCTGCTGAGCTTGAACCATATCATATGTTCGAGGACAGACCGCCTGAACTCAAAAATGCTTATGCCGGCAACCCCGAAGGGCTGGCCTCCATCACCGAGTGGCTATATTTCAGATAGCGAATTAGCTGTTGACTGGTAGCCTTATGCCTCATGACAATCACTCACCGAGGACCGAAGCGCAACTTCTAAGCCACCCATAGCACGGCGAGCTAAGTTGCGCTCTTCCTTACCCAACGCTCCAGCGTATATCGCGGTAGTTTCTAGGCGAGCGTGGCCCAGCCATCGCTGTACGATATTCAACGGTATGCCGTTCTGTCCGGCATCAACGGCAAACCCATGTCGAAGTGCCTTAGGCTTGCGTAACGCATCAGGGATACCAGCCGCATTCATGACGCGTTTGACGTACTTCCACGCTGTTGTGCGTCCCCACCTCCATAGACGCTCCCGAGGATCGCGCCGCGTCGCACCAAGTCCATGGACAGTATCGAGAATGACCAACAGCTTCCGCGGTACGGGGATTGCACGAAACAACCCACGCTTTCGGCGCTTCAGTGTCTCAAAAACGATTGCGGAGTTGCCCCTATCAATCCGTTCCGCTGTCAGCGCCAAGACTTCCGATATTCGCGCCCCAGTGAACGCAAGCGCAAGGCAGAACGTGGCGATTTCACCGCCTTGACGACAGGCAGCATGGACGAAGGCGAAACGTTCTCGCGCTGTTAGGTACTTCCGGTTTCCGGCCTGATCGAATAATGAACCGCTCATGAACGGCACCATTGGCCGCGCCCGAAAATTTTGCGAGCGGAACCCGTTGACTCGGGGAATCGTGCGTGAACAGAATACAGCATTCTGTTCACCGATAGCCGAGAGCCCTCGATTCGTCGAGACGGAATCGCCTGTTCAATTCGTCGGGCGGGCGGTGCGACCTATCTGCTGGCGGCTTTAGCGCCAATTGGAGAATTTCAATGCTCTCGCGGCCTACGATCCCGCACCCGACGCCGGTAGACCGTTCTCGTGGGTGCCGGACGAAATAATCGTGAAAACCACGATGCCAGACGCCGCCAGAGCGCAAGCAGCCACGAGCGCCGCCGTCCGCGCTTCAACAAAGGAGGTTTGCCCCGCGTTTTTCGGGGCGGTGGGCGCGCGAAGAGCCTGCGCGCCATGCTACTGAACTGGCCGCTTCTCTTTCGACGGCCTGACTTGCCTTTGCCGGTTTTGCCACGGTTACGGCTCTTCCCCTTTTTGCGTTCCTTGCGAGGGCTGCGCGGATTTTCGGTCCGCACAAATAGCGCTGCGACAGCCGACTTGAATCTCTCGCGCAACTTCTTGACCCGTCTCCGTTTGCGCTTCTTCGGGACCGGCAGCGCTATTGCTTCCTGTCGTGGCGGCGGCTGAAAGGCTTTGACCGGCGGTTGCCGCCTTCGGCGTGAATACTCCCGCGCGTGGCGTCCCGCCGCCAGGCGGGATCTGTTTACCTTGACGCGGTTACGGCAAAGCACGCGGCCATCGTGCATACGCTCGTACGCTTCCGCCCAGCGTGAGAGCTTCACGTAGTTTTCCTTGAGGTCGTAAGCGCGGCCTGTCGCGGGATTGATCTTGGAAGCAACGATGTGGATATGGGCGTGGGGCTCGTCGCTATGAACGGCAAAGAGCGCCCGCGCGTTCGCCATGCCGATGGAGGTTAGCGCCTGTTGCGCCGCCTCGGCCATCTGTTCGTGCGTCGGCTGATCGCCCGGTTGCCAGCTCAACGACAGGTGAACGCAGTCCTTTTCGCAGCGTCGCGTGCGGCTTTCCTGAAACTGAGCCCCCCATTCCATCACCCGCCGCGCTAGCTCAACGTCCTCGTCGCTCTTGATCTCGAATCCGAAGCCGGTGCCGCCGATCCAGGCGACGCGGCTCCTTGCACACGAGGGTATGCGTTTCAGCTCTCCCGTATGCGGATCGCGGCCTTCGCCAAGCACATAGCGCACGGCTCCGGTGATGCCCTTCCCGACCGTGCAGCGCGGGATCAAAGCGCGATCACTCGCGCGAGTGCGGCCTTAAGAAGCGCCGCCGCATCGGCAAGCTCTACTGCCGCCGTAATCGCCTTCGTCGTATTGGCGACGCGCGCGAGCTGATTGAGGTTGTTACCGATCGCGCTGAGTTCGGAGATGAGCTTGCGAACGTCGGGATTGCGCTGCGGCGAGTCGAATAGCTCGAACTCCGCCAGCCGGTGGAGGAGCAGGAGACGAGCATAGGCGCTGAGCGACGCGACGCCCGCTTGCCGGGCGGCAGTCTCGATCTCGGCGCGCTCGCCGGGCGTCAGCTGAAAAGTCAGCTGAGACGTGCGGCGGTCGCCCGTATGGGACAATGCGTAGCGGGCCATACCGGCAATTCCCCGAGGGGGCCAGAAGAATTCCAGGGGAATTCACTATCTGGCTGCATGTCTCAAGATTACCCGAGTGTGTTCAAGTTTTTGTTAAACTTTGGAATGCAAGCGCATGCGCGCGCATGAAATTCAACCGGCAAAACATACGACGGTATGTGCGCACATGACGGGACCAGGCAGGCGCGCTCGGTACATTGACAACCGCGCAACGCGACGCGCGGTAGTTTTGCAGAATTCCATTCAAATTTGACCGTCTGATCTAACGCGTACTTTTCAGTTCGGCTGAGAGGATCGCCATGCGAGTGAAACGGGACGGACCTGCCGATGGACGAGAGCAGCTTCATACGTGCGGAATTGCAGGATCGCTCCCTGTCGGGATCGACACATAGGTCGGCAGAAGTTCGGACAGGAAAATCGCAGAAACCCCTTCAAAAACACTCTTTTCCAGATGCGACTGGCTCGCCTGAAAAGGCTAACAACGAACGCATTGACAGGGAAAACGCGGCCCGTCAAAACAATTCCATGCTTAACAAGAGCGCGCTCGAACGCGCCGTGAATTCTGTCCTGCAAGCCAATGGCGTCACCTCCGAAGCGAAGCGTGACAAGATGACTCGCGCCCTGGTCCAGACAGTCATCGACATGGCTGGTCCGGAAAAAATCAGGAATCCCGTTGGGCGACCGAACCGCGCGCGGGAGGATTACGACCGATTGCGCGAGATCAAGTTTTCAGAAATGACAACGCTGACGCCAGAAATGCTTCCGGTCGCGCGCAGGCTCGTAACGGTAGAGTTTGCGCTCCGCAAGGCCGGTGCTTCCGATGAAATTCTCGGCGAACGCAAACAGGTCAGAGCAGCACGCAGGCTCGTAGGCGCATACCAATATTCCGCACAGCAAGCGAAGTTAAAAAAATTAAAGCAATAGTTACCAACTATTTGGGAAATCGCTGGCGGTTTCTTGTAGAGATTTCTCAGGATAGCTACATCTCTTCGTGAAAGTGTATCACGAGCAGAAGTCCCATGACTAACCGACAAATCACGCGCTGGCTCATGAGCATCGAGGGCGATCTTCGAGTTTGCGATGCCAATTTTTACTCCCTGCCAAGAAAGCGGATCGAAGAGGCGCTCGACGGTTGCAAGTCGAAGCTCGCAAATATTTACGTGTTGATGGAATTACAAAACGAGCCGGTCGAACCGCATTACAACCACCTCCTAGAGATCGAGACGCACATCAAGAATCTGGAAATCAAAATTGAGGTTGAGCGCCCACGATTCAAGCAGAGACTGAAGGAAAGCATCCTTGGCCTTTTGCACAAAATCGCGTCGATCTTCGGATTGGGGCGGTTGTTTCCAGCCATCGAAGCGAGAAAGAACCTTCAGCTGACACATCGGCGCGACTTGCACGAATAACGCCGATGCCTCGCCGGATTTTATCTAACGCCCGGACAGGTCGAACGGAGCAACTTCCATGAAAAATATTCCCGGAAACGATTGGGACAATGAAACGCCTCGCGATACGCCGCTCGGCACCGCGCGCTGGCTCACGAACGAAGAAGCCGCCCGCAAGTTTCCTTTCGACGACAGCCATTTCAAGCAGACTGAAACGGGTCTCTGGAACGGGCACTCGAATGGTCAGGTGTGGATCGGCGAGGTTGACGACGCCGCCGGAACACCCGTTGGTTACGGCGATGACCGGCATGTTCTTCTCGTGACCGGGACACGCAGCGGCAAGGGTACTGGCTCGATCATTACCAATCTCAGCTATTGGCGTGGTTCTTGCGTCTGCTACTGCCCGAAAGGCGAGAATCCGATTGTCACGGCGCGCCGTAGAGGCAACGGGTCAGACTATTGCTTCGGCATGGGCCAGAAGGTCTTCATCCTCGACCCCTTCGAAGAGATCGAGTCCGGCGGCTTTCCGAAGGCCCACTACAACGCGATGAACGATATCGACCCGTCGAGCGATCACGCGCCATCGGCCGCCGAACGTGTCTCGGCCTCGATTGTTGTGGTTGAAGCCAAGGGCGCCGAGAACATGTTCTACGAAGAGTCGGCGCGCTCATTCATCAAGACGCTCATTCTTTACGTGCTTACCGCTCCCGAGTTTGAAGGGATGCGCAACCTCGTCACGGTCTGGAAGCTCGCAACCCAGGGCCACTGGCTGGCCTACGAATACGCGCAGAAAGAATATAGGAGGCGTCGCGCGGGATTCGAAAGCGGGGCGGACAAGAAAAAGAGCGAAGCCCCGCGAGAGCCGGGGCCGTTCGATCTGCTCTGGCAAGGTCTCCGGCGCAACAGGAGTTTTAATGGTCTGATTTCGGGTGACGGTACCACCCTCTCCTCGATGGACCCGAGAACGCGAGACAATCTCCTGGCGAGCGTCAAGCGGCACGTCAATTTCATCGGAGATCCACTGATACAGCGCGTCATTCAGGATTCCGACTTCCGGCTCGAAGAACTCAAGACAAATCCGGACGGCATCACGATCTATCTGACGATGCCCCAGCGCGACGCGGAGAACCAGGTCCGGTGGTACCGGATGATGACGGCTCTCGCGATAGGCGAAATGGAGCGCGTGAAAACGCCGCCAGCGACAGGATACCCAACGCTTTTCGTACTCGACGAATTCGCGGGGCTCGAACGCATGAAAGTCATCGAGAACGCTGCTGCACAAGCGGGCGGATTCGGTGTAAAATTCATGTTCATCGTCCAGAGTCTGACGCAGCTCAAGCAGGTATATGGCGACGCGTGGGAAGTTTTTGTCAGCACGTCCGGACTTAAGCTGTTTGCGAGCATCGAGGACGATTTCACGCGCCAATATCTATGCCGTCTGCTTGGCGAGCGCGAAGTTCTCCGTGTGACAAACTCGGGCTCAACTGCCGAAACGCATGGAGACACGAAAACCCAAGGCACATCGTCAACCGATACCGTTGGAACAGGAACCGCGAAGCAATCGGGGCAGAGCGACTGGGTTTCTAAATCGCGCACCGACGGGGGAAATAAGGGTTGGTCGAAAGGCAAATCAACGACCGTTGGCGGCGGTGGGTCATCGGGTAGCTCGATTAGCTCCGGTCCTCAGGGCCTGAGCACCACGTATTCATCATCTACGAGCTGGTCGGGATCGAGCGGAACGAATGAGTCAATCTCGGGCGGCTCGAATTGGTCCGATACGACCGGCACGAATTCGAGCTATTCCCAATCGCTTTCGCTATCGGACAACGAGTCGACGGCCAAGGGTACAAATTATTCGGACGCGCGTTCGTACAGTACCGCGAACACGAAGGGTTGGAGCGAGACGGTTCACAAACGCAACCTTCTCAATCCCGATGAGATCGGCCAAGTTCTCGGTCCGGTTTCCGATCCGCGCGACCCCCGTTATCCAGGGTTCATGGCGGCGCTGGTGATTGGGGAGCGTCCGATGCTGGTCCGACGGGTCAACTATTTCGAGTCGGCGCGCTTTGCCGGACTGTTCGACCCGCATCCGGCTCACGTGCCGCCGCCAACCCTGAAAGTACTGGCCGCGCGCGTGAAACGCTATCGCGAACTCGCTTTGAAGTTTATTCGAGGTCGCTAACGCTCGATACCCGGAGTCTGCTCGTGCTGCGAGAGGTCTTGCGACCGTTGAACATCGACGGCCTGCGTTAGCTCCTCATAATACGCCGCCATAGGATCGGTTGCGCGCTCGTTTGCGATACTCTGCGACTGCGAGCTTTCTTCGCGCGATGGCATCGCCGCTTTCAACTCGTCGTAATAACCTTGGGGCCTTCCTTGTGAGGCGTCCAGGGTCGGCCCGCGTTCGGGTTCCTGCCCCTGTTGCCGCATTTCATCGATATACTCGATGGCCCACGCGAGTTTTGGGTCGAATTGATCCGGCTCTTGCTTGGACTCCAACGATGGTGCTTCCCCAGGCGTTTGAGACTGGGCATCGATCGGTAATTGCGCCTCGACCTGGGCCGTCCGCTGCTCGGCATATAGTGCTTCGAGGTACTTGTCGTACTTGTGGGCAGCTTCCTGTTCGCCCGGCATACCGCCGACGCCGTCCCAGCCGGGTGACTCGGGAATTTCACGACTCTTTGTTGGATCGTTGTCGGACGTTGCCACCACACTTTGCCTTCGGGGAGGGCTGCTCTCCGAAGGGTAGAAGTCGCCGGTAAACGATTGCTTATGCTTTGTCGCGGTTCGGTGAACCTAGATTGGGAAATTTGAAAATCACGTCCATTTGTGCCCGCGTCTTCGCAAACTCCGGCATTACCTTATAAAGAACTGGAGCCAGAGCGTCCCACATGTTTCCCGTGGCCTTGTATATGTATTTGAAGTGCTCGGTATTGTTGGCAACGTCGCGCTTGATGACGCCTTTCAGGAATTCGATATCGGCTCTCAGGACGGCAATTTCGTTTTCAAGTTGCTCGATACGATCATCGTTCATTGCAGATATTATAACACAATGCCCTACCTAATTTGTAGTGTTTTATGGATGGAACCGCAGCAATGGCGAGCCGTCCGAGGACGGTTCGCCGATTTTTTCTGATCCGTCATGTCTCTTTCGGCTGCAAGCGATGCAGGAAACTCCCCCCGCCTTGCGACGGGGAGAGCGTTGCGACTTGGTGGCACTCATTGAGCGCCAGCCTTCTTCGCCTTTGCCGACCGAAGGACGATCTGAGCGCCTTCGAGTGGACGGGCCGTGAAGGTGAGATTGAAGCCCTTGCCATCCTTGTGCGGCCATGCGGCGCCGATCTCGGTCCAGGTCGTTTTCTTCTCGCCGTTATTCGACACGCTGTAAACGCGATGCGTCGGAAGGGCTTTGGCTGTCTGTTGCTTACTCATTTTCTTTTGCTTTCGTTTCTGAAGCCACGTTGATCGCGGCCTCGATGCGGTTCGTCCAAACGCGGAAAGCAGCGCGGTCAACAGGCTGAAGGCCCATGCCGTAATGGGGTGCCCCCGGTTCTTCACGGGAGCGGGTTCCCCTGTTCGGTGTTGATCCGGATAGCTGCGACGCGTTTAGAACT
>Ga0302326_10034606_pt1 | contig 10007 bp, 9 predicted proteins | sample Palsa_T0_3_FD_202264 | JGI IMG/M metagenome (GOLD analysis project Ga0302326, IMG submission 202264) | Peat permafrost microbial communities from Stordalen Mire near Abisko, Sweden - Palsa_T0_3 | ecosystem: Environmental > Terrestrial > Soil > Palsa > Peat permafrost | place: Sweden: Abisko...
GACATGCTTAACCAGTAAAGCAAATACGGACCCCTCGAAGAGGGGCCCGTAGAGGGTGGCTAGGTTAGCTTTTATTGACCCTTGATGAGGCTCAGGATCTGCTGAGGGAGCTGGTTCGCCTGGCTCAAGATCGCCATACCGGACTGCTCGAGAATCTGAAGCTGAGTGAAGTTCGTCATCTCTTGAGCGACGTTCGTGTCTTGGATCGTGCTAAGCGAGGAAGTGAGGTTCTGCTGTGCCGTCGTGAGGGTGTTCACGTTGGTCTGCAGAACGTTTGTCTGGAAGTTACCAAGCTGGCCCGAAGCGGTGCTGACTTGGCTGATTGCCTGATCGATGACCTGCAGCGCGTTGTTGGCGCCCTGCTGCGTCGTGATGTCCAGGTTGGATAGGTTGAGGCCGGCGACTACGCCCTGACCCAGGTTAGAGGCAGCGAAGTTCTGAATCGACAATGAACTGGTCTGCCCATAGTCTGCGCCGATTTGGAACTGGGCCGAACCGACAACCAACTGGCCGACCGATTCCGGAGTCGACACGGTATGGTTGCCCGCCACGGTCAACGAGAACGTGTTGCCGTTCGCGTCGGTGAGGGTCAAACCGTCGGAGCCGTTGATGCCGCCGGTGAAGGTCGCTGTCGTTCCGCCAATTGCCAAGGTGGCCGTAGCGTCGGTACCGGTGTCGGTATCCGTGCCCGCGCCGCCCGACCGGACGACGCCGGCCGAGTCGACCAGATTGATCGTCGAGGCGGAGCCGTACGCGGTCGTCGCGAGTTGGATCGCGCCGCTCTCGTACGAAGCCACCACGCCGGTCTGGTTCGAAGCCGCGTTGATGCTGTTGATCAGGTCGCCCGCGGTTGTTGACGCGGCCGCCGTGAAGGTGGTGCCGTTGATCGTGAACGAACCGGTGTTCGTCACGACCGAACTCGTTGACGCGAACGATTGCAGGGTGTCGGTTGCCTGGGTCGCGGCGGTCAAAGCGTTCAAAGTGATCGTGCCGCTGGTCGCGAGCGTCGAGCCGCCGAACTGGCCGCCGATATCCAGCGCCTGCAGGTCAGAGCCGTCGGTTATGGAGCTCTGGATTCCGGACGAACCGTCCAGAAGGTGCTTCGTGCCGTACGTGGTGGTCTGCGAGATTTGAGTGATCGAGTTGACGATGCTCTGAAGTTGAAGCTGATCAGCCTGAACCTCAGCCGTGCTGAGGGTTGCGCTGTTGGCTGCTCCAACCGCCAAGGTTCGAGCACTGTCGAGTAGGGTGTTGACCTGGCTCAGGGCGCCACCCGCCGTCTTGACGTAGTTGATTGCCTGCTGGCTGTTCGAGATCGCCTGGGTCATACCACCGATCTGCGAGGTCATCTGCTGGGAGATGATATAGCCAGAGGGATCGTCCGCCGCGGAGTTGATTCTGAGACCTGTAGACAGTCGCGTCATGCTTTGACTCAGGTTCATATTCGTATTGTCCAGGTCGTTCATGGCGCCAATCGCCATCATGTTAGTGTTTATTGAAAAAGCCACTAGTTATCCTCCGTGAAGCGTAGTGAAGTTCGGGCAGGGGAGACTTCTGGCGAACCACGCAACTTTCACAGGGGTTGTTCCAGGTAAGCCTACGGGGGAAGCCAAGTAAAAATACCGGGATTCACGCGTTTTTACCGGGCGGCAGATTTGCTGGCCTCCCAAGCCCGAAACCGCGTTTGGTTGTAGAATTCGCCCGTGATCCCGCTTGGAGACGACCAGGTAAAGACGCGTGCCCCGCTCGTGGTCTGGACCCTGATCGCGCTCAATGTCCTCACCTACCTTTGGGATCGGCATGGCAGCCTCCTCGGGCCGAGCATCACGTTCGCAGACCTGACCATGATTCCGCATGAGGTTGTCCAGGCCCTGCATGGAAGCGGGGACTACTTCCCGCTGGCAACGATCTTCACCTCAATGTTCCTACACGCGGGTCTCATGCACATTATCGGGAACATGATCTTCCTGGCCGTGTTTGGCCCTGCCGTGGAGGAGGCTCTCGGTTCCGGCCGATTTGCCCTGTACTATCTGGCCTGGGGAGTCGCGGCGGCGGCCGCCCAAATCTGGGTCGACCCGAATACGTTCGTGCCGACTCTTGGCGCCTCCGGCGCCATTGGGGGGATCATGGGCGCCTACCTTCTGATGTTTCCTACCAGCAAGATCGAGATCTACATTCCCATTCTCGTCTTTCTTTCCTTTGAGCTGAGCGCTTGGATCCTGCTCGGCCTCTGGTTTGTGTATCAGATCTGGGCGCCCCAGCAAGGAGTCGCGAACTGGGCGCACGTGGGTGGTTTTTTGGCCGGAATGCTCACCGTGCTCATCATGGGTGGCTCGAAGAGCATCCTTAAGGGCGGCCCTGCTGAACTGGACCACTAATTAGGCCCTCGTAGCGAGAAGAGGCCCAACTCGTTAAGAATAGAGTGCCCTCAAGGCAAACCACCGATTTGAAATCCCCCGGAAAACTCTCATACGCTCTGATCGCCGCATGCCTGGCGGCAATCCTCAGCCTCTGGTCGATCCACAAGCGAAACGAAATTGAGTCGGAGAACCGAACCGTCTCACTCGCCGCCGAATACGAGTCGGTGGAGTCGCTGGCGGCCGCCCAGGCGATGACCATCCAGCAGGCTCTGGCGCAGCTCCATGTTCAGGGTCTGACCTCGATCGTTCTGAGCGAGGAGACGGTTGGGGAGTTGATCGCAGATGGCAAGGCCACTCTGATCAGTTCACCGGTGTCGGGAGCGACTGGCCTCGTCCTCAAGGTCTCCGACCCGATGGCCCTGGTCCGTGTGCAGGAGGGATTGCGCATCCGCTTTGGCTCGATGGCCGGCTCGCTTCCGGCCGGCGACGGGATCCTGCGGCTGCCCAGCGTGTCCGCTCAACTGATCCGGACCACCAGCATTGGCCTCAACCCGGAGCAAGCCCGGGTTGCGACTGCCGCCGGGATGAAGATCATCGGCCGCTTCTCGAACCCGGGTGGAATCACCGATTCCGGGGTGGACCAGACCCTACAATGGGGCCACGACCTAGGAATGAGCGTGTACTTGCCTCAGGGGGACGAGGTGCTCGGACGGCGAAAGGCAATCGACGAGACCCTTGCTGAGCTTGACCGTCTCCATGTTTACTACGCGTCTGCTGAATTCGCCAAGATTGCGGGCGACGACGATATGGTCGAGAAGGCGCCCGGCAATGTGATCCGACTGCACGCAGCTCAGACGGCGGAGTTAGACAAGCTGTCCGATATTGACGCGGTCGAGCGTTACACCCGCGCCGCCCGCGAGCGCAACATGCGGATCCTCTTGGTCCGGCCGCTCAGCTTCGGGGCGGAGACCGCCCCGATTTCTGAGTTTGGCGACTTCCTCAAGAAGATCGCCGACGGCTTGATGGCCAAAGGGGCAATCATGGGCTTCCCCCATCCGTACACCGATCCGGGAATCCGAAAGCTCTTCTTCGTGCTGCTCGGCCTGGCGACTGCGCCGGTGGTTTGGTTTGCTGCGGCGGCGTTCGTGGAATCCCGGGTCCTTCGAATCGCTGGCGCAGCCCTTCTGTTCTTGCTCGCATGCGGGTGCCTTGTGAAACACGGGCAACAGTTGATGGCGCTTCTTGGGTCGATGGCGTTTCCGATCTTGGCATTTGTGGTGCTGGAAGACTTGGCCAAAAAACGCGCGGACAAACCTCCAACTCTCGGATTCGTAGTGGGGGCCTTTTGGCTCGTGTCGGCATTATCGCTGACCGGTGGTCTGGTAGTCGCGGGCATGCTCAACGGCCTCCCCTACTACGTCAAAGCGCTTGAATTTCCCTTGATCAGGGTCTCTGTGTTCGCCCCGATTTTGCTGGTTGGCCTTTACTACTTCGTGCGATTGACCGATTGGAAGGTTGCAATGAGGAGCCCGATGACCTGGGGCGCCTCCTTGACTGGCCTCGTGGTCGGCGCCGCACTGGCTTTCATGCTGGCCCGAACCGGCAACGATAGCGGCGTCGGCCCCAGCGGAGGAGAGATGATCTTCCGGAACCTCCTTGACCGATTCCTCTATGTCAGGCCCCGGACCAAGGAATTCCTGATCGGCAACCCCTTCCTAATCGTGGGGATCGGCATGCTGGCCAACGCGCTGAAGTCCGATACTTATACCAAGAGACCAGCCTTCGCGGGTTGGACCGTTCTCATCCTCATGATCGGCGCAATCGGTCAAACTAGCATTGTTAACACTTTGTGCCATCTGCATATCCCGGTTCTCTTGAGCTTGGCCCGGGATGTGGAGGGTTTGGCACTCGGGTGTATCATCGGCGTCGTGGTGTGGATCGCGATTCAGCGGCCGGTGCTAAGGACGGAGGCGTAAAGAAAACTTGGCGCGAATACTTCTCGCGGGCTACATAGGGGCCGGCAATCTGGGCGACGACGCGGCGATGCTGGGTCTGGTTCATGCTCTGCGGGATAAACATTATGATTTTGAGGCTCTGAGCGGCAATCCCGAGGAAACGTTCCGGCTTTATGGGATTCGCTCCTATGCACGCCGTGAGGACAAGTACATCAGGCAGGCCATCGAAGATTGCGACGCCGTCGTATTTCCGGGTGGCAGCATTTTTCAGGACTCGACCAGCATCGGAAGCACCTTCTATTACGAGGGGATTGTATCCCAGGCCAAAAAGGCCGGCAAAAAGGTCTTTCTCGTCGGGCAAGGCGTTGGACCGCTCAAGTCGTTCCTGTCACGGGGCAAGGCCAAGAGCGCATTCAACGACGCGGATGGAATCACGGTCCGAGATCCGATGGCATTTCAGGCCCTAAAAGATTTGGGAGTCTCCAAGCCTGCAAGGGTCGCCGCCGACAGCGCTTTTTTATTGCCTCAGCCGCCGTCCAGCGGGGAATCCGAAGGGTTCAACGTCGGCAACATGAAGACGGTGGGTATCGCACCGCGCGGCGTTAAAGAACGTGGACGAGATATCGGAGCGCTTTTTGGCGAGTTCTGCAAGCTTCTCTACCAGTCCGGTTCAATGCCGGTTCTGATTGCGATGGATCGCAACGAAGATGTGGCGATCATTGACGATATTTCCAAAAAACAAGGAGGCAAGGTGCCGGACATTCGGAAGGTGAGCACCCCGATGCAGCTCCAGCAAAGGCTGTCCAGAATGGACCTCGTGGTGGCAATGAGGCTGCACGCGGGAATTCTTGCCGCTACCGTCAACGTACCTGCTCTTATGGTCAGCTATGACCCCAAGGTAACCGCCTATTCCCGCGTCATGGAGATCGGGAATGCGCTGACGTTGGAAGGGTTGACTGCTACCAGACTGCTCGACGCGTTCGTGTCGTTCCAAAAAGACCGAGAACGAAACGCGAAGATTCTGGAGCGAAAGCGGGAGGAGCAGCGGAAAGCCGCCGAGCTGAGTGCCGAAGTTATTTCGGACATTCTGAAATAGCTCGGGACGGTCGCACGTCTGAACTAAGAGCGATGAACCGGCCAAGTGAAACTGCCTTCCTAGCGGTACGGTACGTCGTAGTCTTCGGAGTACTCGGCGCCGCCGGATTCGGAACGTACAAGTATTTGGTCAAATTTGGCCAGCTTGATCCGTTCGAGCGCCTCAAGGCCAAGCTCTCCAATCTCTCCTCAAATACTGGAGTAGATATGTCGGATGTGACCCTCCGGGAGTATCACGGCGGGAAGCTCGTGGCAAGGGCCCATGTCGATAAAGCGACGGTGACCCAGGACGAAACCGCCTTCGATCTCAATCACGTCAGCAACGGACTCTACAATTCGAGTCGGGGACCCGTTCACTTCGCGGCGAGATACGGGACGTACAACACGGTCACCAGCTCACTTTCTTTGAATCAAGGGATCCGAGTCCAGAGCAAGGACTTTGACGTACAGTCGGATAGCGCCACTTTCGACCGGCAAAACCAAAAAGTTACGATCCCGTCTGCTCTCGGCGGGAAAGTTTTTGGCGGTAAGTTGTCGGCGGCGAATCTCGACCTCAACCTCAAAAACAGCGAGGTCGTGGCGCACAACGTCTCGTGGCAGGGAAAGCCCCCACTCAAAGCTCCGCTGCAAGATGCACCCCAGGATGACTCGGTCAATCGGGTTTGGTCAGTTAAGGGCGATTCTATGCACTTTATGGGCACGACCAAGGAGTTCACGAACGGCCAAGCCACTGATGGGGAAGTGTTGATGATCGGACCCAAGATCGACGACGACTCCAAAACGGACGTCATCACGGCCACGGGCGGACGCGTCGCCTATTTCTCGGGCAAGGCGGACCTTATGGCTGACAAGGTGATCGTGTATCGCAAGGAGAAGCGCGCCGAATTCTACGGAAACGTCGTGATGCTCGTCAAGGCGAAAAAGGATCAGGACAAGCCGCCCGCTGAAGAGCCCGTCCCGGATGTTAACTTAAACACCGAGACCGAGACCCCGAAGCCGGGAGAGTTTGTCACCCTCACCCCCGAGGAAAAAAAACGTTACGACGAGTTGCGGGACCAGAAGAATGCACGTGACTATCCGTTCCACGTCGCGGCCGAAAAGATCGTCTACTGGTATGCGAAAGGCTCACGCCATGCCACGATCGACGGAAACCCTCGGGCCAGGCAAGACTTTCCAGACAACGCTTGGCGCGAGGGTTGGGCGAAGACCGGCACGTACGACGGGGAAAAGGAGTTCCTGCACTTGGCTGGCGACGCCGGCAAGCGTGACGCGCACTATCGGGCGTCCAACAAAGATCAGTTCAACGCCGAGTGGCTAGAGTTTTCAACCAAGGACAACCAGACGGAGGAGGATAACGACCTCAAGACCGGGCCCACTGACGGTGTCATCGTCGACAGCAGTAAGGAGGACACTCGACCTCCCAAGCCGGGCCAACCCACCACCCCGCCGCCGGTCAAGACCAACGGCGGGCCGAAGTAGGGTTCGCTACAGCGGCGCAAACAGATCAACAAGGTTGCCGTCGGGATCTCTAACCTGGGCGTACCGCTGACCCCAGAACGCGTCCCACGGTTTCGCGCCCCCTTCGAAGCCTTCCTCGAGAATTCTCTCGAACTGGGCGTCGACGTCCGATGCCGATTCGCAGAGAAACGCCAGTCCCACCCGTTGACCCACCGGCGCCTCCCAGTCTGGGTAAAGCTGCTTGATGGCCTCGACCGTGTCGAACCCGACTCGCAACCCGTTTGAGAGAACCACCTCGTGGTGATCGGTCTCCGGCTCAGGGTCCTGGATCTCCCAACCCAGCAGTCGGTAGAAGCGGATCGATTCGGCCATGTCGGCCACTGTGATTCCAATAAAGTCGAGTTTCATATGTTTTCCTTGAATGCGTAGCAAGACTTGGCGCCTGCCACCGGTTCGAGCACCCGTTCCTCGATCAAAGAACTGACCTGTTGTTGGACCTCGGCCGGCGGGAGCCGCAGATGACGAGCGAAGAGCGCCGAGTCGACGAAACTCGAATGGCGCACATGGTTGAGCAAGAGTCTTCGAACCGCATCGGAGGCTCCGACGGACATGGCCGCCCGATGCGCGTCCGGGTAGAGCTTTGCAACAAGTCCGTGACTCATTTCGTCTCCCTCTCCGTCGGGGCTGAAGACCTTGGCCAGAAGCAGTTGGGTCTCAAGTTCCTCAACCCCCTTCTGGTAAGCGGCTCGGTTTTCCTTGCCGGTTGGGAACCCGGCACGGGCCCGAAGCTCCTTCGTCGAGAGCGGAACTTCGAATTCATCCAGGGCCTGAAAGATCTTCCATGCATCGCGAGACAGCTGGCCTGACTCGTACAGCTCTGCCGGCTCGGTCTGGACCATGAGAGCCGCCAGGACGGTTGGCAAGAGCTGCCAGGACACCCAGGTCGGTTTCTTCGCCACTATCGACGAATAGAAGGCGGAACTGGTCTTGCCCAGATCCCATCGCCAGCCGTAGACAAAGCCGGCGGGGCTGTCCCAGCTTGCTTCCGCTACATAGTTTGGGCTTCCGACATGCGCTAGCAGCAGACTTGGGAATTCGGGTGATGCGCCGTACAGCGTCACCAGCCCCATCGTGTCGATCATGGACACGGCGGACGCGGAATCCGGGAGGTTGTGCTTGCCGTCTTGCCGCCAGTTCGAAAGTCGCTGGGCTTTCGCCTCTTCAATGTTCACGACCGTCAGAGTAGCGGTCGATCGGTGACAACAGCCTGTCACTGAATTATGTTTTTTCGTATTTTTCGAGAAGCTGTCTTGATTTGGATACGATTATCGCGATCAACTCTGGGGGGCCATGAATTTCAGCGTCGGCTCCCATTCCCCCGAAATAGCGGGCATACCAGTCAAGTTCTTCAGGTGGACAATGGAACTCGATCTTGGCCGGGCCGGTCTTGCCGTGCACATCGCCGCCCAGATGCGGATCGCGTTCCAATTGGCGGAGGCCGCGGGCCGTCATCGTCACTTGAACCAGTGGATGCGACGGATCGTTGTATGGCTTCGGCTCTGCCACCACGGACGGAGCTTCGGACGGTTTCACGTGAAGCACTCGGTCCACTCGAAGGTTTCGACGTTTCCCGTTCCAGAGGCACTCCAGATACCAAAGACCACGATCCGCAAACACCCGCTCGACCCGAGCCAAGTAAGTCGCGGGCCCCTCGTCGGATGAGTAGCCCAGCTCGGCCCACTGGCCGCACCTCTCAACCAAAGCTCCGAGATTGGGTGAGCGGTTCAGGCGGGTTGGAACATCCAAATGCACGGTTCCCACCCTGCTAAACGCCCGTTCGAACTGTGCAGACGGGAGCAGAGCCCGAACCTTGGCAGACAGAGTCTCACGGCTGAGTTCGAACGGAACGTCCGCGAGCTTCTGGAGCGCATCCAGGGCGAGCATCAGCAGGAATGCCTCGGAACCGGTCAGCTCAAGCGGTCGCAGGGTTTGTTCCGAATCCATCTCGTAGCACCCCCCAGGGCCGCTGCGAGAAATTACAGAGACGCCCATGCGACCCAGCGCATCCACGTCGCGCATCACGGTCCGCCGGCTGACCTCAAGGATATCCGCCAACTCCCCGCAGGTGCGTTTGCGGGACTGGAGCAGCAGTATCAGGCGGACTAGGCGTTCGGTCTTTGAGACCAGCTCAGACTCCCGCTAAGCCGAGTTCTCCCGCCTTGGCCTGCATCGCTTTGATGCAGTTATCGATGTGCTCCTCGATTGGCAGCCCGATCAAGTCGGCGCCCCGAGTCACGTCGTCCCGATTTACGCCCGCTGCGAAAGCCAGGGTCTTCAGCTTCTTCGTCACGCTCTTTACCTCTACTTCCAGGACGCTCTTGGATGGGCGAACGTAGGTGACGGCGGTGATGAACCCGGACAGCTCGTCACAGGCGAACAGGTGACGCTGGAGGGAAGAAGTAGGTTCAACGCCAGTCTTGGCTGGGTAGTGCGCCGCGATTGCCTCCACAATCTCGTCTGGCCAGCCGGTCTGTTGAAGGAGGCTCATGCCCCATAGCGGATGCTCGTCGGGGTGCTGCTCGTAGTCGAAGTCGTGGAGGATTCCGGTGATCGACCACATCTCCCGGTCCTGGCCCAGCAGCGCCGCGTAGTAATCCAAGCAGGCCGCCACCCCCATGCAGTGCCGCCTCAGACTCTCGCTCGGGGTGTGCTGATGAAGCAGTTCCAGTGCCTCGTTTCGATCGTGCATTCACCCATTCTGAAGGATGATCGGAGCGATGTGAAGTCGCCTCATCAGTCGGCAGAGCTGCGGCAGCATTGTCATCCTGACGCCCCGGGAAGGATCCGGTGACAACCCCGACTCTGTGACAGGGTCACCGACGCTCCATCACGGGGCGGCGCGGGCCGGATCGCCTTCGGTCGGTCGTGCGTAGGGCACTGGATACCCTCTCATTCGCTTAGGCTCATAAGCGCTATCCGAGTGGCACCCACGCTTTCGTGCTTGGGGGTGGCCACTTCGGCTGGCTCGCGTCTCTTCGCTTCGCTTCGGTTCGTATGCCTTGCTCGTCAAGGGTTCCGGGTTTCACTCAGAACTGGGCCTAACCGTTACGTCGCGGTACGCAACGCGTCCCTCCGCGAG
>Ga0302326_10034607_pt1 | contig 10007 bp, 11 predicted proteins | sample Palsa_T0_3_FD_202264 | JGI IMG/M metagenome (GOLD analysis project Ga0302326, IMG submission 202264) | Peat permafrost microbial communities from Stordalen Mire near Abisko, Sweden - Palsa_T0_3 | ecosystem: Environmental > Terrestrial > Soil > Palsa > Peat permafrost | place: Sweden: Abisko...
GCGTGTATGCCGATCCTCGCTCGCCTCAGATATGTGGCCAACATCATTGGCGCCCATGCCATGCCTGATGATCCGATGGTGGACGGGCCACTCCCGCTGTGTGTGGCGGACAAGGTCTTACGGGATGTGATCGACATTTTGAGAGACCATCCACAAGCTGCTAACCTGGACCAACCGAAACCGCGGTGCCGCCAGGACTGTCAGCCAAGATAGACTTGCTGCCAAGCCGGGACGCAACCGTCAGAAAACGCAATTTCCGCAGTTGCGGATTCTGCGGGTTCCGGTCTTGGCGTCCGTGGTGCAGATGGGTGGCCTCCTTCACCGACCTGCGGAGGCTACCCTGGTCCACACCCGTCTCAACGCCTCTACCGAAAAAGCGGACAAAGACGATCACCCTTCGCTCGTCTGTCAACAGGATAGCCTACCTCTCTGGCTCGCGCCAGAAGCTGAGGCTAGATCGGAAGGTCCAGCACCGCCCAGTCCTTCGCGGCCCCGGCCGCATCCACCACAACCGGTTTGACCGGGTAGCCGCGTAGGGCTCCGCGATGGAACCGGCACCCAAGAATCAGAAAAGCGGACCGCGTCAGGTTCCGGCGCATACGGCACCAGACACATCGTTCGGAGACGACGCGCACCCGCTAAACGTCGGCGACGCGGCAGTGGTCTTTGCACTCGATGGGTTAGGGCGCGTTTGGCTGGAGGGGCAGGTCACGGTCATCGCCCAGTGCACGCAGCCACATATGTATCGTGTACGGTTCCATAATGAAAAGCGAAACCGGATTCGTTTCGTAAACCCTGACTGGCAGGCACGGCCCGATCGCTCACTCGCGCTGCTGATCGAATTCTTCCGCGCGAACCCCATCACAAACCCATCCGTCGCCGACTTCTTCCCCGAAGAACAGTGAATAGGAGGTCGCAGTGAAACTACCTGATCCTCAGGCTCGCCCACCCGGCCTAATCGGCAGGGTCCTGGCCCGTCTCAGCGGTACGGACGAACAGACTCTTCGGCTTTGCCCGCAAAGAGATCACGACATAGCAATGGAAGATGGCGCGCTTCTGTTGGCTGTATGCCTCTATCAAACTACTGTCTTCACGTTGGTTCTGCATAAGACTCTGGCAGCGTCCGGACAGATCCGCCCGGAGCTGATCGCGCTCGGCATGGGGCTCGCGATCTTGGTGATGCTGATGGATATCATCATGGTTATGCGGCCCGCATGGATCACCGCCGGCGAAGACGCCCTGAAGCGGGGCGGCCTTCTGCTGGAAGTCGCCTCGGGCAAGCGCGTCCAGATCTGGTTCTTTCTACTCCTTCGCATTTCTATCACGCTCATTAGCGCCCAACTGACTGGAATGCTGGTCGGCACGCTTATCTTCAGTCGCGACATTGGGTCGCTATCAGCGCATGATTATTTGGCTACCAACGCGCCTGTCATCGCGAGTGCCACGGCAACGGTCGATGGCGAGATTGGTCGAACGTCAGCCGCCCTGAAATCGCAGGCAGACCATGTCTCGACTCTGTCATCGCAGATCGACACGGTGCGACAGGCGCAGATCGATCCGGCGGCGGCCGATCCCCGTTTTGAGCAAACCCTGCGGCAGATCACCCAGCTTGAGGGAGCAAAAGACGAAGCTTCTAGGGCGCGCACCCAGGCCGACGATTTTGCGAGCGATGAACTTTCAGGCGCCCGCAATTCGCGAAGCAATAGCGGCGTGGCGGGCAATGGCCCGGTACGAGCCGCTGCGCTGGAGAAGGCCCATCACGCCGCAGACGATGAACGGCGTATCGACAGCCAGCTTGCGGCCGCCCGCCAGCGCCTCGATTCCCTCCACAAAGAATCCGTCGGCGCTTCTGATTCCGCGCGACAGCAGGCCGACGGCCGACTGCCTCAACTTCAGGATGCGTTGGCCTCGGAGCAGGGGAAGGGTCGCGAGTTGCAGGACCGACTTGCTCAACTTACCGCTGGCCGCGATGACGCAATCCAACGCATCGTCGTGAATGATCCCGACTTCCACGCGCGGGATGACGGATTGCTTGCCCAATTACGGGCGCTCGAGCGCATCACCCAGGGTGATCCGATCGCCCTCACCTTGGTTCTGCTCATCGATGCCTTCGCTTTTTTTATCGAGGCGGCGGTCGTGTGCGCCAAAACTTTTGCGCGGGTTCCGACGACGTATGCCTGCCTAGTGGCGCGCAACGCCTATCTTTCCGATGTCGCGATAGCAGAGGAAGCCCTGGAGGATTTGTGCGTGCGCAACGCGCGCAATGATTTGGCCAATCCGTTTTCCGCCGTTAACCAGAAGCCAGGCGAGGCAGATGCCTCCTCAACTGGACCTCGATCTCCCGACGCTGGTGGTGAGATGCCGGTGCGGCGTAAACGTGGGCGTCCGCCGAAGAACCCGCCATCGATCGATCCGCCGGCCAGCTGAGCGGAAAGCGCAATAAGGTCGGTCGGATGGTTTTCCTTTCTCTCTGGTCAGAGGTGCCCCAACCGCTGCACCTCTGACCCTCGCAGAGAGAGGGGGTGAAAGCGAAAAAACCTGTTTGGGGCGGCGCCTTTAAACAGAGAGGCCGAACCCCACGATGGGCGGCAATCCGTCGGTGATTATGTTTCGGTCCTATATCCGCCATCTGGCAAGAAGCCTTACAACAATAATCAGAATGACAAAGGCAAGCGTAAGATAGCTCACTTGTCGAACGATACCCCGGTTTTCAAGCGGCATGCAGACCTCCGTTGTCGTAGGCGATTTCATCCCAGCTTTCGTTTTAGGTCATCAACGGGGCGCCGGCTCCGCCTTTAGCTTTCGCAGCAGATATTCCGCATGGCGTTTATAGGCACGCCTTTCCCGAAGTGCTCTTAATGCAAGTATGCGCGCGTCCTTGGCCGCCTGCACCGCAGACGGTCTTTCACGACGAGGCAACCGCCGCAGACCCGCGATCGTACGACGGAAGGTCTTTTCGATCTCCATTTCGCCGGCCTCGTCTGGGTCAACGACCGAGGCACTCGGGCGGCGAGGCCAACGGCCGGTCATCTCCGTCGCCGCCTTGGTCAGGATCGGACGCATGAGAAACGGCGTTCGGCTCTCGGGCGTCCCGCCTTTTTCGTTTGCCGAGAGAACAGGGGACACGGACGTGGCTGGCCCGGTCCCGCGGTTATTCGCCATAGGACCGTTGCCTCTTGCGCCATTCACTTTCGGCGTCTTCGCGCTCGCGCTGCTCCCGTTTGCGTGTCTCGTCGACGGTCGCGTCAAACGGGTCTGCCCGCACGATTGGTTCGGGTTCTCGCGGTTTGGGATCTGGTTTCGATCCGATCAAGCCGTCTGCGATGCTGCTGAAAATCGACAAAAGGCCGAAGCCAAGGCCGGTCGCGATACTGGTGCTGGCATCGACGCCGGATTTGGTGCCGCGTGGTCGCCGTTCGGGTCCGGCCATGGCGGGAAGTGACCAGCTCCGTTCCTTGTCCTGATGAGCGACTGTCTCGTTGGCCGCTTCCTGGAAAGTCGACCTCGGCCTGTCCTTGCCGGGATCGCGCTCGCCGATGAGCTGAAGGAAAAGGGCGTTCTCGAGTCCGGCCTCCTGGCGCCAGCGCATCTGGTGGCGGATATCGCGCTGATCGCCGAGCAATTCCCGATAATGTCCGTCGCGCTCTTTCCGCAGATCCTTGCACGCCTCCTCACGCCGCGCGTCGAGCACGGCTTTCTGCTCGGCAATCAATTCCGCCTTGGCGCGGCCCAGCGCTTCGGAACTTCCGCCCTTTTTCTGATCCGCATAAAAATCGGCCCAGCGCTCCCGAAATTCCTCGCGCACTTCACCATAAATCGAACGTCGCAATTCGGAAAAAGCCAATTTTCCCTCGGCAAAAAAAGTCTGCCGTTCGTGGCGCTGCATTTCCTTCAGCTTTTTCCATTCAGCCGACCGGCTAAATTCCGGGTTGTTTAATTCATCTGGCGAAATTGACTCATTCTCGCGCAGCGATTTTTCGTCTCGCTCGAATTTTATCTGGCTATCTTTAAATGCCATCCAGGCCGGCCGCGTGGGACCATCTTCGCGGTCCCGCGCGTCTTTGAGGCGCTGCTCGCAATAGATGCGGCCATGCTCCCGCTCATAGTCGAGCGCCCATGCCTGGGCGCGGCGCTGCTCGAAGCTCTCATTGAGCCGCAAGCCCGTCTCAGGATGGATTGCATTGAGCATGACATGGACGTGGGCATATTCTTTGTCGTTATGCGCGACCAGCACGGCCTGGTGCTCGTTCCATTTCATGTGGCGAAGAAAAGCCTCGGTCGCCCCGATCATCTGCTCGCGGTTGGGATCGTCTTCAGGCGACCAATTCAGGCTGAAATGCTTGACGACGTTTTCGGTGTTGCGTCCACCGGCGCGGATGCCCGCTTCCTGCTTGAGCAGTTCGGCGTAGCGGGCAGTCCATAATAGCTCATCCACCGCGCTTGGGATGTGGTCATGGGCGAGATTCAGCGTATGAGTCCAGTCGACACGCGCGTCGGTCTTTTCCTTGGGGTCGTGCATGAGATAGGTCGCAAGCCCCTTGAAGGAGCTGCCGCGTGCCTGAATTTTTGGGATCATTGCGGCCCCCGTGCGATGATCTGCCGGATGTCACGGAGCAGGGGTTCAAGGTCGGCCGGCAAAGGGTCGCCGGTCTCATGAAGATGCCGCACCATCTGGTTCAAATTATTCCCGAGCCGCACAAGCTGCGCATGGATGAGCTTGCCGACATTGCTTTCCGGCGTGCGTGCCGCCGGCGCGTTGCGGCCCGAACCGAGAAGAAGACCGCGTCCAAAATGCGCTGGCCGCATTCCGACCGAAGCCGCGCGCTGGCGGATGCTTTCCAGTTCACTTTCGGTGAGACTGAAATTAAGCTGACGGTTTCGAGGCTCGGATTTGATTGGGCGGCCCATGATCCTCTTCCTTGGCAGAGCGCATGCGTCCTGGGGTTTGGGGGCCATAGCAACAGAGGCCCCCAAGGAAAAAGGTTTTGCCTACGCAAAACCACATCTCGCTACCCTCTACCGCCAATCTATTCTTCACCTCCTTCCCCTTCCATCGTAAGCCTTGGTATCTGACATACATTTCCAACCTTGCCTTTTCCTTACGCAGAGTTTGTCGAATGAGACTGTCAGACCTGTGTAGGCCAACCAACTCTCTCTATAAGGAGATCACGAATTTCCATCAGTCTTTCATCGGCTGCATAGCAACGCGTCTCGCTTTCCTCGTGAATGTCGGGGCTGTCGTTAGTCGCTTCCCATCCGTGCGGCGTATAAAGGCCCTCGCGTGTGGCCATCATGAGAACGTGCTCGCTCTTGCGACAATAATCGGCGGCGATGGCAGCGACCTCAAGAAGCACTACCGCCGGATTCGACGGCAGCTTGTGTGTAATGGCATTCCACGGATTTTCTCGGATCGCTTCGATAGTGAGTGTGGGCATGTAATCCTCCTTTGGTTGAGCGAGGCGGTGGGCATCTCGAAGGGGCTTTGGGTGGACGGGCGTGGCCGGCGTCAAGATCGCTTCACAGGGACCCGGAACGCATGAAAATTGCCGACTTCGGCAGGTTTCTTGCGTTATGGGTGGAAGCGTCTTGACGCCCGGAAGGCCACGAACGGACGCACAATGCCCCTCCGAGATGCCGCTTTGTCACTCATATGCTGCGACAACATTTGCAGTTGCTCCAACACGATCTGCGCTTAGACGCGTGGAGTTCACGACGTTCCCAACGGCTCCGGAAACCCGCTCAATTGCACTTCTAGTTTTTGTCAAACATTACGCACCGCGACGTTTCGCGTTCTGCCAAACTTTCTGCGTAGGTTGGCGAATCTAACCCCGCCGGGGATGAACCGGCGGGGCATACCATGAGGTCACCACCACGCGAGATAGAACACAGACTTTCCGTCGGTGATCGCCGCGCGAGCTTTGGCGATAAATGCAAGGTAATCGTCGCGTTCGGAACCGTCGCACTCGCCGAAGAAACAGCCCTCGGTTTTCGGTGAACGATTATTCACGATGCTGGTCTCAAGGATGGCAAGATCGGCCATATCCAAAGCAACCGGAGCCATGTTGAAGTTGGGATCCTCACCACCTTTCCGGTGATAAAGTTCCTTCATCAGTTCGTGGAGATCCCAACGCTTCCGCCAGTAGTGTAGCTGTTCGATATTTTCCGCGCCCTCGAAATCCACCGAGTGCGTCAGGCTCGTTGTTGTGGTGAATGCATACATGTCTAAACCCATGGTCGCCTCCTTCTGAAATGTTTGATTGTTGATTGGCAGTAGGTGCCCCGCCGCTAAGGGCGGGGCGTTCGCGGTTAGGCGGTCGGCTCGGTTGCCTTGGGCTCGATGCAAACGAGGCGGCCAGTGACGCTGAGGCCAGCGGGAATGACGATGTCAAACCCCTTGCCGTTTTTGTGGGGCCAGACGACACCGACCGGGTGCCATTGCGCCTTGCGGTCGCTGCCTTCCTTCGGCTCGGTCACGATGTAGGCGGCGTGGGTGGGCTTCGTGCTCATGGTCATCTCCTTCGCTTGTGAGACCGCCGGTATGGGGCCTCGATGCGGTTCGAAGACGACCGGCCGGGACGCGCGTCCACGGGTTTCGCAGGGACCCGGAACGCAAGGAAATTGACGAAGCCGCCACTGTTTGGCGGCCGGCAATTTGCTATGTCGTTCTGGGTGGAAACCCGTTGACGCATAGCGGCACGGCACGGTCGTAGAACCCGCATCACTTCGAGGCCCCTGGCGGGCTCCGCGAAGGAGATGACCATGAGCACCAAGCCTCGTGTCCTGCATCGATCATGCGGCCAAGGTCAGCACTATCCCGCCTGGCGCATGGTTCGACGAACAAGTTGCGCTAGGCCCGGTCGTCGGTCGGTTCGCTGATGCCTGTAGCTGCCATCCGGGCGGAAGCTGAAGAGGTCCGTTACCAACCTTTGCCTATCACTGACACGCGCAAGGTCGTCAGGCTCGATATGCTCTTCGCCACACAGGTGGAAAGCGACGCGGCGCATGGGTTGGTTTAAACCGACCGAGCGGGAGAGATGGGCATCGCCTACGGCGTTATCCCGCCCTCAGGCTTTTCTCGGATTGCCGGATTTTGATCAACGTAGCCGCGAACTCTACGAGCTCGCCTTGCCGCGCGGCGTGTTGGCGCCGCGCTTCGTTCCGGATCGTCCGCCGGTCGACTATTGGATGGCGCCGCATGAATTGTCGCGGCATGCGTTTAGGCCCGGGCAGATCATTCTCGGAAAATTAGGGGGGCACTTTCTCGGCCATCTCGACGATCGGCCGATGGTGACAATTGCCGGCGCGCGTGCCGGCAAAACCTCGACGGTGCTAGAGCCGAACCTTTATCTCTATCCAGGATCGATGTTGGTGCTCGATCCCAAAGGCGAGTTGGCAGGAAGTGCCGTGTTGCGACGCGCGCTGGGTCATGATGTTTATGTACTCGACCCGTTCGGCCAATCGGGCGAAGCGGGTGCAAACTTCAACGCGTTGGCAGAACTCGATCCCGCGAGCTGGACGATCATCGATGACGCCGCCGCGATCACCCATGCGCTTATCGTCGACGACGGCGATGCACGGTCGAAACATTGGAACGAGAGCGCGCGTGCACTTCTGCTCGGCATTATTCTGTTGACGTTGAGGTTTCCCAAAAGAGAACGCAATCTGATCACGGTGCGCGCATTGCTCTTGCTGACCCATCCGAGACTGGTAGAGGCGATGAAGACACGGCAACGTCCATCAGAAAAGGACGGGCACGACGACGAATTTTATAATGCGAACCGCGCGGGCATTCAAACGCTGCTGACGGCCATGTCTCAGGCCGGCGACAAGTTTGGCGGCGTCCTGGCAGCCATCGGCAATCGCTTTCTCGGCACGCCGCAGACCGAACGCGGCAGTATCTTTTCGACGGCGGCGGCTCAGACGGACTTTCTTGACAGCCTTCCCTTGAGGCACATGTCGCGCCGATCGGATTTCAAACTTGGCGCGTTGCGCGGCGACCGTCCGACGACGATCTTTCTCTGCCTTCCGGTTGGGCGGATGGAAAGCCATTATCGTTGGATGAGACTGGTGGTGCAGATGGCCTGCACGGTGTTGGAGCGGATGGGGACCTATCCACGAGGTCGGCCGCCGATCCTGTTCATGATGGAAGAATTCGCGACGCTTGGTCATATGGAGATCATGGAACGGGCGGCGGCGTATTTTCCGGGCTTTGGTGTCAAGCTCTGGGCGGTGCTTCAGGATACGACACAGCTTCAGCGCTATTACGGTCAAAGCTGGGAGACTTTTCTTGGCAATGCCGGTCTCATTCAGTGCTTTGCCAATGGCGATCAATCGACGCTCGATTATATCGCGCAGCGTCTGGAACAACTTGTGGCGCCGTTTGAGTTACGCACGGCATTCTCACGTCAGCGCTTTAGCCAGTTGCTGATGATCGAAGGCGAGCGTCCGGCGGCGGCGCTGCGGCTCGAACATGGGGATGTCGCGGCGATCCGCGCGCAGATCGTGCAGCAGCGTATGACGAACCGACAGACTCTTCGTTGAACCATCCAGGTCACATTGAACTGGATCTGTAGCGCCCTTCACTGTGGGCGTGTCCATAGCTGACGCATCGCGTCCAACAAATGGGCTGAGAAGACTTCCGGCATACGGTCAGATTCGTCGAAACGGCGGATCGTCAGATATTCGATGAAGCGCGTTCCGTAGATGCCGCAAAGGATCTGGTTGCCGTCTTTGTCGGGGCGACAGGCGGGGAAACCAGCTTCCATGTAGCGACTCCAGAAAATGTCGCTGCCTTCGAGAATGATACAATCGGGCCTGATCTCGATCCGACGATAAAGCTCAACCGGCTTTGCAACGATAAGCCAGTTGACGACGGCGATGATCAGTAGAGCGACGATTTTGATCCAATGGCTGGGAAGCGGCGAGTGATCGAACAAGAAAATTGCTTCACTTCCCGTGAACGTGGCCCATGCAAACAGGCGCCAGATGGTATGGCGAAAGCGGACATCGAGGTCTTTGTAAATCATGAGGATGCCGCCCTTGGGGGTCAGAGTGCGGCCATAATCAAGATAGGGGTCAGATTGAAATCCGGCCGGAGGCTGGACAGGCGGTGCGTGCAACGCATGCCGTGCGGCTGGGTTGGCGATATCCGACTGCGGGACCGGTCGGGCCAGGGTATGAGGACGCGCCACCTCGCGCATGGTCCGGATGCGTTTCTCGGGGCGGGCGATCCGGACATGGCGCATAATGCCAGCATAGCGTTCTTTATGACCCGCGAAATGCGAAAGGTTTAGTAAAGATCCGTATTGAGATAGATTGCGGTTCGCTTAACGGAACCGTGCCGAGGATGTGCCGCACTACTCGAAGCTTGGCGGAGGCTATCGCGGCGTCTTCTTATGAGCGCGGACTTTGGGATGGGTGATGACCACCCGATGCGGCCGGTGATGAGGGGATGCCTCCTGCGGGATGATGAAAGCCCTATCGAATACACGCGGAAAAGCAGGGGCCTTGTCCTGCGACGGCATGACGATCCAGTATTGCCGGGTATCGAGGTTCACCGTCGGCGGGGTTGGCGGCGCGCTCTTCCAGCCAAACATCCAGGACAGAACACGATCCACCGCTGGCGTCAGTTCGTTCCCGAAAATCGAAGTGCCAATCGTGAATGGGGTCAAAACGCAAGCTGTAATGATCGCCGTACGCAGCGTGGGCCATAGTTCAAGCTTGCCGTTGGCGGCCGTAGCCTCCGCAAGGATTTTCGGAACGTCGATTTTGGTCTGATCCGAGACGGCCTTCATCTCAGCCGTATGCGCGACGATCTGCGCAGAAGTTTGTTTGAGATCGGCAGCCGTAGCCGCCATCTTCGCTTGCTCATCCTGAACAGCGCTAAGCAGTGACGTGAGCTGAGCGTGCATTCTTTCGATGTCGGCCAGTGTCTTTTCGGAATTCGCGAGCAACAATGGGATGGCGGCTTTGGCCTGATAGTCACTGTCGAGACGGCGACCGACAAC
>Ga0302326_10034608_pt1 | contig 10007 bp, 11 predicted proteins | sample Palsa_T0_3_FD_202264 | JGI IMG/M metagenome (GOLD analysis project Ga0302326, IMG submission 202264) | Peat permafrost microbial communities from Stordalen Mire near Abisko, Sweden - Palsa_T0_3 | ecosystem: Environmental > Terrestrial > Soil > Palsa > Peat permafrost | place: Sweden: Abisko...
TGCGACGCTGCTGCCGGGGCTGATCGATGCGCACAAGCATATGGGCAATGCGCCGCGGGCGCCGCTGAATGTCTTTGAGGCGCGGCTGACGGTGTCGGAGGCGGAGGAGGCGATCGGGTCGGCGTTGAGTGCGCGGAAGCTGCTGGAGGAGGGGTTTACGACGGTTCGAAGCGTGGGGGCTTGGGATGGGCTCGACCTGTCGTTGAAGCGGGCGATCGAACGGGGATGGGCGGTGGGGCCTCGGATGCTGGTGTCGCTGGAACCGCTGGGGCCGACGGGCGGCCACAGCGACCCGCGCAACGGGATCGACTCGGCCTGGACGGATAAGAACTGGGGCGGAAGCCTGGTCGATGGACCGGTGGACGCGATGAAACAAGTGCGTGAGCACAAACGGCGCGGGGCGGATGTGATCAAGATCATGCCTTCGGGTGGGGTGCTGTCAATCGGGGACGATCCGAAGGCGCAGTTGATGACGAACGATGAGATCAAGGCGGTGATCGACACGGCGCACTCGCTGGGGATGAAGGTGGCGGCGCATGCGCATGGCAAGGCGGCGATCGACAACGCGGTGAAGCTCGGGGTGGATTCGATCGAGCATGGGACGTATGCGGACGCGGAGAGTTACAAGCTGTTTATCGAGCACGGGACTTATCTCGTTCCTACGTTGCTGGTCGCGGATCAGGTGAACGAGATGGCGCGGCTGCATCCGGAGAGACTGAATCCTTCGAGCGCGCAGAAGGCGCTGGAGATTACGCCGCTGATGAAGGGAATGTTCGCGGGAGCGTATAAGGCCGGGGTGAAGATCGCGTTCGGGACGGATACCTCGGAGGGCGCGAATGCTCATGAGTTTGCGCTGATGGTCGGCGCGGGCATGAGCACTGCAGACGCGATCATGACGGCCACGCACAACGCGGCAGACCTGCTTGGAGTGAGCGCGGACGCGGGTTCGATACAGGCCGGGCGCTATGCGGACCTGATCGCGGTGAAGGGCGATCCGCTGAAGGATATTACGGTGATGGAGCAGGTTGACTGGGTGATGAAGGGTGGGGTGGTCTATAAGCGCAGCGGGGTGTCGGTGCCGCAGCCGGCGGTGCCGGCAGGTGCTGCGGGAGGGATGTCCGACGCCATGTTCTAACGAGAGGAGCGGCGATGGATGTCGCAATTTTGGAGCGGAGTTTCAGATTGCGGTCGGAGTATGACGTTACTGCACCGGGTATGACGATGGTCGCCCAGAAGGCGTTCTTTTCGCTTCTGACCACGATCGAGTTGAAGGACGCCGGTGGCGATTTGATTGCCACGCTGCAAAGCGAACCGTCGTTCGTAACGAAGTATCGTTTTGAGTTAGCCGACGGCAGAGACTATGACTTCCACACCGGAAAATTCGGGACCGGTGTCTATGTTTGCGAGGGTTCAGGCGGCCCGTATACGTACTATCAACATCGCGGATTGCGGGCTTCGATCTTCCAGCAGGATCGGCAGATTGCGGCGCTGTCGAAGAACCGATTCGTGATGGGCGATGGAAATGAGTACGACGTGCAGATGAATCGCGACGCCGATTTGACGCTGGTGGTCTGCATGGTTCTTGCGATGAACACCGCCGATGGCAACGATCGCAATGACGAGACATTTACGATCGACTTTGGAAATCTCTTATTCGAAGACCGGGCGTTTGACGAGAGTTGGACTCCTAACTGAATGCGACTGAAGACTACTGACACAATGCTGTCAGTGGGGTGTCGCTATGCTCCGTTCAGTGAGTCAACCGGACTCCTGGAGAAGAGCGATGGCGGAAACGATGGAAGCAGTGCAGACGGAAGAGAGCAAGCAGGTGGTTCACCTGGATGCGGTGAACTGGTTTGAGATTCCCACGATCGACCTGGATCGGGCCACGAAGTTCTACGAGATGCTGCTGGGGACGAAGCTTCGGCGCGAGACGTTCGGCGAGGAGATTGCGATGTTCCCAAGCAGCGTGAAGGGCGTTGGGGGCTGCCTGGTGCAGCGGGATTTTCAGCGGCCCTCGGACTGCGGCGTGCTGATCTACCTGAACTGCGACAGCGGGCTGGATGCGGCGCTGGAGCGGCTGAAGGGATCGGGGCTGGGCGGCCTGGTGCTGGATAAGCGGGCTGTTCCGGGCGGATTCGGATGGATTGCGTGCGTTCGGGATACGGAAGGCAATCATGTTGCGCTGCATGAGCACTAGACCCCGGACCTGCCGGACCCCACCTCAAACGATGAAGCTGTTTGAGATGGGGCACCCGGATGTCGTTAGACTGGAAGCGACATGCGCCGCGCCGACCGCCTCTTCCGCATCGTTCAACTGTTGCGGCAGGGGCGCGTCGTCACGGCTGGGCGGCTGGCGGAGAAGTTGCAGGTGTGCCAGCGGACGGTCTATCGGGATGTTCGCGACCTGCAGCTCTCGGGGACACCGATCGAAGGCGAGCCGGGGATCGGCTATACGCTGCGGCGCGACTTCGATCTGCCGCCGCTGATGTTTACGTCACGCGAATTGACGGCTTTGGTGTTGGGAGCGAGGCTGGTCCAGGCCTGGGGTGGAGCGGAGAGCGTGGTCGCGGCGAAAGACGCGCTGCAGCGGATTGAGGCCGTGCTGCCACCGGAGTTGCGCGACCGGCTGGACGCGATCCAGATGTATGCGCCGGGGTTCCAGATGAGCGCCGAGCTGCGCCGCCGCCTCGATCAGCTGCATGCGGCATGCGTGGAACGCCATCCCGTCACGATGCGGTACACCCGCGAAGACGGCGCGGCGAGCGAGCGGACCGTGCATCCGCTGGGACTTTACTTCTGGAGCGGCGTATGGACGCTGGTGGCGTGGTGCGGGCTGCGCAACGACTTCCGCACCTTCCGCCTGGATCGTATGCAGGCCGTCACAACGGAGGCCGAAATCTTCGAGCATCGCCGGGGGCAGCGCCTGGCCGACTACCTCAAGCGGGTAAAGGCCGAGCTGGCACAGCGACACGACTAACGAAATCGGGGCAAGAGGCGGTGGCGGGTCCCACTCACCCCACCCCAAGCGAGCCAGAAACGCTCGCCCGGGGCCCCGGATCGCGATAGGACTGCGATGAAATGGGGCACGGAGCAGTGAGGGGGCTTGGTGGGGAATGCAATAATGCAGATCATGAGGGAACAATTGAATAGTGAAGCGGTCGAGGGCATGACGCGCCGCAGGCTTCTGGCAGTATGTTCGGCGGCTGGTTTGGGGCAGACACTGCTTCCGGGGGCGCTGATGGCGCTGGCAGAGCAGGCTCCCGCTGCGGCAGATGCGGCACCGGCGAAGATTACGGCGGCGATGATCGACAATGCAGCTGCGATTGCGGGGATAACGATCGCCGAGGACCAGAAGGCGATGATGCTGGACGGTCTGAACAGCCTGCGCGAAGGCGTGGTTGAGATTCGCAAGCTGGCGATGCCAAACAGCGTGGCTCCGGCGTTCGTGTTCGATCCGGTGCCGGGGTCGATGGTGCTGGATACAGTGAAGAAGCCGATGAAGATCAGTCCCGCGCCTAAGGCTTCGTTTGACGCGAGTGCGACGGAGTCTCTCGCTTTTCTGAGCGTGCGTGAACTGGCTGAGCTAATGCGGACGAAGAAGGTTGCTTCGATCGAGCTGACGAAGATGTATCTGGGACGGTTGAAGCGGCTTGATCCGATGCTGCATTGCGTCATCACGCTGACTGAGGAGCGGGCGCTGAAGCAGGCGGCGGCCATGGATGCGGAGATCGCGGCGGGCAAGTATCGCGGGCCGCTGCACGGGATTCCGTGGGGCGGGAAGGATCTGCTGGCGGTGAAGGGTTATCCCACGACGTGGGGCGCGGCGGGGTTCGAGCAGCAGAGCTTTGACGAGGATGCGGAGGTGGTGAAGCGGCTGGATGCGGCGGGGGCGGTGCTGATCGCGAAGCTCGCGATGGGCGCGCTGGCGCAGGGAGACTTGTGGTTTGGGGCACGGTGCAGGAATCCATGGAATCCGAAGCAGGGCTCGAGTGGGTCGTCGGCGGGGAGTGCGAGCGCGACGGCGGCGGGATGTGTGGGCTTCGCGATCGGTACCGAGACGCTGGGGTCGATTTCATCGCCAAGCACGCGCTGCGGCTGCACGGGACTGCGGCCGACGTTTGGGCTGGTGCCGCGGACGGGCGCGATGGCGCTGAGCTGGACGATGGACAAGATCGGGCCGATCTGCCGCGCGGTTGAGGATTGCGCGATCGTGCTGAGCGCGATTTACGGGCCGGATGGACACGACCTGGCGGTGAAGCCGGCAGCCATGAACTGGGACGCAGCGTTCGACTGGAAGAAGCTGCGCGTGGGTTACATCAAGAGCGCGTTCGAGGCTCCGGCGATGCAGGAGATCAAGGCTCCTACGATGGGCGGAGACGCAGAGATGGAGGCGTATCGCAGGCGCGTCGCGCGGGTGGAGGGTCAGAGGTCGCGCGCGGCTTACGATCTGAAGTACGCGACGGCGGCGCTGGACGCGATCCGCAACAAGATGGGGGTTACGCTAACGGAGGTCGAGATGCCGAAGTTCCCGTTTGGCTCGATCACGGCGGTGCTGCAGGCAGAGGGCGCGGCGGCGTTCGACGATCTGACCCGCAGTAGGCGCGACAAGTTGCTGACCGGCCAGAATGCGGGCGATTGGCCCAACACGTTTCGCGTCGCGCGGTTCTACTCGGCAGTGGACTACGTGCAGGCGATGCGGGCGCGGACCGTTGCGATCGCGGCGATGGACGGGTTGTTCAAGACGGTCGATGTGATCGTTACGCCGTCGCAGGGGGTACAGTTGACCGCGACCAACCTGACCGGGCAGCCGGCGGTGATTGTGCCGAACGGGATTCGCGGAGACGACGCGCCGGCGTCGCCAGATCCGGGCGACGGTGCATTGCAGAACAGCGGCGGCCCGGGGACTCCGGTGTCGATTACTTTCCTGGGCGGGCTGTATTCGGATGCACGGTTGGCGGCGTTTGCGCGAGCGTATCAGGAGGCGACCGGATTCCATAAACTGCATCCGAGGCTGGGGTGATGCAGGTCTCACTGGAGGTGGAGATGAATGTCGAACAATTCACGCTATCCCTGACAGAAGAAGCGCCAAAGAGCGGATTGACGGCACCGCTGGAGGCGCTGTGGTGGGATGCCAAGGGCGAGTGGGCGCGGGCTCATGCGCTGGTGGACGAATTGGAAACTCGCGACGGCATGGCGGTTCACGCTTATTTGCATCGCAAGGAGGGCGCCGCGGGGAACGCGGAGTATTGGTATCGGCGCGCCGGGAGCGATTTTCGCCGAACGACGCTGGAAGCGGAGTGGAAGGCTCTGGTTGAAGCGTTGGTTGCTGAGGCTTGATCTTAGCCCATGTGGCGGATGGTCATCTCGGGGATTCGGATGTTAGGCGGCTGACTGCAGGCGAAGAGGATTGCGTCGGCGACTTCGGCGGGCTCCATCATGTGGGATTCGCGGATGGACTGCTCGGTGCGGCCCTTGCCGAGGGCGAATTCGGTCTTGATGCCGCCGGGACAGAGTGTGCCGACCTTGATGCCGTAGGGGCGCAACTCGCCGTCGAGGGCCTGCGCGAAGCCTACCTGGGCAAATTTGCTGGCGCAGTAAACAGCCTCGCCCGCGTAGCCCACCTGGCCGGCGATGGAGGAGACGAACAGGATCGTGCCGCTCTTCTGTGCGATCATGACCGGCGCGGCATTGCGCGAGAAGAGGAAGCTGGAACGGACGTTCGCGTCCATCAATTCGTCGTACTCGGCGGCTGAGGTGTCGACAACATTTTTGTAGTTGCCGAGGCCGGCGTTATTGACGAGGATATCCAAGCCGCCGAAGTGGTCTTTGGCGAGTTGGACCGCGGCGATTGCGGTTGATTCGTCGGCCGCATCGCCGGCATGGTAGACGGCCTCGCCACCGCTGGCTTGAATTTCGGCGCATAGTACTTCGAGACGCTCAGCTCGGCGCGCGTTGACGATGAGTCTGGAGCCCGCAGCTGCGAAGCCCAGCGCGGCTGCCCATCCGACACCCGCGCTCGCGCCTGTGATAAGAACGATCTTTCCCTTGAGTGCGGCCGACATGCGATTCCTCCAGAGTCTCCAATCGGATGCTACCATCCCTGCATGTCCGAGCAGCAGGCGTTAGTTGAAGCTCGCAACCTAAGCAAAGTCTATGGCGAGACGCGGGTGGTCGATGATGTTTCGCTTACCATCCGGCGCGGCGAGACGCTGGGGCTGGTGGGGGAGTCGGGCTCGGGCAAAAGCACGATTGCGCGAATGCTGCTGCGGCTGGTCGAGCCGACGGCAGGGGCGGTGCGGTTCGATGGTGTGGATGTGCTGGCGGCAAACAAGGCCGAGCTAAGGGCGATGCGGAGGCGGATGCAGATGGTGTTTCAGGATCCGTATGCAGCGCTGAATCCGAAGATGCGAATACGCCAGATTGTGGGTGAGCCGTTCGCGATTCATGGCGGCTTCAAGCGGCAGGAGGTGAGGGCGAGAGTGGCTGAGCTGATGCGCGAGGTCGGCCTTGAGCCGGATGTGCTGGAGCGCTATCCGCATGAGTTCAGCGGCGGGCAGCGGCAGAGGGTCAACATCGCCCGGGCGCTGGCGCTGAAGCCGGAGTTTATCGCGCTGGATGAGCCGGTGAGCGCGCTGGATGTGTCGGTGGGAGCACAGGTCATCAACCTGCTGCGCGATCTGCAGCGGACGCACGGGCTGACGTATCTGTTCATCTCGCATTCGATGCCGCTGGTGCGCTATCTGTGCGATCGGGTGGCGGTGATGGAGCGCGGGCGGCTGATGGAGATTGGCGATGTGCTGGAGGTGTGCGAGAGGCCGCGCGAGATTTATACGCAGCGGTTGATTGCGGCGACGCCGGAGATGCCGATCTGACATTTTCGATTACACTGCATAGACACCCCAGCATTGAAAAGCCGCCCTCAGGAGCCGCCATGAAGCACAGCGCAGTTGCGATCTTCGCCGCATCCCTTTGTCTTGTTCCGTTAGCCGCGTCGCAAACCGCCAAGACAGCGGAGCAGATTCTCGCAGAGCCGGCGGTGAAGGCTGCGATGCAGGATATCGTGGCGAATGAGCCGCACTTTATCGAGGAACAGATTCGCCTTACGGAGATTCCGGCGCCGCCGTTTCACGAGACCGCGCGCGGCCTGGAGCTGAAGCGCCTGTTCACGACGGCGGGCCTGCAGAACGTGCGCATGGACGAGACCGGCAATGTGCTTGGGGATCGGCCGGGGACGCAGCCGCATCCGCACCTGGTGATTGCGGCGCATCAGGATACGGTGTTTCCCGAGGGCACGGACGTTCACGTGAAGCGCAATGGCACGGTGCTGACAGCGCCGGGCATCGGCGACGACGATCGCGGCTTGGCGGCGATGCTGGCGTTGATCGCGGCGATGGACCAGGCGAAGCTGGTAACGCGGGGCTCGCTTACGTTTGTCGCGGATGTGGGCGAGGAGGGTCTGGGCGATTCGCGGGGGACTAAGGCGCTGTTCGAGAGCACGCTGAAGGGTCAGATCGACGAGTTTATCTCGATCGATGGGGACCGGGTCGCGGGCGTGGTCAATGTCGGGGTGGGAAGCTACCGTTATCGGGTTACGTTTACCGGTCCGGGCGGGCATAGCTACGGGGCATTTGGGTTGGGAAACCCGATCCACGCGATGGGCCGGGCGATCGACCACATCAGCCAGATCGAAGTGCCGGAGAAGCCGAAGACGACCTACAACGTGGGCCGCGTCGGCGGGGGCACGTCGGTCAATTCGATCCCGTTCGAGGCGTGGTTCGAGTTCGACGAACGGTCGGCGGACGTGGCCTCGCTGGACGCGGTGGACGCGAAGTTCAAGGCGGCCGTACAAGCCGGGGTCGACGAGGAGAACGCGTTCCGCCACGACAAGGGCAAAATTACTGTAAAGCTCGAATCGGTCGGCATCCGGCCCGCGGGTCAGACGCCGCCCGACTCGCCGATTATTCAGGCGGCAAAGGCTTCGGTTGAGGCGCTTCACCTGGGCGAATTCGAACTGTCGGCGAGTTCCACCGACTCCAACGTGCCGATGCATCTCGGCATTCCGGCGATGACGATGGGCGGCGGAGGCAAAGGCAACGGGGCGCACTTTCTGCAGGAGAGCTTCGACTCGACTGACTCGTACAAGGGAGTGCAGAATCTGCTGCTGACTGCGCTGATTCTGTTGCAGTAGGTGGGCTGAAATAGCGGACCGCGCCGGTCGTTGCCGGGGGTCGCTACAATGAACAGTAGATGATCTCAGCAATCAGCGCGCATTGGCGATTTCTGTGGCTGGTCGCGGCATCGATGCTGGCAGGCATCATGAATGCGATGGCGGGCGGCGGCTCGTTCATTTCGTTTCCGGCAATGCTGGGCGTGGGGGTTTCGCCCATCGAAGCTAACGCGACAAACACGGTCGCAATCTGGCCGGGGCAATTGACTTCGCTGGCGACGCTGCATGGCGATGTGAGACGAAACATTCTGCCGATCGTGCTGCTGACATCGATCCTGGGTGGGGTCTTCGGCGCGGAGGTTTTGCTGCATACGCAGCAGCGGACCTTCCTGCACCTGATCCCATGGCTGCTGCTGACGGGCGCGCTGATCTTTGGGGTCAGCGGGCGCATCTCCAAATGGCTGCGAGCGCGCGCTGCGCAGGCCGAAGCCACCCATTACGTTGAGCCGCACATTCATCCGCTGGCGCTGTTCGCATCGCTGTTTCCGGTTTGCGTTTATATCGGCTACTTCGGCGCGGGCGGCGGCTTTTTGGCAATGACGATTCTGGCGCTGTTCGGCATGGAAGACATGCACCGGTTGAACGCGATGAAGGTGGTGACGGCGACTGCCTCCAACCTGTGCGCCATCGTCACGTTCATCGTTAGCGGGCGCGTCGTCTGGCACTATTGCCTGGTGGCCATGGTCTTCGCCGGTATGGGCGGGTACATCGGCGCGCGCTACGCCAAGCGCATGAATCCGGAGGTGCTGCGCGCGGTGGTGGTGGTTACCGGCGTGGTGATTGCAGGCTATTTTCTCTGGAGGGAACGTTGAGCGTTCTTGTCATGATCGTGCCGGCGCTATCGCCGGCCTGGATTGAGCGGATCGGATTCGCGGCGGCGTTCTGCACGACCGTGGCGTTCGTTCCGCAACTGGTGCGGGTTGTGAAGCTGCGCTCCGCGCGGGAGATCTCGCTGCCGACGTTTCTGCTGTTTTCCATTGGCGTGTTTCTGTGGCTGCTGTATGGGTTGTATGCCCGTTCGAACCCGGTGATCGCGTCGAACGCGGTGACGCTGGTGTTGTCGCTGAGCATACTGTTTCTGAAGTTGAAGTACGACGGACGTGCAGCGACCAAGGGGAAGCCATGAGCCACGAGGGAATTCGCATCGTGAGCGAGGAAGTGGCGCGGCGGGAGAGTGCAGGCGATGCTCGACTACCGAGCGAGGCCGTGACGCCGCTAAAAGTTCGGGTGATGAAGTCGGAGGGGACGGGGGTCGCGATCGAGTGGAAGGACGGGCACACGAGCGCATGGAATTTTGCATGGCTGCGCTGGGCTTGTCCGTGCGCGACGTGCAACGAAGAGCGGCAGCAGACGGGGCGGGCGATCGGCGTGCCGAAACCGAAGCCGGGCGGGCCGTTGGTGATGTATGAAGCGCCGCCGCGGCCGGTGGAAGTGACTCCGGTAGGAAAGTATGCGATTCGCTTCAAGTGGAACGATGGGCACGAGAGTGGGATCTATAGCTGGGATTATTTGCGGCGAGTGTGCCAGTGTGAAGTCTGTCTGTCGAAGTAGAACCCGCAATCGATCAATTCGCTCCGGGTCGCTCCACCTTATCGATCACCAGCGTATCCGCCGGCGCTTTCACGCGCTCCAGTTTTAGCCCGATCTGATCCTGAATGGCCGTAAACAATCCGGGAGACGCATCCGCCGCAGCAGTCTGCGCCTCGTCCATCGTCCACTGCAGCTTGAAATCGTAACGTCCTTTGAGTCCGGTCTGGTCGACGAATCGGCCGGTCGA